>JAANMV010004098.1_pt1 | contig 11891 bp, 11 predicted proteins | sample 7279661 | NCBI WGS metagenome assembly JAANMV01 (sample SAMN14094540, study PRJNA606508) | bioreactor metagenome | isolation source: A lab-scale SPAN reactor treating ammonium-rich wastewater day 121 | place: Ireland: Galway | collected 2017-05-16 | reverse complement strand
CTGATTTGAATTAGTCTTCTTTCAGAAGGGTACTCGTGACTGACCTTATTTCATAATCGTTGCTGGACCTCGTTCAAAAAAGTGTCCGGTAGAGAATATTCAATATCCAATCTATGAATACCAACCCACTTATCATCAAAATCGGCGGCGGGGCGGGGGGAGATCCGGCGGCGGTGGCCGCGGATGTGGCCGCGCTCGCCGCTCAGGGCCAACCGCTTGTGCTGGTGCACGGCACATCCGCCGCCGCCGATGCCCTGGCCGCCCGCGCCGGCCTGCCCGCCCGCCAGATCACCTCCCCCTCCGGGCATGTCAGCCGCTATACCGACCCGGCCATGCTGGAGATTTACGTGGCCGCCGCGGCCGGGCAGGTGAACAAACGCCTGGTGTCATTGCTGCAAGGCCGGGGCGTGAACGCGGTCGGGCTATCCGGGCTGGATGGGCGCTTGCTGCTGGCCGAGCGCAAGACCGCGGTGCGCGCCCTCGAAAATGGCCGGCAGCGGGTGATCCGCGATGATTACACCGGCAAGCTGGCAGCGGCGAACGCCGATCTGCTGCGCCTGCTGCTGGCCGCCGACTACACGCCGGTGATCGCGCCGCTGGCCATGGGCCACGATGCGGAGCCGCTCAATGTCGATGGCGACCGCGCCGCCGCGCTCATCGCCGCCGCGATCGGGGCCGAGACGTTGATCATCCTCAGCAATGTGCCCGGCCTGCTGGCCGATTTCCCCGACGAAAGCACCCTCATCCCCCACATCCCGACCGGGTGCCTGGACTGGGCCGAGCAACTGGCCGCGGGCCGCATGAAGAAGAAGATCCTGGCCAGCCGCGAGGCCCTGACCGGCGGCGTGGGCAGCGTGATTCTGGCCGACGCCCGCGTGCCCCACCCCATCCAGGCGGCGCTGCGCGGCCAGGGCACGCGGATCGGCTGACGCGTGCAGCATTCACCCCTCTCCCCCCATTCCCCACCCATCGCCCTCTTTTCCACCCATGAACCACCCCACCCTCTACGCCTTGGAATCTGCCCACACTTCTGGAGTTTATGTCAAGCGCCCACTGACCATCGTGCGGGGCCAGGGCGCGCGGCTGTGGGACACGGCGGGCCGGGAATACATCGATTGTGTGGGCGGGCAGGGCAGCGCCAATCTCGGCCATGCCCACCCTGCCATTGTCGCCGCCATCCAGGCCCAGGCCGCCACACTGATCTCCTGTCCAGAGATCTTCTTCAACGACCGCCGGGCGGAATTGCTGCACCGGCTGACCGCGGCAGCGCCGGCGGGACTGGAACGGGCGTTTCTGGCCAACTCCGGGGCTGAGGCGGTGGAAGCAGCGATCAAATTTGCCAGGCTGAGCACGGGCCGCAGCGGCATCGTGGCCGCGATGCGCGGGTTCCACGGCCGCACCCTGGGCGCGCTCTCGGCCACCTGGGAGCGCGCCTATCGCCAGCCCTTCGAGCCGCTGCTCCCCGGCTTCAGCCACATCCCCTACAATAACATGGCGGCGCTGGACGCGGCCATCGGCGACGACACCGCCGCGGTGCTGCTGGAGCCGGTGCAGGGCGAAGGGGGCGTACGACCCGCCGACCCCGCGTTCCTGGCCGCGGCCCGCCGCCTGTGCGATGAACGGGGAGCGCTGCTGATCCTGGACGAGGTGCAGACCGGGTTCGGGCGCACGGGGCGGCTGTTCGCCTGTGAGCATTTCGGCATCACGCCCGATCTCATGGCGGTGGCCAAGTCGATGGCCGGCGGCCTGCCCATGGGCGCCTGCCTGATTCACGCCCGCCTGGGCGAGATGCCGCCGCGGGCGCACGGCAGCACATTCGGGGGCAATCCCCTGGCCTGCGTCGCGGCCCTGGCCACGCTTGATGTCCTGGCCGCGCAGGATTTGCCCGGCCGGGCGAACAGACTGGGCGAGCATCTGCGTCGCGGTCTGCGCGCCATCGAAAACCCGGTCATCCGCGAAGTGCGGGGCCTGGGTCTGCTGATGGGCGTGGAACTGCGCGTCAAAGTCGCGCCCCTGTTGCAGGCGCTACAGGATCGCGGGGTGCTGGCCCTGCCCGCGGGCGCCACAGTACTCCGCCTGTTGCCCCCCCTGGTGATCGAGGAATCGGACCTCGATCAGGTCATCACCGCCATCGCATCTGTGTTAGCCCAGTAGCCAGTAATCAGTGTTCAGTATTCAGTATTCAGTATTCAGTGGGTTTCGCTTAGAAAAGGCGATCTCCTCACTGAATACTGACTACTGACTACTGAATACTGACTACTGACTACTGACTACTGACTACTGACTACTAATCGTCCCACTCGCGGCGCCGGCGTTCGCCGCCGCCGCCAGAGCCACCGGAGCCGCCGCCGCGCTGATCACGGCGCGGGTAGCCACCGCCGCCGCCGCCACCACCGCCGCGCTGATCGCGACGCTGGTAGCCACCGCCGCCGCCAGGGCCGCCGGGGCCGCTGCGACGAGGACGGTCTTCCTGCGGACGCGCCACATTCACCGTCAAGGGCCGGCTCTGAAAATCCTGGCCATGGAACATGGAGATCGCTGTCTGCGCCTCAGCGGCGGTCGACATCTCCACAAAACCGAAGCCTTTGGAGCGTCCAGAGTCTCGTTCCTTGATCACCATTGCCGATGTCACGGTGCCCGCTTTGGCGAACAGGGTGCGCAGGTCTTGATCGGACACGGAATAGGCAAGGTTGCCAACGTACAGTTTGTTTTCCATCGTGTTTGCTGATTCTCCTATCAACAAGAGGGTTTTTTACCGGTCAACTTCATCGCAAATTTACTTGCGACCGTACCTGTTGACCTGGTTCGAAAAGAATTGGGCGGTACGCGCCTATGCGAAGTCATGCACGACGCTTCTGGCTTTTTATGCCAGCCTCACTCACAGAGGAAAAGCAAAACCAACCTGTTCGACTACCCTCTAGAGACAAGAAAATGTGCATAAAGGGAAGTATAGTCGCAGCCGCCCGGAAGCGCAAACCTTGCAGGCGCGATCTGCGCACCCTGCCAATCAGAGACCTGTAAACTCAGCCCACATCCCCCGATTTGCCATGAACGCCTCGCTCACCCCCCCATCTCCTGATCTGCTGGCCTCTTTGCTGGCCATTCCCTCCCTCTCCGGCCAGGAGGGGGAGGCAACCGCATTTCTCAGCGCCTGGATGGCTGCCCACGGCTTCGACGCCAGCTTTGTCGACGCAGCCGGCAATGCCGTGGGCCTGCGCGATGGCGGAGCAGGGCCGGGCGGCGCTCCTCCGCGCGATATCGTGCTGCTGGGTCACATCGACACCGTGCCGGGAGAGATAGCGGTGCGGGTGGAAGATGGAAAACTGTTCGGGCGCGGCGCGGTGGATGCCAAAGGCCCGCTGGCCGCGTTTGCCGCTGCCGTTGCCCAGGTGCAACCCGCGCCTGGCTGGCGGCTGATCGTCATAGGCGCGGTGGAAGAGGAAGCCGCCACCTCGAAGGGCGCGCGCTTCGCCGCGGGGCAGTATCACCCGGCCCTGTGCATCATCGGCGAGCCCAGCGGCTGGGAACGGGTGACCCTGGGCTATAAGGGCCGGCTGCTGGCCGATGTGGCCGTGCGGCAACCCATGGCGCACACTGCCGGCCCAGACGCGGGCGTGTGCGAAATCGCGGTGGCGGTGTGGAATCGCGTGCAGGCGCAGATCGAGACCATCAACGCCGGGCGGGAGCGGGCATGGCAGCAAGTGCTGCCTTCGATCCGGACGATGGCATCGGGCAGCGATGGCTTGACAGAATGGGCGACGCTGCGGCTGGGCTTCCGCCTGCCTGAAGACCTGGGCCCGACCGACTTGCAGGCGCTAATAGTGGCCGCAGCCGGCGCAGCAGACGTTCACTTTAGCGGGGCCGAGCCGGCTTTCCGGGCCGAGAAGAACTCGCCGCTGGCGCGGGCCTTTCTGGCTGCCATCCGCAGTCAGGGCGGCCGGCCCGGTTTCCTGCTCAAAACAGGCACCTCGGACATGAACGTGGTGGGGCCGGCCTGGGGCTGTCCCATCCTGGCCTACGGCCCCGGCGATAGCAGCCTGGATCACACCCCGCACGAACATGTGCAGGTGGCGGAATGGCAGCGGGGCGTGGCCGTGCTGCGGGGGGCGCTGGCGCAGGTGATGACCGGCATCGGGGTCAGTCTGAATGATTAATGATTAATGATTAAAATATTAAAGATCAATTGGTGATCACGACATCCCAGCGATTATTAATCATTAATCATTAAATATTAATCAGATATCGCGACATCCCAGCGATTATTAATCATTAATCATTAATACAAAAACAAGCCGGCGGGGCTGCGCGGTGGTATTTGACCAACCCCAACGCCTCTCGCTATACTCTCATCCGTTGGTTGTCCCTCTTTTTCTCGCCCCCTCTCGCACAGGGATAAAGGAGCTGATCGATGAAACGCCGTACCCTCGCCACACTGTTGTCATTGTTGCTGTTCACCATCATCGCCGCGCAGTGCGCACCGCCCGCCGCCTCGCCAGGCGAACCCGCCCAAAAGTACAAATTCGCCGCCATCTTCCCCGGCGTCATCACCGACGCCGACTACAACACCCTCGGCTACCTCGGCGTCCAGTCCCTCAACACCGATCTGGGCATCGAAGTAGCCTATTCGGAGAGCGTGGCCCCGCCCGATGTGGATCGCGTCATGCGCGAATACATCGCCGACGGCTTCAACATCATCTTCACCCACGGCGGCCAGTTCGTCAACCAGACGGTCGATCTGGCCAAGGAATTCCCCGATGTCCACTTCATCGCCGAAGGAGACGCGGCCATTGCCGATCCGCCCGCCAATCTCTGGGTGATCGACCGCAACTTCCATGTCGGCTTCTACGGCGTGGGCGCGCTGGCCGCCTTGCACACCCAAACCGGCAAGATCGGCTATCTCGGCGGCCTCACCCTGCCCTTCTCCAATGCCGAAGTGCACGCCATGCAGCAAGCTATTGCCGATCTGGGTGTGGCTGTGGAACTGAAGACGGTGTGGGTCGGCGATTTCAACGATCCCACCAAAGCCCGCGAGCTGGCCGACGCCATGATCGCCGAAGACATCGACGTCATCGTCGGCAGCCTGAACCTGGGCATGGTGGGCGTATTCGAAGCCGCCAAGAACGCTGGCAAACCGGTCTGGGTCACGGCCAAATACAGCGATAAGTCCAGTTTCGCGCCCAACCAGTATCTCTCCTCTCTGATCTACGATTTTGCCGGGCCGCTCAAAGCCATCGTGCAGAAGATCACGGCCGGAGAGGGGGGTGGTTACTATCCGCTGGGTTTCGATACCGGTGTGATCTTGCAAACCCCGCAGCACGTCACCCCAGAAGTGGCGGCCAAAATGAGGGAAATCACGGGCAAGACGATCAACGGCCAGATCCAGGTGATCAAAAACGTCGATCCGATCCAGTAGCAGCCGCGGGATGGGGAGGAGCAGATCCTCCCCATCCCCTTACCATCTCTGGCAAGAGGGAAGGCGCGCATGACCGCTGAGCCGATTCTGCAATTGGCAGGTGTCAGCAAATCCTTTGGCCCGGTGCAGGCGCTGGCCGACGTCTCTCTGACGGTGCAGGCGCACGAGATCCACGGGCTGCTGGGCGGCAACGGCGCGGGCAAGACCACGTTGATGAACGTGCTCTACGGCCTGTACAAACCGGATGCCGGACGCATCCTGCTGCACGGGCAGCCGGTGACGATCACCTCGCCGGGCGCTGCCCTCGGCCATGGCATCGGCATGGTGCACCAGCATTTTTTGCAGGTGAACAGCTTCACCGTGGTCGAAAATATCCTGATCGGGGCAAGATCGCACGATCCCGCGGGCCGCAGGGGGCAGGACATGGCCGCGCAGATAGCAGCGCTGTCGGCACGCTTCGGGCTGGAGGTCGATCTGCACGCGCGCATCGAAACATTGTCCATGGGCGCGCGGCAGCGGGTGGAGATCCTCAAATCTCTGGCGCGCGGGGTGCGCGTGCTCATCCTGGACGAGCCCACCACCCATCTCATCCCGCAAGAGGTGGATTCTCTCTTCGCATCGCTGCGGCGCATGGTGGCCGCGGATATGAGCGTGCTCTTCATCACGCACAAACTGCGCGAGGTGATGCAGGTGTGCGACACGGTCTCGGTCATGCGCGAGGGGCGACGGTTGCTCACGCAACCGCGGGCCCAGCTTTCGGAGCAGCAGATCGTGCAGGCCATGGTAGGCGCCGAAACTGCCGTGGAGGGCAGCCTGCTCTTCGCCGGGCCACCGCAGGTCGCCCGATCGGGGCCGGGCGAAGGCCTGCTCATGGCCGAATCGCTGACCGTGGCCGGCGAGGGCGCGCCCCTGCTCGGGCCCCTCTCGCTGACGCTGCACGCCGGCGAGATCCTGGGCGTGGCCGGCGTGGCCGGCAATGGCCAGCAGGAGCTGCTGGAAGCGCTGCTGAATATCCGCCCGCGCATCGGGGGCAGCGTGCACCTGCTGGGCCAGGAGACGAGCGGGCTGCGCACCCGCGCGGTGCTGGCCTTGGGCGCGGCCTATGTGCCCGAAGACCGGCTGCAAGATGGCTTTCTGGCCAGGGCCACCGTGGCCGATAACCTGATCCTCGGCGTTCATCACCTGCCCCGCTACGGCCAGAGGGGCTTTCTGAACTGGCATCGCATCCACCAGCATGCCGCCGAGCTGATCGATCGTTTCAACATCCGGGCGCGGGGGCCGCAGGCGGTGGCGGCCAATCTCTCCGGCGGCAACATCCAGCGGGTGATGCTGGCCCGCGCGCTCAGCCATCCTGCGCGGCTGTTGTTCCTGCACAACCCCACCAGCGGGCTCGACATCCCCTCGGTGGAGTTCATTTATCACGAATTGCTGGCCCGACGCGATCAGGGCGATGGCATCCTGCTCTTCTCCGACGATCTGGATGAGTTGATGTTGTTGAGCGACCGCATCGCCGTCCTCTATCAGGGCCGGCTGGTGGGGGACCTGCCCCGCGCCCGCTTCGACAAATACACCCTCGGCCGCATGATGAGTGGAGTGGACGCCGATGGCTGAAATCCTGCGTAAACGTCTCGCCGGCGGCCTGCCCCCCTTCGCGCGGGCGCTGATCCCCTATCTCCTGGCCATCCTGGCGGCGTTCGCGGTGGTGGGTGTGGTGTTGGCGCTGATGGGGTTCAATCCCCTGCGCGCCTACCAGACCATCCTCTTCACCTCCTTCCGCACGCCCAACGGCTTTGTGCAGACGCTGGCCAAATGGACGCCGCTGGTGTTGCAGGCGTTGGCCTTCACCGTGCCGCTGGCCGCAGGCAAGTTCAACATCGGCGGCGAGGGCCAACTGATTGCCGGGGGCATTGGCGCCGCCGCAACCGGCATCCTTTTTTCGCACTTGCCGCTGCCCTTGCTGCTGCCGCTGGCGCTGATCGCGGGCGTGATCTGCGGGGTGCTGTGGATGGCGCTGCCGGCCTGGCTGCTCTATCGCTTCAATATCAACGAGATCCTGACCACGGTGTTGATGAACTTCGTGGCCTTCGAGCTGCTGGATTTCGTCGCCACCAAGGTGTGGCCCGATCCGGTGGCGGGGCATCCCACCACCCTGCCCATCGGCGCCGGCGGCTTCCTGCCCCTGTTGAACGCCCGCCCGCCCCTGCATTCTGGGCTGCTGCTGGCCCTGGGGGTGGCTGTGGCCGTGGCTCTCTTCACCCGGCACACGGCCGCGGGCTATGAACTGGCTGCCACCGGGGCCAACCCACGCGCGGCTCGCGTCTACGGCATCGATGTGCGGGTCATGTTCCTGCTCTCCTTGCTGCTGGGCGGCGCCCTGGCCGGGCTATCCGGGGCCATCGAAGTGGCGGGCGTGCATCACCGCCTGATCGCGGGCATGCAGTCCAATTTCCTGCTGCTCGGCATCATCATCGGGCTGATCGCCAAAGGCAACAACGCGGCCGTGCCCTTTGTTGCCTTCTTCATCGCCGTGCTGGAAGTGGGCGCCAGCGCCATGCAACGCACCCTCAACATCCCCGGCGAGATGGTGTTCATCGTCGAAGCGCTCATCCTCCTCTTCATCCTCCTCTCCGACGTGCTCCAACGGAGACGGTAAACCGCCGCCCATGAACGAATCCTCTCTGATCAACTTTGCCTGGCTGGCAGTGATGGCCATCCCGCCCTATCTGCTGGCCAGCCAGGGCACGATGCTGCCCGGCCGCACCGGTCTCTTCATCGTGGCGCAGGAAGGGATCATGCTTGTGGGCGCGGCGGTGGCTTTTCTGGCCGCGTATCTGCTCGATTCGGTGGCCGCCGGCGTGCTTCTGGCCATGCTCGCGGGCGGGCTGTTTGGCCTGGTGCTGGCCTATTTCACCACCACCCTGAAGATGGACCAATTTGTGATCGGGCTGGCCGTCTTCTTCTTCGGACTGGGTCTGGCCAGCCTCCTCTTCAAAGTGGTGATTGGCGTCACCCTGCAGCCGCCGATCATCCCCACCCTAAAATCGGTTTCCCTGCCGCTGCTCAGCCGGATCCCGCTGCTGGGGCCCATCCTCTTCCAGCAGAATCTGCTGGTCTATTTCAGCATCCTGCTCTCCATCTTGCTCTATTTCCTGCTCTATCGCACCCGTTGGGGCCTGGATCTGCGGGCCGTGGGCGAAAATCCTAAGGCCGCGGACAGCCTGGGCGTGAATGTGGTGGGCCGGCGCTACCTCACCGCCATTGCCGGCGGCATGTTGATGGCCCTGGCCGGCGCGTATCTGCCTCTCGTCTACACCGGCATCTTCACCGAAGGCATCGTGCGGGGGCGAGGCTGGCTGGCCATTGCCCTCACCTTCTTCGGAGGCTGGACGCCGCACCTGATCGCGGGCGGGGCGCTCTTCTTTGCCAGTGTAGAGGTGCTGGCGTTACGGGTGCAGGTGGTGGGGGTGGGTTTGCCGCATCAATTTCTGCGCATGTTGCCCTATCTGGCCACCATGGCGGTGATGATCTTCGCGTTTCGCAGCGCCCGGCCGCCGGCGTTCCTGGGCCTGAACTACGATCGCGAGAGCCGGACGGGGTCGTAGGGTTCAGTGTTCAGTATTCAGTGTTCAGTATTCAGTGTTCAGTATTCAGTGTTCAGTATTCAGTGTTCAGTATTCAGTGTTCAGTATTCAGTGTTCAGTGTTGTGAGGTGGTATGCATCCTGAAATCCAACATTATTTGGCGATGATCGAGGATCTGCGCGATCAGGTGATCGAGTTGATCGCGGATCTGCCGGCGGAGGCGCTGAATTGGCGCCCGCTCGACGCCAGCGGCGAGCACGCGGTCAATTCGATGGCCGTGCTGGCCGCGCATGTGGCCGGGGCCGAGCATTTTTGGATCGCGGAAGCGATCGGCGGCGCCGAATTCTCCACACGCAACCGCGCCAGCGAGTTCGCCGCCGTGGTCAAAGGCCCCGGAGAGCTGATCGAGCGCCTGGGCGAAGTGGGGGCCGAGACGCGGGCGGTGCTATCGGCCCTGCCCCTGGCCCGCCTGAACGGCTCGATCACCGTGCAAGGGCGGACGGCCAGCGTGCGCTGGGGCATCCTGCATGTGATCGATCACACAGCCCTGCACCTGGGCCACATGCAGATCACCTATCAACTGTGGATGGGCGGCGGCAGCAAGCCCTCGCCGCGCTGGTTCGAACGGGCGCCCAGCCCATGACGCGCATCCTCATCATCGGCGGCGGCATCATCGGCGTGAGCAGCGCCTATTTCCTGGCCGCGCAGGGATACGAAGTGCTGCTGCTGGAGAGGCAACCGACCCTGGGCAGCGTCACCACCGCGGCCTCGCTGCAAGCAGTGCGCAGCCAGTTCGCGGACCCGGTGAACATCGACTTCATGCGCGGCAGCCTGGCCTTCTATGAAACGTTCGCGGATCGGCTCGATCTGCCGGGGCACGACATCGGCTTTCACCAGCAGGGCTACCTGTTCGTGACCACGACCGAGCAGGGCGCGGCGCAGTTGCAGGCTCGCGTCGCCTTTCAACAGAGCCACGGCCTGGAAGATGTGGCATTTCTGACCGGCGAAGCCCTGCATCGCCGCTTTCCCTACCTCGCGGCCGAGGCGTTGGCCGCCACCTTCCGGCAGCGGGATGGCTGGCTGTCCGCGCATGAGGTGATCGAGGGCTTCCGGCAGGCCGCGGCGCGGTATCGTGTGACCTTCCGCACCCGCAGCAGGGTAGAGGTTCTGGCCCTGGCCGGGGGGCGGGTGGTGGGCGTGCGCACGCCCGAGGGCGTGGAAGGGGCGGACGCGGTGGTGCTGGCCGCAGGGCCTTTCACCGCCGGCCTGGCCGCGACCATCGGGGTGGCGCTGCCCCTGGCGGCGGTGCGGCGCCATCGCTTTGTGATCGGCGAACACGCCGCCATCCCCCACACCGCGCCGATGACGGTCGATCATGACACCGGCGCGCATTGGCGGCCGGAAGGCCCCGGTGCGGCCCTGGCCTGGGCCGAGCCAGAGCCGCCCTCCCCGCCCGAAGTGGTGGTCAGCCCCGATCCTGGCTTCCCCTTCCGCGTGTTGGAGGGTGTGTATCGCCTCTCCCCCTTCTGGTTGCAGGTGGCAGAATCGCTGAAGCGCGATCAGGTTTTCCTGCACGCCGGGCAATACACGGTCACACCCGACCACAACCCTCTGATCGGCCCGGTTCCGGGGCAGGAGGAGCTGTGGATCAACAGCGGTTTCAGCGGGCACGGGGTCATGGCCGCGCCCGCTGCCGGCCAGTTGCTGGCCGATCTGATCGCCGGTCGCAGGCCGGCGGCGGCCAATCCCTTTGCGCTCGACCGGGCAGGGCTGGGCGACGGCGCGGCGGCCGGGGGCGAACACATGGTGATCTGAACAGTTTGGCATTCCCGCGCGGGCGCGCTATCATGGGCCTATGCATCCCACCCCCCGCCGCGAAGCGAATCCCCTTTTGGCCGGCCTGACCGCGGGCGTGCTGCTCGTGGCCCTGACGCTGTGCACAGCCAGCCTGTGGTTCTTGCCCACCCTTGCCCGCCAGTTGGATCTGGCCCCGGCGCCGGAGCAGCTGTGGACGCCGCCGGCCAGCACAGCCACGCCCACGCCGTCCCCCGTGCAGACGCCGGCATCGCCGCCAACGCCGGAGCCGGCGTCACCCCCTGCCGACGCCACCCCCGATCTGCCCATCCCCGCCGGGCCGCACACCTTTCAGCCAGGCGATCAGGCCCGCAACGTCAACGATGGCCCGGTCAACCTGCGCCGCTCCCCGGGCTACCTGAACAAACCGGCGGATGACCGCATCGGGCTGATTCCCGCCGGAGATGAGGTGACGATCCTGGAAGGCCCGCGGGCCGCGGATGACCTGATCTGGTGGCGGGTGCGCTGGCAAGGGCTGGAGGGGTGGATGGCCGAGTCGCGCGCCAGCGGCGGACGCATCCTCGCCCCCCTCACCTCCCCCTGAGCCGAGGTCAGGGCGAAGGCGTGTTCAAGGGAGATTGCAGGGCAGGCGGGACAGGCAGGGGCGATTCCTGCGCGCCAGAGCCGGGCGTAGGCGTGGGCACAGGCGCGGTCGTGGGCAGGGTTGGGGCGGCAGGGGGCAGGGTCGGCTCGACCTTTTTGTCCCCGTCGCACGCGGCCAGGGTCAGGCTAAGCAACAACAGGCAGAGAGCGGCGATGCGTTTCAAAGAAATGTCTCCTTCGACAGCCGGCGCCAGAAGCGCCGGGAGCGGATCGGTTTGGCCCTGGCAGCTTAGCACACCCCCGCCACGCCTGACAAACGCCCCCACCCTTTCAATCTTAAGTGCCCGACTAAGTGAGTTGCACGACCGCCCAACGATTCAGTGCGATAGCGAGTCGCTGCTGGCGGTCGTGCAACTCACTTGCCAGCGAGTCAGCTCGATAGCGAGTCGCTGCAGGCGGTCTGCCCGACTAAGTGAGTTGCACGACCGCCCAACGATTCA
>JAANMV010004086.1_pt1 | contig 11921 bp, 6 predicted proteins | sample 7279661 | NCBI WGS metagenome assembly JAANMV01 (sample SAMN14094540, study PRJNA606508) | bioreactor metagenome | isolation source: A lab-scale SPAN reactor treating ammonium-rich wastewater day 121 | place: Ireland: Galway | collected 2017-05-16 | reverse complement strand
GTCGGGCTCGCTCGACGAGGTCGTGTCGCGGCGCGTGGCGTTCCTCGCCGACTACCAGGACCGCGCCTACGCCGAGCGCTACGCGAAGCTCGTCGCACGCGTGCGCGAGCGCGAGCAGGCGGTGACGCCCGGCGAGACTGCCCTCGCGGAGGCGGTGGCGCGCGCGTACTTCAAGCTGCTCGCGATCAAGGACGAATACGAGGTGGCGCGCCTGCACGCCGAGACCGGCTTCGAGCAGCGCATCGCGGCGCAGTTCGAGGGCGACTACCGGCTCAACTTCCACCTCGCGCCCCCGATCCTGGCACGACCCGACCCGGTGACCGGCGTGCCGCGCAAGCGAGCGTTCGGGCCGTGGATGATGACGGCCTTCCGCGCGCTGGCGAAGCTGCGCCGCCTGCGCGGCACGGCGCTCGACGTGTTCGGCCGCACCGACGAGCGGCGCCGCGAGCGCGCGCTGATCGGCGAGTACGAGGCGGTCGTCGACGAGCTGCTCGCGAAGCTCGACCCGCACAACCTCGGCACCGCCGTGGAGATCGCCCGCCTGCCGCTCGACATCCGCGGCTTCGGCCACGTGAAGGAGCGCAGCCTCGAGGCGGCCAAGCGCCGCGAGGCGGACCTGCTCGCGCGGTTCCGCGGGGGAGCGGCCGGCGGCGCGAAGCAGGTCCCGATCGCGGTGGCGGCGTAGCGGATCCTGGCAGCGTCGTCCCCGCGTGTCCTTCGTCGTCCCCGTGCGGGCGGCGAGTTCGTCGTCCCCGCGTATCTGTCGTCGTCCCCGCGCGTTTCTGCGTCGTCCCCGCGCAGGCGGGGACCCAGTGTCGTTGGGGTTGGAAGCTATGAAGACGCTGGGCCCCCGCCTTCGCGGGGGCGACGATGAGTATGGCGCTGCCCCCCGCCTGCGCGGGGGCGACGACGAATATTGCGCTCGGCCCGTGCCTTCGCGGGGGCGCGGGTACGGCGCTGCCCCCGCCATCGCGGGATGACGACATGATGGGCGTTCGCCTCCTTCTTCGTCCACCCGGGCGCACATCCAGGGTCGCGGACGCTTGCCCCCGGGGATCCGGGCCGCCCGCCGTTCGCTCGCGAATTCCGTGAACGGTCGGCGCCGCACCGACCGGCCGCAGTAGACTTGCACCCTTTTTCGCGTCACGGAGCTCCGATGTCCGCCATCGTCCGCGCAGCGCTCGCCGCCGCGGCGGCGCTCGCCCTGCCGGTCGCCGCCGCCACGTTCGCGGGCGTCGAGGTGCCGCCGCCGCCGCCGCCGAAGCCCGTCGTCGAGACGCACTGGGGCACGAGCGTCGAGGATCCGTACCGCTTCTTCGAGGACACGAAGGACCCCGCCGTGCAGGCGTGGATGAAGGCGCAGGCGACCGCCACCGAGCGCATCCTCGCGAAGCTTCCCGGGCGCGAGGCGCTGCTCGCGCGCATCCGCGAGGTCGAGGCGCAGGCCGCCGGACTCGCGACCGACGTCGTGCGCTCGCGCAACGGCCGCTACTTCTTCGAGAAGCGCGACCCCACGGACAACCAGTTCCGCCTCGTGTGGCGCGAGGAGCCCGACGCCGCCGACCGTCTGATCCTCGACCCCGAGCAGCTCGCGAGGCAGACCGGCACGCCGCACGCGGTCCTCGACTTCGCGCCCTCCCCCGACGGCACGAAGATCGCCTATGCCGTGCAGGCCGGCGGAGGCGAGATCGGCACGCTGCACGTCGTCGAGGTCGCTACCGGCAAGCCGCTGATCGCGCCGATCGACCGCATCCGCTACGCGAGCGTCGCCTGGCTGGACGACGGCACCGGCTTCTTCTACGCGCGGCTGCGCGAAGGCTACGACAAGCTGCCGCCGGCGACGCGCTTCGCCGACCGCACCACCCACTTCATCGCGCTCGCGAACGAGGACGGCGGCCGCAGGGTGTTCAGCTCGACGTACAACCCCGACCTCGCGCTGCCCGACTACGCGTCGGCGTACGTCTACCAGATCCCGGGGACGAAGCTCGCGGGCGCGTTCGTCTTCCTCGGCGTCGAGCGACGCCGGCTGTTCTACCTGGCCGACCTCGAGGCCGCGAAGGGCGGCACGGCGAAGTGGCGTCAGGTCGCGCGCGCCGAGGACCGCGTCGTCGAGGCGTGGCCGGCCGGCGGCTACCTGTACCTGCGCACGTCGAAGGACGCGCCGCGCTTCCGCGTGCTGCGCGTGCCGCTCGCGCAGCCCGACCTCGCGAAGGCCGAGGTCGTCGTGCCCGCCGGCGACAGCGTGATCACCGGCATCCGCGCCGCGCGCGACGCGCTCTACGTCGTGCGCCGCGACGGCGCCACGCAGTCGCTGTGGCGCCTGCCGCATGTGCCGAAGCCCGTGCTGGAGCGCGTCGCGCTGCCGTTCGAGGGCCGCGTCGACATCACCGACGCCTGGGGCGACCGCGACGGCGTCGTGCTCGCGCTCGGCGGCTGGACGCGCGCGCTGAAGCCCTACGCCTACGATCCGGCGCGCAAGCTGCGGCTGCTGCCGCTCGCCGCGACCGGCGCGCTGGACGCGCCTTCCGATCTCGTGGCGCGCGAGGTGCGCGTGAAGAGCCACGACGGCGTCGAGGTGCCGCTCTCCATCATCAGCCGCCGCGACATCCGCCTCGACGGCTCGAACCCGACGATCCTCTACGGCTACGGCGCGTACGGCGTCACCGAGGACCCGTTCTTCAACCCGCGCACCTACGCGTGGCTGCAGCGCGGCGGCGTGTACGCCATCGCGCACGTGCGCGGCGGCGGCGCGTACGGCGAGGAGTGGCACGCCGCCGGGCGCAAGGCGACGAAGCCGAACACGTGGAAGGACGCGATCGCCGTCGCCGAGTGGCTGGTCGCCAACGGCTACACGGCGAAGACGAAGCTCGGCATCTTCGGCGGCAGCGCGGGCGGGATCTTCGTCGGCCGGGCCGTCACCGAGCGGCCCGACCTGTTCGCCGCGGCCGTGCCCGCGGTCGGCGTGTTCGACGGCCCGCGCTTCGAGACGAGCGCCAACGGCGTCGCGAACGTCCCCGAGTTCGGCTCGATCCGCAACGAGGACGAGTTCCGCGGCCTCCTGGCCATGAGCACCTACCACGCGATCAGGGACGGCACGCCGTACCCGGGGATCCTGCTCGTGCACGGCGTCAACGACATCCGCGTCGACGTGTGGCAGTCGCTCAAGGCCGGCGCGCGCTTCGCGACCGCCACGTCGAGCGGTCGGCCGGTGCTGCTGCGCCTCGAGTACGACAGCGGCCACGGCCAGGGGAGCACGCGGGCCCAGCTACAGGCGCGCACGGCCGACATCTGGTCGTTCATGCTGTGGCAGTTCGGCGATCCGGCGTTCCAGCCGAAGGACGCGCCGTGATGCGCGCGATCCTCCCGGCCACCGCACTGGCACTCGCGCTGGACGCGGCGGCGGCCGCGTTCGCGGGCGTCGACGTGCCGCCGCCGCTGCCGCCGCGCCCCGTCACCGACGTGCACTGGGGGGTCGCGGTCGAGGATCCGTACCGCTTCCTCGAGGACACGCAGGATCCGGACGTGCAGGCGTGGATGAAGGCGCAGGCGGGCGCGACGGAGGCGATCCTGCGCCGGCTGCCCGGGCGCGAGGCGCTGCTCGCGCGCATCCGCGAGATCGACGCGGAGATCCCGGCGGTCGTGTCGGACCTCCAGCGCGACCCGAAGGGCCGACTCACGTACCTGCGGCGCGGCGCGAAGGAGAACCAGTTCAAGCTCGTGCGGCGCGACACGCCGGACGGCGCGGAGCGCGTGCTGGTCGACCCCGAGGCGCTGACCAGGGCCAGCGGCAAGCCGCACGCGATCGGCGACTTCTCGGTGTCGCCCGACGGCTCGCTCGTCGCCTACTCGATCTCCGCGTCCGGCGCGGAGATCGGCACGCTGCACGTCGTCGACGCGGCGACCGGCAAGGATGCGATACCGCCGATCGACCGCATCCGCGGCGGCGACGCACTGTGGCTTCCGGATGGCAGCGGGTTCTTCTACCTGCGCCTCGCGCCCGACTGGCAGGCACGCCCGCGCGCCGAGCGCTTCATGGACCACCGCACCTACCTGCACCGCCTCGGCGCCCGCGGCGAGGACCCGGCCGTGTTCGGTCCCGGCGTCCACGCGGACGTGCCGCTGTCGCGCAGCGATTCGGCCGCGGTCTTCGCGATTCCCGGACACGACCACGCGCTCGCGCTCGTCTACCACGGCGTGCAGCGCGAGCGCTCGCTGTACCGCGCGCCGCTCGCCGACGTGCTCGCCGGCAAGGCCCGCTGGCGCAAGGTCGTCGACGCCGCCGAGGGCGTGCACGGGGTGGGCTGGGGCGGCGGGTGGCTGTACCTGCGCAGCGCCGCGGGCGCGCCGCGCTTCCGCCTGCTGCGCACGCCGCTGGCGGCGCCCGACCTCGCCGCGGCGACGGTCGTCGTGCCGCAGGGCGACGGCGTGCTGACCGGCTTCGCGACCGCACGCGAGGGCGTGTACGTGACGCAGCGCGACGGCGTGGTCGAGAGGCTCGCGCTGCTGCCGCACGACCCGCGGCCCGAACTGGTGCCGGTGCCGCTGCCGGTGGAGGGCAGCGCGAGCATCGCGTTCGCGGACCCCCGGCTCGCGGGCGTGGTGGTGACGCTCGGCAGCTGGACGCGCGCGACGAAGCATTTCGACGTCGACGCGAGCGGGCGCGCGCGACCGCTCGGGCTGGTGCCGGACGGCCGCTTCGACGCCCCCGCGGGCATCGCGTCGCGCGAGGTCAGGGTGCGCAGCCACGACGGCGTGGAGGTGCCCGCGTCGATCGTCTTCGCGAAGGACGCGAAGCTCGACGGCCGCAACCCGCTGCTGCTCTACGGCTACGGCGCCTACGGCAACGTCGAGGAGCCCGGCTTCTCGCCGCGGCTGCTCGCGTGGCTGGAGCGCGGCGGGATCTTCGTGATCGCGCACGTGCGCGGCGGCGGGGTGTACGGGGACGCGTGGCGGCGGGCCGGCTGGAAGGCGACGAAGCCGAACACGTGGATGGACGGCATCGCGGTCGCCGAATGGCTGATCGCGAACGGCTACACGGCGAAGGAGCGCCTTGGCATCGTCGGCGGCAGCGCCGGCGGCATCTTCGTCGGCCGCGCGATCACCGAGCGGCCGGACCTGTTCGCCTCCGCGGTGATCGCCGTCGGCAACGTCGATTCCATCCGCTCGGAGACGCGCGCCAACGGCGCCGGCAACATCCCCGAGTACGGCACGGTCGCCCGCGAGGACGAGTTCCGCGCATTGCTCGCGATGAGCCCGTACGCCAACGTGAAGGCCGGCATCCGCTACCCCGCCGTGCTGTTCGAGCACGGCGTCAACGACAGCCGCGTCGACGTGTGGATGTCGCTGAAGCTCGCCTCGCGGCTCGCCGCGGCGACGACGGGCGGCCGTCCGGTCCTGCTCAACCTCGAGTACGCGGCGGGCCACGGCCCGGGCCGCACGCGCGAGCAGGCGCAGGCGCTGCTCGCCGACCGCTGGAGCTTCCTGCTGTGGCGCGCGGGGCACCCGGCGTTCCAGCCGCGCGACGACGCGAGCGCCGCGACCCTGCGTCCGGCCGGCGGGTAGCGTCCGGTCCTCGCATTCAAGACGCTGGGTTCCCGCCTGCGCGGGAACGACCAACCGGCGACGGCTACCCGAGCCTGATCTCGCCGTCGAACACGACGCGCAGGTCGAGCCCGGGGACCTCCAGGGTCATCGTCGCCGGCAGCGACTCGTTGCCGCGCAGCTTGCCGCCGTCCAGCGCGCGCGCGACGGCCTGCTCGATGTCGCGCTGCGAGTTGACGCCGACCGTCTTCAGGAACTTGCGCAGGCTCAGGTTGAACGTCTCTTCGTTCATGAGGATGGATCCGGGAGGGTCACGCCGCCGCCCGACGGGACGGCGCGCGACGCTATTGTGAACCGCCGGACGTTCAGCGGGGCCGCACCGCGGCACGGCGCAGCGCGAAGGCCCCAGTGGCGAGCAGGGCGAGGAGCATCGCGGCAAGCGTCGCCGGCGAGTGGGCGGGAATCGCCTCGGTGATCCGGGCCAGGCCCTGCGCGGCCGTCGTCGGGCAGGCGCCGAGGTTGCCCGAGCAGCGGTACAGCACCTGCCGCGTCGTGCAGTTGTAGAGGACGAAGAACTCGGCGGTGTTCGCGGCCGTCGGCGGATTGTCGCCGGCCCCGCCGTAGCTGCCGATCAGCGTCTGCGGCGGCTGCGGCACGTTGATGAACTGGTTCCAGATGCCGTTGAAGCTGCCCCCGGTGAGCGGGCTCGGCTGGTCGTAGCTGCCGATCACCGTCCCGGCGAGGTTCGTGATCCGGCCGAACTCGCGTTGCGGGTTCTGCGTATACGTGAACGACCACTGGACGCTCGCGGACGCCTGGCAATCGGCCGTCGGCGCGAGCTGGACCGCCCCGGAGACGGAATCGGCGAGCGCCGCACCGGCGAACAGCAGGGCCGCGGTTGCGGCGAGGACACGGACGAGCATCGAGCGAACCTTCGAACGCCTGTTGCCGACGATGGTACGGGGGCACGCTGCACCGCGGCAAGCCGGCCGCACCCCGCATGCGCCTCCCCGCCCCGGGCGTCGCGGCCGGGCCACACCCCGTTGTCGTGGGCGGGCGACAGCACCGCGGCGCGATGGAAAAGCGGTCGCGCACCCGGCGTTTCGGCCCGCCCGACGCAGGCCTCCCGGCGCGCGACCCTATACTTGCCCGCGCATGACCCGCCGCTCCGCCGCGTCCGCCGGCGCCCCGCCGCCGGTGGCCGTCCCGTCCCCCGCCGTGCCGGACCCCCGCTTCGCCCCCGCCCGCGCGTGGTTCGCGTCCCTCGGCTGGCGCGCGTTCGCCTTCCAGGAGGAGGTGTGGTCGGCATTCGCGCGTGGCGAGTCCGGACTGCTGCACGCCCCGACCGGCATGGGCAAGACCTACGCGGCGTGGCTCGGCCCGCTGCTGCTCGGCCCGGAGGGGGCGCCCGGTGCGCCGCCACCGCTCGCCGTCCTGTGGATCACGCCGCTGCGCGCGCTGGCGGCCGACACGGGCCTTGCGCTCGCGCGCGCCGCCGCCGCGCTGCGGCCGCACTGGAGCGTCGACGTTCGCACCGGGGACACGCCCGACGCGGCGCGCGCACGGCAGGCGCGGCGGCTGCCCTCGGCGCTGGTCACGACGCCCGAGAGCCTGTCCCTGATGCTGTCGCGCGCCGACTGGCGCGAGCGCTTCGGCGGCCTCGCCGCGGTCGTGGTCGACGAGTGGCACGAGCTCCTGTCGAGCAAGCGCGGCGTGCAGGTCGAACTCGCGCTCGCGCGCCTGCGCGGCGTCGCGCCGTGGCTGCCGGTCTGGGGCCTGTCGGCCACGCTGGCCAACCTCGACGAGGCACTCGCCGCGCTGGTGGGGCCGCGCGCCGCCGCGCGCGGCCGCATCGTGCGCGGCCTCGCGCCCAGGCGCGTGGAGATCGCCACGCTCGCGCCGCCCACGATCGAGCGCTTTCCCTGGGCCGGCCACATCGGCCTGCGGCTGGTGCCAGAGGTCGTCGCGGCCATCGAGCGCGCCGCCTCCACGCTAGTGTTCACCAACGTGCGCTCGTCGGCGGAGATCTGGTACCGGGCGCTGCTCGACGCGCGCCCGCACTGGGCGGGGACGATCGCCCTGCACCACGGATCGCTCGAGCGCGGCGTGCGCGAGTGGGTCGAGCAGGGGCTGCGCGAACGCCGGCTGCGGGCCGTCGTGTGCACGTCCAGCCTCGACCTCGGCGTCGACTTCGCGCCGGTCGACCAGGTGCTGCAGATCGGCAGCCCGAAGGGCGTCGCGCGCCTGCTGCAACGCGCCGGCCGTAGCGGCCACCGGCCGGGCGAGATCTCGCGCGTGACGGTGCTGCCGACGCACGCGCTGGAGCTGGTCGAGGCCGCCGCCGCGCGCGAGGCGGCCGCCGACGCCGTCGTCGAGGCGCGCACCCCGCGCGAGGGCCCGCTCGACGTCCTGGTGCAGCACCTCGTCACCTGCGCGCTCGGCGGCGGGTTCGTGCCCGACGCGCTGCACGACGAGGTGCGCGGCACGCGCGCCTACGCGGCGCTCGCCGACGACGACTGGCGCTGGGCGCTCGACTTCGTGTCCCACGGCGGCGCAACGCTGAACGCGTACCCCGAGTACCGGCGCGTCGTGGTCGGCGAGGACGGCGTCGCGCGCGTCCCCGACGCCGCCATCGCGCGGCGGCATCGCATGTCGATCGGCACGATCGTCGCCGACGCGAGCGTCGCGGTGCGGCTGCGCAACGGGGCGGCGCTCGGCACCGTCGAGGAGTCGTTCGTCTCGCGGCTGCGGCCGGGCGACGCGTTCGTGTTCGCCGGCCGGGTGCTGGCGTTCGTCCGCATGCGCGAGATGACGGCGTGGGTCCGCCCGGCGCCGGCGCGCGCGGCGGTGGTCCCGCGGTGGATGGGGGCGAAGATGCCGCTGTCGACGCTGCTCGCCGACCGCACGCGGGCGCTGATCGCGCAGGCGCGGGACGGCCGCTACGTGGCCCCCGAACTCGCCCTCGTGCGCCCGCTGCTCGAGCTGCAGGCGCGCTGGTCGGCGCTCCCGGCGATGAACGAGTGGCTGGTCGAAGGCATCCGCACGCGCGAGGGACACGCCTGGTACTTCTACCCGTTCGAGGGACGGCTCGCGCACCTCGGGCTCGCGACGCTGTTCAGCTACCGCCTGTCGCGCGCGCAGCCGCGCACGTTCAGCCTCGCGGTGACCGACTACGGCTTCGCGCTCACCTCCCCCGAGCCCTTCGACGTCGCGCCGGAGGACCTCGACGCCCTGCTCGCCGGCGCCGACGTCGAGGACGACATGCTCGCCGGGCTCAACGCGGCCGAGCTCGCCCGCCGCCAGTTCCGCGAGATCGCCCGCGTGGCGGGACTCGTCTTCCAGGGCTATCCTGGCCAGGGCACGCCGAGCCGCCAGCTGCAGGCGTCGTCGGGCCTGCTCCACGACGTCTTCGCCGAGTACGACCCCGGCAATCCGCTGCTGCGGCAGGCGACGCGCGAGGTGCTGGAACGCCAGCTCGAAGCCTCGCGCATCCGGTCCGCGCTCGCGCGGCTGCGCGCAAGCCGCGTGCTGCTGAAGCGCCCCGCGCGTCCGACGCCGTTCTCCTTCCCCCTGATGGTCGAAGTGTTCCGCGAGCGGCTGTCGACCGAGGCACTGGAGGCGCGCGTCGCGCGCATGGTCGGCGAGCTCGAGGCGGCGGCCGGCGCGGCGCGTTGACCCGGCGCGGTCCTTCAGCTGCCGATGACGCCGCCGTCGTCCTTCACGATGACGACGGTCGCGGAGCGCGGGCGGCCGCCCGCCGGGCCGTCGGGCCAGCTCGAGACGGCCTTCGGACGCGCGGGGTCGTTGCGCTCCGAATCCGGCTCGCCGGGGTGCTGGATGTTGACGAACATCGTGCGCATGTCCGGCGTCGTCACCACGCCGGTGACCTCGCAGCCGCGCGGGCCGACGAGGAAGCGCTTGCCCGTGCCCGTCGACGGGTCGATCGCAACCATCTGGTTGTTGCCCACGTTGCGGTAGTCGCCCTTGTTGAGCGCCGACGTGGAGATGTCGGTCTGCACCCACAGGACCCCGCGCTCGTCGAACCACGCGCCGTCGGGGCTGCCGAAGATGTCACCCGTGAGATCGCCGGCCTTGGCCGCGTCGCCGAGCGCGGGATCGCCGCACTGGGCGAAGATCGACCAGCGGAACGAGGTCGCGGCGGCGTCGTCGCCGCGTTCCGCGAAGCGCAGGATGTGGCCGAACACGTTGTTGGCGCGCGGGTTCGCGGCGTCGACGCCCGGCCGCCCGCTCGCGCCGCGCTGGTTGTTGTTGGTCAGCGTCACGTAGACGGCGCCGGTGCGCGGATGCACCGCGATCCACTCGGGGCGGTCCATCTTCGTCGCCCCGAGGAGGTCCGCCGCCTGCCGCGTCTTGACGCAGACGCTCGCCTGGTCCGGGAACCCGGCCGCGGCCGTCAGCGGGCCGCTGCCCTGGACGAGCGGCAGCCACGTCCCCGTGCCGTCGGCGTCGAAGCGCGCGACGTACAGCGTGCCGTAGTCGAGCAGGTCGCGGTTCGCCACGCGGTCGCTGCGATCGAAGCGATCGCGGGTGACGAACTTGTAGACGTACTCGAAGCGCTCGTCGTCGCCCATGTAGACCGCGAGCCGACCATCGGCCGCCAGCGTGCACGTCGCGCCTTCGTGCTTCATCCGGCCGAGCGCCGTGCGCTTGACCGGCGGCACTTCGGGGTTCCACGGATCGATCTCCACGACGTACCCGAAGCGGTTCGGCTCGTTCGGCGTCCTCGACGCGTCGAACCGGGGGTCGTGCTCGTGCCAGCGGTAGCCGAAGCCGGTCTTCGTGATGCCGTAGCGGCTCTGCCCCTTCAGGATCTCCGGCTTCTGGTCGGGACCGCGCGCGCCCTCGACGTCGCCGGTGGGATTGACGAAATACCCGTTGAAGTTCTCTTCGCAGGCGAGGTAGGTGCCCCACGGTGTCGCGCCGTGCGCGCAGTTGTTGATCGTGCCGAGCACGGTGCGTCCGGCGGGATCGGCGGCGGTCTGCAGCAGCGGGTGCCCCGCGGCGGGACCGCGGAGGGCGATCGGCGTGGCGGCCGTGACGCGCCGCGCATAGGGCGAAGGGCGGACGACCTGCCAGCGTCCCTCGCGCTGCTCCACCTCGACGATCGACACGCCGTGCGCGGCCTGCGACTTCGCCACCTTGTCCGCCGTCCACGGCGTCATGCCGCCGACGTGCAGCAGCGCGTCGTCGGTGTACTCGTGGTTGACCGCGAGCAGCCCGCGCGCCGAGGACAGCCGCGCGAACCCGCGCGGCTCGGGGAACGGGAAGTAGTGCATGCCGTCGTGGTGCATGCCCGCCTGGCGCGACTGGTCGTCGGCGGAGTTCGACGCATCGTCGGCGAACGCAGGGCCGTCGGAGATGGGGTCGCCCCAGGCGAACAGCGCGCGGGCGGTGTAGCCCGGCGGCACCGTGACCGCATCCGCGGTGGTGGCCGCGACGCCCTGAAACGTGATCGGCGCCGGCGACGGGTCGCGCGCGGCGGCGAAGGTGGCCGACGTGCGCACCAGCATCGGCGCGCCGGCGATCAGCACGGCGCCGGCGGTCTGGTGCAGGAAGCGGCGGCGGGCCGCGCCGCGGGCCACGTGATCGTCGAGATGGGGATTGGACGAGTCGTTGCTCGTCGTGTCGTCGTCGTCCATGGCGCCGGTTCGAGGGGGAGTCGGGAGCGCGGGCCCGGCCTGCGTATCGTCGCCGGTCCGAGCCCACGCCGCCAACACTAGGGGGCACGGATTGCGCCGGCGTGACGAAGATGTGACGATTGCGGGCTCCGCCTCGTCCGAGGAAGTCCCGCCATGCCCTACGCTCTCGACCTCGCCGGCCGCGTCGCCCTGGTGACCGGCGCCGCGCGCGGCCTCGGCTTCGCCCTCGCGCGCGGCCTCGCGCGCGCCGGAGCGCTGGTCGTGCTGAACGGCCGCGACCGCGCCGCGCTGGACGAGGCGCGCCGCACGATCGCGCAGGACGGCGACGCCGACGTCGAGTCCTTCGACGTCACCGACCGCGCGGCGGTGCGCGCCGGCGTGGCCGCGATCGAGGCGCGCCGCGGCGCGATCGACGTGCTGGTCAACAACGCCGGCATCCAGAGGCGCCATCCGGTCGAGGCGTTCCCCGCCGAGGACTGGGACGCGATCATCGCGACCAACCTGACGGCGCCGTTCCTCGTCGCGCAGGCCGTGATCCCGGGCATGAAGGCGCGCGGGCGCGGGTCGATCATCAACCTCGCGTCGCTGATGAGCGAGCTCGGGCGGCCGACGATCGTGCCCTACACGGCCGCGAAGGGCGGCGTGCGGCAGCTGACGCGCGGGCTCGCGACCGAGCTCGGCCCGGCCGGCATCCGCGTCAACGCGATCGCGCCCGGCTAC
>JAANMV010004084.1_pt1 | contig 11922 bp, 13 predicted proteins | sample 7279661 | NCBI WGS metagenome assembly JAANMV01 (sample SAMN14094540, study PRJNA606508) | bioreactor metagenome | isolation source: A lab-scale SPAN reactor treating ammonium-rich wastewater day 121 | place: Ireland: Galway | collected 2017-05-16 | reverse complement strand
CGAAGCCCGGCTGGCAGCGGGCATGGACCAGGCTGCACTCGATGAAGCGGCGCGGCTGGGTCTGGCGCGCGGGGACTTCGAGGAGACGGAGGAAGAAGGCGCGGCGGTGGTCGATGAGTTCTACGCCACCCAGGAGGATCCAGCGCCTCAGGCCCATCCACAGGACGAAGGGTCGGTGGCTGGGCACCGGACAGCGACCACTGCTCCCAGGCCGGGGTTGTCGGCGCGACTGGGGCGCAAGCTCTCGCAGTCCGCGCAGGGGGTTCAAAGTGCCACGCCGGAGCATGGCTGAGTGTCCTGCGCCCGGATGCACCTGGCATCTGTATGCCGCCGGTTTGCGCTGGGAGACCCGGTTGCTGTACCGGGTGGGGGAACACAGGACAGAGCACAAAGGACGCTGGAAGCTGTTGCCTCTTTACTGGAATCCAAACGAGGGCCAAGTTGGGCACAGAGAAGCACCCGACCTGGTCTGTGTGCTTCAGGCTTTGTGCATCACCACGCAGTCTCCGGAGAAGCACTGGCGGGGGTGCCTGGATGCCAGCTGGCTCGATCCGGAGGGCTTGACGCGCAAGCTGGCTGCGGTACTTCCAAACCACGCGGTGCAGTCGCACGACGATCTGCAGGACTGGACCGGCTGCATACACCAGGTACTGCACGGCGGGGGCCTGGGCTTGCTGCGCTGGAGTGCTGTCCCCCAGGAACACCACCTTGCCCGGCGCCATCCACTGCCAACAGCCCATTGGGCCCTGGTGCTGGGGATGGAATGGGTGGGAGGAGCCGGGGAAGTCCGGGACGCCGCTATGGTGCGCCCTTCTTTGCTGTTGCTCGATCCGGCGAGGGATCCAGTCTGGGGCTGCGCGCACAACGCGCGGCTGGGGCTGGGGTCTCAGCGGGGGGCTGCGGGTAAAGGTCTTCTGCAGTCCCTTGATGGTGGGTTCCGGCGCATCGTGCCGAGCCATTTGGTCACGGTGATGCCGGGCTCCTCCTGAACGAGGGCGAGGCTCTTGGGCGCTTGCGGCTTCAGGGCCGGGGTGGATAGAGCAAGGACCAGGGCTCTACGCCCAGGGCCAGGGCGAGTCGCTCGATATTGGACAGCGATACGTTCCACCGGGAGCGCTCCACGGCCGAGACATAGGTGCGATCGAGCTCGCACTCCATGGCCAGGCGCTCCTGCGACCACCCTTTCTCTACACGCTTGAGTCGCACCCAATACGCCAGCACGTCGCGCACGTTACTGGCGTCGGGCAATTGCGTGGGAGGGGTGGGCTTGGCGGACACCTTTGGAGGATGCCGCTCTGATACATTTGCATCTACGGAGTTTGCTTCACATATTCCGGCGGCATCTGTTGATTTGTCACCGCTGCAAGGTCAGGCCATTGAGTCATTGGGAGGGCCGGATCTTGCATAACCACTTGATGGAAATCAGTTCATGAAAACCAAATACATCGTCCTCATCGCCTATGCCTTGATCGGTCTAGGCTATGCGATTTACAGCCATTTTTTTGGCGAGTTGGCATACAAGGGATTTGGCTACCAGTTGGGTCAGGGACTGGTCTGGCCGCTGGTGATTTTTCCGGGACTAGGCAAGATCGTCGGCGCCCTGCTGGTGACTGCCATGGTGGCTTTCATTCTGTCGACTTGATGCACATCGCGCGGATGTTGACACCATGATCCAGCTCATTGCACGCATATTCCTGCTGTTCTTCTTTATCTATCTGATTTGGAGCACTGGCAGCTTCATGTTCCTACTTGGCATGGTGCTGCTGGCCGTGATCATGGGCCTGGCAGCGCCCAGGAAATGAACAGAGTTTTCTTCAACCACAAGCCCGTTGGGATTCACGGATCCGAGCGGGCTTTTCTTTTGGAAATGCATATGCACTTGATTCAACACAACCGAGCGATACAAGTAGCCTCAATACTGGCTGTAGTCACGACAGCCTTGTTGTCCAGCGGCTGCTCACAGAGTGCCACCAAGGCGCGCCAGGCCATGGTCCAGAAATGCATGGACGCTGGACAGTCGCACAAGGTATGCACCTGCGCCATGGACGAGTTGGCCAAAAAGTACGACATCGAGGATGCCTTGGCGTACGAGGAACGCAAGAAAACGCCTGCCGTGACGTATGACCCCGACTACGAAAAAGCGCTGTCCTCGTGCACGCGAGGCCAATGATGCACATGCGCCATGAACCCACCGACTGATGAACAAACCACCAAACACCCAGGAGCCCATGCCATGAAAAGATGGATAGCTGCCATTTTGATTTTCTTCAGCACGTATGCCGGTGCACTGACCCTTCCAACGCACATGGTCCGCACAGATGTGCAGACCACAACAACAGCCCCAGAGGGCTTCTACAACTACGACATGCACCTGACGATGCATAACGAGCCTGATGTCAGCAAATTGGGTTTCTATGCCCAGTTTTATTTTGACTTCCAAACTGGCATTGGTGGATACACCGGTTTGCAAAAGGACCGGATTGACGGCAAGAAAGCTATCTTCTCTATCTGGGATATTCCAAACGCTCAAACATCATTTCCTGTGGCCAGCAATTGCCAACGCTTTGGACACGAAGGCGCGGGCACCATGTGCATCTTGCCTTTTCAGTGGAAACCCGGGCACGAGTACAAGATGCGTGTCTGGCGCCTGACAGACAGCTACAACGGATCGACTGAGAAGTGGGGGGGCTGGGTGATCGATTACACCAGTGGCGAAGAAACACTCATTGGTGTCATTGAGGTCAAAAACAGCAACGGTCTCAAGGGCTATGGCGGTCTGAAACCCAGCACCGCCATGGTGAGTGAGTATTACGGTGCCAATAGCCCGGAAGTCAACGCCATGACCTGTGAAAATGCCCCTTACGTTGGGGTGACCTGGAATGGGCCCTTTGCCAACAACGGCACTATCTCGCCTGACCATGCTTCCAGCTCCTACCACACCAACATGGGTAGCAATTGTTCTCACAAAGTCCGGGCCGTCTCGAATGTGCCATTTGCTGTGACCGTGGAAGTAGGGGGACAGGTATCGCCAGCGAATAACGAGTACCAGAACGTCTGGGAAAAGCACAAGCTGGCTAATTTCAAGGAAATTGATTGCCTGTACAACTGGGCTGAACAAGGCATGCCTGCCGTTTTCAACCAATCGGTGTTCAAACATCGCCGTCTTTCTCGCAGCCTCTACAACATGTACTACCGTGACTACAAGGTCAACGGTACTGGTCACGCATTGATCGCAGACACCACCACGAATCAAGTATCTCTTGGCAAGCCCGATGGCGTGATGGAAAACCTTGGTGATCTCGACCATTGGAAGCGCCAAGCAGGCTGCAAGCGCTGATGCTCTTTTTCCGTCTGGTGTCGTAAGGATCCCTTGCCCGGATCCTGTCAGCACTGGTTTGGCCCTGAGCTTTCTTCCATCCCTTCGCTGATCCGATCTGGATGCGCTCGGTGCATCCAGATCGGTGAGTCGATTCAACCGCCCTTCCCTACTATGAACACAACCACTCCACACTCGCTTGGTGCGCTTGCAACTGCGGCGTTTGCATCACTATTCCTAACGGCATGCTCTGACCTGTCAAAGTTCGAGAAGTCCATGATCAAAGGCTGCACGGATTCCGGCCAGAGCAAGAAGAACTGCACATGCTCGGTCGAAAAGCTCGGAGAGACCTACAACATGAAGGTGCTTGATGAGGACCTGGAACGTCTGGGAGCGCCGATTCAGAAGCTCCAGGAAGACTATGGCTTGGCTCTGCTTTCTTGCATTCGCAAGAACGGACCTTGACCCGTCGAGAGGTACGGACACCACCTAAGAGGTGTCCATTTTTTTTGGTTTCAATCCGATGAAATTCGTTTTTTCTTGCGCAGTAGCAGTATGGACAGCTCTGGGTGCGTATAGCGCACATGCCCAGGAGATTGATGGTGTGCTGGAAACGGGGCCTGTGTATTCGGCGCTGTTCACCACCAGCCCTGAATCGGGTGATCCGATTGGTCTGGCATTTCGGAATCGATCGCCTGCGGGTCAGACCATTCTGACTAATTGTCTTCACGGGATGTACTGCAAGGTGGGGCGTGCGACCACCCGACCGATGCACGACACCAGTGCGCTGAAGTTCGTGGACCAACCTTCAGGTTGGTTGGAGGTCACGCAAGCACGGGACGTGGCAATGGAGACTGTGGTCTTTGGCTATGAGAAGTCCGTCAAGACGCGGTTTGGTGTGCTATCGGTAGACGACGCCAACCGCATAGCGTTGAAGGGCAAGTTGTTCCAGCCGGTCATAGAGAACGATGATGGCATAAGCATCGTGGCGCACTACGAAATGGGGGCCAGTGATGTAGTCCTGCTGCAGAAGAATGGGGGAAGAGCCTGCCCTGCCCGCTTCCAGTTCATCACTGTGCATGCGAAGGGTGTGCAGCCCACCAAGGAGTTTGGGTCGTGCTCGGACATCATTTATCCACAGACTGATTTGGCCAGTTTCATCACAGTATCGATGCCAGGATTTGCGGGGCCATTCGAGAGCGAGGCCGTGCAGAACAAGGCTATGAGGACCAAGCTGGTGTTCAAGTATGAGCGGGGGGTGCTCAGCCTTAATGGCAAAGCTGTGCAGTAGCTCCTTCAGGCTGGTTGCTGTCGCTCAATGTGAGTTGTCCAACGACCGGTTGATTGTCAAAGCGGAAACTGTTCAACTCACCCCCCCCCCCTGAGTCCGGACGTGGGAAGCATTGCCCATGGAAACGTGGTTGCGCGGCGATTCAAGCCCTCACGCCTTAACAGCTCAAAGTGCCGCTATGATTGTTGCTTATTCTCGTTTCCAAAACCTTTAAAGCATGCGTCGACTGCTCGCAGTCCTTTTGTTTCTCTCTTTTTTCTGCCAGGCCTACGTGACGGCCGGTCAGACGGTAGCGCTCGACCATGCGGGAGGGTTTCAGGCCGCCCATGCCGAGTTGCATCTGGAGAGTGAAGCGCACCACCATGATGAGCAGGGGGTCACGCATCTGGATGACTCTCAAGAGTCGATCCAGCACATGCTTGCTGATGCAGGATCTGGCGCGGTAGCACTTTTCCAGTTTCCCCAACCGCCGTTTCACGTCGGTCGCTCGCCAGCACCGGCAGTCACCGCCGAATCGGCAGGCCCTGCGCCCTACCTGGACGGCTTGCGACGGCCTCCCCGACACATTTCCTGATTCACCTATAGCACCCTGCCAGCGTCAAGTTGGCCGGGCGTTCATCGGTGCGGTGGGGCTTCGTGATCAGACGCTGATGCGTCCCTGGTCCTGACTCATCGCCTTTGATCCGTCAGGAATCACGTGAATTTCGTCGTTTTCGGGCTTGCGGCACGTTTTGCCGCTGGCAGTGCATTGAGTTGCGCCTTCATGGGCGCAGCCTTTGCGCAGCCAAATCCAGCCCAGTCTCTTTCCACCGCAGCACTGCCTGCTGCGCCTACCCTGTCTCAAGCCGCAGAGGCTGCGTGGCAACGTGCCAGCCAGAGGCGAGAAGCCGAAGGCCAGGCACAGCGAGCCGTTTCTGAACGGGCTGCTGCGTCCAGTCTATGGGCAGCGCCCCCCGCGCTGGAACTTTCCTATCGAGACGACCGCTGGCAGACATCGGCTGGACGCCGAGAAACCGAGGTCGGCTTGGCATGGCCCCTGTGGCTCCCTGGCCAGCGCAATGCACGCGGTGCTGCCGTCGAATCGGACATTGAACTGGCACAGGCCGCCGCTCTGGCCGGCCGCTTGCATTTTGCCGGACTGGTGCGGGAGGCTGCCTGGGGCATTGCAAGCCAACAGGCCGATGCTGCACTGGCAGATGCCCAGGTTCACTCGCTGCAGGAGATCGCCGATGACGTGCGTCGCCGCGTGAAGGCTGGCGATCTGGCCCATTCCGATGTGCTGGCCGCAGATTCGGAGGCACTCGCCGCGCAGTCTGCACAGTTGGCAACACGTCATCGCCTGATCACGACTCAAGCACACTGGAAGACACTGACGGGGATGTCCCAACTGCCGGATCTCGCGCAGACCGAGTCGGCTGACATGCCCATCCCCGGTTTCCAGAGTGCTCAGCCCTTCAACGTTGAAGCGCACCCGGATGCACGGTTAGCGGCATTGGCCGTAGAGCGCGCGCGCAAGCGGCTGGATGTAATTGCCGCTACGCGGCGCGATCCGCCCGAGCTACTCCTTCGCCTTCGGCAGGACGTGCCCGGACGTGGCGAGTCAGCGCAACACAGCATCGGCGTTGGCGTGCGCATTCCCCTGGGTACGGAGGGGCGCAACCAACCGCTGCAAGCCGCAGCGCTGAGCGAGCTGAACATAGCGCAAACCCAGCAGCAACGAACCGAGGAGCGCCTGACCGCTGACGCGGCAATAGCGCAGGCTGCTGTGCAGACAGCTTTGCAGCAACTGGAGACAGATCGTCAGCGCTCAGTCCTATTGCAAGAGCGCGCCACCCTCATAGAGCGTTCTTTCAAGGCAGGAGAAACCCCTCTGCCTGACTTGTTGCGCGCGCACGCTGCCGCCGCCCAGGCCCACACCAGCTTCGCGCGCCAACAAGTGGCCTTGGGCCTGGCCCGCGCCCGCCTCCACCAAGCTTTCGGAATCCTTCCATGAAACTCTTTAGTCCAGTCTTCTATCGCCCTCGTTGGGCATTGCTGAATACAGGCCTTGCCACTATGGTGCTTTTCAGTGTGGCCGCCTATGCCGCCCCTGGTGCCCACGGCCCCAACGGGGAGCACCTGGATGCTCCCGCTCAGGCAGGCAGCACCAGCGGCCCTGTCCCGGGTTTCGAGGCCCAGTCGGAGACCTTCGAGTTGGTGGGCCGGTTGCAGGGCGGCGAATTTTCCATCCTGATCAATCGCTTCGCCACCAACGAGCCTGTGCTCAACGCCACCGTTGAAGTCGAGTCAGGCGCTCTCAAGGCGCCCGCAAAGTTTCATGCCGACCTGGGGGACTACGCCATCGACGACGCTGCCATGCTCAAGGCATTGGCAACCCCTGGCGAACACGCAGTGGTGGTTACCGTATTGGCAGGCGCGGATTCTGATTTGCTCGATGGCACGCTCAACGTACCTGGTGCCACGCTGGATGCGCCCGCTCATTCTGACGACCACGGACATGACCACGGCCCCTCCCGCACGATCTGGCCGGCTCTGGCATTGGTAGTCCTTGTGGCGGTGGGATGGTTCTTTGGCCGCAAGCCAAAAGCTACCGTCATCTCCACCAAAGGAGGCACACAGTGACCTCATCCACCCAGAGACTCAAGGCGCCCACGATGTTCCACCTCCTTGGCGTATCTGCCATCGCATTGATCGCGGCAATGTCACTCCCCTCTGCCGTCGCGGCCCCCGGCGCCCATGGCCCCAATGGCGAGCATCTGGACGCACCAGCGACTGTGAATGCATCCGGGCTGATGCGATTGCCGGACGGCAGCGTCAATGTGCCCATGCTGGCTCAGCGGCGTCTGGGTATCCGCACGCAGTTGACTCCTGAATCGCAAGCCGCTGCAACGATCGAGCTGGCTGGCCGTGTGGTCGTAGACCCCAATGCCAGCGGCCGCGTGCAAGCTATCCATGGTGGCCGGGTCGAGGCTGGACCTCGCGGCCTGCCGGTCGCCGGGCAGACCGTACGCCAGGGCGAAGTTCTGGCCTATGTGACACACCATGCCGACCCCTTTGCGCAGGCAAACCAGCAGGCCCAGTTGGCCGAATTGCGCAGCAGCCGGGAATTGGCAGCTCAGCGCGTACAGCGTTTGCAGTCGCTGGAAGGCTCGGTGCCTCGCAAGGAAATCGAAGCGGCCCGCGCCGAACTGCAAAGCCTCTCTGCGCGTGAAAAGAGCATTGGCGCCAGCTTGGCGGCCCGCGAACCCTTGCGTACCCCAGTATCTGGCGTCATTGCCAGAGCGGATGCGACAAAGGGCCAGGTGGTGGAACCCCGCGAGGTGCTTTTTGAAGTGATTGATCCCTCCCGTGTCTTGGTGGAGGCCACCACGGCCGACCCGGGCCTGCCAGGGCGCACCGGCGAGGCACATCTGCAGGGAGTCGCTGGCGTCAAGCTGCAATTGATTGGCGCCGCGCGCAGCCTGCGCGATGGTGTCTTGCCGATGACTTTCAGGGCAGTGCCCGAGAAATCGGGCACCGCTTTGCCGCTGGCTGTCGGCCAGCCTGTGACGGTGGTGGCGTCCCTCAACGAACAGGTCAAGGGCTTCGTCCTTCCTGCGCAGGCTGTCGTGCGCAACAGTGCCAACGAACCGGTGGTCTGGATCAAGTCGGGCGCGGAGCGCTACATTGCCCAGCCGGTGCAGTACCGGTCCCTGGACGCCGCCACCGTGGTCGTCACGCAGGGCCTGGGGGCTGACAACCGTGTGGTGGTGCAAGGCGCACCGCTGATCGCACAGATCCGCTGAACGGAGCCACGCAATGTTCAACTGGATCGTACGAAACAGCCTGCACAACCGCCTGTTTGTCCTGGCGGTCGCAGCGCTGCTGATGGTCTACGGGGCCATCACCGCATGGCGCACGCCTGTCGATGTGTTTCCTGACCTTAACAAGCCACTGGTCACGGTGCTGACAGAAGCGGGCGGCATGGCCCCCGAAGAAGTCGAACAGCTGGTGACCTTCCCTCTGGAGACCGCTCTCAACGGAATGCCCGGCGTGACGCGAGTGCGCTCCACGTCAGGCGTCGGCCTTTCTATTCTGTACGCCGAGTTCGACTGGGGTACCGACATTTATCGCAATCGTCAGCTCGTCGCCGAGCGGCTGGCCTTGGTGCGCGAACAACTCCCGGGCGGGATCACCCCGGTCATGGGGCCTGTGTCTTCGATCATGGGCGAGGTCATGCTGATTGCGTTGCCCCTGTCTGAAGGCGATGGCAAAAACGCTGTAGCAAACCCCATGCAGGCCCGCGAGTATGCGGATTTTGTGCTGCGCCCGCGTCTGTTGTCGATTCCAGGGGTGTCCCAGGCCATTCCCATAGGAGGCGAAGTTCGCCAACTGCGGGTGGAGCCCGATACCGCACGCATGGCCCAGTTCGGGGTGACGCTCACGCAGGTGGAGCAGGCACTTCGCGGTTTTGCAGCCAATGCCGGAGGCGGATTCATCGACCTCAACAGCCGTGAATTCCTGATTCGCCACATTGGGCGCACCAACCGGGTGGAAGATTTGCAAGGTGTGGCGGTGGCCTGGAAGGAAGGCCGTGCCATCTTGCTGGAGCAGGTGGCCCATGTGCGTTTTGCCGCTGCCATGAAGCGCGGTGATGCGGGCTACAACGGCGCCCCAGCCGTCATCGTCAGTGTGCAAAAACAGCCTGCGGCGGATACCGTGCAGATCACCCGTGCCATCGAAAGTGCGCTGCAAGACCTGCAACAAGGCCTGCCCGTTGGCTTGGCAGCGCCCAAGGTGCTGTTTCGCCAGGCGGACTTTATCGAGGCGTCCATCGGCAACGTAACCGAGGCACTGCGGGATGGTGCCATCATGGTGGCCATCGTCTTGTTTGCTTTTTTGCTGTCTGCACGCACCACGATGATCTCGCTGGTGGCCATTCCTTTGTCGCTGGCCGTGACGGCACTGGTGTTCCGGTTGCTGGACCAGTCCATCAACGTGATGACCCTGGGTGGCCTGGCCATTGCCATTGGCGAACTGGTCGATGATGCCGTGGTGGACGTGGAGAACATCCTGCGAAGGCTGAAACAGAACCGCGCACAAAGCAATCCCTTGTCCACGCTGGAGATCGTTCGCAGAGCGAGTGTGGAAGTACGCTCGGGCATCGTCTATGCCACGGCCATCGTGGTGCTGGTGTTTGTGCCGCTGTTTGCGCTGCCCGGCATTGAGGGTCGTCTGTTCACGCCGCTGGGCATTGCCTACATCGTGTCGGTGCTGGCATCGATGCTGGTCTCGATGACGGTGACGCCTGTGCTGTGCCTCTATCTGTTGCCCAAAATGAAGCGGCTGGATCATGGCGACAGCGCCCTGGTCGGTTGGCTCAAGCGGCGCGATGCGCAAGTGCTGGGCTGGTCTTTTCCGCGCGCCAGGCTGCTGATGGCTGCCGCCGCTTTGGCAGTAGCCGCAGCAGCGGCCAGCGTCCCATTTTTTCCGCGCGCATTCCTGCCGGCCTTCAATGAAGGTTCGCTGGTACTGGGCATGGTGTTCAACCCAGGCACGGCGCTGGCTGAGGCCAATCGCATGGGAGCGTTGGCCGAGACGCTGATCGCAGAAGTCCCCGAGGTCACCCAGGTGGGGCGCCGCACAGGGCGCGCAGAGCTGGACGAACATGCTGAGGGCGTGCATTCCGCAGAGATCGACGTGGACCTGAAGCGATACGGGCGCGACCGCGAAGCCGTGATGGCGGACATCCGTGCCCGTCTGGCCGTCCTGCCGGCACAGGTGGCCATTGGTCAGCCTATCTCCCACCGCCTGGATCACCTTCTTTCAGGAGTGCGGGCACAGATCGCCCTGAAAATTTTCGGTGAGGACACGGACACCCTGCGTGGCCTGGCCGAACAGATGCGCCAGGGGCTGTCGGGCGTACCAGGGCTGGTCGATTTGACGGTAGAAAAACAGGTGCTGATTCCCCAGATCACGGTTCGGCTCGACCACCGCAAGGCCGCTCAGGTCGGGCTGTCTCCGGGCGAGGCCGTGCGGGTGCTGCAAACTCTGACGGATGGCGCGCATGGTGCCCAGATCGTCGATGGATTGCGCCGCTATGAGCTGGTACTGCGCTTGCCCGATGACAAGCGCAGCCCCCAGGACCTGGCACGCACCCTGATCGACACGCCTGCGGGGCAGATACCGGTGTCATCCATCGCTACGGTGGAAGAAACCGATGGTCCCAACCAGATCGGCCGGGAAAACGGTCGCCGGCGCATCGTCGTCTATGCCAATACCGATGGCTCCGACATGGGACGCGTCATTGCGGACATTCGTGCGGTGATGGCCCAGACGCCGCTGCCCGCCGGAACATTCCTGAGCCTGGAAGGCCAGTTCCAGGCGCAAGAGCAGGCCATGCAACTGATCGTGGGCCTTTCGCTGATCTCTTTGGCGATGATCTTTCTGGTTCTGTATATGCGCTACCAGTCGGCCGTGTTGGCAAGCATCATCATGGCCAACATTCCGCTCGCGTTGATCGGCAGCGTGGCGGCCATGTGGCTGGCGGGGGTGAGTCTGTCCGTGGCGTCCATGGTGGGCTTCATCACGCTGGCGGGCATAGCCACGCGCAACGGCATCCTGAAGGTCAGCCACTACATCAACCTGTGCAAGTTCGAGGGCGAGACATTCGGCCAACCCATGATCGTGCGTGGCTCGCTGGAGCGCTTGACGCCGGTGCTCATGACGGCACTGGTGGCTGCGTTTGCACTGACACCGTTGTTGCTGGCCGCCGATGCCCCCGGCAAGGAGATCCTGCATCCCGTGGCGGTCGTGATTTTTGGTGGACTCATCAGTTCGACCTTGCTCGACACCTTGCTCACACCCGTGATGTTCTGGATGTTCGGCGAACGGGCAACGCAGCGGCTCCTCGAAACCGATGGGCAGACGCAAAGCGAAGTTGCCAGCGCGCAAGAGTCCTATTGACACTGCACCGATCACTCTGTCCACACCGGTTCCCAAAGGCCTTCGGGCGCCGCCTTTTCAAGCGCGCCGTTCCCACGCAATATTGACTGAAGGAAAACGCAATGATCATCACGAAGAACCTCACCCAACTCGCAGCTGCCGCTGTGGTGCTGGCTGCCTCTGCTCTCGCCACTCCGGCTGCCATGGCCCACGGTGGCGCCGGCCCCATGCACGGCGGGGTGGTGCAAATTGCAGCAGATTTGTCGTTCGAGCTGGTTCCGACTCCCGACGGTGCGGTGATCTACATCCAGGATCATGGCAAAGATGCAGATGCCTCACGGTTTGGCGGCAAACTGACGGTGCTCAATGGCGCAGACAAGTCCGAGGCGCC
>JAANMV010004083.1_pt1 | contig 11923 bp, 8 predicted proteins | sample 7279661 | NCBI WGS metagenome assembly JAANMV01 (sample SAMN14094540, study PRJNA606508) | bioreactor metagenome | isolation source: A lab-scale SPAN reactor treating ammonium-rich wastewater day 121 | place: Ireland: Galway | collected 2017-05-16 | reverse complement strand
AACTGCTGTTGATGGAACTTGTAAATTTTCATTATTGCTCAAAGCAAAGCTTGCGGTAACAAGCGAATTTATTTTCAGCGAACGATTTGAATTGGGCAACACAATTCTAATTCTTGCAAAACGCTGGCTGGCTTCTTCAAATGTTTTTTCAATCAAAGCAACTTTTCCGTTGAGAATTTTTGAAGGGTCGCTTTCAGAAACAATTTCTGCGGATTGGTTTTCATGAATTTGACTTACGTTCCGGTTGGGAAGAGAAACCAATACCCAAACTTCCTGTAAATCATTTATACTGAAAAGCGTCTGTGCTTCGTTTACATACGTGCCTTCACGAATTTGGGAAGTAGAAGCAGCATAAGAGCTTTCATTGTTAGTATTCTGCTGCATACCCATATCGTTCATTGCCGATGTGTTTTTTGCAGTAGTATTTTTCTGTGATGATGGAGTATTGAAAAAGACATACCCGCTTGAAGGACTGAAAACAGAAACTGTTAGGGCAACTGCTTCCTTTTTTTCTAACTGCCCAATCTGATTTTCAGTAATACCGAGCAGGCGTAGCTTTTCTCTTGACTTTTCTATTAAATGATTATCAGCACCTGATTTTAAAAGAAAAAGATGTTCTTCCTGAAAGGTGCGTAAGCCCGGGCTATATATGTCCATGATTTTATCGCCTTGCTTTACGTATTGATTGCTGAATTTCACGTATAGTTTCTCAATCCTTCCACCGAAACGGGCTGCAACGGATTGATTTCTGTTTTGAGCGAGGGTAATAAAGCCTTGTGCCTTCTCGGTTTGTCCACTGTTGACTGATTGCAGTTTAACGGTTGACTGATTTGATAAAACCAGTTTGTTTGGTGAAACTGCCTGCTCTAATTCATTTTCTACCAACTGCAATTTCATATTACATACTGGACAATCGCCGGGCTGCGGATACGTTTTATCACCTTCGCAACCCATAGGACAGATATATTCGCCTTCAACCTTCGCATGATTTTCATGCCCTTGTTCGCCGTGTTCATTTTTGCAGGATGAAAACACAGATACCAAAAGCAAACACACCATGATGCCGATGCTATTTAATTTCTCTTTCGTATTCATATTCGGCTTCTAATTTTAAAATATTGAACAGTTTGTCATACGCTTCCATTTTTTTCATCAGCAACATTTCCCAGGCATCAAGTAGCACAAAAAAATCGCCTGTGTTTTGCTTGTAGGCAAGCAGGTTGGCTTGCAGGTTGTTCTCATAGGCGGGAATAATGTTTTTTGTGAAGCTCTGATATTGTTCGTTCTCGTAATTAAGCATCGCCGTTTTTTCGGCTAACATTTTTGAAGCCATAAGTTGCATTGTTTGCTTTTCCCGTTCCATAGACTGGATTTGAAAACCGATGGACTTTACTTCGGATGAATACATTTTAGACGACCAGGGAACGATGGGAATTGTTATCATTCCCATAACTGACCATTGGCTCGGCATACCAAACATTTGGGCATGTTCGGCACGGATACCAAAGTCAGGTCTTAAGCTTGTTTTCATTACTTTTTGTTCCAACTTCATGGATTGAATGTATTTGTCAAGCGCCGTAATATCACTACGGTTAGAAATGCTTACTGTATCCACAATGCTGAACAAATAGTTGCTTGGCGAGATGAGTGTATCAATCTGAAATGGCGTGTTGACATCACGAACCATCAGCGTGTTTAGTCCGATATTGCTTTCGGTAATCACGCTGTTAAGCATCACCAGCATATTTTTTAATTCGGCTAAACGGGCTTTTGCTTTGTATATCGTTTGCAGTTGTGACTGGTTGTTGGTGAATTTTTCTTCGGATGTCGTGATGAGCAATTTAAGTATTTCTTCACTTTCTTTCAGAATGCGTTGTTTCCTATCCGTTACATAACGGTTATAGTACAGAATTTTCGCTTCACGCCTCAACTCGTTTTTTGTCCATTCGCTTTTTGATTTTTCAATTTCAGCCAGTGAGCTAATGTAATTTTTCTTGGCGTTCAGCTTGCTTGGATTGGGTATCATCTGTTCAAAGGAAAAAGCAATACCCGCCTGGTTCATTGGGTCGTTTTTTTCTTTGAGCATGGAAAAGTCGTAAGGAAAACGCATAATGCCTGTTGAAAAAGTAGGCGGCATCCACGCTTTTGCACCTTCTGCTTTTGCCTGAATAGACTGAATGCTGTACTGATACTGAATAATAGACGGGTAATTAGTTTCCACCTGCTGCAACAGTTCTTCCAGTGATACGTAAGAAGTATCCTGTGCCTGAGTTGGATGCAGACCGAAAACAAGTCCAAATGCTATGATTATCTTTTTCATGATTTAAAGATTTTTCAAAATGAAATCGGCTCGTTCTTCCGGTGGAAGAACAGGAACATGAACTATCGGGCAGGGGAACGATTGATATACTTGGATGATAAGATTATGAATGCGGATTTGCTCTGCTTCATCTTCTAAACGGGCATAATCATTAGTTAAGGGCAGACGAGCTAAAATGAATACTTTGTTGTAACAATATTTATTACACTGCTCTATTAATCTGTCGTCATATTCCAATCCTAAGAACTGATAGTAAGCCATAGCATCGGGTAAAGCCCTGTCTAAAAAAACCTGTTCGTTTACATCTAATGTTGCTTCTTCTTCTATTTGCATATTCAGCACTCCTAACTGAAATTCTTTTTTGTTTTGGCGTATTTCCTCAACTGTTCGTCCATTTATTTTTTGTGTATCAATGTAATGCCGTGCGTGTTCTATCGTGGTTTTATAACCTCTTTCAGAAAGAATGTTTATTACTGTGGTCTTACCAGTGCAGGGGCCTCCGGTAATAACGTTCCAGTTGGTAATGATTTCTTTATGTTTCATAGATGTCAGCTTTTTAATTCAAATTCGTTTCTTTGATTAAGAATAGGAATTTCACTATCCCATTTGTAGATTTCTCTTATTTTTTCCTGCAATCCCTTTGCACCTTCTTCCTCGCTGTGGACGATGAATATTTTTTCGGGCATGGATGTTAATTTATTCATCCAGTCAATCAGTCCATTTTGGTCTGCATGACCGGACAAGCCTTCTATATTTTCAATGTGTGCTTTAACAGGATAAAATTTACCTCTCATTTTGATTTCTGTTGCTCCTTCCAATAATGCCCTTCCTCTCGTTCCTTCCGCCTGAAACCCTACCAACAGAATAGTTGCATTTTCATCACCTAAGTATTTTTCAAAATAAGTAAGCACTCTGCCACCTGCCGCCATTCCGCTTCCGGCAATAATTATCTTAGGTGTGTTGTCTTCTGCAAGCGCATTAGTTTCATCTACACTTTTAATCCGCCTGATGGTATTGCACATTTCGGAACATTCATCATCGGAGAGTTTATGCCATTCGGTATTACGGTGAAAAACTTCCAATACATTTCTTCCCATAGGGCTATCCATATAAACAGGAATGCCGGGTATTCTATTGGTCTTTTTTAACTGCCAGAAAAGATACATGAGCAATTGCGTCCGCTCTACTGAAAAGCTCGGTATGATGATAGTGCCATTTCTTGCTGCGCAACGATTGATGAGTTTTTCCAAGCTGTTGATAGCAGGTTCGGCAGGGTGAAGGCGGTTGCCATAGGTTGCTTCAATAAATAAAACATCCGCTTTCTCCGGTTTTTCAGGGGGATATAACAGGGGGTCTATTTCTCTGCCAACATCACCGGAAAAGACTACTGTTTTATCGCCAACCTGCAATTCAATAAATGTAGCACCGATGATGTGCCCGTTGTATCGGAAACGGTATCGGATATGCTCGTTAATGTTTATCCATTCATTGAGCGGTTGTTGCTGAAAAAGCGGTAAAGTATTTTCCACTTCCGGCAAGCCGTAAAGAGGCAAAGCGGGTTTGTGTTTTGAATAACGAAACTTGTTCGCTCTTATGGCATCTTCCTCCTGAATTTTTGCGCTGTCCTTTAAAATTATTTCAGCAATTTGTAAAGTTGGGGAACTGCCGTTGATTGTTCCCTTGAAACCATGCTTCACTAATAAGGGAAGGTAGCCTGTATGGTCTAAGTGGGCGTGCGTCAGTAAAACTATATCAATAGTCTTTGCCGAAACAGCCAATGGTTGCCAATTCAGTTGCCGTAATTCTTTTAAACCCTGAAACAAACCGCAATCAATCAGTATTTTTTTACCGAAAGCGGTAATAAGGAATTTGGAGCCGGTTACCGTTCCGGCTGCACCTAAGAATTGAATTTTAATTTTATTATCGTTCATCGTTAATGTTTTTATTTGCGAATAGACTTTTCTGAAAATGTTTCACACAATGCAACACATTCATCCATCACCTTTTGCAGTCTCGGTGGTTTTATACCAATACTTTGAAGCAGGGCATTGTTGTGGTGCATGGTTTTACACAACACTATTTTTTTGTCTAACAGTTGTTGTTTCTCTTTTTGAGTAAGTGAAGTAAGACAGGTTACGGGGTGTAAACCCGAACCATCAATCCAATCTTTTAGCCCATTATGTTTGGGATAATCCCATCCGACAAGGTTCATATTCATGCACCTGCCGTATTGAGCAGCATCTTCTGAAAAACGAGTATTGGTTACTACCCAACCCTGATGGAACTTTTCGGCATGACCATCTAATTGTTTCCATTGTCTTTCTACATCTAAAAATCTTGACTGAATGTATAGCGGGATTTTAACATCGGACGAGTAACCCTGACGGTTATGAAATTTGCACTCAATCATAAAATGGTGTTCGTCTTTTTCGGCAATCACATCAATTTCATGGTTTACACAGTGTCCTTTTACAATTACTCCCACTTGCGTTTTGTAACCTCTATGTTTTAAAATTTCTCCTATAAATTGTTCAAAAGGGAAGCCCGAAGGTCCCAGTTCCATAATGGCTTGTTTAAGTTTGTAGCGGGCAGCAGCCGGACGGGAATAATTTCTCAACAATCGAAAAGCTGTTTTATAAATCTTTCGGGTGGTCATTCCTTCAACCAGCATTTCAATTACTTCATTTGCAATTTCCTCTGCCTGTTCATTTGTCGCACTTGAACGCAGCAAGGATTGTTTCAACTTTTCTTTATTGAAAGGAGCTTTTTCGCCTGATGCTTTAGTGATGCTTGTATTTTCAGTATTAATCTTCATCGTGAATAAGGTTTGTGCGTTTTAAAATTTGAATAGCCAAGAGCGAAAGTGCTGCAGAAGCAACAACAACCAACCAGTCTTCCAATTTAAGCGACTGAACATTTAATGCCTCACGAACCAGAGGAATGAAGAAAACGGACATTACAATTAGTCCACTTAATAGCAGTGCATACCATACATATTTGTTTCTGAAAACTTCGGACTTAAAAAATGATGTTTTAACCGATGCCATGTTAAACACATGGAACAACTGACAAACAATGAGTGTGAAGAACAAAATGTTATTGCACAATTTCGGGTCAAAGTGTTCGCCTGTATGCAAAACAAAATGGCTAAAGAATACTGCACCCAGGGTGCAAACGGAAATGATTGCCGCATAGATCCAAACGGCATACCACTGTCTTGTTTTTAAAAGTGGTTCAGTAGGGTTTCGGGGTTTATGCTTCATTACAAAAGGACTGCCTTCGCTTACTCCCAAAGCAAGTGCCGGTAATACATCGGTTATGAGATTGATAAAAAGTATTTGCAGTGGAATTAATTGAAAATGCAGATTAGATAAGGCAGCTAAAGACACCACAAACAATTCGCTCATGTTGCAGGAAAGCAGGTAAATCACAAATTCCTGAATGTTGCTGAAGATGACACGACCTTGCCTGATTGCGTGAACAATGGAAGAAAACTTATCGTCTTTCAACACCATGTCTGACACTTCTTGTGCCACCTGTGTTCCACGCTTTCCCATTGCAATACCGATGTCGGCTTTTTTTAAAGCAGGCGCATCATTTACACCATCGCCAGTCATGCCAACGATGTTTCCTTTTTCCTGCAACACAGTAACCAAATCCAGCTTATGTGTAGGAGTTACTCTTGCAAAAACAGAAGTATCAGCCCAAAGTTGTTTTTCTTCATTGCTTAACTGCTTAAAGGGCTTCATGTTTTTTCCGATGACAGGCTGATTGTTTTCAGAAATATGGAGTTGATTGGCTATGTAGTTTGCCGTGGCGGGATGGTCGCCTGTAATCATCACTACTTTAATGCCTGCCCCTTTGCATTCATTAATAGCATCAAACACATCTTCGGCAGGCGGATCCATCATGCCGTAAAGCCCTGCAAAAATCAAATCGTTTGTGAGTGAAACATCTTTTGAAGGAGTTTCTTTAAAAGCACCAGCAATTACTCTTAAACCGGATGCTGCCAATTGTTCAGATTTGTCTTTCCATTGGTTTCTTGTTTCTTCGTTCAGTGTTTGAATCTGAGAACCCATTAGAATATGACTGCATTGTTTGAGTATTTCTTCCGCTGCACCTTTGGCATAAACCATAAAGATATTGTTGCCGCTATGCAGCGTTGCCATCATTTTTGTTTCTGATGAAAACGGGATTTCATCTACTTTAGGAAACTGTTGTCGTAATTGCTCAATATTCACACCGTTGTTGTGTGCATATTTCAATAAGCCCGTTTCCAGCGGGTCGCCAATTTCTTTTATCTCGTTTTCTGAAATCTGAATGGATGCGGTGTTGCATAAAACAGCGATTTGCTGCATTATCTGCTTATTCTTTTCAGCATTTTCATCTGCTGTTATTACATCAGTAACCTCTATTTTATTTTGAGTAAGTGTTCCAGTTTTATCGGTGCATATTACCGTAGTGCCGCCTAAAGTTTCTACTGCTGAAAGTTTCTTAACAATTACGTTGTGTTTTGCCATTTTCATCATGCCCTGCGCCAAGGCAAGTGTTGCCACAATGGGCAGTCCTTCGGGTATGGCTGCTACAGCAAGGGCAATAGCAGTTTCAAGCAACTCAACATAATCGCCATGCGTAAACATGCCGACAATAAAAATCAACACCACTAATGCTACCGTGATGTAAATGAGTTTGCGACTGAAAACCTGTAACTTTTTTTCAAGCGGGGTGGCTGATTGCTCTGCGCCCTGCACGAGATGTGCAATTTTTCCTAATTCGGTTTGCATACCTGTTGCTACTACAAGGGCAGTGGTGTTACCGTTGGTAACGAAAGTGCCTTTATGCAGCATATTAGTTCGGTCAGCAAGTGAAACATCTTCGGAAAGTTCGCTTGCTGTTTTTTCAACAGGCATGGCTTCACCTGTAAGCGATGCTTCATTGACGGAAAGTTGTGTGGCGGCAATAATTCTTGCATCTGCGGTAATCATGTCGCCAGCTTCCACAAACAGTATATCACCCGGAACTAATTCTTCGGATGGAATTTCAGTTAACTTACCATCCCGGAACACTTTTGCCGGAACACTTGCCATTTTTTTAAGGGCATTCATGGAGCGTTCTGCCTGCATTTCCATCCAAAAGCCAATGCTCGCATTTACGAGTATAACAAGCAGAATGGCAGTTGCATCTAAATATTCCTGAAACCAAAAGGACATGGCGGCTGCAAACAGCAACAAATACACCAAGAGGTTATTAAATTGAGACAGGACTATTTTCAAAGGATGTTTTCCTTTATCGGATTGAATAGTGTTTCTGCCGTATTGAGAAATACGGTTGGTTGCTTCAAGTGAATTCAATCCTTTTTCTCTATCACTACCAAGTTCAGTGATAAGTTTAGTAAGAGGGATTGTGTAATTGTTGGCTGTTTCCATTAATCTATGTTTTCTAAAAATTCTACTTTACCATATTTTTTTATTTCTCTTTCCTTGACGATTTGATATATAACTGGCAAAACGATTAATACAAAAAGAGTAGAAGTTATTAGGCCAAAAACAAAAGGTATTGTAATAGGCTTCATGACATCGCTACCTACACCTGTTGCCAAAAGAATAGGCATTAAACCAATCATATCGGCCATTACCGTCATCAGTTTAGGTCGTACACGCATTACGGCACCGGAAAACACGGCTTTCTCGACATCTTCGTGTGAGAGTGCAGCACTTTTCTTTTCTTCTACTTTATCACGTATAGCTTCATTCAAATAAACAAGCATCAATACACCAGTTTCTACTGCAATGCCGAATAAGGCAATAAAACCTACGGCAACAGCTACCGAAAAATTCACATCGAAAAAATACATTGAATATACCCCCCCGATTAACGCAATGGGAATACTTGAAAGGACAATCACCATTTCCTTAACCGAATGGAAAGTGAAATAGAGGACAAAAGCAATTATCAAAAGCGTAATGGGAATGATGATTTTTAAACGGTTCTCTGCCCGAACCTTATTTTCATATTGTCCACTCCATTCAATAAAATAGCCTTTGGGCAGCTTTTGAAAATCTGCATCAATACGTTTTTTAGCATCGCCAACTACGCTTCCCATATCCCTGCCACGCACATTGAACAAAACCGTTCCCCGCAGCATGGCATTTTCAGAATTTATCATTGGCGGGCCTTCCGAAATTTCAACATCCGCCACTGCTGACAATGGAATAACACCGTAACCCGATGTCTGCAAAGGTGTTCGTTTTATTTCTTCTATATCGCTTCTAAAATCCTGCGCTAAGCGCATGGAAACGCTGAAACGCTGCCTGCCTTCAATGGTATTGGTCAAAGGCATTCCTCCTAATGCCATTTCAATAAGCATATTCACTTCTTCAATAGAAAGATTATATCGGGCAATTTCTTCCCGATTAATTCTTATATCCAAATATTTCCCGCCTGTGAGTTGCTCTACATATAAATCTGCAAGCCCATCAATACCTTTCAATGATTTTTCAATTTGCCTTGAAAGGTTGTAGATAGTATCTAAGTTTTGCCCATAAATTTTTACACCAATATCTGTCCGCACACCTGTTGATAGCATATTGATACGATTGATGATGGGCTGTGTCCAACCACTTGTAACGCCAGGTATCTGCACTTTTTCGTTCAGTTCAGTAATCAGCTTTTCGGTGGTCATGCCTTTACGCCACTCCGATTGGGGTTTTAATACAACAATGCTTTCAATCATACTTACCGGAGCATTGTCGGTTGCAGTATAGGCACGACCTGCTTTGCCCAGAACATTTTCCACTTCGGGAACGGACATAATGAGCTTGTCCTGCACCTGCAAAATACGTTTGGCTTCGTTGTTGGAAACATCGGGAAGTGTAACGGGCATAAACAAAAGAGAACCTTCGTCTAACGGTGGCATAAATTCCGAACCCAAACGCAATACAAAAGGAATGCTACCCACCACGATTAAAACAGCAATAGCAATTACCGTTTTTTTCCAATGCTGGCAAAGGCGCAAAACAGGGCTGTATATTTTTATAAAGAAATTTGCAACGGGGTTTCTGCTTTCAGGAATGAGCTTGCCTTTCATTAAAGAACGCAACAGCATTGGGACAACAAATAATGCTATAATGGCGGAGCCAATCATAGTAAAGGTTTTTGTCCATACCAAAGGCGAAAACATTTTCTTTTCCTGCCCTTCGAGAAACAATATGGGAGAGAATGAAATGAGCGTTACCAATATGGAAAAGAAAACGGCTCTTCCAACAGTGCGTGATGAGCGTTCAATAATTTTGATACGTTCTTCCTCGCTCAATTCTTTTGTATTTCCTATTCTTTGCTTTTCCATTATTCTTCTGTTTTTAAAACTGCTTTTACTAAACTTTTATAAGCGTTTTCAGTCATGACAATTCCCGCATCTACCAAATCGCCAATGGCTAAGGCAATACCGCCCAATGACATAATGTTGAGTGAAATGCCAAACATTTTCACGAACATAAAGCCAATCAGCACCGACAAGGGAATGGTAACAATGGCGACTACTGCGCTTCGCACATGGAAAAGAAAAATCAGCACCACTAATGAAACCACAATAATTTCTTCCCACAACGCCTCTTTCAATGTTGCAATGGCAGCTTCAATTAAATTGCTGCGGTCGTAAGCAATTTTAATCTTCACTCCGGGAGGCAAACCTTTTTCCACATCGCCTAACCTTTCTTTTACACGGTCAATCACTTCTTTTGCATTTTCACCATATCTGGCAACTACCACACCACCCACTACTTCGCCTTCGCCGTTTTCTTCTACAATTCCCAATCGGATGTCGCTGCTCATTTGTACATCGGCAACATCTTTCAGCTTGATGGGAATGGATTTATTTGAGCCAACGGAAATTTCTTCTATATCCCGGATGTCTTTGATATAACCCAATCCTCTAATCATATAACCCATACGGTTCATTTCATAGATACTTCCTCCAACGTCACGGTTGTTGGCTTTAAGGGCATTTGCAACATCCATTGCCGAAATGTTGTAGTAAATCAATTTGTTGGGATTGACGCTCACCTGATATTGTTTTTGAAAACCTCCGAAAGAGGCGACCTCGCTCACACCTTCTACATTCTGCATTGCAAATTTTACATACCAGTCCTGCACGGCACGGAGTTCGCCCAAATCGTAACCATCGCCCTGAAGCGTGTACCAAAAAACATGACCTACGCCTGTTCCATCGGGACCGAGAGTGGGAGTTACCCCTTGTGGTAATGCTTTTTGAGCGAAGTTCAACCGCTCCAAAACACGGGTTCTTGCCCAATAGATTTCTGCATCGTCATTGAATACAACGAAGATGAAACTCATGCCAAACATAGATGCTGCACGAATGGCCTTAACGTTGGGAATACCCTGCAAGTTGGAAACCAAAGGGTAGGTAATCTGGTCTTCCATGATTTGGGGGTTACGTCCCATCCATTCGGTGTAAACGATGACCTGATTTTCGGAAAGGTCGGGGATAGCATCAACCGGTGTGGTCATTACCGAATACACACCACCAACTACGATTAGTAAAATACCAATCCAAACAAAGAAGCGGTTGTGTGTTGACCATGAAATGATTTTTTCTATCATGAGTTACAATTATTAGAACGACTTAATGATTTGTATGTGTGCTGTCGTGGTTATGTTGCTCATCCATTTCTTCAACTTTTTGCAAATCCATGTTGCACTTGGGGCATTGACCGGGTTTGTCATATGTTTTTTCTCCCTCACATTTCATGGGGCATTGGTATTGGGCAGTTGCGCTTTCCTCTGTTGCCAATTTTTCTGTTTTGGTTTTAGAATTATTGCTTTCGCAAGAAGTGATAAACATTGTTGCTGTAAGTAGTAATGCTGCTGTAATGATTTGTTTTTTCATGATGAATTGTTTTTGGTTTATGAAATTTTTCTTTTTAAAAGTTGTGCATTTATCGCAACCACAATTGTGCTTAAACTCATTAGCACTGCACCAATAGCCGGACTTAGCATGATGCCCCATTTATATAATACACCTGCTGCCAATGGAATAGCAAGAATGTTATAGCCCGTAGCCCACCATAAGTTTTGTATCATTTTGTTGTAGGTAGCTTTACCAAATAATATCAGGTTGGCGATATCTTTCGGGTCTGAGTTTACCAAAATTATATCTGCTGTTTCGGCTGCTACATCAGTGCCTGAACCAACTGCAATTCCCACATCTGCTTGTGCCAATGCAGGCGCATCATTCACGCCATCGCCTGTCATGGCAACATATTCGCCTTTGGTTTGTAATTCTTTTACTTTTTCTAATTTGTCATGCGGTAATACATTGGCTAAATAACCGTCCATTTTCAAATCATCGCTCACCTTCTTTGCCACTTTTTCATTGTCGCCTGTGAGCAGTAGGTTTTTAATTCCTGCTTCTTTAAGAATTTGAATGGCTTCAAAAGAGCTTTCTCTTATTTGGTCAGAGAAGGTAAAATATCCAGCAACGTCTTTGTTTATCAAAATGTAAACAACCGTGCCTGTGAAATTATCGATTGTGTCTGTTATTTTGATGTTTTGTTCTTTCAAATAATTCGGACCTACTACCTTTAT
>JAANMV010004082.1_pt1 | contig 11925 bp, 6 predicted proteins | sample 7279661 | NCBI WGS metagenome assembly JAANMV01 (sample SAMN14094540, study PRJNA606508) | bioreactor metagenome | isolation source: A lab-scale SPAN reactor treating ammonium-rich wastewater day 121 | place: Ireland: Galway | collected 2017-05-16 | reverse complement strand
CAATGAAAACGAGGCGGGATTTTCGCCCGTGCCGCTTTTTCCGCGGCAATTCGCTGTATAATTTTGCCGGTCTAAAGGAAATAAACATGCGTACGACTTTTTTCCTTGTAATCGTCTTTATCTCTGTGGCGCTGGCCGCAACTTTCGGCGCGCCCGCCGCCTCGCATGGCGAAGATTTGCCCGAACCGGCGCATCTCGAAAAAGGCGAATACTTCGTTTTCATCGAGAACAGCGCGGGCGGCGCGATATACGCGATTGGAAGGCTCGGCGAGTTTTCCCGAACCGACATCGGAAAGACGCTCGCACCCGTTGCCAAGCAGAATCCGAGCGGATTTACGGCAAGCGCGTGGGCGCCGAAGGGCGCGGTTACCGCGACGAGCGTTAACGCGATTCACATTAAAACCGGTCACAATCCAGACACGAACACCGGAAAGATTTTCACCTTGCTCCCGGTCGAATTCGCGGATTTCGACCCGGCGAATTACCAAAGCTATTTCAATCAACAGGCCAGTCTTTTCACCGATATAAAAGCGGGAACGGGAATATTCGGCGGGGGGTTCGCGCCGAAAGTCGGCGACCACGTTCTTCTCGGCCCGCCTCCCGACGCCACGCCCGAACGAAAGTCGTTTTTCGCGGGGCTTGCGCCCATCGCCGTGCCTATGGCGCCGGAGGGCCGCTCGTTTTACGTTTGGCCGCCGGGACTGCCGCCGGAACCCGGCGATATTTTCGCAATCGACGTCGCGCCGCTGCCGGAGCCGCGAATAGAGTGGATCGAATTCGACAACCGTTTCGGCGGCTTTATTACGATGAAAACCGCCGGCAACCCGGAGCCGCGGGTCATCGGCCAAGTTTATCAGCCGGTATTCGGCGTCGGAAGATTCGAAGGCTCGGTATATTGCGGTCCCGGCAGAATTCGCGCGAATCATCCGGGCGTCGTCTGCGTTTCGACATCGCCGCGGGGCGAAATCGGCGGGTTTCAAATAATTCCGCTCGAACATGCGATGAGCACGGAAATGAAATTCGCTCGCGTGCTGACCCAGTGGATGGTTGTCGGCCCCGTGGATCCGCGCCAGTCGCAGCTTTGGGAAGGTCTCGCACCGCTTTTCAGCTCGAATATTTATCCATCGTTCATTCCCGTGGCGGACGATAGGTTCGATGCGCAAAGCGTGTTTTACGAAAGGTTTCAGGCGGTCGTGAAGTTTAAAGGCGATAAGGAATTCCGCACGATGCCCGTGCACACCGGCCGCGACGACGAAGCGCTGTTGTCGCTCGAGACGGTTAGGATTTACTTTCCGATTGAATTCAGAAATTAAAATATCGGCACATTGAATTCAAAGGACATCGTACGGATTTCGAAAAAAATGGAAGCAATTCCGGTCACTCGTGAAAAACCGGGCAATTCCAGCCATAATGGTATGGAATTAAATGCAGACCGTTTTCTTATTGACAACAATCGCCGCACTCAATAGAATGCGCGGCTTTACCGGACTTTAACCCTTCCCCCGGAGGAAACAGATGGAATTTACGATTACGGGCACGGTTTCCGTCGTGGCAATCGTCGCCCTGATTTCGATCGCGGCGGCGCTGATTCTGGCTTTCAAAAACGCTCGAATGAGCGCCGGAAACGAACGAATGCAGGAAATCGGCAAAGCGATTCAAGAAGGCGCGAACGCGTTCTTGAGGCGCGAGTATACGTTTCTCGCGATTTTCGCAATTGCGGTTTTCGTCGTTCTCGGTTTGTTCATCGGCGAGCGCTCGTGGCTGGTCGCGCTGTCGTTCATCGTCGGCGCTTTTTGCAGCGCGGCGGCGGGATATGCCGGAATGAAAGTTGCGACCATGAGCAATATGCGCACGACCGAAGCGGCGAGAGTCAGCCTTCCCGCAGCGCTCAGAGTGGCGTTTAACAGCGGCGCGGTAATGGGGCTTTCGGTTGTCGGGCTCGGCGTCCTCGGTATTTCGCTTCTTATTTTGGTTTTAAGCGTAATATTGGGACAGGATAACCTTTCGCAGGTTTTGGACACGATATTCGGTTTCAGCCTCGGCGCCAGCTCGATTGCGCTTTTCGCACGCGTGGGTGGCGGCATTTTCACGAAAGCCGCAGACGTAGGCGCCGACCTTGTGGGCAAAGTCGAGGCGGGAATTCCCGAAGACGACCCTCGCAATCCCGCGGTAATAGCGGACAACGTTGGCGACAACGTCGGCGACGTAGCGGGAATGGGCGCGGACCTTTACGAAAGTTACGTCGGTTCGATAATCGCGGCGATGTCGCTTGGATATTTCGCTGCGAGCGCGGCGGACGCGCTCGAATGGGCGCTTTATCCGCTCGCACTTGCCGCTGCGGGAATAGTGGCGTCGATTCTCGGCGTGGCGTTCACCAACTTTTTCACCTCCGGCAGCCCGCATACCGCACTTCGCAACGGCACGCTTTTCGCGGCGGGAATTATGGTCGTTATTTCGATTTTCGTTACGCGGGCGATGGCGGTTTCAAACGGCGTTTTCTGGGCGCTCGTTTCGGGATTGGTGGCGGGAATTTTAATAGGAGTTCTGACCGAGTATTACACTAATTTCGACTATAATCCGACGAAAAAAGTAAGCGAGGCTTCGAAAACCGGAACGGCGACGAACATCATCGCAGGGCTTGCGAACGGAATGGAAAGCACCGCCCTGCCCCTAATCGTCATTGTCCTCGCCATTATGGTCTCGTTTGCTGTCGGCGGGCTTTTCGGCATCGCGATTGCGGCTGTCGGAATGCTATCTACACTCGGAGTAACTTTGGCCGTGGACGCGTACGGCCCCGTTGCGGACAATGCCGGCGGCATTGCGGAATCCGCTCAACTACCCAAAGAAGTCCGTGAAGTAACCGACCACCTTGACGCGGTCGGCAATACCACGGCAGCCATCGGAAAAGGTTTCGCAATCGGAAGCGCGGCGCTGACGGCGCTCGCATTTTTCGCGGCATACACGCAGCGGGCGTTTCCGGACGCGGCGGATGCGGCGGCGCGAGCGATTAACCTCTCCGACCCGCCGGTTATCGCGGGATTGTTCATAGGAGCGATGCTGCCTTTCCTTTTCAGCGCGCTTTCGATGAAGGCGGTCGGCGCTGCGGCGCAGGACATGATTCTCGAAGTCCGCCGTCAGTTCAAAGAGATTCCGGGCCTGCTGGAAGGCAAGGCAAAAGGCGATTACGCTCGATGTGTGGATATTTCGACCGCGGCCGCGATTAAAAAGATGGTTGCTCCGGGACTCCTTGCGGTGCTCGCTCCGATAATCGTCGGGCTCGCATTCAAATATATAGATGGAAAAGGCGTGGAAGCGGTCGGCGGGCTGCTTGCCGGCGCGCTCGCGAGCGGCGTAATGATGGCGCTTTTCATGGCGAATGCCGGCGGAAGCTGGGACAACGCCAAGAAATATATCGAAAAGGGCTTTTTCGGAGGAAAGGGCTCGGATTCGCACAAGGCGGCGGTCGTCGGCGATACCGTTGGCGACCCGTTCAAAGATACGAGCGGCCCGTCGCTTAATATCTTGATAAAGCTCATGAGCATAGTTGCGCTCGTATTCGCGGTACTTTTCCGGTAAGACGATGACAAGCTGGCCTGTCCGGAGTATAAACATGTCGTGCTTACATTTATCGGTTATCCGGGCGCACCTTAAATGAGCCACTTGCTTCAGCTTCTGCTCGTTTTAATTGTGATAATCGGCGCGGCCAAGCTCTCCGGCTGGCTGTCGCAACGCATCGGCCAACCTGCGGTTTTCGGCGAAATACTGATCGGCCTCATACTCGGACCGAGCCTTATCAACTTTTTGGGCTGGCCCGTTTTTCTCCCTCATGCGGACGCGGCACATGCCGGCGCGGCGGCGGCGGACGCAGCGATGCAGTCTCCGCTATACAACACGATACGCGATCTCGCCGAAATCGGCGTAATTCTGCTTATGTTCATGGCTGGCCTCGAAACCGATTTGAGCGAGATGAAGCGCGTCGGGCGAATCGCCCTATTCGCGGCAATCGGCGGCGTTATCGGGCCGCTTCTGTTCGGGTTCGGAGCGTCCGAAACCTTTCGGTTTCTCGGTCTGGAGTTCACGCTTTACGAATCGATATTCATCGGCACGATTCTGACCGCGACGTCGGTTTCCATTTCTGCGCAGACGCTTATCGAGCTAAAGCGGCTGAAAAGCAAAGAAGGCACTACCATACTTGGCGCAGCCGTCATCGACGATATTATCGGAATAATTATTTTGAGTTTCGTAATCGCGTTCAAGCCCTCGGGCGAAGGCGGCGTAAAAGCGGCGGAAAATCTGACCGGCCACATCATGGAGTGGATGTCACACGCGGGCGCCATATCCGAAGCGGCCGCCGGTTACATCAGGATTTTAATTCTGGTCGTATTTATGGTGCTGTTTTTCGCGGCCGCGATTTGGTTCGGCAGAAAGTTTTTCGGGCCGATTTTGCGGTGGGCGTACGAATCGCCTATCTCGCAGGGCGTCCTCGCCGCCGCAATCGTGCTAGGGCTGTTTTACGCGTGGAGCGCGGAGTTCATCGGTAGCGTGGCGGCGATTACCGGAAGTTACGTCGCGGGCATTCTCGTCGCTCAAACCGATTTTCACGAAACCGTGGAGCAGCGATTGCACGCCGTAACCTATTCGCTGATGGTGCCGATATTTTTCATCAGCATCGGGCTACAGGCCAACGTTAGACCGATTTTCGAGCCGCTCGCGGGAATTTTCGGCGGCGGCATGGCGAAAACCGAGGCGCTTGTTCTCACCTTTACGCTCGTTATCGTCCTTGTCGCGATTCTTACCAAAGTTCTCGGCTGTATGCTGGGCGGCAAGGCGGCGGGGTTCACATGGCTCGAATCATATCGGGTCGGCGTCGGGATGATAAGTCGCGGCGAAGTTGGGCTGATTGTGGCGTCCGTCGGCCTGTCCGCTGGAATTATCGGGCGCGAGGTTTTCAGCATTATGGTTTTGATGGTGCTGGTGACTACTTTGGTAACACCGGTTTGGCTGAAGTTCGCATTCAGGGATCGGCGTGCCGCAACGCCGCAAGGATAAATATAGCGGTTTCAAAAGCTGCAGGTGCAAGATGGAAAATTTTTTGATGATTACGACCATAGCCAATCCGGACATGCTCGAAGACGCGCTTCGGGCGATTCTCGACGCAGGAGTTACGGGAAGTACGGTTATTTCCGGACGAGTTTATTCAATGAGCGCCGGCGAGCGGGTTAAGGACGAATTCGGCGTAGCGGGACATATCGGCGAATTGATAGGATTGACATCCAAAGACGGAAGGGCGATACTGACTATTGCGGAAGGCGGAAAGCTGGAATCGCTTCAAAGAGCCGTTTCCGCCTCGATGGAGAAATTTGCGGGGAAAAAGGGCTTCGGCTATACGATTTCGATTCTGCCTCTCGCAACGGTGGCGGGTCTGCCGGAATCCGAGTGATAAAAATCAATCCGGGAATTTGAAGTGAACCTAAAACAAAACCTTATCGCCGCAGCGTACCGGTTTTTAATCACGGTAGCGATTTTTCTGCTCGCTTGCGCCGTTCTTCCGCCAACAAAGGCGTTTTCGCAAGTTCCGGCGGACGTTTACGACGGGTATTCGTCCATTCGCGGGGCTGAAATGCTGGAATACGTCCGGCTTATCGCGAGCGACAAATTCAAAGGCCGGGCGGCCGGAAGCGACCAGAATTATCAGGTGGCGCTGATGCTTGCAACCGCAATGAAAGACGCGGGCATCGCGCCTGGCGCGGCAATCGACCGCTACTTGCAGCCGGTAAAGGTCGAAAGAAACGTTATCGAAGAGCCTTTTGGTTTCGAACTGACGCTGGACGGAAGAACATTATACGAAGCAAAACACGGCGAAGATTACGTTTTTCGTGGATTTACGGGATCGGGGAACGTAAGCGCGCCTGCGGTCTTTTGCGGATACGGCGTATCGTCGGGTGGATACGACGATTTTGCCGGAATTGACGTGAAAGGGAAAATAGTCGTTGCACTGAACGGCCTTCCGCCGAAACTGGACAAGCCGGAAAACGAACATTTGAAATTGGCCGGTTATAAAATGACTACGGCGGCGCAAAACGGCGCGGCCGGGCTTGTGCTGTTGGGCGATATCGACGGCGATCCCGCGCCGCCGCTCGCGTCGGTTAACAAAGGCGATTTTCCGTATCAGAGAAATCTGCCGGCGGTAAAAGTTAATGCCAGAATCGCAAACATGCTGGCGCACGGATTCGAGCAAGGTTTTCCGGTTATCAAGTCGCTAATCGACGATACCGGTAAACCTATGAGCTTTCCTCTCAACGTCGGCGCGAAAATTTTTGTCAATTCCGTTTATACGCCTGACGCGACGGCATATAACGTAATCGGAAGGCTGGACGGAAAACACCCTAGCCTAAAGAAAAGATACATCGTCGTTTTGGCGCATACCGACCACGTGGGTTTTCAGGGCGGGCTTGTTTTCAACGGCGCGGACGACAATGCCAGCGGAACGGCGGTGATAAACGCACTCGTAAAAGCGTTTTCGCAAGTACGAAAGCGGCCCGAGCGCTCGATTTTGCTGTGCGGAATGACGGGCGAAGAGTTGGGGCTTATAGGCAGCAAGTACCTTGCAAACAACATGCCCGTTCCGCTTAATCAAATCGACGCAGTAATAAACTTGGATATGGTAGGGATGGGCGGTTTTGTGGCGGTTTTCGGCGGCACGGAGTTTCCCAGAATTATGCGGGCGTTTTCGAGATGGGCGTCCGTCGCGGGAATCGACGCCGTTGCGGACAGCGCAAATCCGCCGAGCGATCAGCGTCCGTTTCGCGCTCTCGGCGTTCCGGCGGTCATGCTGCTCACCGTCGGCGACCATCCGTACTATCACACGGCTCTCGACGACGCGGATACGCTCGACCCGAAGGTGATGGAGGACGTTGCGAAGCTAACGTTTCTTGCCCTTTGGCAGCTGGCGAACGAACGGCATTAGAGGTTTCGTTATCTTTTGAAAGCGTCCTTCGGCACGCGCCTTGCGCCGAGGAATCGCTCTTTGTAATAACCTTCGCTCATATTCGAAATGGTCACCTGCCCCTGCGCGCTCGAAGCATGCACGAAGTCGCCGTCGCCCAAATACAGGCCGACATGGCTCGGACCTTTCTTGTAAGTGGTGAAAAACACGAGGTCGCCCGGCTGTATATCTTCGATGTCTATGGAGACTCCTAAACTTTCGAACATGTCGGCGCTTGAGCGGGGAAGGTCGTTTCTGCCCGTTTCGGTTTGAATAAGGTAATAAATGAAACCGCTGCAATCGAAGCCCTTAATCGACTCGCCGCTCCATTTATACGGCGTGCCGCGAAGCGCAAGTGCGCGGCTTATCAGGTCGTTTCCAAGGTTGCGCGTCGCTCCGCGAATTCCACCCGATTTTTCCCAGTCCTTCGCCGGCGTTACGAATTCGCTGTAAACGAAGCCGGTTCTGCTCCCGATTTTGACGAGTGACCATTTTTCTTCTCTGCCCAGCACCGAAACTTTTGTTCCAAGTTCCAACTGACCATGTATTTCGCTCGTTATTGACGGGTCTTTCCTGAAATTCACCGAATGTCCGCTGATGTAATACGAAGGAGGCGGCTCGGATTTAACGACTTGAGTGTACCTTTGATGAACCCAGCCCGTATATCCCTTTTCCGGGCTGGCGACGAGGACGAAATTGTCCTGCCAGCCTTTTTTGACGAATTTCATTCCTTTGCCGAGCTTCATCAAAATCTTGCTGCTTTGGTTCGGTTTTTCGCGAAGATTCACGTCGTCGCCAGTAACCACTACGTAATCGAGCGGCTGGACGAAATCGCCGAAAACCCATCCCTTGATGCCGAATTTGGGGACGCTAACGAAGTACCACGGTTTGCGCTCTTCGACTATATAAACCTTTTGATAGGTATCGACTTGCATCAGGACTTTCGAGCGCAAATTAGGCTCTGTCCGGACGTTCACCTTTTCGGCGGTTATAAGCGCAATCAAATCGCTTCCCGCATTTGCGCCGGATTTTACGCCGGTGAAATCGCCCTTCGTGCCATTTGAGCCGCCGGTCTGAACCGCCGGCTCGGCCTGTTTTTTCTTTACTTCCACCGGTTTGTCGGATTCGCCGCCGAATTCATCGGATTCCGGCTCATCGCCGCCTGGGGCTTGAGTAGATTCGGGATTCTCCTCCGCGGGCAGGTTTTCGTTTCCAGCAGTCTTCTCTTCTTCGGCTTCCGTGGAAGCTGCGGAGCCTGACCCGGCAACTTCCTCGGATTCGGTTTCGCCGGCATCGGCTTGCGGCCCGCTTTCGAAAACAATCAGCTTGTCCCAGACCCAACCGCGTACGCCGGAGGCAACAACTTCCACATATTTCCACCCGCGGTGGGTCTTAATCTCTTTCAAAAGCTCGCCCGGCTTGATTTGCGCTACAACGGCGCTTTCCGCGGAATGGCCTTCACGCAAGTTCGCGCCGGTATCGCCAACTTTATAAATGGTAAATACGGCCTCTGCCGCGTCCGGCGGTGCGGTTTCTTCCGCGAGTGCCGTAAATGAAAAGTGGCCGGTATGCAAGGCGGCGAGGAACGCCGCGCCGCACGTGCCTGCCGGTGCTTGACCGGACGCAAGCCACGCTGCCGCCGCGACGGCAAGAATCCTCGAAAAACTCATAAACTCCTCCGCACCCCGAATTCCGGGATTCGTTGGCGGCGAACAGAAATTATAGCAAATCAACCCGCAAAATCCGAAATCGATGTCAACCGGGCGATACCGAATCGGGAAAATTGACGGTTTGAGATGAAAAATACGCCGCGAGGGGCGGGGAGGTCCCATCGCGGCGTTCGATAATTTTATGACGGGCTCGAACGGCAAATGTTCGACTGTAGGCATTCGGATTGCGGCATAAAACGAATCGCGGATTCTTGGTTTGAGTCGCGCCAATGTTTGCCGGTGAACGCGAGTTGTGGTATTATTCGCTCCCCGTTTCGGGCGGTGGCTCAGCCCGGTTAGAGCGCTGCGTTCGGGACGCAGAGGTCGGGAGTTCAAATCTCCCCCGCCCGATTTGATTTTCAAATTCCCACCAAAGATTTGCGGCAGCTCTGCCGCGCGCGCTTTCGGATTCGTTTGCGCATCCGCATTCGGAGCAGGAAATGCGCGTCTTGAAACAATAACCATACCAAACTGGTATCCTTAACTATCCTAAATTCTGGCTGCCAATAACGAACTGGACTTCTCGGTAAATAGCTTCTGGATACCAGATGGTGTCCAGTTGCCGGATAATTCTTTTCCCGTCCGGCGGCCGGTTTTTTAAGGAGAATGTGATGAAGAAGATTAGTTTTGCAAATTCGGTTTCAATGCGCCTGGCGATTATCGCGGCGATGTTCGTGCTTGCGGTATCCGCTCTCACGGCGTGCGGCGGCGGCGGTTCTTCGCTTCCCAAGCCTCCGGGCCAAAATCCGCCTCCGGCGAATCAGCAGCAGTTCGGTTCGGTCGAAGGCCGCCTGACCGATTCCGGTCTCAGCCTTCGCGGAGCCAGCCAAGTTTCGGGCTCCGGCGAAAACGCTCCGCTACCGGGAGTAATCGTTCAACTCGTCAACAAGGCAACGGGCATTGTTTTCGGCGAGCAAATGACGAACGCGAACGGCGAGTTCAAATTCGATTTGGTGCCGGCGGGTCAGGAATACACGCTGCGAGTCAAGCTCGAACTCGAGCTCGACCTTAACGGTGACGGCACGCCCGATAGCGTCGAAATCAAATTCGACGTTCTAGTGACTCCTGGACAAGCGGCGGAAATCCTGCAGGCCCTCGGTTTCGCGGACAGCGACGGCGACGGCGTTCCCGATGCGCTTGACGTAATCACTCAGTCGAGGGACGGCCTCGGCGAGCGTGAACATCGCGAGCGTATGCACGGCGACGGCCAGGCGGAAGTAGAACTCAAAGGCGTAATCGAGGCGCTCGGCGACGGAACGATCACGGTCGGCGGTAAAACGTTCACGATTGACGAATTCACCCAGTTCATGGATCATAACGGAAATCCGGCGCTTCCCGAAACCTTCACGCTTGGTATGTTCGTGGAAATCGAAGGCGTTATGTCTCAGGACGGCACGCTTGTCGCTCACAAGGTAAAGGTCGAAGACGAGGACGATAACGGTACTGAAATCGAAATCAAGGGCGTTATCGAGGCGTTCGAGAACGGCAGCATAACGGTCAATGGAATTACGTTCGTGATTACTGAAACCACCAAATTTATGGACGACAATGGTAATCCCGTTTCGCCCCAGACTTTCGCCGTTGGCGCCTTCGTCGAAATCGAAGGCTTCGAGGGACCGGACGGCACCTTTTTCGCCCACAAAATCAAGGCAGAGGACGAAAGCGGCGAAGATGACGGCCTCGAAATTGAAATAAAAGGCGCTATTGAGGAAATCGGCGATGGTACGATTACGGTGGGCGGCAAAGTGTTCGTAATTACTGAAACGACGAAGTTTTTGGACGACAACGGCAACCCTATCCCCTTTGAATCGCTTCAGGTAGGGACTTTCATCGAGGCCGAGGGAGTCGAGCAGGCGGACGGAACGGTAATCGCCAAGAAATTCAAGATCGAGGACGAAAACGAAGACGAATCCGGCGACGATAACGGCGGCGACGACGAGAACGAAGACGAGTCCGGCGACGATAACGGCGGCGACGACAACGGCGGCGACATTGACGACGATAACGGCGACGACGACAACGGCGATGACATTGACGACGATAACGGCGACGACGACAACGGCGATGACATTGACGACGATAACGGCGGCGATGACGAGAACGAAGACGAGTCCGGCGACGATAACGGCGGCGATGACGAGAACGAAGACGAGTCTGGCGACGATAACGGCGGCGATGACGAGAACGAAGACGAATCCGGCGACGACAACGATGGAGATGAAGAGGAAGGTGACGACAACTAGGATTCTTTTCCGGGCGGGGGCTTCGGCTCCCGCCCGTTTTACCGTTTTTGAAGCGAGTTTTGTGTTTGATTATCGAATCTAAAATTCGGAATCGAGAAAAAAATGAAACTGACGATTGACAAAACAAAAGGGCGGTCGCTTTACCGGCAAGTGCGCGACCAAATCATGCGGCTTATAGACGAAGGCGCACTGAAAGCCGGAACCAAGCTGCCCGGCACACGCGAGCTTGCGGATCAACTCGGATTAAGCCGCAAGACCGTAATGACCGCCTATCAAGAGCTCGAAGCGCGGTCGTACATTAAAACCGTGCCGATGAGCGGGACATTCGTCAGAGACAGGTCGAGGCTTTCGTCGCTCGGCCCAAGTGCGACCATGGAAACCGGCGATGCCGAATTTGAGTCGCAAGCCAAGCGGTTCGATTGGGACAGATTTAGGGTTGAAGGCGATTTTTTCGCGATGCCCCCAAGGCAGACTGCGTCCGGCGAAGAGCCGGTCAATTTCATTAAAGCGCTTCCCGACGACAGACTTTTTCCATTCGAGCAAATCAAGCAGATTACTTCTACCTTGCTTTGGTATCCGAAAGATTATTTTTTCAACTACGGCAATCCGCAAGGGTATCAGCCGCTCGTCGAATATCTCGAATCGCAGGCGGCGCTCGAAGGGATACAAATGGCGGAAGGCGCGCCGGGCACGAATCACATAATAATTACCAATGGCTTTCAAAACGCGCTCGACCTTATTACGACGATGCTCGTACGCGAAGGCGATACCGTAGCGGTGGAAAACCCGACGTACGCGGCGATATTGAACCTGCTTATCGCGAAGAAAATCAATTACGTCGGTATCCCGGTGGACAACGACGGAATGGATGTATCCCGGCTCGCCGATGTAATGAAAAAGAAAAAAATCTCGGCGATTATCACCGTCCCGACTTATCACAATCCTACCGGCACGACTATGACGCTGGAACGCCGGCACGCCGCCCGCG
>JAANMV010004079.1_pt1 | contig 11928 bp, 10 predicted proteins | sample 7279661 | NCBI WGS metagenome assembly JAANMV01 (sample SAMN14094540, study PRJNA606508) | bioreactor metagenome | isolation source: A lab-scale SPAN reactor treating ammonium-rich wastewater day 121 | place: Ireland: Galway | collected 2017-05-16 | reverse complement strand
CACGTAGCGCAGCTTGCGGCCCTTGATGCCGCCGGCGTCGTTGACGATCTTCACGTAGTCCTGGATGCCGGCGTGGATGCCGATGCCGGCGAACGCGAACACGCCGGTCATCGGGATCGAGCCGCCGATGACGATGTCTTCGGCCTGGGCGTGCGCCGCGGGCACGAGCGCCAGGCCGGCGGTGGCCGCGATCGCGGTCATCAGTTCGCGGCGCGTCTGCTCGCGGTGGGTCGGGTGCTTCATGTCGTCCTCCTTCTCGGGTATGGTCGGTCAGCGGGTGAGCGGGATCGTTCAGGTGCGGAACGGGTAGAGATGAAAGAAGCGGCGCACGCGGCGCCAGATCTCGGCCAGACCGTGCGGTTCGAAGATCAGGAACCCCACGATCAGGGCGCCGAAGACGATGGTGCGCACCGGCGAAAGGATCAGCGCGGCATTGTCACCCAGCGGCAGCCAGCCGACGATCAGCTTGAGCAACTCGGGCACCATCGTCATGAATGCCGCGCCGAGGACGCCGCCGAGGATCGTCCCCATTCCGCCGACGATGATCGCGGCCAGGAAGAAGATCGACATGATCAGCGGGAAGCTCTCCGGGGTGACGACGCGGAAGAAGTAGGCCCAGAGTCCTCCGGCGACGCCGGCGTAGAACGACGACAGCGCGAACGACAGCAATTTGTAGCGCAACAACGGGATGCCGAGCACCTCGGCCGAGATGTCGCGATCGCGGATGGCGATGAATGCGCGTCCGATCCGCGTGCGGAACAGATTGGCCGTGCCGGCGACCATCAGCACGGTGATCGGCACGATCAGCCAGTAGATGCGGAACGAGGTGTCGAGCGCCACGCCGAACACGCTCGCTGGTGGCAGCGACAGGCCGGCGGTGCCGCCGGTGACCGGGGTCCAGTTCGCGAACAGGAAGTGCGCGATGAACGACGCGGCGATCGTGGCGATCGCCAGGTACAACCCCTTGACGCGCAGCGAGGGGATGCCGACGATCACGCCGCCGATCATCGCGACGCCGCCGCCAGCCACGAGGTTCAGCAACGCCGGTGTTCCCGCGCGCAGTTCCAGCACGGCCACCGTGTACGCGCCCAGCCCCATGAAGGCGGCCTGGCCGAGGCTGACCAGGCCCGTATAGCCGGTCAGGATGTTCAGGCCGGTGGCGCTGGCGATGTGGATGGCCACCAGGCAGGCGAGGTAGAGCCAGTAGGAGTTCGCAGCGAACGGAAACACCAGCAGCGCGGCACCGAGCACGCTCATCCACGCCCACTGCGTGCGCGTGTCGAGTAGCGCCTCGTCGGCTGCGTAGCTCTGGCGGGCCGCACCGATCCTCATGGCGTGTCCGTCACAGCCGTTCGATCTCGGGGGTGCCGAACAGTCCGTACGGACGCGCCATCAGGATCAGCACCAGCAGCAGGAACGTGGCGAGCACCTTGAACTCCCCGCCGAAGTAGGCGCCGGCCAGTGTCTCGACCAGGCCGATGAACAGTCCGCCGACCAGCGCGCCGGCGATGCTGTCGAGGCCGCCGAAGATCACCACCACCAGCACCGACAGCCCGAAGATGCCCATCGTCGACGAGATCCCGCCGATCGCCCCGACGACGATGCCCGCCACGGCGCCGATCATGCCGGCGACGGTCCAGGACAGCGAGAACACGCGCGCCACGTCGATGCCCATCGACCAGGCAGCAGCCTGGTCCGATGCGGTCGCGCGCAGCGCGACGCCCCCCCGCCAGAAGCGGAACACCGCAAGGACCGCGGCGATCGATCCGGACGCGATCAGGAAGCCGTAGAACACCTTCGGCGAGACGAACGCCTCGCCGATCATGACCGGATCGGATGGCATGAAGTCCGGCAGCAATCGCGGGTCCGCCGTCCAGACGAGTTCGACCGCACCGACCAGGATCGATCCCAGTCCGACGGTGACCATGAACACCGCGATCGGCGACTCCCCGAGCATCGGCCGGATCATCGTGCGCTCGACCGTCGCGCCGAGCAGGCCGCCCGCCACGACGGCGCCGGCGATCGCCATCCAGACCGGCCAGGCCATGCCGGCGGCGAAGGCGAAGAACACGTAGGCACCGAACATCAGCATTTCGCCGATCGCCAGGTTCACCACGCGCGTGGCCTTGTAGATCATCACGAAGGCCAGGCCGGTCAGTGCGTACAGTCCGCCGGTGCCCAGGCCTGCGAGCGAGATCTCGAAGAGGAACAACCAGTCGACGTTCACGACCGCGCCCCCGAGGCCGCGGCACGCAGCTTGCCGCGCAACTCGGCGACGTCGCCCGATCCGAGGTAGGCGCGAACCACCTCCGGGTCGTTCTGCACCTCGGCGGGCGCGCCTTCGGCGATCACCTCGCCGAAGTTCAGCACGACCACGTGGTCGGAGATGTCCATCACCATCCCCATGTCGTGCTCGACCATCAGCACGGTGATGCCCCACTCGGTGCGCAGATCGAGGATGAAGCGCGCCATGTCCTCGGTCTCCTCGCGGTTCATGCCGGCGACCGGTTCGTCGAGCATCAGGATCTTCGGTTTCATCGCGAGTGCGCGAGCCATCTCGACGCGCTTCTGCAGGCCGTAGGACAGCGCCGCGACCGGTGCGTGCCGGATGTGGTCGATCTCGAGGAAATCGATGATGTGCTCCTCGATCTCGGCGCGCAACGCCATTTCCTCGCGCCGCGCGCGGCCGAAGTAGAGCAGTGCGTCGAACACGTTGGTGCGCAGGTGGCAGTGCCGGCCGAGCTTGATGTTGTCGAGCACCGTCATGCCGCGGAACAGCGCGATGTTCTGGAAGCTGCGCGCCAGGCCGAGTGCGGCGCGCCCGGGCGCCGGCAGCCGGGTGATGTCGCGTCCCCCGAAGCGGATCGAGCCCGACTGCGGGCGATAGAAGCCGGAGACGGTGTTGAACAGCGAGGTCTTGCCCGCGCCGTTCGGCCCGATGACCGAAGTGATCGACCCGGCCGCCACCGCGAAGCCCACGCCGTTCAGTGCCCTGACCCCACCGAAGGAGAGCGTGATCGCGTCGAGCTCGAGCAGGCGCGGTTCGGGTCGTCGTTCGGTGGGCAGTGGGTGTTCGACCGGCCGGGTCACGCAGGCGCCGGAGTCCATGGAACTGGCGCAGAGTCTGTCGGAAGCCGCCGGGCCGCGCAAGCCGCAAGGGATCGGGGTTTCCCCCGTTGCGGGGAAAAACGAAAGCCGGGGCGGACGCGCTGCGTCGGCCCCGGCTCGTCGAGGATCAGCCGCGGATCAGGTCTTGCACTCGTTGGCCAGCTGGCGGCCGTGCTTGGTGTCGAGCAGCATCGACTTGGTGGAAATGACGAGCCAGACCAGTCCGGACTTCGGATCTTCGTAGCGCAGCGCGCCGCTGCGCGCGCCCACCGCCTGCATCCGGTATTCCTTCCTGTCGAATTGCACGACTGCCGACGACAGGTCGGCCGAGACCTCACGCACGTTCACGCTGCGATTCAACTCGCAGCGGTAGACGCCGGTGGGCAGCTTGAAGCCGTGCGGGTTGAAGCCGGCCTGGTCGGCCGCAGACACGGGCATCGGGGCGCTGGCGAGGGCCGCGCCCAGGGCGGACGCAACGAGCGCAGAAGACTGGATGATCGAACGCATTTCGGACTCCGCTTGGACCCGGCCGGCAAGCCCCGTCATGGGACCACCCTGTGTTATTGCGCCGGAGTATACGGTCACCCACCGGCGTCGGATAGGGATGCTGCGCGTGGCGCCGCCTTCGCGCAAGCGGGTGAGGGTGGGTGCGGCGACGGGCGGCGGGGCGGCAGGCGCGGACGGTCGCCGGGAATGCGCCGGCGCAGGGATGACCGCAGGCGATGCGCTACGCGCCCGGATCGGTCGTTTCCCCGGCGTGCCTGCCGGCGGCACCGGCGACGACCGAGCCCGGATACAGTCGCGCGAGCACCTCGGTGGCCGACTCCGACAAGGCGGGACGCAGCGCCGTCTTCAGCACGGATTCCGCATCGGTGCGTGCGCGCAGCGCCCAGATCGCCTCGAATGCCCGGCGGCGCTCGACAAGGGTGGCCACCACGATCGCGTGCCAGTGCGGTGGGCATTCCGACGCCGCCCAGTCGCCGCGGCCTCGTCCGTAGTGCGTCACGGCCAGGTACCCGAGCAACGCGGTCACCGCCAGTTCGTCGAGCGCCGCGTCGGTCCAGGCGACCGACGAGGACTGCGCGCCACGCACCACGTTGTAGCCGCGCGCCAGGCCGAAGGCGCCCAGCGCGCCCAGGATCCCGCCGGTGAGCATGCCGGCACCGAAGCTCAGGCCGCCGGTGGCGAGATCGGCCTTCAGGCCGGCGAGCGCGCCGGTGACGACGCCGCCCAACACCGCCGCCCGGCCTTCGTCGAGCCGCTCGCTCACCGCGAAGTGGTCGGCGAGCCGTGCCAGCACCTCGCCCGGCGAGGCGTGCCCTTCGAGTCCGTGCAGCGCGATCAGTCGCGCGGTGCCTGCATGCACGTCGGCGTCCAGCCGTTCGGCGAGCAGGCGCATCGCGCGACGACGGTCCGGCGCGCTTTCTCCGGTGTCGTCGTGCCCGCCGCGCAGCGTACCCAGCGTGGCGCCGGCCTCGCGCAGGCGTCCGAGGACGCCACTGTCGGGCAGCGGCTCGCGGTCGACGGCGGCGCGCGCAAGCCGCTCGGCGAGGACGGCGATCGATGCGTCGAAGACCGCCCGGCGCCGTGTCAGCCATTCGTCGAGCAGCCGCGCGCAGGCGGCGCGCCTGGACTCCGGGAGCAATCCCTGCACGGTGCGCAGCAACGTGGCCTCCTGCACCCAGCAGCGCGCGAAGGCGTCGAGCGGCAGCACCGCACGCACTGGCGCCACCGCCGCCAACCGGTTGCGCCAGGCCTGGACCTCGGCCGCCTCGTCGGCCGGCGCGCGCGGGGGGCCGAGCTGGTTGAGCAGTACCACGACGGGCTTTCCGATCCACTGCAGCAGCTGCAATTCGCTGGCCAGGTAGCCGGGGCCGTCGGTGAGCTCGGACGCGTTGACCAGGTACAGCACCACGTCGGCGCCGTCGCGGACGTTGCGTATCGCCTGCTGGGTCGACCAGAACGCCCGGTCGCGGAAGCGGTCCCAGACCTGGCCCAGCAACCAGCCGATCGGCTCGGACGAGGCAGCCAGGCGGCGTGCCAGCCGCGCGCTGTCGCCGAAGCCGGGCGTATCCCACAGCAGCATGCGGTCGCCATCGGCGGTTTCGATCATCGGATACGCCTCGGCGGCTTCGGTGACGTGCGCCTGATCGCGCACCACGCCCACGTCGCGGCCCAGCAGCGTGCGCGCCAGGGTCGTCTTGCCGACGTTGGTGTGCGAGACGAGACTGAGGGCGATGGTCTGCGGCATCAGGTGGTGGTCTGTGCAGGCACGCCGCTGGCCATCCGGTCGAGCGCATCGCGTAGCGCGCGCACCGCCTCGGTGGGGTCGCCGTGGGCGAGATCCAGGATCAGCGGGTGCTGCCCGTGCCCCGCCAGGAAGCTGCCCCAGGCCGCACGGCGCTCGTGACGGCGACGCAGCGCGGCCGGATCGGTGCTGCCGAAGCGTGTGACGAACGCCGACTCGTCGACCAGTGACAGCAGTCTCGCGCTGGCCGGCAGCGCAGTTGCCAGGGCGTCGACGAAGACGCCCTGGGCCTGGGCCTCGGGGGTTGCGGTCGACGCGAACAGCGCCACCACCAGCGTGACTGGCGAGGTCCCCGGCACGGCTTGCGCCAGCACGCGTGCTGCTGTCTCCTCGTCGCCGTAACCGATCGACGGGGCCACATTCAGGGTGGTCTTCTCGCCCAGCACGGTGACCAGCATCGCGCGCAGCCCCAGTGCCGCCTGGGGGGCGAGCGCCTGCGCGTGGGCGACGGTCACCACGGTTGCCGCTTCGCCGCGATGCGCGCGCACCAGCGACGTGAAATAGGCGTCGTCGAGCGGCAGCGGAAAGCGCGTGGCAAGGCGGTACTCGCGCATGCGGTCGACCACCGCCAGCGCCAGGCGCGGCAGCAGCACGACGAGTCCGACCGTGACCGCATACAGGTGGATCCAGCCGGCGGCCGGCTCTCCGGGCGAGGCCGTGAAGCGCATCGCCTCGAGGCGCGCGGCATCGGGCAGCGCGATGCCGGTGAGTGCGGAGGCCGGCCCCAGCACCAGTGCGAGCAGCGCCTGCACCGCGGGCGCGCCCAGGAATGTGCTCTCCCAGCCGGCGCGGTACTCGAGACCGAGCCCGCGGACGTACATGCCGCACAGCGCGCCCAACGCGAATGCAATCGCAGCCGTGTGCAGCACCCGTGCGACGCGCGTCGCAGCGAGCTTCGCGCTGGCGCGCGTCCAGTCGAGCGCGAAACGCGCGAGCGGCGAGGCATCGGTTGCCGCGGCGGGCTGCGCCTGTGCGGCATGCGCGGCGTGCGCGAGCCGCGCGACGAGCCGCGCGATCGGGCCGTGTCGGGCCGGCTGACGCCATACCAGCGAGGCCAGCGCACGCACACCGATCGCGACGTAGACCGCGAGGTTCCAGGCGATCAGCGCCAGAAGTGGCGGTGCCAGCACGTTGATCCGGTGCCGCGCACCCACCGCATCGCCGGCCGCACCGAGCGCGAATGCGAACAGCAACAGCACCCAGGCGATCCAGGGGCGCCAGTCGAGCGCACGCAGGGCGCGCCGCACCCCTGCGTCGACCGCACCCAGGCGCTCGGCTGCCAGCCGCGCGCGCCGTGCGACGAAGGCCGCGACGCTCGCGTGCTCGCCTTCGACTTCGGCTGCCGCCCGGGTTGCCCAGGCGCTGTCGTCGATGCTCCAGCCCACGGTCCGCGGCAGTGCGGTCTCGTAGGCGCGCACCAGCAGCGCATCGCGGGCGTCGTGCTCGTTCATCGCGGGTTCGCCGTCACGCCATGCGATCGCTGGCGCTCGCGTGCGCGAGCCGTTCGGCAAGGTCGCCGTGAACGACGCACGAGCGGGTGCACAATGGGTGTCCGGTTCACTGTGTGGAGTATCCGATGAACGAGGAAGCCTTCAATCTGGGCGTGCGCAAGTTCCTGAAGATGGTCGGCGTGAATTCGCAGCGCGAGATCGAGCAGGCGGTCGCGAAGGCGATCGCCGACGGTCGCATTGCCGGCATCGGATCGCTGTCGGCCGCGGTCACGCTGCAGATTCCGGAACTCGGCGCCGAGGCCCGCTTCGAAGGCAGGATCGATCTGGAATAGGCGGCGCCGGTTCACGCCGTTCCCCGGCCCGCCAGTGGCAGGGTCACCCTGAAACAGGCGCCGGGTGCGGCGTCCGACACCAGTGTCAGCGATCCGCCGTGCCGACGCATGATCTGCGCACTGATCGCCAGCCCCAGACCCGCTCCGGCGGCCGGCGTCTGCGTGTGCGCCCAGCCGCGCAGGAACTTGGAGAAGATCAGTTCGCGCTCCTCGGCAAGGATGCCCGGGCCGTTGTCCTCGACCAGCACCTCGTAGTCGCCGCCGGTGATGCGGCTGCTCACGCGCACCCATGGCGCGGGGTTGGTGTTGTACTTGATCGCGTTCGAGATCAGGTTGATGAACACCTGGTTCAGCCGGTCGGCGTCGGCCCGGGCGATTGCGCCGTGGGTGCGCGCCTCGCTGTGCAGCCGCACTGCGGCCTTCGCGGCCAGGCCCTGGCAGGTTCGCAGCGCGCTCTCGAGGGCCTCTTCCGGGTTGGCCGGCGCAAGCTTCAGCGGCGCCTCGCCGTGCTCGACCAGGCTCAGGTCGAGGATGCTGTCGAGCAGGCGTGTCAGGCGAATGCTTTCGGCGTGAATCACCTGCACGAAGTGCGCGGCCTGTCGTTCGTCGAGGCCCCTGGTGTCGAGCAGGATTTCGGAGAACGAGCGGATCGAGGTCATTGGCGTGCGCACCTCGTGGCTGACCTGGCTGAGGAAATCGTCCTTCTCGGCGTCCAGCCGCGTGAGCCGCTCGTTGGCATCCCTCAACTGGCGCGCCGTGGCTTCGAGCTCGCGCGACTTCTGCTCGAGCTGACGGCTGTATTCGCGCACGCGCTGCGTCTCGTCGGCGATTTTCATCAGCGCGTCCAGGCTGATCGTCTCGCCGGTGATCACCTGGGAGATCATCGCGTGGGCCGAGGCGGCGCCGATGCTGCCCGCGAGCTTGCGTTCGAGCAACGTGATGAAGGCGTCGTCGGCCAGCGGCACCCGACTGCCCGCGTCCTGCGCGCGGCCGGCTTCGCGAAACAGCCGTGTCGCCTCGTCGGTGCCGAGAATGCGCTGCGCGAGGATACTCAGGTCGGCGGTGGTGGCCGAACGCCGCACCAGTCGGCTGGCGGCTTCGGCCGGCGTGCGGAACACGTCGACGAACAGCGTGCCCTGCAGTCGCTCCAGCGGCCTGGCCTCGCGCACGAGCGACAACAGGACGAACAGCAGCGTGTTCACCGACAGGCTCCAGAAGAGCGAATGCATCAGCGGGTCGAGCCGGTCCAGCCCGAAGAGCGCGTGCGGGCGCAGCAGCGACAGCCCGAAGGGGCCGTCGGCGATCACCTTCGAGGACACCAGGAAGTCGCCGCCGAAGCTCGGCAGGAACAGCGTGTAGGCCCAGAGCAGGCTGCCCGTCGCCAGGCCGGCGAGCGCGCCATCGGCGTTCGCGCGCCGCCAGAACAGACCGCCTGCCAGGCTCGGCATCACCTGCGCGACGCCGGCAAACGAGATCAGTCCGATCGATGCCAGCGCGTCGGAGTTGCCCTTGACGCGGAAATACAGGAAGCCGAGCAGCAGCATCAGGCAGATGCTGGCGCGCCGGCTCGCGAGCAGGAAGCGGCGGATTTCGCCGCTCGCGTTCAGCGACACCCAGCCCAGGCGCAGCGCCACCGGCATGATCAGGTGGTTCGAGACCATCGTCGACAGCGCGATGCAGGTCACGATCACCATCGAAGTGGCCGACGAGAAGCCACCGAGAAAGGCCAGCAGTGCGATCGACTCCTGGCGCGCCCACATCGGCAGCGTCAGCACGAACATGTCCGGGTTGGAACCCTCCGGCAGGAAGCTCAGGCCGGCGATCGCGATCGGCAACACGAACAGCGAGATCAGCATCAGGTACAGCGGAAACAGCCACGACGCGGTGCGCAGATGGCGCTCGTCGGTGTTCTCGACCACCGTCACCTGGAACTCGCGCGGCAGGCAGACGATCGCCGCCGCCGACAGCAGCGTGACCGCCACCCAGCGCGGCCCGAACACGTCGTGCGCGTGCAGGATCTCGGGCGAGGCGCGTGCAAAGATGTCGTGCGGTCCGTTCGAGATTCCGTAGATGACCATCAGGCCCACCGCGAGCAGCGCCACCAGCTTGACCACCGCCTCGAGGGCGATCGCCGCGACCACGCCGTGATGGCGCTCCTTGGCGTCGATGTTGCGCGTGCCGAACAGGATGGTGAACACCGCCATGCCGGCCGCGACCCAGAATCCGAGGTGAAAATCGGGCGTCGCGGCGGGAAGCCCCGACAGGGGCTCGGGGCCGGCGTTGCCGATGACCTGGAAGCTGACCGTGACCGCGCGCAACTGCAACGCGATGTACGGCGTGGCGCCGACCACCGCGATCAGCGTGACCAGCGCCGCCAGGCTCGGGCTCTTGCCGTAGCGCGAGGAAATCATGTCGGCGATCGAGGTGATGCCGTGCACGTGGCCGATGCGCACGATCTTGCGCAGGAACACCCACCAGCCGACGAACACGAGGGTCGGACCGACGTAGATCGTCGCGAATTCCAGGCCATTGCGAGCGGCCGAACCCACTGCTCCGTAGAAGGTCCACGAGGTGCAGTAGACCGAGATCGACAGCGTGTAGACGAGCGGCGACTGCAGCCATCCGAGCCGACCGGTGCGCGCGCGCCGGTCGCCGACGAAGGCGACCGCGAACAGCAGCGCCACGTACATCAGCGCGATCGTCAGCACCAGGTTGGCCGACAGCATCACGGGGCCGCATCCGGGTGGCCGGTATCGTCGCGCGTCGGGCCGGCAGTCCGCTCGCTGCGCCCGATGGCGCGTGCCAGCAGTGCGGCGCAGGCGATCAGCGCGATCCACACTCCGAACAGCCAGGCCACGATCAGCGGCACGCCGGCGATGTGGTAGCGGGCCGTGAACAGCGTGATCGTCGGCGGCATCAGCAGGAACAGTCCGACCAGCGGCAGGATCGCCGCGGCGTCGCGCAGCCGGGACGAGGTGGGCGGTGCGTTCACGGCTCGGGTGGGGCGCCGGCGCCGGTGCGCGCGCCTCAGCCGCGTGCCAGCCGCCGCACCTGCTCGACGATCTCGCGGTTGGAGAACGGCTTGGTCATGAAGCCGTCAACGCCGAGTTCCTCGGCCATGCGGCGGTCGTGTGCCTGTCCTTTGGCGGTCAGGACGATGACCGGGATCGAGCGCAGCGACGGATCGGACTTCACACGCTTGAGCACTTCGAAGCCGTTGAGCCGCGGCAGCATCACGTCGAGGATCATCAGGTCGGGATGGGTGGCGCGCAGCCGCTCGAGTGCCGACTCGCCGTCGGGCACGGCCTCGACTTCGAAGCCGTCGCGGCCGAGCACGAAGCTCAGCGATTCGACGATGTTCGGCTCGTCTTCGGCAATCAGCACACGCGTGGCCATGCTTCGTCTCCCTCTCGCGCTGCGGATTCCGGACACCGCGGCGAGTGTAGCGCCTGGCCGGGTCCGCGTGCGCGCAGGCGCTGGCTGCGCAGCCGCCATGACATCGGCCTACGCATCGATGATCGGGTCTTCCTCGCGATAGACGCAGTCGCGTCGCACGCACAGCCGGCAGTTCGGGCCGACCGGCACCGCCGGGGCCGAGGAGGACAGGTCGAGTCCGTCAGCGTACACCGTGCGGTCGGCGTGCAGCGCATGGCAGGCGAGCATCACCGACACCAGTCGGCGCGGCATGGTGAACGCCGGGCGCGGCTTCTCGATCGACCGGGCCAGGAAGAGGTAGCGATCGCCGGTGGGGAAGGCCGCGAGCTGGCGCACGATCGCGCCGGGGCTCTGGAACGCCTCGTAGACGGCCCACATCGGGCAGGCGTTGCCGTGGCGCGGCAGCAGCAGGTGCGGTAGCGGAAAGCGCTTGGTCACGAAGCCGGCGGGATCGGCACGCATCAGCCCGAACGCAATGCCTTCGGCACCTGGCCGGCGCAGCGTCACGAGGCGGTGGCAGACCTGCTCGTAGCTCGCGTCAAAGCGCCGCGCGAGGTGTTGCAGGTCGTAGCGCGATCGCTCCGCGGCGTCGCGGAAGGCGTCATAGGGCATCAGCACCGCCGCGGCCAGGTATGCAGAGAGCGCGCGCTGGGCGCGCCGGCGAGCGGCCGCGCTGGTCAGGCGCGCGGCCGCGTCGATCTGCGCAGCCACCGGCCGCCCCTGGTGGAACAAGCCGGCGGCGGCCAACGCAAGCTGGAAACGCCGGGTCCGATGCGGTGCAACGTCGGAGAGCATCAGGGTGCGGCCATCGGCGGCGAAAGCCGCCGCGCGCCCCGGCGCGAGCGCCTCGATCTCGGCCGCCGGGCGCAGTTCGGCACGCACCGAGTGGGTGTGCAGCAGGTAGTCCGCCAGCGAGCTTTCGCGACAGTTGCCCTCGATCGCCGCGGCGGCACGCAGGTCGGTGGCGGCCTGTTCGAGCGCGGCAAAGTGGTTGTCGTGGTCGAACAGGAGGTCGTCGACCTCGTCGGCCGGCGTGATCGAGCGTGTGGTGGTGTGTGCCTGATCGAAGAACGCGGCGAGCGCGTGTGCCAGGTCGGACAGGCGCGCGCTCTCGGCGCCGACGATCGAGACGAAGCGCTGGCGTTGTGCGGGCTCGAGGTCTTCGACCGTTTCCAGGATTTCCGAGGAGGACCGGATCGCGGCGACCCGGCTCAGCACGTTGTGCACGGCGTCGCCCAGGAACGGATCATGGCTCAACCGGTCCGACAGCGCCGCCACCGCCCGGTCGCGGTCG
>JAANMV010004075.1_pt1 | contig 11941 bp, 6 predicted proteins | sample 7279661 | NCBI WGS metagenome assembly JAANMV01 (sample SAMN14094540, study PRJNA606508) | bioreactor metagenome | isolation source: A lab-scale SPAN reactor treating ammonium-rich wastewater day 121 | place: Ireland: Galway | collected 2017-05-16 | reverse complement strand
TCGTGTGATCTTGAGCCATATTTATCAGCTAATAAAAATCCCTCACCCACTTCGACAGCTTTAACAGCATTTACAGACATTATTGAATATGCGATCTCAGCATCAAGTTTTGTATCATAATTCATAAAACTTCCAAGCCCAACCGGAACTCCTGTTGCAACAATTATAAAGGTACCGCCTAAAGTATCTCCCTTTTTTTTAGCTGTTTTTATCTTATCTATTATTTTTTCTTCCTGCAAACTCTCTAAAACACGCACCGTACTTTTATCAGCTTTATCTGATACAATCTTCGCAGTAAAGTTTTTTTGTAATTTGTTTTTAAATAACTTTTCAATGAATGGTTTTTCAGGATAGACTCCGCCGATACTTTCAACATAACTTCCAACTGTTATTCCAAATTCCTGAAGAAATTTTCTTGCAAAGCTGCCGGCAGCAACACGAGCAGCAGTTTCTCTTGCAGAAGATCTTTCAATTGAGTTTCGTATATCATCAAAATTAAATTTCGAAATACCAACAAGATCAGCGTGACCCGGACGAGGAATTGATACTTTCTGAATTTTATCATTAACCGGATCTACCGGCATAATGTTTTGCCAGTTTTCCCAATCATTATTTCTGATTAGCATCGAAACCGGTGAACCAAGAGTTTTCCCAAATCTGAGACCAGAAATAATTTCAACACTATCAGATTCAATTTTCATTCTTAATCCACGCCCATAGCCCAATTGTCTTCGCTTAAGCTGCTGATTAATATAATCTTTTGATATCTGTAAGTTTGAAGGAAAGCCGTCAACTATTGTTGTTAAAGCTTTACCGTGCGATTCTCCTGCTGTAAGAAATCTTATCATTTACTTTCCAATATTTGCAGCAAATATAAAAAAAACGTCCCGAATAATCGGGACGTTTAAAGAAAATATTTATTTCTTTTTACTCAGGAATTTCCAAGCCAATAAATTTAGAGTTACCATCTTTATCCTGAACTTTTAATAACACTGCTTTACCTTTTTTACTGTCAAGGATTTTTTCAAAAGTAGAAACATCATTAATCTTTTTCTTATCAGCTTCAACAATTACCAAACCACTGCCAAGTCTTTGTTCTGCAGCTTTACTGAAATTCTCAACTTTAGTAATAACTATACCTGAGCTAACGTTCAACTCTTGCTTATCTTTTTCACTCAGATTCTTAACTGTCATTCCAATGCTTTCAAAACTGACTGTATTGGATTTAGATTCGCTTTTAGAATTATTTTCATTTTTCATAACCACCGGTTTATTTTTAGTATCTTCATCGCGGGCTTTTAGTGTTACTTTTCTATCAATTTCTTTCCCATCTCTGAAAATTTTAAGATTTACAGAAGTGCCTGCAGTTTTAGAAGCAATATATCCTTGTAATTCATTTGGCTTATTTAACTCACGTCCATCGACTGACAGGATTATATCTCCGGACTTAAGATCAGTTTCAGAAGCAGCACCGCCTTCAACTATACCCTGAATAATTATACCTTTCGGTTTATCAAGTCCAACTGACTTTGCCAATGCATCATTTACCTCGCCGATATTTATTCCAATATATCCCCGGTTAACTTTTCCATAGGCAATAATTTCTTTAGCAACTGTCTTAGCTAAATTGATAGGAATTGCGAATCCATATCCAATATAAGTGCCGGTTCCGCGTGTAGCAATGGCTGAGTTAATGCCCACAACAGCGCCTGAAAGATCAACTAAAGCACCGCCGCTATTGCCAGGGTTTATCACTGCATCTGTTTGTATGAAATCTTCAATACCGTAGCTATCATTAATCAATCCTAACTGCCCTCTTCCAATTGCACTAACTATACCAGCCGTTACAGTTGAAGAAAGTGAAAGAGGATTACCAATTGCCATTACCCATTGCCCTACTTTTAGATTATCAGAATCACCAAGATATGCTGAGGTTAAATTTTCAGCATCAATTTTTATAACAGCTAAATCAGTTAAAGGATCTGTTCCAACAACCTTTGCACTAAATGTTCTTTTATCTGCTAAGCCAACACTTACTTTTGTTGCATTATCAACCACATGATTATTTGTTAATATGTAACCATCATCAGAAATTATTATTCCGCTTCCGGATCCCTGCTGCTCTTTGGGTATCTGATTATCAAACGGGAAAAAGAAGAAATCTTTATGAGGATTTTCTCTTTCAGCCACTACGTTAATCTGCACAATTGCAGGAGTAACTTTATCAGCAACCTCAATGAATGCTTTTGAAAATGAAGTAGCATCTGCATCAAGATTAACCGGAGGATGATTTGCTCCTAAATTAATATCTGCCCAGCCCGGTCTTACCAAACCAAAACCCGAAACCAGTAAAGCTCCGAACAGAATCCCTACTACTACAAGCGCAGCAGCACCAATTATACCTTTAGTTTTCATTTTTATTCTCCTATTGTTTTTTTTTGTATTTATTAGATTCACATTTTATTCATTGGTATCGCTGTTCCCGATAATTACCTCTGCTTCTATTTATAAATTCTGAATGATTGAATTCCTTTAAAACCGGTGATATGAAATTTTAAATATTGTTCCATTAAAAAAACAAATTTATCCATCAATTCAACTTTAAATTCTTCTACTAATCTATTGGTTTTTAGACAAAAGATTAAATCAAAAAGTTCCACAGATATTACTTCGACACCTGAATGTGATTCAAAACAATCAGAACATAATATACCTGTGTTAAAATCAAAACCAAGAGTTTTTCTTGCAGTCAATTTGTTTCCGCAAACAGAACATTTATCAGTTGATAATTCATAACCTAATTCTGACAGGAAGAAAAGAAAAAATCTTCCGAATAAAACAGCAGGATTTTCTTTTTTGTCATTGATAAGATTTAAAATTTTTATCAATCCTTTGAATAATTTCTGATTAACCTCATGCTCAACTGTCAGATTTTTTACCAGTTCAATTATTGCAAAACTATATTTTGCTGAATTAAGATCTTCTTTAAGATTTACAAAATGTGAAATTAGGTTAGCATCAGTAAGTATTTGTACATCGCGGGTATTTTTTTTGTAAATAATTATCTGCAGATAATTAATCGGATCAATAATTCTTCCGGTTTTTGATTTTGAGCTTCTGCCGCCTTTAACTATAGCAGATATTTTCCCATCAGACTCAGTATAAAGTGTAACTATGCTGCTCGTATCTCCGTAATTCAGTTTGGAAAGCACTACAGCTTCTGTTTTAATTATCTCACTCATTTTATAAAATTATACGGGAAAGAATAAAAATCTTCTTCAGTGATTATTCCTTTAATTAGATATGCCGGGGTTACATCAAATGCAGGTGAAAAAGTCTGCAGATCCGGATCTGTAATTTGTTTTCCATCAAAAGAAAGTATTTCAGATCCGTTTCTGTATTCAATTTCTATTTCATTTCCTGCTGCAATTTTTCTATCGATTGTTGTTGAAGGGGCAGCGATATAAAACGGAATATTATGAAAATTACAAATGACAGCCAGATTATAGGTTCCAACTTTGTTGGCACTATCTCCATTAAGTGCAATTCTGTCAGCTCCGGTTATTACCAAATCAACTTCACCTTGCTGCATTAGTATCGCAGCCATTGAATCAGTTAGAACTGTAAATGGTATTTTATTTTTCTTTAACTCATAAGCTGTTAATCGTAAGCCCTGCAGTAATGGTCTTGTCTCATCAACATAAACATGCTTTACAAATCCATCATCAAATCCTTTTTTAATAACTGCGAATGCTGTTCCAAATCCTGCTGCTGCAAGCGCACCTGTATTACAATGAGTTAAGACATTAGATTTTTTAGTAAAAATATTTGATCCGATCTCAGAAATTCTTTTTGAACACAGTTCCTCGTAATCAAGAATTGCTTGTGCTTCCTTAATAAGTATTTGAAATGTATCTGCATAATTAGAAATATTTTCAAAAGTATTTTTCATTCTATCCAGTGCATAAAAAAGATTAACTGCGGTTGGTCTTGTTGAAGCTAATCTTTTATAAACTTTTTCAAAATGGTTTTTATGATCAGCAGAAATACTTTTAAATGAAATTGCTATTGTGAAAGCAGCAGAAATCCCGATTAAAGGAGCGCCCCGAAGTTCCAATCTTTCTATCGCTGATGCAATTCTTTCATAATCATCAGTTTTAATATAAACTTCCTGCATTGGAAGCTTTGTTTGATCCAGATATAAAAGGCTCTGTTCAGAAAATTTTATTGCAAAATAATTATTCATTACTCTTACATAGTTCTGATTTTATAATTGAATTAAATAATCTATAGAATAAGTGAAGCAAACAACGAGTCCAAAACTAAAGAACCCCTTATTTTATAAAAAAGGGGTTTCTCAAAAAAAATAATTCTAAAACCAAATTGCTGCTCTTACTCATCAAATCTGGAAAGTGTCATAAATTCTCTAAAACGATCTTGTATCTGCAAGTTAGATAATTCTTCAAGACCTTTTGTACTAAACTTCTCAACACAAAAAGATGCCATAGTACTTCCGTAAATAACAGCACGTTTCAAACTATCGGGTGAAAGACTGCGGGTTTTATAAAGATAACCAATGAATCCGCCCGCAAATGAATCCCCTGCACCAGTAGGATCAAAAATGGTTTCCATTGGATAAGCAGGAGCAGAAAAAACAATATCCTCAACAAATAGAAGTGCGCCGTGCTCACCTTTTTTGATTATTAAAATCTTGGGACCGAGTTCTCTTATCATTCTTGCTGCACGAATTAAATTTGGTTCGTGAGCGAGCAATCTCGCCTCGCTGTCATTAATTATCAATACATCAACTCTCTTTAAAAGTTTTAACAAATCATCTTTTTTTCCCTCAATCCAAAAATTCATTGTATCACAAACAACAAATTGCGGATCCTCCATCTGATCTAAAACCCGCGATTGCAATACAGGATCAATATTACCAAGACATATAAATTTAGATTTTTTAAAATTATCAGGAATAACAGGATCAAATTTTTCAAAAACATTTAACTCAGTTGAAAGAGTATCACGCATATTTAAATCGTAATGATATTTTCCGGTCCACCGAAAAGTTTTACCTCCTTCGACAATTTGTAATCCTTCAGTATCAACATTGTGATCTTCAATGATTTTTATATATTCTTTAGGAAAATCACTGCCGACAACACCAACGAACTCAATCGGTCCGCCAAAATAACTTGCTGCAAGTGATATATAAGAAGCTGATCCGCCTAATGCTTCTTCTATTTTATCAAAAGGTGTTATAACAGTATCTAAACCGAGTGATCCGACAACTAATAAGCCCAAAACAATCTCCTATTTATTTTTACTTTTTTTGATTCAGTTATTCGAAGGAAACAGTATTAATAATTTTTTAATTAATGACATAGTTAAAATAGAAAAATACCTGATGAATGCACAATCTAAAGAGTAATCTCAATAAAATTCAGAAAAGAATTTCTGTTAAGCAGATAGTCAACAATTACATCAACTGATTTTCTTTGTCCTTCCCATGCATATAATTCTTTCGCTTGTTCAGGGCTAACCCATTTATACTCTGTATGTTCATTACTTATTTTAACTATGCTTTCATATTTGACTTTAGCAGCAAAAACAGGCAGCAAACAGATATAATCTTTATCAGGTGAGTAAAACGAATTTACAGTTGGAGCAACCCAAAGTTTCTCCGGTTTCAGTCCGGTCTCTTCTTTTATTTCTCTAAGTGCAGATTGATATGCAGTTTCATTTTCCTTTATCTTTCCGGAAACCATTTGCCACAGATCAGGATAGTATTGTTCCGGTGCTCTTTTAAGCGAGAGAAATTCAAGTTTATCTTTTTCTATTCTGAAAATATGTGCTTCAATTAAATTTGATATTATGTTCATAATTACCTTTAATGATTTTTTCTTCAGCTATGCTAAGTATTACAAATTGCGGTTAAAAATATGCTCTTGCTTCCGCCCGTGCTGTATGTATAACCCTGCTTCCACTTCCATGCACCCTTCCGTCATAACTGATCGTTGTTTGCAGAAATGATGAGAGACGATAATCAAAATTTAATCTCCAGAAATAGTTTTTCCCAATCTGGTTCCCGTTTGTTAATTCATAAGGAATAAAATTTTCTGTAGTATTTGACAGAAGTTCGCTCCTTTCAATTTCAATTCTTAATCTGCCGGTACCTAAAAACGAAAGATTAAATCTTAACAACTGTGAGTTAAGATCAATTACCGTTGGTGTCAGTGGATGAGTATCCTCACTTCTGCCGGCTTTAATTCTAAAACCAACTTCAATGTTTTTATCAGGGCGATATGAAAATTCTGAAATTAAATTATTACTATTTATCTCTCTTATCCTGTTTGAATTAACCGGTGCGCTTACGTTATCTATCAGATTAACAAAATCTGTTTGATTTGAAACTTCTTTAATCATTTTGAATTTTACTCTGATACTTTGCTCGCGGTTGTAATATCTTTCAAAACCAGAACTGAATTCATTCAACGCTTTTCTCTGTGTAAATCTTAATCTGAAAGATAATTCCTGATCATTTTCAAAAATAAAAATATCCTGCTGAATATAATTTGATCCGCGAATTGTAGTATTTTCGTTTTGGAACGTTGAGAGTTTTAATAAATAAATATTGGCATAGTTTAAATCTCGGCTGTTCTCTTCTATTCTCCACAATGTTTCTGAAGATAACGGACTAATTATCTTACCGATAACAGTATTCTTATCGACCAGTTCAGAAAAATTAATTTTCCATCTTGTGCTTGTTTTAAGATCAATTACTGGAAACAGCTCATCTGTTGGTAAAGTAACCTGAATAAAATCCCCATCAAATATTGCAGGTTCAAATTCATTCTCATCTGCAATTCCGTTGTTGTTAATATCACCAAGATAAGTAAAGTTACCTGTTCCCTGCTCTACTCTTACAAATACTTTTTGTAAACGTGCGGATTTTTGAGTTGATACTTCATAATACAAATCACCATTAAGAAGCCGCTGCCAAAAGTTAAATTTTGTTCTGGATCGAATGAGTATTGTTTCGTTATCCAGAAAACCTTTTTGTTTAAGCTGTTCCTCATATTTCTTATTTCTGAATGTAAGTACAAGATTTGTATTTACTTCCCGTATTCCGTTATAATTAATTTCAAGAGAATAAGTTTTTGATCCAGATTCTTTTGTCATTATTCCATTAAAGGGTAAATGATCATCGCGAAGTGAGAACTTTGTTAAAGCTTTAATACCTGAAACTTCAACTAACTCAATGAACGGTGAATATTCAAAATATTTCAGACTTCCATTTAGCAAAGAATCTTTTGCAGTCTGTTTATCTTGTTTATCTTCAGCTATAAACTCAAATCCGGGCTTCAAAAACCAAAATGAATAATATGCATTTCCTTTATGCCTGAACCAATTACTTTTAAGTATTGAAGTCTTTGAATTGACAATATCCAGATTGTATTCAACATTAAAAGATTTCATATCAGAAAATCTGACTGAGTTATTAAAACGGTCAGAAGAAAAATCATCGCCCTTCCTCAAAAAACCGGCAGATGAATTTAATGTAAGATCATTTACCGGCTGAAGCAGTAATCCTATTTCCCTTAAAGATTCATCTTGCTGCTTTGCTTGTGCAGATGAATTATAATTTCTGTTAAACTCAACTTCATCAAATCTATCTAATGATGTAAACTTACCTTGTATAAATCTGTCTTTGTAAGAGAATCCTGCTCTGCCAAGATTAAGTTCGCCAATTGTAATCTGTGAAGGTAAAATTTTTAATAAAATATTTCTTGCATAACCATAGTTATTGCCATCATCAAGAGAAGAAAACCGGTTTTTGTCCCAAAGACTTCCGGAATACTCAAGACTTAATGAAATATTTTCAAAAGGCATAATATCAACCGATACATTGCCAAGCTGCTTTAGCTGCGGAAGCGGCAGGTAAATTATCGGCAGATAGCTTCCTTTACCTATGCCGGTAAAATTATAATATCCCAAACTTTGTCTTGAATAATCTCCATTTCCATCGCCGACAAAACTAAAGCTGACATTATATAGTGATGCTGAATCACCCGGATTATAAACATAATATGAAAACTGATTCCCATTAATTATTGTATCAACCTTTGTATAAATACCTTTAATTTGCCCGAGAGAATCCGGTTCAGCAAGTCTTACACCGGATTTAACTGCTTTATTACGATCATCGCCAGCGAGTGATAAAATATTTTTATCATCTTCACTTAGTGATATATCGATAGGTGAATCCTGATCATCGCCTTCACGTAAATATTGAAATCTGAGATTAACTTTTTCATTAAATAGTTTGACCGAAGTTCCTGCACCAAAAAAACTTCTTGCAAACTGCCTGTCAGTATATTCAAAATCCACACTTATTCTGCTTGCAGAAGTAATTAATTTATTCGGAGTAAAAGTAATTGTTGCGTTTGAGTATTCGATTGTATAATCATTATTATCACCTCGCTTAACTTCAACACCATCAAGAAAGACTTTTTCTGTACCGGCAATAATTATAATATCTCTTTCGTTATTAAGTCCGCTTAATCTGTATGGACCTTGTACACCATCCGAGCCATTAAAACTGTTAGTATTAAACTTACCTCTTGAATTAGCAATTGAAACATAGCCTGAAACATCACCATAATTAAAGTCTCCCATTAAACCCTGAAGTTTTCTATCAATAACTCCAAACTCACCGGATCTTTGCTTAAGCTGATAATCACCGAATGTTCCTGTAACATTTTTATGCTTCATCTGAATAAAAACTTTATCCAGCTCTTCTAATCTCTCAGTGTTCCCTTCAGGTTGAATTGGAGTGTTTTCATCAGTAAGGGCAGCCACAATTTCAATGTCATCTGATATTTTACCTGATAGCTGCAGCCGCAATCCACTGGTAAGTGAAAAATCTTTTGTTGTACCTACAGTAAACCCACGCACAATTGTTCCACTTTTGTGCATATCAGAACCAAATATTGCATCAGGCGAGAATCCACCAGAGACTGATGAGAGCACTTTTATAGTATCACCTGTCTTTTCATCATATTTAAAAACAAGACTCTTTTTATAATATTCTTTTTTCAATGAAAGTTTAAAGGATCTGTATTTTACTATAAGAGTATCAAAAATAGAATATGGCAATGAAGGCGATAGATTGAAATATCCCTCTGAATAAAAAAACTGGTAATCTTCTGTGGTTAACTGTTTTCCTTTCAGGTAAATCTGCTCTGAATTAGGAATAATATTAACCTGTGAAATCGGATAATGATTATTAAAGTTTATTGTTATCGTATCTGAGACAATAATTGTAGAGTAATCAGTCTGGGCATTAGAAAAATTTAACCACAAGCTGAAAAACAATATTATAAGATTTAATAGCTTTATAGATTTCAAAAAGAAGTAGATTTTTTTTTGAAAACTAATTTAAGGTATTGGTTAAATCAATGCTAAATAATTAACTACTTTTGATCCGTCAGAAATTTTTAGCAAATTTTTGTTAGTGCAAAGGCTTCAGAAAAACAATTATTAAAATTTAATCTTTCTCTTTAGTGTCTTAAAATTATATTGGCATTTACATACAATGTAAGGGATTACTTAATCTATTTTTATGAAGTTTTTTTCCACTATCCTTTGCGAATTGTGAAATAACAAGAATTAATTGATTGTGATATTCAGGAAATCAAAAAGAATTGTTTAGAAAAAATGACAGGTATTGTTTAATTTTGCAATAAAGTAAAATCTATTTAGTTTAGAATAGTTTTTTCTATAGTGCTATTCATAAAATCATAAGACAAATATGCAAAGTTCAAAAATTGATTTTTTAAGCAAATACAACGAATTAATACAGGCTGTTATACGCTCTGCAGCAGATTTCCCTGGTAAACTTTGTGATTTCTTAGTTAAAGAATTTGAACTGGAAGCAACCGCATTGTTCAAATTAAAAAGTAATAACAGTCTGGAAGTAATCGGTAAATCATTGACAGCAAAGAAGACATTAACTAATGAAGTTCAGATCAATTGTCCTAATTGCACAAGTTTAACAGCCAAACAACAGTTTCAGCATTTCACTATACAATCCAACTGTGCATTTAATATAACAGATCACTTAATGAATGAAGGCTGTGTACTTTTTAATCTTGGCGACGGTCAAATCGCATTGTTAAAAATTGCAAAGAAAACCTCTTTCACACAAAGTGATTCTGATAATATTGAATTGATAAGTGAAGGAATTAAAAACCTTGTTAAACTCTGGATAGGCAGTAAGGGTAATCTTAATAATTCTTTAAGCTCAATTATAGCCGGTATAGCACAGGAGTTAAGAACTCCGACTAATAGTATAATGGGTTTTGCATCCTTGCTTAATGAAGAAAATCTTTCACCTTCACAGACAGAATATGTTGGAACATTAAAGGATAATGCTTTTGAACTTCTTTCTGTAATTAACGATCTGATTGACCTGAGTAAACTTGAAAGCGGAATAACCAAAATAAATTTTACAAATACAAACTTTAAAGATTACTTAAATGAGATTATATCATTGTTCAGTTCAAAGATTGATAAATCCAGAATTGAATTCTTGTACGAAATTGATAAAAACATTCCTGAAAACATAAAGATAGACACTCAGAAACTAAGATATGTTCTCCTTAACATTATAACTAACTCGGTTAGATTAACAGAACACGGAAAAATTTCGATCATTGTTTCAGCTCCAACAAATAAAAAACTGGTTTTCAGAATAACTGATACAAGTCAGGGTTTAAATGCTAAAAAAACAACTGAATTCTTTCAGCCTTTTGCAATGAATGAATTACAGATATCCAAGTTTGGTAATTTAACAGGTCTTGGTCTTACTCTTACAAAAAAATATATTGAATTCTTAAACGGTGATATCAGCATTTCTACTGGTATTGGAAAAGGGATTACTTATACAATTTCAGTTTCTGCAGAAATCGGCAGCACAATAGAAAGCCAACTTTCAGGTTTACCAAAGCCAATAGGAACAAAAAATAAAGTGCTGGTTGTTGAAGATGACTATGCTACTTCTAAACTATTGAGTAACTACCTTACCAAATGGGGCTACGAGCCAACAATTGTTAATTCAGCACAACAGGCAATGAAGATTGTTGAGACACAGCAATTCTTAGCCGTAATAATGGATATAATTCTTCCTGATGCAAGCGGATTTGAGCTTTTAAAACAGTTTAGAGAAAGCCCGATTACTAAACATATACCCATAATAGTCTGCTCTGTAGAAGCAGAACAGCAAAAAGCTTTTATGATGGGTGCTGTTGAATATTTTGTTAAACCAATTAATTATAAATATCTTGTTGAAGTCTTAACAAGCTATCGGTTGAAGAAAGATTCAAATATTCTCGTTGTTGATGATGACATTCCAACTCTAAATCTGATTAAAGAAGTTATTGAACAAGCAGGATTTAATGCAATTGCAGAACATCAGTCATCAAAAGTAATCGGTATGATTGAAAATCTTAATCTTGATCTTGCAATTATTGATCTTGATATGCCTGTTGTTAATGGTTTTGATCTGATCAAAATGATAAAATCAAACAAGAACTTTTCAAAACTGCCTATCATTATTTATACGGGTAAAGAAAATTATCAGGATGATCTGAAGAAAATAGACGGATTATTTTCTGACCTGCTCCATAAAAGCAGTTCAAACATTGAAGATCTAGCAGAAACAGTTAATTCATTTATGAACAGATTCGACGAACCTGCAAATCCCGAAGAAGTAAAAAAATCCAAAGATACTGTTAAGATACTTTTGGTAGAAGATTACAAACACTCACAAATTATTGTAACCAGATTACTGAAGAAAAATAACTTTGAATCAATTGTCGTTGTTGAAAACGGATTACAGGCTTTTGAACAAGTGCAGGAACAGAAATACGATCTTATT
>JAANMV010004070.1_pt1 | contig 11952 bp, 10 predicted proteins | sample 7279661 | NCBI WGS metagenome assembly JAANMV01 (sample SAMN14094540, study PRJNA606508) | bioreactor metagenome | isolation source: A lab-scale SPAN reactor treating ammonium-rich wastewater day 121 | place: Ireland: Galway | collected 2017-05-16 | reverse complement strand
CCGAGGGCGTGAGGCCGGCCGCGATCGCCGGCACGCGGTTGTCGTAGAAATAGAGTCCGGTGACGGCCCAGTTCGATTTCGGCTCCTTTGGCTTCTCGACGATGTCGAGCGCGCGGCCGGCCGAGTCGAACGTGGCGACGCCGTAGCGCTCGGGGTCGCGCACCCAGTAGCAGAACACGGTGGCGGGATGCGCGCTCCGCACCGCGCGCTGCAGCGTCTCGACGAGGCCATGGCCGAAGAAGATGTTGTCGCCGAGGATCAGCGCGCAGCGGCTATTGCCGATGAAATCGCGGCCGATGATGAACGCCTCCGCGATTCCGCGCGGCGCGGCCTGCCCCTCGGAACCTACACCTTCAACACGACCGTCGGCATGTCCGAGGCTCGGCGCGTCGACGAGAACGGACGGGAGTATTTCTTCGCCGACCTCTGGCTCCTCGACGGGATGCAGCGGCTCACCGCTCTCCAGAGGTTCTTCGACGGCGAATACCCGGTTGCCGGGTCGTATTGGGCCGACCTCGACGAAGTTACCAAGCGATGCTTCCTCAGCAATGTCCACTTCACCGGGTACGAAACAAAGATCGTAGACGAAATGGAGATGCGCCATATCTACGATGCCATGAACTTCGGCGGAACGGCACACACTGCGGAGCAACGCGCCGTACCCGTCTTGCGTCCATGATTCCGATTACGCCGCCTCGGACATCTCCACCGAGGCGGCGACGAGGCCTTGTTCGCATGCCGAGCGGATCACTTCCGCGATCATCGGCACCGGCACCGAGTTTCCAATCTGTCTATAGGCCGCAGTCAGGCCTTTGTTTATCCTGTATGTCTCCGGAAAGCCCTGAAGGCGGTAACATTCTCGCAAAGTGAGTTTGCGCACGGCACCGTCGAGAAGTATCCAATACCGTCCGGACGATTCCCCCGCCGCCAATGTCGGGTGAGAGCCTTCAGCGCAATAGATGCGGTTCGGCTGCTTGTGAACCCGAGAAAGATGTTCCGTCCCTTCCCTTATCCCGACCTTCCGCAGATTGCGGTTTCGGTATCCGGCGAATCGAAGACCTGAAATCTTCTGCTCCTTGACCAGCTCGCTATCAAGAAGCGTGTAGTCCGCGGGATCGACAAATTCGAAATCCGCGTTCGTCTCCAGGACGCTCGTCAACGGCACCCGCGGTTTCACATCGAGAGCGTTGAAATCGAAGCCCCCGCTCGTCGACGCGACAATGATAGTACGATCCCGGTTTTGCGGCAGTCCGAAATCCACGGCATTGATGACCCTGACCTCGACGGAATATCCGATTTCTTCCAAGGCGGACACGACGACCTTCAGGGTATTCCCGCCATCATGGGCCGAGAAATGCTTGACGTTCTCCAGAATGAGGCATGAAGGTCTCTTCGCCTCCGCGATGCGGAGAATATGGAAGAACAACGTACCCCGAGTGTCTTCGAAGCCACGCTTGAATCCGCAAATCGAAAAGGGCTGGCACGGAAATCCGCCGAGAAGAACATCGTGGTCGGGAATTCCGTCCGCATCGATTTCCGTTATATCTCCCTTCGGCATCTCCCCGAAATTGGCTTCGTAAGTCGAGGCGGCATCCTTGTCGATTTCAGACGAAAAGACGCAGACTCCGCCGTTCGCTTGCGCGGCAAGCCGCATTCCGCCAATGCCTGCGAAGAGGTCTATGAATTTGAAGGTTTGCATACCGAATTCCCAACTGAAGTCTTCAGTTTCGGATGCGTATGTGCACCGGTCAACAGCAGTTCTTGGAGGTGTCAGGTCCGACTGGCTATCTGAATGTCTTGGAGGGAAGCCAACTACATCGAAAACGAGCTATGAGCGGCTGCCGGGAGCATGTCGTAGCACGGGAATTCAATGCCCGTGGCAGGCGTAAAGCCTTTCGGCATGCCAACGATCACGGGGATGACCACCAGCCCCTCCTGCGCGGCCAAGGCGAGCCGATGTCGACCATCGATCATGGCCGCTTTCCTTTCGTCCATGACGACGGCTGGCGGCCGCTTTTCGAGGGCGGCGGCCAGCGTACCGTTTTGGCGGCCCCATTCGCGAATCCAATCGAACCGCTCTGCCTCGCCGGCGTCATCACAGCCCGGATTCGGATCGAGAGACAGGTCAATAGTCGCACCGACGACGGCAAGAGGCAGTGCGATCCTCCGCCAGTCGTACTCAAGCTCGTCGTTTTCCAGAACGGCTTCGAAGTTGTCGTCGCCTGCCCACGGTTCGGTGACTGGAACGCCCGCCGTGTAGAGCCTATGGATTTCGAACAGTTCCATTAAAACCTTGGCGCGCGAGGGGCTGGAGCCTCGGGTTCGGCGAGATCAGGTTGCGGAAGGCCCTTTGTCGTCGCGAACCGCTTGATCGGCGAAAGCGATTTGACGAACAGTTCACGAGGAGGGAGTTCCCCACCCGTGCGCAAGGAGGTCCTTGCCTCGTTCAGAAGGTCCATCAACTTTCCCGCGCAACTCGACGCGGATTTCCAATACGGCCAGCCGTCGCTGTTCCCGTTGACGATATCCACCCAGTCGGCCAGGTATTTCGCGAAAGGCAGGATTTCAGGCGCATCCTGCTCGGCCACAAATACCATTCGCTCGATGTCGTGTTCGTTCATCCACATCTTCGTGTCCCCTTGGTTTGACAGGCGGTACCTTAAAGGAAAGGGTGGCAATTTACAAAGCCGCCGGAATTGAAGACATCGCTTTACAATACGTATCGCGCTCGATATGAAGACGTCACGACTATTTTATTGGGAGCAACCGCATGTTTTCCGTTACCCCGTTGTCATGGTTTGCCGTAGGCGCGTTGATCGCGCTCGTGACCTTCTGCCTCGAAGGAGGAACCAAAAAGTCCAATATCGCCACGCTCGTCTTCAGCGCCATTGTCGTCGGGATCGTGTCCTGGATTCTCGCCTATGTCTTCATGACATCCTTCAGTCCGTGGCTCGTTAGTACTTGGGTGCAAGCGATCCTGCTGGCATTCCTTTCCGCGCTCCTCTACGCGCTGGTCGGCACCGCATCCGGCATGTCGTTCGCGGCGTATAGCCTGCTTACGGGTGTCGTTTTCGTCGTCGGCATCGCCGCTTCGGCACCGATCTTCCATGCGCAGCGATACGGTGCCCTGATGGCTCCCGAAATCAAGGAACGCGATGCAGCCGTTCCCCTGATCGACCAGACACAGGCCCGCCTCGTGACCGACAAGCTCGCTATCAAGCGCGCTGCTGAAATCCTCGCTTCGGCGAAGGAAGAAGGACTTGGTTCGCGGACCATCATGGGCGAGCCGTGGGGTAACAAGATCAACGGAACGATGTACTGGGCCATTCCCCTCGAACACGCCAGCTTCTGGAAATGGCTTTCGAACGGCACGACCCCCGGCTACATCGCCGTCTCCCAGATGAACGAAATGAACACGAAGTTCATCCAGGACAAGCCGCTTCGCATCAGCACGTCGGCGTGGTTCGACGACAACGTCTACCGCCACCTGTTCAATCGCGGTTTCAAGAGCCAGATCATGGGCGAGGCGATCCTGACGATCGACGAGGAATGGAACCCCCATTGGCTGGTGCCGATGTCCCTTCCGCAGGTCGGCTTCGGAGGTGACATGCCCGTGAGCTGGTCGCTCGTCGATGCGCAGACGGGTGAAATCCGGTCTTTCGACAACCCCGACGACGCTCCTGAATGGGTCGACCGCCTCTTCCATCAGGCAATGGTTGCCGAGCGCTTCGACGACTGGGGCTGCTGGTCGCAGGGTGTTGGCGCGTGTCTCTTCTCGGGCAACGATGTCGTAAAATCCACCGCCGGCATCAATGTAACGATCGATGCGGCACTGGATATCGTCTACTATTCCGGCACGCAATTCGAAAACAATCAGGCTGAAGGCGCGACCTCGGGCTTCTACACCGCGAACGCGCGGACCGGCAAGATCACTTTCTACCGTCGCGCGGGCATCACCGAAGACGCCGCAAAGGATGTCATGCGAGGCGCATTCGCGAACTTTGACGGTTACGAGCCGGCGGATATGGTCCTTCTCTCGCTTCCTGGCGGCGAGGCCTACTTCTCGATCATCGTGGACGGAGCGGGTTCGCGCAAAGCTTTCGCGCTCGTCATGCAGACGAACCGAAACGTCTTCGGTAAGGGCGATTCCATTCAGGCGGCCCTGACCGATTACGCGCGTTCCATGCGGCGCGCGGGTCGTGATGCGGCATTCGAACCCGGAAAAGACATCCCGACGGCGGTCTTCGAGGGCAAGGTCTTGACCATCAAGCCCGTTACCCAAGGAGATCGAACCGCCTTCTACCTGAGCATCGACAGCCTTCCGGGAAAGATCGTGGAAGTCGCGGAAGAAAAAATCGGCGATATCGTCGTCACCGAAAAGGGAGCGAACGTCCGCATCACGACCGATAGCACGGACCCTGGCATCATCCTCGCTACGTCCTTCGACAATCTTGATTTCGAACTTGTCGAGGGCGGCATTCAGGCGGCGGTCGACAGCCGAAACGAAGCGGCCGAGAGCGAGCGGCGGGAAGCGGAATTGCTCGACGAAACCACCGAGAAGGTCAAATCGCTCAATCCCGACGAAATCCGCCTCCTGCGCAAGGCCCTCGAAACGTTGGCCGAATAATCCACGCACCACGCCGTCTGAAAAGGCGGCGTGGTGACACCGCCTCATTGCATCCCTCTTGTCGCTCCAACCAGGTGGAATGCGAATGGCCTTGACGCAAAACCTTCGTTCGTCAAGAGTAAGGCGTTAGCGCGGCTTCGGCGCGCGCCTCAAGTCCACTTCTTTCGGGAAGTGGCGTTTGCTCATCGGAGCTTAGTCACCCCTGCCTTCCGAGGCGGGGGTTTGTTTTTGACCTTTGCTCGTAAGGTCGACAATATCTTCGTGTGAAACAAACACGGAAGCACATCTCATGCGCGTAGAGCAGACAAGCAGTTTCCTCCTCGATATCGTCAGCCGATGTTCCAAAGGCGAATACGGACTGGCACCCTTCCAGCGGGAGTACGCTTGGAACCGGAACGATGTCGAAAGCCTGCTCAAGTCGCTCATGAAAAAGTGGCCGGTCGGGTCTTTCACCATGTGGACACCTACCGAACCCGGCATGTATCCGACCAAGGGGCGACTAGGCCCGCTCGAACATCCTGAAAACGTGAACGAGTTGATCCTCGACGGCCAGAACAGGCTGGCTAGTCTGATCTACGCTTCCCTGCTGCAGACTGCGCCAGCACACCCTGAACACCCGTACAGCGAACGGGAAATCGAGGTTTGGTTCGGAGACGAGATTCTGGTCGCGGATTTCGAAACCAAATCGATTTCCTTCATGTCCCCGGAGGCCGCCTGGACGAACACGCGCGCTCCCTTCGGCGAAATCATGGACGCGGCGGTTTTCAGGCGCAAGCGCCAGATTGACGTATTCAACCGGATGTTAGACATGGGTATGTCCGATGAAAGTTTCAATTGGCTGGTGGACACCGTTCCGAACCGGGTGCGAGAGGCGAGGGTGACCGTCACCAGACTGCTCGACGCCACTCTCGAAGAGGCGAGGGAATGCTACATGACGATCTGCCGTGCGGGGCAGGCGATTTCCGACGAGGAATTCGACAGGGCATTTGCGTATGGTAACAACACCCCCGACGCTTCCACTACAAAGGCACCGAGACCATGAGGTTCAATGTCAGACACCCCGTCTTGGTAGACACGATCACCCAACGCTCAAAAACGCGACAGAAGACGGTGGCCACGACAACCACCGCTATCGACATTCCGGTCATGAAAGTAGGCGACGGCTTCGCTGAGGTTCTGACGTTTGATCAGGATTTCCCGAAGACCGTCCTGATGGATCAGGCAGGTCGCTTCTTTCTTCCCGTGTGCGAGGGATTTGGTACCGTCGGGAAACCGATTTCATACGTCAGCCAGAAAGAAATCACGGCTGTCATATCCGAGTATCTCGTGTCGCACGCCAGCGAATTGATCGAGAACCGCGACCGCGATATCGATCTGGTTTACCCGGTGCCTCGAAAGAAGGGCATCATGGCCCAGCCCGATGTCGAGGAACTAGCAGGGAAGCAGATCGATCTGGAATCCTACGGAGCCACGATAAACTCCATCCATCTCGCGGCTTCGGATTTCGCCATAATCGGCAAGCATCTCTATCGAAGGATTCCCGAACCGTACTATGTCGTCGGGAACGAGCGCGGTCTGGGCGTACACCTAAGTCTGATTCTAAATGACGAGATACCGGAACGGGCCATCGCGTTCTTCCGACTTGGCAAACTTGCCGAAGCCCAAAAACTCCTCGACGGCCTGATTGCTGGCCGAAGCAGACTCGATACAGCCCTCAATGCACCCGGATTGTCGGAGACTGGAGAATGCCATGCCGATTTCGATGATGTCGGCCTGACGATAGCCGTTGCGGCAACCAGCATCGTCGAGGCTTTTAAAATGCGCTTTACCACTAGCCGATACGATGCCCACGCTCGATGGAAGGAACTGGCTTTCGATTTTCCGATCGATCAGTTGATCCTCGCAAGGGAGTTGAACGAACTGACCGCAGGTCGGTCACTGCGTGAGATCGCGAAAGATGCGGATCGGCTTGGAGAGATTATCGAAGCGATCGTGGAACAAGGCGAGCAATCGGCTCTCTATGGCCTTTCCCGATCAAATCTAGACCTCGTGGCCGATCTCTGGGCCAATCAGACGATCGACCTGGCACTATCGAGAGGACCGAGACTTTGAGAATTTCACTTACCTATCCGTCCGCGGTCATCGCGATTCCGCATCCGTCACGCACTCGCAAGCTGGTCCTCGGAACGGAGGACTTCGTTCTCGACATTCCCGAATACCGGAGCGACGAGATCGTTACCGCGGTTTCCTTCAGAGGCCGCGAAGTCCGTGAGGCCGCTTACCCGGACCGAAAGGCGGTCTACAGAGTAGGCGACGCCTATTTCAAACAAGCCGAAGGCCTATCCGCCAAGATTCTGGCCGAGCGAGACACGAGTGCGGTCACAGACTATTTCAAGCGCACGGTTATTGGTGCCGTGTGCGACTGGATGAACAGAAATCAGCCACTGGACATGAAGCGCCATCCAGATGTCGCGAACTCGCTTTCGGTGCTTAACCCCGAATACACGATGCCGAAATTGTCACCGTTGGACTACGAGAAACTGAAGGACATCGATGTCGAAGCCCGCCAGGGCTTCGAGCAGCACATGGAGGACACTTTCGCGTCGATGCTTCTGGTGGACGGCATTCCATATCGCCGATGCGCGGAGCCATCCTATGTCATATCCGCCTACATATCGGAGCCGCCCACTTTCGCAGTCTCCATCCTGACCGACGAACTTCCTCCGCCCCGATCAGCCGACATCGCCCTTTTCCCCCTGGGACACCACGAAGAAGCGCGGGCTTTCGCCGAAAAACTCGCGGTACAAGTCAATGGCCGGGTCTCCGACATCTTGCACGACCTTACCGATTGCGGGATAAACATACGTGCGGATCACGAAACAAGGTCGCTCGTCACAGTCGGCAGAACCGCATGCCTGCTTTTCCGCGATACTTATGTTAGTGAGTACGATGCCCATGCTCGCGGAAGTGAACTCCTCGAATCCGTATCTCTCGAATCGATAGCAATCTACAGGAACCTCAAGGAAGTTCTTTCCGCTTACGAGAATACCGGAGAAATAGATGCGGATCGGCTGGCACGCCTTCTGGAAGGTGCCGCAGCTTGCGAAAGCGCACGCGTTTTCACCGGCGGGTTCAACATCCCGATCAAAGATGTCGTCGAGCTATGGGATGATCGCACCGTTACGCTGACGGTTCCGTCGATAGGAATACGCTGACGGGGAAGAGTACGCTCCTCCTTGCGCGCTCCGCGCTATTCCAACGATTGACGATCACGGTGCCATCGCATTCGGAATGTTGATCGCGAGTCCTATCGGTCTGGAAAACCACTTCTCGAGATGCATGTCGTTTTCCGACGGCTTCGCGAAAAGCGCCTTGTATTTCGGGTTTTCCGAGACGAATTCGGAAATATCCTCGCCGAGACGAACTATCGAGGTTGCCAGATCGTCGCTCCAGTCAGCATGCGCAGCGGCTTCCAGCGTACGCGTTCTGTGAAACAGGTCCAGCAACGGCATAGGCATGGAAACGTAGTCGAGCGCTTTCCCGTCGACCCCCCATAGTGGGTCCTCCGCCTTCTTGAAACGTGTAAGGACATCTGCAAGCAGGAACTGGAGATCGATGCGGTATCCGTCCCGATGTGGCTCGTAGACCTCCATGGATACGAACTCGTCTTCCGTCGCCGGACGTTGGGTGACGTGAGCCAGATGTTCTTTCCAGCTTATCAGTTCCTCGTATTGTCCGAGGCCGAAATGAAAGTGTTTTCGATCATGGCCAAGACGACCGTCGACCGTAGGAGACAGTACGGTCTTCCATCCCTCGTTCGTCCTGTATACTCCGAAAACCGGTTCCGGTATCGCCTTCCAGAAACAGCCCTCCATTATCATCCATTCCGAAACGCATTGTTCGAAGGCCCGGTAGCCTTCCTGGATGTCATGCATGTTCGGCGAACGCAGTGATTCCAGGCGACACATGCTGCCGAACTCGTGTCCGCCAATCCTCTCGTTGGAATTGTGCATCATCATCGCCTTCCTGTCGTTTGCGTTGATTATCGCATATGTAGGATAGCGATAATCACAGTAGGCCCGCTCAGTGGAAAGGATGTTTTTCACGGTCCCCATGCGCATGAAGAGGCGGTTCCCGTCACGGTCATAGCGGATTTTCAGAGGACTGCGTTCTGGTTGTCGCCTGAAGGTGAACGCCATCGGGGTACTGTCTTCCGTTCCCTCGAAGAACGACACGGCGGTCTCCGTCGAAGCCTTTACCCATTGCTCGACACCCCCGACTTCGGCTCGAACCAGCATGTTGTGGAGGATTTTTACGGACTCTGACATCGTATAGGAATTCCCGAATGCGGATTTTGCCTATCTAGACCATCGGGAATCGCGAACGACAACCCAGTCATGGATTGTTGCCAGTTTTCGTGGTCCAAATGCTATAAACCAACGAGGAAGTTCAATGTTTTGCCCCGATGCGGAGATGGTCAACGACCGGGTCAAGCTTTTGATGGACCGTCTTGTCGCAAGGCGCATAAGACGCGATCCCGAGTTGGTAGGCCGTGCGTATGACTGGCTCGCCAATTTTCGGGAGCAATCCAGGACCAGAAAATGGTGGATAGACGAGTGGTTGGATATCCTGCGACAGGGGAATGATGAGGTTTGTCGCTTCATTTCCTCGAGAGAGCAGTCTGCCAGACAAATGGCCAACTGCTCTCCACTCTACTCCAAGCCAGCCATCGGCGATATGTTCTACGACCTTCAGCTTCGTAACCGACTATTGAAGAAGGCAAGGCTGGGCTTGATACTCCTTCATGATAGACGAATGAAAAGTGATGTCGCACCATCTGAAGGACAGGGCTTGCGATCTTGATCAATCCGTGGTTTCCACCACCTCCCGACGTCTTCCCTTCATCCTGAAGTTCGGTCGGCCTTCGGAGGCGTTACCCCATCCGACCGACATCTTCCTTCGCCAAAAACCTCGAAAGAACCACCCTGAAGCAGGGAACTACCCACAGACTGAGCGCTCCCAAAGTAAAAGCGATCTCATCTGGACGTGACCAACCAGGCTGCCTCGCGGGGCATGGTAAAGTTTCCTATCGGGCAAGACATCGAGAGCTTTTTGCTTTCGGGAGCGCACGGTACGCTTCAAATAGCGGTTTGCGTACGGAGTTCGAAACGGTGACGAGAGACGAAAAAATCGAGGCGTTCAGGAACGAAATCGTCGCCCAGGCAAACTCGGCGGGAGACGAAGGATGGATGTCCATCCCGGTTCCGACGACAGTAACCCCAACCGGTTCACTAAAGGTGCCTCGCGGCGCATTCGAATTGTGGGCAGTTGCCGACTCCGGCGGCGGACATCTCGCGGCGCCGTGGAAAACGATCAGTCCCGTCGGCATCAAGCAGGGAGCCGACGACCCGAACCACACCGACTGGATGCTCGGAGCGGGACTGCATCCGCTCGCCATGAAATCGAACGGCGGAAATCCGAACTGGGAAGCCCTGTCGGATGCGGCCTACAAGGCCCGAGCCGCGGTTGAACGCAGGCTACTGAACTACAACTGCTCGGTTCTCCTGCAGGGACCTTCGGTGACAGGCAGGGTCCACATTCCGTCGACGGACAGCGACCTGCCTCCCGACGACATGGGTGTCCCTCCAATCACCGTTATCAGGAGCGCTCTCCCCAAGTGGTTCGAAGTCGCTCTGGCGACGTTCAAGGCGGGCGGTGCGGTCATCGTCGAAAACGGCGGCGAGATGGCACATCTCGTGACGGAATTCAGACCCAACGCCTACGGCCCGATGATCCGCGTCGAAAACGCGAGGAAGCTTTATCCTGCCGGCAGCCTCCTCGAAATCCAGCCGGAGGTCGGCGAGGTGAGACTCGTAGAGGACTCGGACCTCGTCGCGGAGCGGGTCAACGCAGCCATGAACGCGCCTGCTGTCGAAGACGATATTGTCGATATGCCACGGCCAGAACCACAGAAGCCCGGTTTCGGGATAACGGAACACAAGGGCAGCCTGAAAACGCATCCATCCTATCACACCGATTATCTCGAACCCGCCTACAAACTCGAAGGCGAAGACTGGGAAATCTACGCGAGCTGGCACTATTCGAAGACGGGATTCCGTGATCTTCAATACGGCTACGAGATGTACCTGCATTTCATGGCCAACGAGATCAGGCGCGATGACGGAGGGAACCGCATCCAGGGCGGCGAGCGCCGACTGTTCATCAGCGACAGGCGCATCTGGAAAGACGGCGAGACGCGACAGGCCTGTCAGGAAGTCCTGTATTTCGTGGACCCCGAGGAGAGATACGCCTACAAGCGCGCGGAAAAGCTGAGAGCGGAGCAGAAAGCGAGAGACAAGGCGAAGCTAGCCTCCCTCGATGACGAACGACTGATCCGCCAGATGGCAATGCATGGCCAGGATGAAAACGGACTCGACGACGAACTGGACGGAGGAGACATCACCTCCTCCGAACGCTTTTACATGCTGCGGGACTACGCTCGCCTTTTCGATGTCTTCGAGGAACTCGCGGAGGAGAGAGGCTTACAGGTGGATATGGACACGATACGCCCATACCCAGCCCGTAAAAGAGCGGAATATAGCGCTTCCGAGGAGGAACGGCAGCGCCAACAGGCCGAGTTCGAGAAGTTCATGGCCGACACGAAGCCACGGCTAAACTTGGGCGGGAGATAGACCGACACCCGTCCTTCAGGCGGATTAAGCCATAAAGGTCTTCTGGCGACCGAAAAACGATCGGATGTAGCGCGCGATCCCTTTCTGACCTTCATCAGGCGGCAACACGCTCCAGTTTGCTATCCTGAAGGGGAGATCGCTGTCTTCGCATCGAGGATGGAGAAGTTGCAAAAAACGCTCGCCCCTGTCACTTAGCCGAAGGTGCTTGCCGACCCGCTCAAGATATCCATCGGCCTCGAGCGACTGTAGTATTGCAAACCGTGATCTACTGCTTCCAAAATCCCCCGACCCCATGCTGTATTTTCCCGTTCCCCGCCACTGATCCATGGCTGAAACGAGGTCTCCATCCGAGACTGAGGAGAAGTGTCGGCAGTGGTAAAGAAGCTGCAGACCATACTTCGAGGGGCCACCCCCTTCAATGCCGACGCGTTTCGCCACGGCCCCAAGGATAGGAATCGCGTTTGCGAGGTAGTTATAATCGAAGTACCGCCGTATTTCCCCTCTGCAAACAAGATTCTTTCTGATGTCGAGCGGAGATGCATCACGTAGCGACTGGGCCACACCCGCTTCGGACAAATCCGTGATCCAGGGGAATATTGCCTTCGTCCACGGCACCGATTCAAAATGATCGAC
>JAANMV010004061.1_pt1 | contig 11986 bp, 8 predicted proteins | sample 7279661 | NCBI WGS metagenome assembly JAANMV01 (sample SAMN14094540, study PRJNA606508) | bioreactor metagenome | isolation source: A lab-scale SPAN reactor treating ammonium-rich wastewater day 121 | place: Ireland: Galway | collected 2017-05-16 | reverse complement strand
ATTGCGATGCCCCGACCCCGCTTGTAACCCGTATCTGGCTTTCGCCACAATGCTCGGCGCCGGCTTGAAGGGCATCGAAGAGAAAATTGCCCCGCTCGACGAGCAAGTGCGCAACCTATATCACTTGAGTGAACTTGAGCGACATTCAATGGGCATTAAGAATCTGCCAAGCAACCTGCATGAAGCGCTTCACTTCGTAAAGAAGTCCAAATTCGTGCGCGAACTTCTCGGCGATTCCATGGTCGATAATTTCTTGGACGTCAAGTATCGTCATTACGACGAATATCGAATTACGGTCGCCCAGTGGGAAATCGACACGTACTTGAGCGCCTTATAGTCAAAATCTACGGTTTGAGCTGAAATCTGGGAAAACGGAAGGCCGTACTAATGCGGCTGATCTTCGAAATTCGGCTTGCGTTTTTCCAGAAAAGCGGCCGTTCCTTCTTTGAAATCGGCGGTCGAACACGTGAGACCAAAAAGCTGAGCCTCGATCGCGAGCCCATCCTTCAAATGCGATTCGAGTCCGTGATTAACTGCATTTATGCAGCAACCGACTGCATAGCGCCCATTCGAGGTGCATTTCCCCGCGAGTTCGACAGCCTTGTCCACGAGTTCAGCGAGCGGGAAAACTCTGTTTGCAAGACCGATTTTAAGCGCTTCATCGGCGCCGATCATATCGCCGGTCATTAGAAGTTCCATCGCCCTTCCCTTTCCGACAAGCCTTGGCAGCCTTTGCGTTCCGCCGTATCCGGGAATGATGCCTAGCTTTACTTCAGGTTGACCGAATTTTGCATTTTCGCTGGCAATCCTGAAGTGAAACGCCATAGCAAGTTCGCATCCGCCTCCCAAAGCGAAACCGTTTACCGCGGCGATTGCCGGTTTGGGACAGCGTTCTATTCGATTGAAGATTTTCTGGCCGGATTTGGCGAATTTCGCCGCCATCGCTGGGGTAAGTGATGCGATCTCCCCTATGTCCGCGCCTGCGACGAAGGATTTTTCGCCGGCGCCGGTCATTACCATCGCGTGAATCGAATCGTCTTTATAGACCGAATCGACGAACGCGCCGATTTCCTTCATCGTCGCGTTATTCAGCGCATTCAGTTTTTCGGGACGATTAATCGTCGCAACCGCGACGTTTCCACGCATTTCGACAATCAAATTTTCGTACGACATTTTGCCCTCCGCATTAAAATCAAAAATCACAGTTATCCGCTCCGGCTTCCGCGAGAATATCCCAGTCCAATCTGTACACTTCCGGCCTTCGTTCGAAAAAGGTGGGGATATGATTGCGCGCCTTATCGGCCTCGACGAAATCTGCCGATATTTTCAAAACCCGTTCATCGATTCCTTCGGCCTCTGCCAGAACGTTGCCCCACGGATCCACGATGAGCGAGCCTCCATATTCGACGCCGTCCGAGTCCTTGCCGGCGCGGTTGACTCCGACCGCAAAGCACTGCTGTTCCATTGCTCTCGCCATAATCAGCGTCTTCCAAATATTTCCGCGCTTCGACGGCCAAACGGCGGGAATCGCAAACAGCAAAGCGCCCTCGAGAGTCTGCCTCCGGTATAACTCCGGAAATCTAAGGTCGTAACATATGGAAACGCCGCACAAAGCACCGCTTAATTCAGCGACAAGAACGGAATCTCCGCGCACAAAATGCTCGTCTTCGCCAAAAGGGGAAAACAAGTGTACTTTGGCGTACCTGCCTAGTTTCTCTCCATCTGGGCCGAATACGTACGAAGCGTTGTAACGCAAATCTCCAACGGCTTCCGCAATACTTCCAGCAATCGTAAAAATGCCATGTTTCGCCGAAATATTCGATAATTGGCGCAAATGCTCCGCTGTATCGGCTTCGGTTAATCCGGAAATCGCATTCCAGTCATATCCGGTGTTTAAAAGCTCGGGTAAAACGACAATGGCATCTTTGGAAGGATTTGCAGACGCAACGAGAGATGCTGCGTTATCAAGATTTAAGGCGGGATCTCCATCAGAGATTTGCATTTGCACCGCTATAAGTTCGAACTCGCGCATTCGAAACACCGGCCTCAATCGTGTCCGGCGAATTCCGGACCGGGTTCGCCGTATCGGTTTTCGAAATACAGGTTGCTGAAATGCAAGTATTCATCGACTATACTTCGGAAAGTTTCGATGTCGAGTAACGCCAGAGGATAATCCGCAACGTAAACGACGGCATCTATGTCTTTTTGGTAAGCGAATCTTCCGAGTGCCATAACGAAATTGAGCTCCAGAATTACCCGAAGTTGGACCGCCGCGTCGCTTTCGTCGATTTCGTCAATAAAAATAACCATTTTCAGCTCGTAGCCGTCAACGTCCCTGTACGCGATGACATCGAGCCGCAGGTCCGCCTCGCTGTCGATTACGGCGCTGACGAGGGCTATACCTTCCTCGTAAACGGTTCGCTCGAAAGCAAGATTCGCCTGCTTCAAAATATCTTCCAGCTTTGCCAATTCGTCGGGCATCGGACTACCTGTATCAGTAATAATTCTTGAGAGCGGTAAGGTTAGCACAGTCCTTTTCGGTGGCTATCCTTCTGTCGTCCCATTTTAGCAAAGACTTGATATGCGAAGTCATCCAAAGGATGTTAGCCGCACCGCCGTTTGCGGCAAGAAACATCCTACTCCCGATGTATGCCAAGCTTGTCGCGATTATTCCAGGGCATTGTCTTCCCGTTGCGGCGCAGGCGAGTTCGTCCCAAGTTCGTCCATCGGGTGTTACTCCTCCGAATCCCTTGTGAATGAGGCCGATTCCGTCCAATCTTGCTATGTGAAATGCAAGTATGTCGAATTCCGCGCTCGACGGATGCGGATAGTTGGTAAATGAATGCAAATGAAGCCGTTTGATGCCGCCGCCGGACATTAGCCTGGCGATTTTGTTTATTCCGGCGAATTCACCTCGTTTTCTGTCCAATAGTTCGCCTTTTTTAATTGGTATGTATTCCGGAGATTCGGAAGCGTGAGCCAAAGTCTTGATCATCTCGTAACTTCTGCCGCAGTGGGGAGGTCTTTCCGGCGTCACAACGCAAAAGTGGTCTTTCGAGTAGCTCCGGCAGCGCGTGCACATATAGAAGCTTGAATTTAGATCGTCTTGGCGGTCGAGTTCCTTTTCTCTATTTTCCCTATAGGCAAGTATTGCGGGTTTGAGCGAACCCAGCCTGAAGGGATCGCAAAGTACGTTTACGGACACCTGTTTTAGGTCGAACTCGGACTTCAGAACCGAATAAACCAATTTTCCAAGGTCGTTTAAAGTAGTGCTTTCAGGATCCAAATGAATTTTCAGCCATTCGTCAATTTCGACTTTTACATTGCCCGTTTCGTTTAGTAGTTCAATCAGTTTCTCTTCGATGAACGCCGTCATCGTTATATCGATATCGCTGTCGCCGATATCGATGATTATGCCGATATCGGTCGTCACTTCGCCGCGCACGTCAACGCCGTCAACTCCGCCCATCGAACGAACGACGAGAAACGAGTTGTAACCTCCTCCGTAAACTGCATGAAGGGATCTCTCATTATCGGAGCGCCGTGATCCCGGTCGCGCCGAATGCCACCCATGCTCTTCGTACGCCCTGACTAGTGCGGCGCGGAGTTCTTCGCTAGAAACGAATCTTGCATTCGCATCGGGCAGATATCTTTCTCCTACCTGCCAAACTTCAATGCCCAAATACTGAAGACATCTCAGAAGCAGCAGCTCGAATTCGCCCGGATTGCGGTTCAGGAGGATAATGCCGGGCAAATGAAAGCGGCAAAACCTTTGGAAAGCATCGACGTCCTTATAAACTCCCCCGAAATGGTGGCCGTAACGTACGATGTTTTGAGCAAAATAGATAAGGCTTTCACGGCTTTTTGCGATTTGCCAGTAAGCCCCACCCGAAGACTGCTCGGCAAAATCTTCAGGCTTTTCCCAAGCGAAAATGAACACGTCTGCAGGCAAATTTGCGCCGTAGAGGGCGAAAAAGCGGCTTTGCTCAAGATACTCGTCGCCGAATAGCTTGCTGCCTTCTATGTTTTCGACGGCGGCAAGTATAAATTCCGGATTTAGTAAACACCTTTCTACTGCCTCTTCTATGTCTCCGTCCAGAAGCGCCCGCGAGTCAATCAAGTATTTATTGACGACCATGCTAGGCAGCCCTATGCGGCTGACCGAAATGTCGCGGAAAGTCTTGACGATTTCCTTGATTAAGCCAGCGAATTTGCCCAACGAATTCTGGTTCGGCATTCGACCACCGCCGGCTACATCGCTTGCGGAATTTCTATACCGAGCAGCCGGAGAGCCGATTCTAGCACGGTATAAAAGCCTTTGACGAGCGTCAGCCTGAAACTTCTGACCGGTTCTTCGCTTTTTAGAACCGGGCAAAACCGGTAAAACTCGCCGAATCGCTGCCCAAGTTCGAACGAATATCGAGTCAAGTGATATGGAGCCAGTTCGGATGCCGCCTGCTCGGCAATATCGGGAAAACGCGCTATTCCGAAAGCAAGCCTAAGTTCGTATTCCGAAAAAGCAGAAATATCTTCTAACTCGCTTTTCAGCTCTCCCGCTTCATCAAGTATTCGTTTGGCTCTTACCGCCATATACTGCACGTATGGGCCGGCTTGACCGCTGAAGTTCAACGCCTTCTCCCAGTCGAAAACTACCACTTTGTTGTGGTCGACATTGAGCATCGAAAATTTAATGGCGCCGATTGCTATTTTCATGGCGATTTCTCGCGCATCGCTTGCGTAACCTTTTTCGCCGGTTATCGCTTCCAGCCTAGAAAGCGTTTCATCAAGAAGGTCGTCGAACATTACGACCGTGCCGGAACGCGATGACATTTTCCCTTCGGGAAGCGTAACTATTTCGTAAGGAAGATGGACGCACTTTTCGGCTTGCGGAAATCCCCATAATTTCAAAATCGCAAAAATCTGCTTAAAATAGAAAGACTGCTCGCTTGCGACGATGTAAATAGCTCTGTCTATTTCAAAATCCCGGAACTTCCGCCTTGCAAGGGCAAGCTCCTTGGTTTGATATAGAGAAGTGCCGTCCGCCCTCAAAACAACCATTTGTCTTAAATCCGCCCCTGGCAGATGCTCGTCGAAATCGACGTAAACGGCACCTGTGTAATCGCCTTCCACGCCGGCTTTGGCGACCCCTTTTTCAAGCAGTTCCCGTACCGCTTCTTTTCCCTCGGCTTCCACATCGCTCTCATAGAAAATGTGGTCGAATCGCGCGCCAAGTAATTCATAAATCCGGTCGAAACTATCAAGGCTTTGACGTCTGGTTAATTTCCACGACGAAATGAGCTTTTCTTCCCGCGCTTCCCATCTTGAAAAGGTTTCCTTAATGGAGGCGTCGAACTCAGCTTTCGAAAAAGAAATCGCCCCTTCTGCTGTTTCGACAGACTCCCCGTTTTCCAACTTGTCGGCAAGGGCGTAATATTCCCCGAGTTTCCTGCCCGGATCGGCAATATGATTGAAGGAATCCGGAAACCGCTCCATCGCCCATAGACATTTGATGACATGCGCGCCTATGTCGCCGATATAGTTGGCTCGAACTACCTCATAGCCGGCGAACTCCAGCATATTTGCGACAGATATGCCAAGAGCGACATTTCTAGTATGGCCAACATGAAACACCTTGTGCGTATTCGGCTGGCTGTACTCGACCATGACACGTTCGTTTTTTTCTTCGCCTTTACCGAACGTGGGTCCGGCAGCCAATGCAGTCCGAAGAACTTCCGAAATTAGGGAGGAGGTATCGAAGTAAAAATTGACGTAACCTTTCTCGGCTTCAACGTGCGAAATAAGCGAAATGTCTTTTACTGCCGCGTGAAGCCTTATAACGGCTTTCTGGGCAAGCTCTTCGGCACGTTTCGCAATTCGGCCGGTTAAGGCTTTTTTAGCCTGCTTTTTGCCGATTTCGACACATAACCTGTCGAATTCCGCTTTCAATTCCTCGCTTGCAATGTCGAAAAAAGCCGTTGTGCTATATCCGGGGCGGCGCGGCGGCTCGATAAACAGCAGTTGAGGCGTGGCTTCGGAATCACCGATTTCGGGCAGTTCCGCGACTATAAGTTCGCGAAGCGAGCGCCGAATTTCGGAAAGGGGATTTTTCAACTTGATTTCCTCTTTATCTTTTAAACGACCTGTGCTATGATGCCAGTTTTGACAGGGGGATGAGCGCCGATTGTAACACGCGGTCTAACCAGTGTCAATCTGCGAGGGAAGCGTGATTAGGAAGTCTAAGTATTCTGCAGATTCGATCAGGGACTTGCTGGATAAGCTTAATCCGGCGGATGTCCTTGCGGATTTGGGCGTATCGGTTGATGCAATGAAGATGCGGGACAACGGTATCCTCGCGCCCTGCCCCGCGCATTCAAACGGTACGGATACGACCCTCGTTTACGACTCAGAACGCCACGAAGTTTATTGCCGCGAGTTCAAATGCCCGGCTAGCAAGGTTTCCGGAGGCAGCGGTGACCTTGCTTGGCTTTACGCTCTGGTCAGACACACTTCATACGACAAGGCGGTCGAAATTTGGGCGAAAAGGCTCAACATAGACCTTAAACCCGCTCGAGAGGAGCCGGATATCGTAAAGCGCGCAGAGGATTTCAAATATCTGGAAGTGGCGCGCTACAACAGAAGCTCCGACGACAATTCGCTCCTTCCCGCGCAGTTCGGGTTCGGCGACCAGCAGTCATTCGACGGCAGAAGTGTGGTCATTTCGCTTTCGAATCTAGAGGAGTTCGTGAACCGATACCGGGTGGACTTGTTCCAGTCGCGTTTTCGATTCGAGCTTTCAACGAAGGACGCGATAGACGAAGCATACCGGCTCGGCGCGCTTTTCATGATCGCGAATTACTTCATCGTTTTCGAGGCGAAAAGCAGCGCTGAAATAGTGCATTCCATAAACCAGGCGATAGAAATTGTCGAGTTTTTGAGGCTTACATACGACATACCCCTCGATGCGATCCATATCCTTTATGCCGGGAAGCGCATAGAAATCGAAATCGATTATTCGGTATTTGGTATTACGCCGAGAGTCAACCTTCACGAGTATTTCAAGCGGATGACCCAGCGAATTGCAGATCTGGCTTCCAGCGAAGAGGCGAACGGCTCGGAGCAATTCAGCCAAATCGATTACGACGCATACAAGTACGACAGCCTAACTCAAATTCCAGGCAGCGCAATCGCGGAAGGAAAGGGCATCCACAAAATCCGGCTGCCGTACAACGTATTTAAGAAAACCAATTATGTGCGGCTGTACGAAATGTCCCAGCAGCGGCCGCGCTTCGTCATTCCCGGCGTAATAGAACACCGCAGCGAAACCGCGGCGGAGCTTTTCAGAAAAATTTCCGGCGAAATCGAAGGTTCAGCGGAAGAAGAGCGCGATATTATCGCCTCGACCTTCTATCAAAACCGCGAGCCGGAAGAATTCGACAGCCTGTCGGCATTCGCCCCGCAGCTGCTGCAAAGATTTTTCAGCGAGAAACGCAAGGTCATACCGACGCCCAGCAAGCACCTGAATCACCTTCTCGGCGGCGGTTTTCAACCCGGCAGCCTAACGATTATCGCGGGATTCCCCGGAAGCGGTACGACCAGTTTTTGCCTGTGGTGCGTGAATTACATTGCGCAGTATCAAAACATACCGTGCGTGTACATTACGCTTCAGCAAGGCATAGAAGAGATTTATATGAAAAGCCTTGCTCAAATCGGTGAGCTGGCCACGAGGGATTTGACTTCACGCCGCAACGATCCTGGCAGCCTGAAAAGGGACGACGATTTCAACAGGTCGCTTATGAGCGCTTACGAGCGCTACCAGGATTTCAATCAGAACGTGACGGTCATCGAGGGCTCGGTGTCGACAGACGAGCAATTTCTTCGCACGACCTTGGTCGAATTGCGCAAAAGATATAAGGCGCGCGGCGAGTCGAACACGATATTCGTAGTTTTGGACAGCGTGCAGTTATTGCTGGCAAACATAAATGCCTCGCATCCCGACCGCCCGATAGACATGAACATCATTACGAGCAGGATTAAATCGCTTGCGAGAGAACTGGATATCTCGATTTTGGCCACTAACGAATATTTGCTCGACTATCACCACTTCTACCCGACAAGCGATATTTCGAATAAAGTCATCGTGAGGTTTTATCAGGACACTCAATTCGCGGATTCCGTGTGTTTCCTGGTGAGTCAAGACAAATCTCTATCGAATATCATTAAATACTTCCAAATTAACTATACGCTTTCTTCGCAGCAGGACGAAGTTGCGAAAATTGTTTCGAAACTAACCGACATCGAGAGGCAATTCAAGGACAATCCTCGCAGCGATAAGTTTTCGGGACATTTCAGCGTGCTAGAAGTAATTAAGAATCGAGGCGGAAAACGCGGCAAAGTGCTTTTCTTCCATGAAAGGTCGATAAGCAGCTTTATCCCCATTGACTATCGCGATTTCGAAGGCGATTCCGAGGTTTATTGACACATTGAATCCGGAAGAACAAGTACCGGAATCCGGCAACCGGAAAGCCGCCGACGTCGAAACCAAAGCGAATAAACTTCCGCCAAAAACCTCCTTTAGAATTCTGCTTTCCCTTATTCTCGCAACAGCGCTGCTCGTTTTCGTGTTGCGCGGAGTCGATTTCAAGGAAGTTGGGTCCCACATTTCATCTGCTGATACCCTATTGATACTATTTGCAATGGTAGCGTATTACGCCTCTTATGCGGTTCGAGCGGCAAGATGGTCTTTTATGATAAGGAGCATTGGTGGCGGAATCGGATTCGGCACCTCATTGGTTTTAATATTGTCGAGTTATGCAGTCAACTGCCTAGTTCCTGCGAAGGCCGGCGACATTTACAGGTCGTATTTCGCCGCGGAAAAAGGCAGCTCGGGAATGTTTAAAATACTCGGCACCGTGGCTGCGGAGCGGGTTGCCGATTTGATTTGCGTCCTCGCCGCTTTTGCGCTTGGAGCGGCGCTGGTTTTTTCGTCTGCCAATTTCTATTCCGGGCTGTATGCGGTTTCCGAAAAGCTGCTATGGTCCTTAGGCGCAGCGGTGATACTCATTTTTGTTGTAGTCACCGTCATCGCGAAAATAGACAAAGTTCTCGGCATATTAATCCCCAAGAAATTCGCATCAGGTATTTCGCCAATAAAAACCGGATTTTTCGCCGCCATTTCCCGGCCATGGGCGGTTTTCGGGTTTACGATAGCAATATGGATTCTCGAACTCGGGTGTTTCGGAATTGCGCTTGCCGCCGTCGGAGTGGGGTCGGATTTTGCGGAATCGCTTTTCGTTTCTTCAGCCTCCACACTTTCGAATGCCGTGCCGTTCACTCCGGGCGGATTAGGAGCATACGAACTGGCTGCAAGGGAAATTTTAAACGCGGCAGGGCGCGAAATGGAGCCCATTATTGCGGCGATAATCATTATAAGACTTATCAATTATTGGAGTTTGCTTCTATTGGGCGGAATAGCCGGTGTATTCGCCGGTTTGCGAACGGACATTAAGCGCCAAAAGGCACGCAATTAGTTTGACAGCGCCATACCCCCGCTATATAATCTGCCCGCACCCGTAGCTCAGTGGATTAGAGCGTCTGACTACGGATCAGGAGGTCGCAGGTTCGAATCCTGTCGGGTGCGCATCCGCCCCTGTAGTTCAATGGATAGAACGGGAGTCTCCTAAACTCTAAATGCAGGTTCGATTCCTGCCGGGGGTAATTCGCCGGCAGTAGTTTTCCCCTTCGCCAGCAGCAAGTTACAGCAATTTCAGAATCTTTTCGCGAGTTATTTTCATACTGATCAACGTCCCATTTTCGGTGAACTCGACATCGTCCATTATGCTCCGGATTAGCAGAAGTCCTCTGCCATAATTGCGCATCAGGTTTTCCGGATCGGTAGGATCCGGCAAAGAATCGAAATCGAAGCCTTTGCCTTCATCTTTGATATTAAATACGGCAACCTCGGAATCCACTTTGAAGCGAACATTGATTTTTCTGTTTGCAAACTCGGGCTGTCTCGTCCTTTCAGTTAGAAACTTTTCATAGCCGAGCGGGTCGCGAGAAAGCGCGTCTTCTTTGTCGGCGCTGGTGATTTCGAGATTGCCGTGTTCGAAAGCGTTAAGGAGCGCCTCGTAAATGCAGATTTTCACATCCAGCAGTGAAGAAACATATTCGGGCCAAGTGTGCCGCAGCAGCTCGTTCGCGAAGGTAATAACCCCTTGAAATAAGTGATGGTCGTTCGGGAGTTCCATCTCGGCGTTTTGGGCGGTGATGAACGGCACGATGTCCCTTATAAAAACCTTTTCCTCGTGGACGGTGAAAACCTTATCGATTACGCTGAGCAATTCATTCGCCTGAAAAGGCTTTTTAATGAAATTCGCCGCTCCGAGTCTGAGAGCCTCGATTGCATCGTTCAGCGTTCCGTAGCCCGTGATAACTATCACCGGTATGTCGAATCCGGCTTTGCGCATTTCGCCGAGCAATTCGATGCCCGTCATTACCGGCATTTTTATATCCGTAATCACCAAATCGATTTTGTTTTCGGCGAGTTTTTCGAGCGCGTCTCTGCCGTTTTCGGCCTCGACGACGCCGAAGTCGGTTGCCGCAAGAAGTTTGCGGCGGATAATATCTTTGATCATCGCTTCGTCGTCGGCGATGAGCACCGTTTTCTGACGTTTCTGCATTCGGAACTCCGGTGATTGCCAATGCCATTTTAAATCAGATTTAAACGCCAGGCAACAGGTGATTACGCAAGGCATCCGCAAAAGCTGCAAAGTAACCTTGAAAGACGATTTTGTGTTAACATTTGCCCGTGACCAAGACAAAATCGCGTAACTGGACTACGCATATAAAGGAATCCACGCTTTCAAACGGACTGAAGTTGTATTTATACCAAGTACCGGGAAGCGGCCGCGTTTTCGCCGATCTCTGGCTCGGAGTAGGCGCGAAGCATGAAAAACCTCAGGAATTCGGCATATCGCACTTTCTTGAGCATATGATTTTCAAAGGAAACGAGCGATTCGGACCTGGGAAAATCGATTTGCTAACTGAAAGCAGCGGCGGCTACAACAATGCGGCTACTCATTCGGAATACACGCACTATTATTTCGTTATGCCGGAGCGGAAACTGGATTTGGCGCTCACGCTGCTATTCGAGATGTGCACTCGTCCGGCTATTGACGCTGGCGAGTTCGAAAGAGAGCGCGAGGTCGTTATCGAGGAGATAAAGCAATATCGCGACCATCCGGTCTATGGCGCTTATTTGGAGCACCAAAACAGATTTTACGAAGGCACGGCATGGGGGCATAGCACGCTGGGAACGGAGGAGACTCTTATGGGCATGTCTCCCGATTCAATGCGCAGGTACCACAAGCGACATTACACGCCGGAAAACGCTGCACTGGTCGTTTCCGGAGGTTTCAAAAACGCGGATTCGGTAATCGAATCAGTCGAAAATGTTTTCCTGGGCTGGAATAACGGTTCAGTTTCTAGGCGGCCAAATTTTGGCAGTTTTAAGTGCGGCGAATTCAAGCGATTCACGAAGTCGGCGAATCAGTCCGTTTACGGCTTTTTAAGCTTGTCCGCATTCGGCGGCGGACTTTCAAAGGAAGGGGCTCTCCTTACGGTATTTCTTTACGCACTTGGCGCCGCATATTCCAGCAGGCTACACCAGGGATTGATGGTCGAGGAGCATCTCTGCCAAGAATACGATTTTTCAACCGAGAATACATGGCCGTCGAATTCCGTTTTGTTCAACTTTACAACGGATGAAACGGCGAAAGTAGCCAGAATCCTGGAAGTTTTCAAGCGTTGTCTCCATTCGGCGGCACTTCGGCCATTGAGCATGCAAGAAATTTCCAGCGCAAAAGCGGCTTTGATTTCCCAGCGTGCAGCCGACAGCGAAAGCGCTCCGGGGGCAGGCTCTTGGCTTGGCGAACTCGCGTATCCCCGTCATTCGATTGAAGAAATCGAACGTTACGAGGAATTCATG
>JAANMV010004050.1_pt1 | contig 12003 bp, 9 predicted proteins | sample 7279661 | NCBI WGS metagenome assembly JAANMV01 (sample SAMN14094540, study PRJNA606508) | bioreactor metagenome | isolation source: A lab-scale SPAN reactor treating ammonium-rich wastewater day 121 | place: Ireland: Galway | collected 2017-05-16 | reverse complement strand
TCCAGTTTTAGTAGAAATTAAATAAGAATCAATTAATCAAAAATAGAAAAGTAATGATTAGAAAAATTGCCCTTGCTTGTGTAGTTTTAAGTTTAACTACTTCATGTGTTTCTAAAAAAATCTACCAAGATTTAGAAAACAAATATGCGGATTTAAAGAAAGAGCACAACGCTTTATCGGATGAAAATACGACTTTAAAAACCGATAAAAATCAGTTAGAAACCGATAAGAATAAATTGCAAACCGAATTAGACAAAGTAAAAGCGGAACGCGATAAATTAGCAGCAGATTATGCAGCAACTAAGAAAAATTTAGACAATTTAAAATCATCTTATGCGGCTCTTGAAAAAGATAGTAATGATGCTTTGGATGCAAATATCAAGAAAAACAGAGAATTATTAGCACAATTAGAAGCTAAAGAAAAAGCATTAGCTGCAGAACAAGAACGTCTGAATAAATTGAAAAAAGATTTAGAAGCTTCTTCAAGTAGATTAGCAGATTTAGAGAAAATGATTGCCGATAAAGAAGCTTTAATGAACAAATTAAAAGAAACATTATCTAAATCGTTAAAAGCTTTTGAAGGTAAAGGTTTAACAGTTGAAAATAGAAACGGAAAAGTTTATGTTTCTATGGAAAACAAATTGCTTTTCGAATCGGGAAGTTGGACAGTTGGTGCTGAAGGTAAAAAAGCAGTTAAATTAGTTGGAGACGTTTTAGGTCAAAATCCAGATATTTCTGTATTAATTGAAGGTCACACTGATAATGATAAAATTACTGGAACGATAGGTGGTGGAGTAGAAAACAACTGGGATTTATCTACTAAACGTGCAACTGCAATTGTAAATATTTTATCTGAAAATAAAGCAATCGATAAAAGAAATCTGACTGCTGCAGGTCGTGGTGAATATGCACCTTTAATGAGTAACGAAACGGCTGAAGGTAAAGCAAAAAACAGAAGAATCGAAATTATCTTAACACCTAAGTTAGATGAGATTTCTAAGTTGATGAATGAACTATAGCATTTCATAAAAGATTGATAAAAAGGCTTGAGTTCTAAATTCAAGCCTTTTTCTTTGGTGTAAACTTTGTAACTTTGAACTTTAAATTTTCAAATTCAGAAATGAACTATACAACACTACCTAATACCGAACTAAAAGTCAGTAAAATCTGTTTAGGAACGATGACTTTTGGAAACCAAAATACTGAAAGTGAATCGCATTCGCAATTGGATTACGCTATTGAAAAAGGAATCAATTTTATTGATACAGCAGAGATGTATCCAATTGGCGGAAATGCTCAAATCTTTGGAAGTACAGAACGTCACATCGGAACTTGGATTAAAAAAATCGGAGCTTCGGAACGTGAAAAATTGGTTTTAGCTACAAAAATAGCAGGACCAAATCGCGGAATGGAATACATTCGTCAACCATTAGATTTTTCAAAGAAAAGTATTCACGAAGCGGTAGAGTTGAGTCTAAAAAATCTTCAAACCGATTATATTGATTTATATCAAATGCATTGGCCAGAGCGTGTAATGAACATGTTTCAAAAGCGTGGCGTTCAAGAAATCGATACCAAATGGCAAGACAATATTTTTGATGTACTAACTGTTTATGATGGATTAATCAAAGAAGGAAAAATCAAACATATTGGACTTTCAAATGAAAATCCGTGGGGTGTGATGCGTTTTTTAATAGAAAGCGAAAAGCACGGTTTGCCAAGAATTGCCACAATACAAAATCCATTTTCTTTATTGAATCGCTTATATGAAGTAGGTTTGTCAGAAATTGGAATGCGTGAGAACGTTGGATTATTAGCCTATTCACCATTAGGTTTCGGATTTTTGTCAGGGAAATATTTAAACGGTTACCCAGAGAATTCTCGTATGAAATTGTTTCCCAATTTTGTTCGTTATACCAATGAAAATTGTTTCAGAGCAACTAGATTATACAAAGAATTAGCGGAAGCCAACGGATTAACGTTAACGCAAATGGCGATTGCTTTTGTTCATCGTCAAAAATTTGTGACTTCTACTATTATTGGTGCTACAACTATGGAACAATTGCAAGAAAACATTCAGGCTTTTGAAACCATTTTATCAGACGAAATTGTAGCTGAAATAGAGAAAATTCAGGAACTAATTCCGAATCCAGCGCCTTAATAAAAGTAATCAGTGTTCAGTTATAAGTTATCAGTTATATACTGAACACTTACTTCTGAACACTGAACACTGATTTACAAATTATCTATAAACTTATCCTTCGGATATTTGATTTTATAACTGATTCTGAATTTCTTGGTTTCTCCAGTACCTAGTTTTACATCCCAAGTTAGAATTCCAGTTTCAGCATTTACTTTTGCTTTTCCGTTGTCTAATAATTCTATTGTGATTTCTTTATCGGTGCTGATAGGATATTGATCTTTTAACAACATTTCAATTGCTTCTTTTTTGTTGTTTTTCACCGTAATGTCATAGGTAAACGTTTGTTCTTTGTAACCAGATAAGAATTTAGTTCCCGATTTATCTGCAATTTTCTCACGTTTGATGGCAATTTTTTTATCTCTTCCCATGCTCAAATTTAAAGTGTCCGAAGTTTGATTTGGGTTAATCATGGTTTTGCCTACATACATTCCTTCGAAGATTATATTTGCTTCCCCAGGTAATAAATTGAATTTTGAATATTCGCTAATTTCAGCTAACAAGAAAGCTTCTTTTTCTACTTTTGGAACTGCGTAATATTTATATGTTGCAGGTAATTTCAAATCTTTCAAAGCTACACTATGGGATTTTCCATTCGATAAAATATCATATGGGATGTCGATATCGAAAGAAATGTTTAATTGGTTTTCGTTGATTGTCGTGTAGTTGGAGATTGATGATTCGTCATCCATTTCCTTTTTTTTGTCATAAGCTACACCTGAAACTTGACCTTGAAGTGAATTATAAACAGCATTACTATTATTATAAACTCTCGGATATCCAAAACGTAACAACCAAGCTTGTAAAATAGGAGCCGTATTGTTTTGATTTGGATTGCCACTTGAAAGTGTCAGTTTTACTTTTTTCCAATCGATTCCTGTGTTTTGTACCACTTTTGCTTTATACATTAGGTTGATTGGTGAGTTGATATTGTCAGCACGTAAATCGTAAAATGGCGACCATGAAGCATTATTAGTAAGGTAATTAATCTCTAAATTAACAGAACTTGCAACATCGGTCATGACTTGTAAAACCAATTTTCCTTGCGAAGATTTTTCTTGTTTTTGAGTGTTGAGTTCTAGTTTTGAATTCAATTTTGAAAGTTTGTCTTTTAACTTGTTTTCTTTTTCGATAAGAACATCAACCAAATTGCTCAATTCGTTTCTTTTCGTTCTGTAATAATCTACTAGTTTGATTAATTCAGAGACATTTAAACCTGAGTTTTGTCCCGCTACGTTTTGATTTTTATCTAATAAATCAATGGTTTTGGAATAGGAAACTTTTTCATTGGCAATTTTTCCCATTTCTTTTTCAATGAGCATAATGCTATCTCTAACTCTTTTTATCATTGGATTACTTTCATCAATTTCATATTCCGAAATAAAATTTCGAGTAAACTGAACCGATAAAACCGTAACATTAGCTGGAGCACCAATTTGAATGGTGTTTTCATTTACATAATCCGCTACGTTTTTGATTACAATTTCGCTGGTTCCAGAAAGAAGTGTTACCGAAGCCGATTGTAATAATTCAGCTGAATTGCTATAAACGGTTGCGCTTTTAATTTTAGCAGAAGTAAAAATAGGTTTTTGAGCAAATGTGATTGCTGAAAAACAACATAATGCAAATACAAGTATTTTTTTCATCTCTATAAACTTTAGTGTTTCTGGTATAGAGTGAAATAAAATGAAAAAGGTTGGGAAACAGATGAAATTAAATCCCCAAAATAATTTTAGCAATCGTAAAATAGGTCAAAATCCCTAAGATATCGTTACTAGTTGTGATAAAAGGACCTGTAGCTAATGCAGGGTCAATTCCATATTTGTTTAGAATAATTGGAATAAAAGTTCCAATTAAAGATGCCATAATAATTACTGATAGTAGAGCAATTGCAACGGTATAACCAACATGAATTTCATAGCCTAGAAGGTAATAGCTTCCTAATAAAAGTATAGTGGCTAAGATTAATCCGTTTAATAAACTTAAGGATAATTCTTTTAATAAACGTTCTACAACTGGTCCAATGATGGTATTATTGGCCAAACCTTGCACAATAATCGCTGATGATTGTACTCCAACATTTCCTGCCATAGCGGCAATAAGTGGTGTAAAGAAAAACAATTCTGGATGCAGATCCATTATCGGTTCGAATAAACCAAATATTTTTACCGATATAAAACCACCTAAAAGCGCTAATACCAACCATGGTAAACGCGCTTTGGTTAATTCTAAAACACTGTCATCCGCTTCAACGTCTTGCGAAATTCCGGCTGCTAATTGGTAATCTTTGTCGGCTTCTTCTTTAATTACGTCTACAATATCATCAATGGTAATTCGCCCAACTAATCTTCCTAATTCATCTACAACTGGAATGGCTTCCAAGTCATACTTTTGCATGATACGTGCTACTTCTACATCTTTTGTATCTACTTTTACATAATCTACTTTTTTGATATAAACGTCGCTAATAGGTGTTTTGGTTGAGGTTGTCAATAAATCTTTTAATGATAAACGACCTTTCAAACGCTCTTCGTCATCAACTACATAAATCGAATGCACGCGTGTTACGTTTTCTGCTTGTGCACGCATTTCTTTTACACAAGTTAAAACGTTCCAGTTTTCGTTAACTTTTACCAACTCTTTTCCCATCAAACCACCAGCGGTGTCCTCGTCATAGCGTAATAAGTCAACAATATCTTTTGCATGTTCAACGTCTTCTAATTCCGAAATTACTTGCTCTTTTTTGTCTTGAGGTAACTCGGCAATAATGTCGGCCGCGTCGTCTGTACTTAATTCGTCAAGCTCTTCTGCAATTTCTTTTGGAGATAAATTGCGCAAGATTTTTTCACGAACTTCTTCATCTAATTCGAGAAGAATTTCCGCTGTTTTTTCAGAATCTAAGGTGTTAAAAATGTAAGCAGCGCCATAATCATCGAGTTCTTCCATGATTTCGGCAATATCAGCAAAGTGAATATCTTCAAGAAGTAAAAGTAATTCTTGTGATTTGTTTTCACTTATAAGTTGTTCTATTTCAGATAGAAATTCTCTGCTGATTTTAAACTCCATCGGCTGCTATTTTTTGGGTGATTTCAATAAATTGTTCTACCGAAAGTTGCTCCGGACGCAGGTCAAAGATACTATCTTCTTTTAAATTATCAGAAAAATTGAATGTTTTTAAGCTATTTCGCAATGTTTTTCTTCTTTGTTGAAAAGCAGTTTTTACTACTCGGAAGAATAATTTTTCATCACATGGTAACGAATAATCTGCTTTTCTTCTTAATCGCATTACACCAGAATCTACTTTTGGTGGCGGATTGAAAACATCTGGCGGAACCGTAAATAAGTATTCCGCTTCATAAAATGCTTGGGCTAAGACTGATAGAATTCCATAGGTTTTGCTGCCTTTTTTCTCGCAAATTCTTTCGGCTACTTCTTTTTGAAACATTCCAGCAAATTCTGGAATTTGATCACGCATTTCTAAGGTTTTGAAAACAATTTGAGTTGAAATATTGTAGGGAAAATTACCAATGATGGCAAAAGGTTCGCCATTGAAAACTTCGTTTAAATTGTATTTTAAAAAGTCTTTCGAAATGATATGGTTTTCTAATTTAGGATAATGAACGCCCAAATATTCCACCGATTCTTTATCGATTTCAATTACATAGGTTTCGGTTGGTTTGTCCAATAAATATTTGGTTAAAACACCCATTCCTGGACCAATTTCCAAAATTTTAGAATAGCCTTCTAACGAAAGTGTGTCGGCAATATCTTTTGCGATGCTTTCGTCTTTTAGGAAATGTTGTCCTAAGTGTTTTTTTGCGGTTACTTTTTCCATTTTAGTTTGTTTCTCCGTAGAATTCTTCCATCACTTCTAATTCCGTTCTAAAAGCTAACATTTTATCAGCGAAAAGTTGTAAGCCTTCTTGACGTAATCTTGGTGCGTGATTTTTATAATAGTCTTCTAATTTAGCTCTAGAATCGGTGAAATATTGTACGGCATAAGTTGTTCCTCCCATTTCTTCTTCTACCAAAACGCGAACCATTTTAGCATTGGTAAACAAACCTGTTGCTAAAACATCGTTAATATGTTTGTTTTGCATCCACTTTAACCAAGCGGAATGAATGCTTTCGTCTACGTTGATGGTTACGTTGTATATAATCATTGTTTATGTTTAATCGTTTAAGTGTTTAGTTGTTTAACTTTTTTCTCTAAATTGACGAATCACCTCGCAAGGTTCGATATTGTTTTCTACTTTCGGTATAATACAAACTATCGGGATGTTCTAACACTACTTTTTCGTATAATGCTTTTGCTTTTTCGTTGTCTAAAAGATGTTTTCTGTAAATCTCTGCCGAAAAATATAAGGCTTCATCTTTGTAGATTCCGTCTTTATGGATGTCTAAAATATTTTGATAATACGTTAAGGCTTTGTTGAAATCACCTTTTTCCTCATAAATTTTCCCAACTTTGAATAAGGTTCCTTCTTCAATACTTTCGCCTTTGTGTTTTTGTAAAATAGCTAAAAAGAGTTGGAGCGCTTCTTCTTTTTTATTTTGGTATAATTTCAAATCTGCAGCCGCATACGATTGAAGTGCTGTTCTCAAACTGTCTTCCGCTGAGTTATCTTGAATCAGCAAAAACATTTCAATCGCATCATTTGCTATTAACAAACTTGGCGATTGTTTCAAGACTTTCACTTGTTGCAACGTCCAATCGAAATCTTTTTTATAGAAGTTGGCTTTGGCTAATTTCAGACTGGCTTCGTGTGCTAAAACATCATTTTTCAAGTTGTCTTCTACTTGCGCATAGTACAAAATGGCTTGATTGAATTTTTCATCATACACCATAATATCGGCCAATTCCATCTTCACTTTTGATTGTTCTCTCAGATTCAATGGAAGTTTCAAGGTGTTTTGCAACAATTCAATTCCTAATTTTGATTGATTCAAATAAAACGTTTTAAAATGAGCCGAAAGAATTTGTAAATCAATCGAATACGGACTAATACCATATTTTTTCAATAGTTCTTGAAGTTTCAAATCAATAGCAGGATAGTCTTTTGAAGTTGCTGATTCCATTTCCATGGAAATTAAAAAATGATGCGCTTTCATTTGTAATTCCAAATCTTGTGTATTTTCTAGAACAAATTCTAAAATAAGTTTGGCGTCATCAAATTGTTTTTCTTCCATTGCCATACTTCCCAAAGTAACAATGTTGTAAAAACTATTTGGATTTCTCTTATAAACCGCTTTCTCTTGAATGAATGCTTTTCCGTATTCTTTTTGCTGAACAAAAAACCAACTCAAAAATTGATTCCAATACACATCTTGCGATTTTTGTGTTCTAAGTAATAAGTTTTTTCGAATAGTAGCTGCGAAAGAACCATCGGAATCGTCCATTAAATAGCGAGTCAACTGATTTTGAACCATCGGAGTTCCATCAGGCGTATTGAAACCGTAATCTAATAATTTGTTTAGCATGACTTCCAAATTACCTAATTGCCCTTGAATCATGGCGGTCTGATAATCAAAATTTAGATTTGGGTTTTTCTTTTGTGCGGTTTCATACGCTTTTAATGCCCAAGGTAGCAATACTTTTTTCTCGAATGAATTAGCAATTTGGTAAGCATAATTGGGCTCCTTTTCAATTTCTTGAATGGCTAATTCGTAATTTTTTTCTGCTTTATCCGTGTTTTTTTGAAGTTGGTAATTATAACCAAGTTCAACTAATAACAAAGGTTGGTTGTATTTGTCTTTTCTTTTTGTAATGGCGTTTTCTGCTTTATCGTATTGTTGCAATTGTTGGTAACATTCCACTACTTTTTGGAAGAAGAAATAATTTGAAGGTTGCTTGGTTGAAATTTCTTCAAATAATGTCAGTGCTTTTTGAAATTCGCCTTTATCAAAGTAGTCTAACGCTAATTGCTCGTTCTGTGCCGAAACCCAAAACGAGGACAAAAACAAGATGAAAAAGGCTAATTTTTGCAACATAAATAAAACAAATAATGTACTAAAGTAACACTTTTTAGCGTCAAATTAGTACATTATTTTATAAAGATTAACGTTTAGTTAATGATATCAAATCCTGTATATTTTCTTAGAACTTCAGGAACCACGATGCCTTCAGGAGTTTGGTAGTTTTCTAAAATTCCAGCTAATACTCTTGGTAAAGCCAATGAACTTCCGTTTAAGGTGTGAGCCAATTGGTTTTTACCTTCTTTATCTTTGAAACGTAATTTTAAACGATTCGCTTGGAAGGTTTCAAAATTAGATACCGAACTAATTTCTAACCAACGCTCTTGCGCTGTTGAATATACTTCAAAATCATACGTTAAAGCAGAAGCAAAACTCATGTCCCCACCACATAATCTAAGAATTCTATAAGGTAATTTTAGTTCTTGTAAAATTCCTTTTACGTGTTCTACCATTCCGTCTAAAGCTTCATACGATTTGTCAGGATGTTCAATACGAACAATTTCTACTTTATCAAATTGGTGTAAACGATTTAAACCTCTTACGTGAGCACCATACGAACCTGCTTCGCGACGGAAACATGGTGTGTATCCTGTACAAAGAACTGGTAAATCATTTTCGTTTAATAAAACATCTCTAAAGATATTCGTCACCGGAACTTCTGCTGTAGGAATTAAATATAAGTCATCCACACCTACATGGTACATTTGACCTTCTTTGTCTGGTAATTGTCCTGTTCCAAAACCAGAAGCTTCGTTTACCATGTGCGGAACTTGGTATTCTAAGTAACCAGCATCGGTATTTTTATCTAAGAAATAAGTGATTAAAGCACGTTGTAATTTGGCACATTTTCCTTTGTAAACCGGAAAACCTGCTCCCGTGATTTTAACTCCTAATTCGAAATCAATTAAATCGTATTTTTTTGCTAATTCCCAGTGTGGTAAAGCGCCTTCGTGTAATTTAGGGATTTCACCTTCTTGATAAACATTTAAGTTTTCTTCAGGTGTTTTTCCTTCCGGAACAATGTCGGCTGGTAAATTAGGTAGTTTGTATAATTCTTCTTGTAGTTTAGCGGCATATGTATTCAATACTTCGGTCAGTTCTTTGTCTTTTTCACGAAGTTGAACTGATTTTTCTTTTAAGATTTCAGCTTTTGCTTTTTCGCCACTTTTCATTAAATCCCCAATATCTTTGGATAGCTTATTTGACTCGGATTTGATAGTATCTAATTCAACTTGAGTTGCTCTTCTTTTTTCGTCTAATGCAATAACTTCCTCGATTGCATTTTTAGCATCTAAGTTTTTCTTAGCTAATCGTTTTACTACTTCGTCTTTGTTTTCTCTAATGTACGCTATCTGTAACATAATATATAGGATTTTAAGGATGCAAATTTAAGAAATTGGATTCAGATAATATACAAAAAACGATTTCACTTACGTGTTTTTGCGAATTGATGAAATTCTTACAAAAAGCTGTATTAAAATAAAGATATTATTGTATATTCGCTTGATTTTTATGTAAATTAATAATTTTAAGCTTAATTCTGTTGGGTTTTAATAATGTTAAATTGCTTAAAAGTTGCTCCCAAAATTTTATAACCTACACAAAATGAAAAAAATTATCTTAAGTCTATTGTTCTTATTCGGTGTTATCGGTTTTGCCCAAACAGATAATTCTGAATTTGATAGAATGGTAGAAGCAGAAATGAAATCGGCTTCTTCGATTCAAAATCTCAGAGTGAATCCCAATACTCTGAATTATGATGTTACCTATCATGAATTACGTTTTACAGTTAACCCAAATAATACAACTCCGTATATAAATGGTGTGGTTAAAACAACATTCACTGCTTTGTCAGATATAAATGTTGTAACTTTTGATATGGCAACCGCTTTAGTGGTGAGTTCGGTAACAATGAATAGCACTAATCTTAATTTTAATCAAAGTAATTATGAATTAAATATTAATTTACCATCTACATTAACAACCGGAAATAGTGCAACAGTTGAAATCACTTATGCGGGTTCACCTCCTCAAGCAGAAGGAGGTTTTACAAGAAGTACGCATAGTGGAACACCTGTTATTTACACACTTTCTGAGCCATTTGGAGCAAGAGATTGGTGGCCTTGTAAACAAGATTTGAATGATAAAATCGCAAGTTTTGATATTTACATCACTTGTCCTGATGCTTATATTGGAGTGTCAAACGGATTATTGCAAAGTTCTGTGACTTCTGGAGGAAACACAACTCGTCATTACCGACACAATTACCCAATTCCAGCGTATTTAATTTCGTTAAATGTTACAAATTACGTTACGTATAATATTCAAGCAGGATTAGGAACAGTAGAAAGTCCTTTTTTTCCAATTAATAACTACTTGTATCCTGAAAGTAATACTACTACCAACAGAAATTCAATAGATAATACGGTTCCAATAATGAATGTTTTTGAACAAAAATTTGGACCTTATCCGTATCGAAATGAGCAATATGGTCACGTTCAATTTGGATGGGGAGGTGGAATGGAACATGCAACTATGTCTTCAATGGGAAGTTGGACGAGTAGAAGTTTAATTGCTCATGAATTAGGTCATCAATGGTTTGGTAATAAAGTAACTTGTGGTTCTTGGAAAGATATTTGGTTAAACGAAGGGTTAACAGAATATACGGCTGGAATTGTAGTGGAAGAATTAGATGGACCAACTTCGTTTGTTTCTTGGAAAAACAATAAAATAGCAAATATAACATCTCAAACTGGAGGTGCTTTGTACTTAACAGATGCTGAGGCTTTGAATGTCAATCGAATTTTTAGTAGTAGGTTGTCTTATGATAAAGGTTCAATGGTTACTCATATGTTACGATGGGTGATGGGAGATGCTAATTTTTTTCAAGCACTTCGAAATTATTTAAATGATACTAATTTAGCCTATGCCTATGCACAAACAAATGACCTAAAAGGGCATTTAGAAGCAGTACATGGAAGTAATTTAGATGAGTTTTTTAATGATTGGGTATATATGCAAGGCTACCCAACTTATACAGTTAATGTTCAAACATTAGGTTCTGGGCAAGCTCGAATTACAGTTAACCAAACTCAATCTCATTCAAGTGTTTCCTATTTCGAAATGCCTCTACAAATAAGACTAACGGGTGCAGGAGGAGCAACTCATGATGTGGTAGTGAATAATACGTTTAACGGACAACAATTTACAGTTCCCGTTCCGTTTTTAGTAACAGGTGTAATTTTTGATCCAAATAGGCATATCATTTCAAGAAATAGTACAACAACTTTATCAAATGATAATTTTGTATTAGAAGAAGCAATTTCAGTTTACCCAAATCCTGCAAATGACGAATTACATATCATGATGCCAACAACTACTCAATTAGAAAAAGTAGAAATTTATAATACTTTAGGGCAATTGTTAGCAACACATCAAGCGGCAGATTTTAGAATCGATAATTTGAGTTCGGGGATGCATGTGATGAAAATCACGACTTCTGAAGGTGCAATTCATAAAAATTTTATAAAAAAATAGTTCTAAAATAAAATAATGATGAAAAGTAAGGTGAAAACCTTACTTTTGTCGTTTAAATAAATGCATAAAAATGATTCAAGTAGCACAAATATTATTCATATTATCCGTTTTAGTAATCCTTCATGAATTTGGTCATTACATCACCGCAAGAATGTTCAAAGTACGAGTAGAGAAATTCTATTTGTTCATGGATGCTGGTTTTTCTTTAATTAAAAAGAAAATTGGTGAAACCGAATGGGGAATCGGATGGTTGCCATTAGGAGGTTATGTAAAACTTTCAGGAATGATTG
>JAANMV010004046.1_pt1 | contig 12011 bp, 13 predicted proteins | sample 7279661 | NCBI WGS metagenome assembly JAANMV01 (sample SAMN14094540, study PRJNA606508) | bioreactor metagenome | isolation source: A lab-scale SPAN reactor treating ammonium-rich wastewater day 121 | place: Ireland: Galway | collected 2017-05-16 | reverse complement strand
GACGACACCCCGCTCTCGCCTTCCTGGAGGAAGACCCCATGAAAACCCTGCTGTACTCCGCTCCTGACGGCCGTGGCACCCCCCTCGCCCTTCCCGTGCCGGCGGGCACCGTCAACGGCCGCCCCACGTTCCTGGGTGACGGCCTGGTCGCCGTGCCCTTCACCGACCGCGTCACGCCCGAGATCCGTGCCGCGAACCGCGCGCCCCAGGGCGTCCCCAACGGCTGGGCCAGCTGCTTCCTGCCGTCCGTGACCATGGTCCTGGCGGCCAGCGCGTTCACCGGCGGACTGCCTGCCGGCGTGCAGCAGTACGAGCGCCTGTACCTGCACCCCAATGGCAGCCTCGACAACGTCGCCAGTGGCGCCCTGCAGTTCCTCGGGTGGGCGATTCCCCTGCCCGCCCCGATGGGCGGCCTGGGCGTCGGCATCGCCAGCACCGTGATCGACCCCACCCCCTGACCCTGACGCCCCTTCCGCGGCCGCGCCCTCCCCGTGAGCGGCGCGGCCGCGCCATGCCCCTGCCCCCCGCCCCACCCGTCCCAGGAGGACCCCACCGTGACCGGAACCAACAACGTGCTCGCCCTGCTGTACCAAATTCGTGAACGCGTCCGCACCGACGCTGCCCTGAAGGGCAAGAACCCGGACCGCCTCACCCTCACCGCCCTCGGCATGAAAGGTGTGAAGGCCTTCTACGAGGGCTACTACGGCGCCGCCTTCACCGCGAAAATGAAAGAAGGCGCCCGCCTGCGCGTCAGCGACCCCAAGGCGTACGAACAGGCCCTGGAGGGCTACCAGGCGCTCACCTTCGACCTGCGCGGCATCCGCCAGGACATGCGCCTGGTCGAGCGCCTCACCACCAGCGACCTGAGCTACGGTATCGGCGCCATCCGCGACGCGGAGATCAACGATCCCCGCCCCGCGTTCCGCACGGACCTGTTCGACATCGTGTACCGCCGCACCCGCAACGACCTGTCCGTCATCAGGACGAACGGCGGCGTGGAACTCGCCCGGCAGTTCCTGAACGTCCGCGCCGAGGGCACCGTGCACAGCCAGAACAGCTGGGTCGGCAGCGGCGAGAACTACAGCATGATGAACCTCGAAGACGGGTTCGAGCTGACCTGGGAAGCCCTGATGGGCAACCAGTACGACGAGTGGCTCGGCGCCATGCGCCAGCTCGGCGAGAACGCCCGCCGCACCCGCGCGTGGCTGGTCGTGGACGCCGTGCGCCGCAGCGCCGAGTTCCTGGAACTGCCCGACGCCGGGCAGGGCCCCACCATCAACAACCTCGACGCGGTCAACCAGTACCTCGCCAGCCAGATCATCAACGGCCAGCCCCGCCCGGCCACCGTCACGGACCTCTTCGTGCCCACCACGTACCGCTCCGTCGCGGCGCGCGCCCTGGCCACCACCCGCCTCCAGGCGGTCGGCGGGGCCAGCGACCCGGTGGACCTGGTCGCCCAGGACAACCCCGTGTACCAGGCGTTCGAGCTGCACAGCGAGGAGATCCTCGTGACCGCCCCGGTCACCGCCGAGCAGGCCGCCGCCGGGCAGAGCAACCGCGACTACATCGCCGCGGACCGCAGCCTGCTGCCGGTCGAGTTCTCCGTTCTGGCCGGCTTCGAAGCCGGCGCGCGCGTCCTGACCAAGATCAGCGACATCGAGGAAGGCGAACTGGAGCGCATGGGCAGCTTCGACGAGCACGTGATTGAAACCAAGGTCAGTGACGTCGCCGCCGCGCACGTGCGCAACCCCGCCGGCGTCGTCCTCGTCCGCGGCTCCTGAGCCACCCCTCCCCCGCCCCCTGACCGGTGCCGCGCCCTGACCCGGGCCGCGGCACCCGGCCCCCACCCCCGAGGACCCCATGACCAACTCCACGTCCGAGTACCGCGTGATCAAGAAACTCTGGGACGGCGAAACCTGGCACGATGTCGGCGCCAAGTACCCGCCCGAGCGTGTCGGCGAGCTGAACGAGGCCGTGCAGGCGAAACTCGCCGAGCGCGTGCAGAAATTCCTCAAGAGCGGCCACATCGACACCCCCGCGAACATCCGCCGCCGCGAGAACCCCGAGGCCGCCCAGGCGGCCAGCGACCTGGAAGGCACCCGCGCGCAGCTGAAGGTCCTGCAGGACCAGCATCAGGGCCTGCTCACGGCTCTTGCCGGCGACGAGGGCGCCCCCGCCACGGCGGACGACGCGCTCGCCCGCATCGAGCAGCTCAAGGCCGCCCAGGCCGGCGCTGAAGGCGCCCCGGACCTCACCGCCCTGTACACCGCCCTGGACGACACCGGCAGCGTGGACAGCGTGGACGGGGCCGTCGAGCGCGCCAGGTACATGAGCGGCGCCCTCGGCCGGCAGCACCAGGACCTCGAAGCCCTGCGCGCCCGCGAGAAGGTCCTGGACCAGCTGCACGGCAAGCAGGACGGCGACACCGACCTGCCGAACAACTTCAAGAACCGCGGCCCCCTCGGAAAATACGGGCTGGCCACCTGGGAAAGCCTGCGCGGCAAGACGGTCGCCCAGCTGACTGCCATCCCCGACCTGGACGCGAAGGAAGCCCAGGACATCGTGGACAAGGTCGCCGCGCACTTCACCCCGGCCGCGGAGTAAGCCGTGGCCGCCCCCGCCGACCTCACCGAGGAGCAGGCCGCTGACCTCCGGGTGTACATGACCCCGGCCGGGTTCCAGGCGGCCCTGACCACCTTCGGTGAGGAAACCATGGCCCGGTTCGTCGCGCGGCGCCCTGACTGCCTGATGCTGGCGGCTGCCGACCTGCTCGACGGCCTCCCCACGGCCGCGGATGCCGGCACCGGCAAGCTGGCCTCCTTCAAGCTGGACGTGCTGGAGTTCAAGTACGCGGCCGGCAGTGAGGGCGTCTCCTTTGGAGACCTGGCGGCCGGGCTGCGCACCCGGGCGAAGACCCAGTGCGGGCCCAGCGGGGGCGGCACGGTCACGGCCAACCCCGCGCCCAGCTTCGAAGAGTGGGGGATCCGGTGACCCTCCCGGACCGCGACACCGTGCAGCGCGTCGCGCGGCCGCAGCTGCAGAACGCCCTGGCCCAGCAGGGGCGCCCGGTGATCATCCGCCGCCCCGGACAGCCGGACGTGGAGGCGACGGCGCTGTTCATCCCGGTCAGCTCCCAGTCGAGGGAAGGCGCGGCCGCAGCTGCGCCGGAATTCGGCAGCCTGCCGTGGAAGGTGATCTTCCGGCATGACGTGGACGCCGTCCGCCAGCCGGGCTTCACCCTGGTCGTCCCGCAGTCCCAGGGCCAGCCGCCGGTCACGCTGACCCCCACGCAACCGACCGTCGACGTCGCCGATCAGGGCGTGATGCTCATGCTCATCTGCACCCCCCTCGCTGACCGCACCCGCGTCGAGCACCTGGTGTTCCAGGTGCCCGGCCAGGGCACGGTGGTCGACCCGGCGACCGGCAACCACGTGCCCGCCCCCGGTCAGCCCCTCCCGATGCAGGTCCGCCTGCACGCCACTGCCGACCCCCGCGTGCGGGACATGGTCGGCGCGGACAGCGCGGAGGTGGTCCTGGTCGGCCGGTGGGGCACGCTGGACGCCCCGCAGGCCCGGCCCGCCGGCGTCCGCTGGGGCAGCACCAGCCCCCTCACCCTCGACGGGCAGCGCGGCACGCTCACCGTCAAACTCGCCTACCCCGACAGCGACCTCGCGCAGGAACACCAGTTCGGCGCGCGGTTCGTCGCCGTCTGGTCGGCGAAACCGTAAAGGAGGCCCCGCATGGCCCGTCCGAAAGCCACCCCGAAGACCACTCCCACCCAGGCCACCCTGCAGAAGTACCTCGACCGCGTCACCCTCGTGGAAAACGCCGAGCAGGAGGACGCCGCGACGTACGGCCTGGACCGCGTGTCCAGGACCATGACCGTCACCGTCAACCCCGACCAGGCGGACGCCCAGGCCCAGCACGGGTACCGCCTGCGCGGCGCGCTGCAACTCGCCCTGAGCGGCTTCGGCGCGTACCACAACGACATGCAGCGCCAGTACGGCAAGTTCCCCAAGGAACAGCGCGCCTACGACACGGCCGTCGCCGAGGCCACCGAGATCCTCGAACCCCTGTTCCACCAGGCGTTCCCGTACACGCCCAGCGAGTAAGGCCGTGAGTGACGTCACCGTCACCCTCGACCTGCGCGACCTCGACGAGCAGACCGACCGCGCCCTGAAAGGCGTCGCCGTCCGCGCCGGGCAGCGCACCCAGCAGCAGATGCAGGCCCGGCGCTGGGCGTGGCCGCGCACCACACCCCGGCAGAACGGCTCCCTCGCCGGCACCACCCGCAACATCGTCGACGAGGGCCGCCTGCGGGACAGCCAGACCGACCCGCGCCGCGTCGCGCCCCACACGTACCAGATCGACTGGACCGCCCCCTACGCCGCCGCGGTGTTCCTCGGCGCGGTGTTCAGGAAGCGCAGCGGCAGCCTCCCGGCCCGCAACGCCCCGCTCGCCGCCATCCGCGGCATGAACCTCGCCTCGGACTTCGCGCGGGCCTGGAGGCAGCCGTGAAGCAGCCCACCCTGCCCGAGTTCCGGGCCCTGGTCGAACAGGCCCTGGCCGACGCGCAGATCCAGCTCGGCACGCACCACTGGCCCGCCGACGACCAGGGCAACGTCCGCGTCACCCCCGCCCTGTTCGTCGGGGAACCCCCCGAGGCCGTCACCGCCGAAGGGCTCGAAGTGCTGATCCCCGCCACGCCCGAGATGACGGTCATCACGACGTTCGCCGGGCCGATCACCATCGACCACTACCCCGTCCGGGCCGTCGCCCATGACGGCCAGTCACTCAAGCCCGTCTGGGCGGCCCTGGCCACCGCCTTCCGGAAGACGGGCCTGCCGCAGGTCCTGCAGGCCACCGACCGGTACCCGGACCAGATCCTCATCCCCATCACGCCCTGAAGCCCCCCGCCCCCACTCATCCCCAGGAGGGAAACACCATGGGTTACTCCCAAGCTGAACTGCAGGCCAAAGTGGCGCTCGGCGCCGACGCCATCTTCCGCGTGGCCCCCCCCGGCGCCGCGGACGCCCCGCCCGTCGCCGCCGACTACAAGGAACTGTGCCTGAGCAGCGAAGTCACCGTGGGCTTCGAATCCAAGAGCATCAGCTTCGCCAACTTCTGCAGCCGCGGTGAGGACGTCGAGATCAACGTCGGCGCGACCGGCACCATCGACCTGAGCGAGATGCAATGGATCGCCGACGACGCCGCGCTCGTCATCATGGAAAACGCCGCCCGCGCCGCCATCGACGGCACCGGCAGCTCCACCGTGTACTACGAGTTCCTGCCGGACGGCGTCGGCGCCGGCAAAGTCATCTACCGCGGGACCATGATCGTCAAGAGCTGGAAGATCAAGGCCGCGGCCGCCGGGACCGTGACGGTCGACAGCCCCACCATCGGCGCCGGCGGCGCCCCCGAGAAGGGCGCCCAGGCCGCATGATCTGGCGCGACACCTGGGAGGGCGCTCCGGGTGTCGTGATCATCAGCGTGCAGGGCGAGGAAAACGGCGAACTCGACGCCGTGATCCTCGCCCTGCGCCTCACCACACTCCCCCGGCACGTCGATGTCCGGGAGGCCGGAGGCCGGACGCTCCGGCTGAGGCTCCCCGCTGACCTCGACCCCTTCAGCATCAACCCCCGCCAGACCCTCACCGTGGAGGCATCAACATGAGAAAGCTCGTTTTCGGGAGCCAGTCCCGCAAGTCCCTGCCCTTCGACATCGCCGGCGTCACCTTCTTCGCCCGGCCCCTCACCACCCGCGAGGAACTCCCCCTCGCCGACCTCGGCGACAGCTACGACCTGGAAAGCAACGACATGCAGAGCTTCCAGGCGTTCGCCCGTGAGCAGGCCGAACTGCTCGCCGAGATGCTCCAGAGCCGCGCGCAGGGCGACCCCACGCCCCTGATCACGCCCGAGTGGGTGCTGGACCACCTCAGCTCCGACAGCCTGCCGCGCCTCCTGACGTTCCTCCGCACCGGCGAACGCCCCAAGGAAGCCCTGCAGATCACCGAATGGACGGAAGCCCCCCTGGTCATCGACGACCGGGAATTCCGCCTCCGCCGCCTCAGCTTCCGGGAGCAGCTGCTCGCCGCGGACATGCCCGAAGACGAGGGCAACCGCGCCACCACCGAACGCGCGGCCGCCAACCTCGCCGGACTCCTCCAGGCCCGCGCGGTCGACGGCGAGCCGGTCACCGGCGACTGGCTGATCGACACGCTCACCGCGAGCGAACTCACCGAGCTGATCAGCCTGCTCGCCAGTGGTCCCCAGGTGGACGACCCAAACGCCGAACCGGCGGCGGAGCCGGACGCCGCGGCGGACGAGTCCGGTACCTCCGCGGACTGATCGCCCGGTACGCCGCCCGGTTCGGCCAGGATCCGGAGCGCGCGCTCGACCAGCCCGTGGCGTGGCTCGAGGAGTTCGCCGAGGAGGACCTCAGCTTCCGGTTCATGGAGGCCTACCCGCTGTACCAGGCGCTCGCCACGTACCTCAACGGGCACGGCGGGAAGGACCCGAAAGCGAAGAAGCTCCCCCGGTCGCGGGCCTACAGCACCGAGGAACTCATGCCGGACTTCCTGCTGCCCGCCGACCTGCGCCCCTTCCAGTTCACCCGGGCGGAAGCGCAAGCGATCCTGGACGCCCTGCCGCACCTGCACGGCGCGAACTGGGCGTTCCAGGCCCTCGTCAACCGGGTGATGCCGTTGGCGGACATCCAGCGGGTCGCGGGCGCTGGCGCGTAGGCGATTGCCTGCGGTAAGCCCAGCGCCTCCACGACCCGGTGGGGAACGGAAAGCGCCGCCGTTCCCCACCTCCCCTCCTCAGGGAGCGCCGACCTCCTGGATGCACACGTCCGTGTTGTAGCGGTCGGTCAGGTCGAACCAGAACCGGAATCCCTTCTTCGACGAGTCCAGCGCCTCCAGCGTCCAGAACCCGTCCCCGTGATCCGTCCAGGTCTGCGCCTGGTACGGCGCGAAATCCCCGACACCGCCGACGATCAGGGTTTGCGCGGTCAGGCTGGCGAAGTTCGCGCGCCGCACCAGCAGGAACGGCCGGGCGACCGTGTACCCCGTGACGTTCCGGTAGGCCCCCGCCAGCGCCTGGCACAGCGGCGCCGTGGGCTTCGCCGTCAGCTTCAGCTCCTGCGCCACCTCCGCGGCCGTCAACGCCGACCCGGTGCCGCCCAGCAGCGCGCCCACCACCATCCATTTCCACAGTTGCATGCCCGGACGATACCGGCCGGGCCGCCCTCCCGCATCCCGAGGTGACCATGTCCACGAACGTCGCAACCGCCAACCTCCGCCTGACCGCCGACACGGGCGCCGCGAAGGCCGCCATCCGCGCCGCGGTCGGGGACATCCGCGCGCAGCTGCAGACCGTCGCCCGGCCCGTGCGGATCGACGTCCGCGCCGATCAGGCCCGCCTGGACGCGCAGGTGCAGGCGATCAAGACGAAATTCCAGGGGCTCGGCACGGATCTGCGGACCCTCCTGCAGGTGGACGTCAGCGCCCTCCGGTCTGTGCTGTCCCTGATCGGCCGCCAGGTCACGGACCTGCGCGACATCGAGAACCGCCTGCGCACCAGCGGCAGCGGCGGTGGCGGCGGACGGGGCGGCGGGACCGGTGGCGGCAGCCCCGGCGTCAGCAACGCCTACGCCGCGCAGCTGCGCGCCCTGCAAGGGGACCTGCGCGCCGGCGCGACCAGCACCGCCGCCTTCGACGCGGCCACCCGGGCGCTGAAGGCGAGCATCGACTCGGAAATTGCCAGCCTCCGGAACCTCGGGCCCCTCACCCGGGACCAGCAGGCCAAACTCGACGCCCTGCGGGCCACCAGCGGGCAGGCCAGCACCGCCCTGCGGCAACTGGCCGATCAGCAGGCCCGCGCCGCCCAGGCGGGCGCCCAGAACGCCGCACGGGCCCAGGCCGAGGCCGTGGGCCGCCTCGGCCGTGAACTCCAGGCCGCGACCAGCCAGTACGAACGGGGTGGGCTCAGCCTCCGCGGGTACCTGCGCGAGATGGAGCGCATCCGCACCGCCGGGCAGGGCATGGCCGCGGGCCTGCAGGCCGGCACCCGGGAGGCCCTCGCGCTCGAGCGCGTCATGGGGGGCCTGAGCCGGAACACCGGGCGGATCAACGACCAGAGCATCACCAAAATCAGAGCCGACCTCGCTGCGGCCCGCGCAGAGTTCGAGCGCGCCACGGCCGCCGCGGGTCGTTTTGTCGACAAGCGGGCCGCCATCAACGCCTACGAGGCGAGCATGCGCGGCCTGCAGGACCGCATCCGGCAGGTGGGGGAGCGCAGCACCGTCACCGCCGGGCAGGTCCGCACCCTCAACCAGATCAGCGCCCAGGTCCGCAGCGGCCTGAACACCATCAACAACGTGCCCAGCGGCGCCGGGTTCGCCGGGGGCATCATGGCCGCCCTCAAGCAGCTCCCGCAGTTCGCGCAGGTGGCCGGCGGGAGCCTCGGCGCGGCCGCCGCGCAGGCCGGGAACCTGGGCGGCAGCTTCCAGGGCATCGCCCGGATGGCGGGCCCGACCGGCATGGCGATCGCGGCCCTGACTGTCGCCGTGAGTGCCCTCGCGGCCGCCCTCGGGGCGTCCATCCAGACCGCCAGCCAGTTCCAGCAGACCCTGCAGGACATCAAGGCCCTGACGCAGCCCACCGCCGCGGAACTCGACCGCCTGCGCACCGCGACCTTCGACATCGGCAAACCCCTCGGGGTCGGCGCGCGGGACGCCGCGGCCGCAGTCCTCGAACTGAACAAGGCGGGCCTGTCCGCGAAAGACGCGGTGGGCGGCGGGCTCAAGGGCGCGCTGGAGCTGGCCGGGGCGGCCGGCATCAGCGCCGCCGAGGGTGCCACCCTGGCGGTGAGCGCCATGACCGCGTTCGGGCTGCAGTCCCAGCAGCTGCCCCGGATCGCGGACGTGTTCGCCAACTTCAGCAACAAGACATTCCTTTCCGCATCTGATTTGTCGCAGGCGATCGCGGCGGTCGGCCCGGTCGCCCGGGACGCCGGCATCGGCCTGGAGCAGTTCAGCGGGCTGATGGCAACGCTCGCCCAGGGCGGGTTCAAGAACATGTCGGACGCGGGCACCAGCCTGAAGACCATGCTGCTGAGCCTCACCGCCCCCGTCGAGACCGGCGCGAAGGCCCTGGACGCGCTGAAGGTCAGCGCCTTCGACAAGGCCGGCGCGATGCGGCCGCTGAACGACGTGCTCGGGGACCTGCGCGGCAAACTCGTGCAGCTCACCCCGCAAGCTCAGAAGCAGCTCCTTAGGCAAATATTTGGCCAGGACGCCCTGCGCGCCGCGCAGATCCTGCTCCGCGAGGGCCCCAAGGCCATCGACGCGAACACCGCCGCTATGAAAAAGGCGGGCGAGGCGCAGCGCGTCGCCCGGGAGCGCCTGGACAGCCTGCAGGGCGCGCAGAAGAAGTTCGGCGCGACCCTCGAGCAGCTCAAGATTCAGATGGGCACGCCGTTCCTCAAACCCCTCCAGGCGATCGTGGAATTCAGCACACGGGCCGTCGAGTCGTTCACCAATATGGGCTCGGCCGCAGGGAAGGTCACCACGCCCCTGCAGGCCCTGGGAGCGGCCAGTCAGCAGGCGCTGGCGCCGCTCGGGGAGATGCTGCGGACGTTCGGGGCGCAGCTCGCGGCCCTGTGGACCAACGTGCTCCAGCCAATCCTTCAGAGTGTGCACCAAGCCTGGACCGTCGTTCAGGTCGCCATCGTCACCGCCCTAGGCGTCGTTTTCCAGGTCGTCCGAGGTGTCACCGAAGGCGTGCAAGGCATCCTCCAGGGCTTCGTCGGGTCGTTCACCCAGAGCGGACAGGGCATCAATCTCTCGCTGGCAGGTATGGCGACGAATTTTGCCGAGTGGGCCAGCCGGTCCCGGATCCTGATCCTCGCCGTCGGGAAGATCGCCGGTGCCCTCCCTGGCGTGTTCAAGGGCGTCGGCGTGGGCATCGGTCAGATCCTCGCCGGGATGATCAAGACCTTCGGGGGCCTGGCCACAGCCGCCCGGAGCGTGTTCCAGGCCGCGGGCGGGTACGCCCTGGCCTTCCTGCGCGTCCTGGGCCGCTTCGCGTCCGGGGTCAGCCTGGTCATCAAGGGCAGCGGCCGCATCCTGTTCGGGTTCGCACTCGCCGTGAAAAACGCGTTCGTCGACCGGGTGCAGCAGGTCCTGGCTGCGGCCGGACAGATGTTCACCACGTTCGGGGAGGGCGTGGGGCGGCTGCTGCAGCCCGCGCAACAGGCGTTCTTCACGTACATCGTCAAGCCCGCTCACACGATGGGCGACTTCCTGCGCGCCGCCTTCGACCGGGTGGTGGGCATCCTCGGCAGCGCCGTCGCGTCTGCCGGGAAGATCCTCACGCCCATGGGTGAGGTCCTGTCCGCCCTGGGCATCGGGCTCGGGGAAGCCCTGAAGAACGCTGCCGGCGCCGCCAGCAAGGCCATCGGGTCCCTGGTGGACCGGGGCGCCAAACAGGCAGACGCGGCCTACCAGGAAGCCCAGCGGGCCGCGGAGGCCCGCGCGGCCGCCACGGCAGGCGGAATCGGCAGCATCATCGAGGACGGCCTGAACTCCGCCCGGAAGAAGCTCGTGAACTTCGCGGTGGACAACGGCACGGCCGGCAACATCGCTGGCGGCATGGCGCTCGTGGCCGGGGGGATCGACGCGATCAGCACCGCCACCAGCGGGCTGAACGCCGATCTGGCGCAGACGACCTCGAACCTGAACGCGGGCTTCTCCACGGCCGGCACCCAGATCCGCACCGCCAGCGCCGACTTCAGCGTCGGGGTGAAGACTGTGCAGAGCAGCTTCGCTCAGCTGGGTGCCACGACCGATCAGGTGATGAAGGACGTGCAGGCGTCCTTCAAGGCTGGGGAGAACACGGCCACGGCCACCGCGAAGGCCGTGCAGCAGGCCGCCGCTCCCCCCAAGGTCCTGCCGTCCGGCAAGCTCACGCTGGAGGACCTGGGGCTCACCGACGAGAGCAAGAAGTCCGGCAGCAAGGTCACGGCCACCGACCTTGCCAATCAGGCCCAGTTCAAGAAAGACATCCGGGAACTCACCGACCTCGAGCTCGGCCGGGCGAAGGCCGAGGCGCTGCGCACCAACAACAAAAAAGCCATGACGGCCATCCTCGCCGAGGAATCCCGCCGTGAACGGGAACGCGCCGCCGACGCGAAGAAAGGCGCCACGGTCGACCGGCAGGCCGCGGACGCCCGCGCCACCCTGGTCCGCGAGATCCGGCAGAGCATCGCCGCGTTCAAACTCCAGTCCGACCAGGGCAAGGTCACGGCCGCCACCCAGCTGGCCTTCAACCAGCGCATGGAGGACTTCCAGGCGAAGGTCGCCAAACTCCCCCTGGGGCTGCAGGCCGGCACCCAGGCCCTGTTCCAGCAGGCGGCCGCCCTCTCGAAGAACGCCGAGATCCAGGTGAAGGCTGCCCGGGTCACCGCGCTGTCCGGCGCGGCCCTGACGAAGTACAAAGAAGCCCTGCGCGGCAAGAGCGCCGCCCAGCTCAGGGACCTCGAAGTCGAGGCCCGCGCCCGGAACCTCGGGCCGCAACTCAACGCCATCCTGGCCGAAAAGGCCCGCCGCGCGAACGCCGACGCGGCCGCCACCAAGAAAGCCGCCGCCGCTGCGGCACAGGCCGCCGAGAGCGCCGCCACCCTCGAACGGGAAACCCGTCAACTGAACGAACGGTTCGCCCTCCAGGTCAAACAGGGCACCGTCACCGAGGCCAGCCTCCAGACCTACCGGCAGGCCCTGGAGGACGTCCAGGCCAAAGCCGCGAAACTGCCCGCCGCCGTGCGCGGCACCATCACCGCCCTGATCGAGCAGGGCACCACGCTCGGCACCCAGGGGCAACAGCTCGTCGCCCGGGCCAGCGAGATCGACAACCTGAAAAAAGCCGTCCAGGAATGGGGCTACGCCGAACTGCAGGCCGCCCGCGCCCGGGTCGTGGCGAACGGCGGCGACAAGGAAAAGCTCGCGATCCT
>JAANMV010004043.1_pt1 | contig 12018 bp, 11 predicted proteins | sample 7279661 | NCBI WGS metagenome assembly JAANMV01 (sample SAMN14094540, study PRJNA606508) | bioreactor metagenome | isolation source: A lab-scale SPAN reactor treating ammonium-rich wastewater day 121 | place: Ireland: Galway | collected 2017-05-16 | reverse complement strand
GCCGTGCCACCGGGGATGTCCCGGGCGGCGAGGGCAGAGTCGACGGTGATGCCGAGGACATCGCGGCCGAACAGCGGGCTGGCGGAGGCGTAGACCTCGAAGGATGACGACCAGCCCCGGCAGGTGCCGCCATTCCTGGACCGTTGCTCTGGCGGCGGCTCAGTCATCGGGGTCGAATGCGAGTGCGCCGTGGAAAAGGGTCACCACTTCGATCCGGCCTTGAATCACTATGTACAGGATCCGGTACGGGGGAATCACTGTCTCCCGTAAATTGTGAAGGGAGACCTCGGGGACCATCCGGCCTGAGTACGGGAAGAAAGCGAGCTGGCTGACACGCTCCCGAATGCGCCGGGCGGCCCTAACACCAGCACCAGGCTGAAACTCTTCCAATCGTTCAGTAACCCGCTCCAGGGCAGCAACCGGCTTCGGGCTGCCAGGCGATCTCCACTACTCGGACAACAGCCTGCGAAACACCTCGTCGTGTGGGATCCCCTTCCCTGCCGCCGACTGTGCGAGACCGCGGGCGATCGACTCCAGCTGCTCGTGAGTCAGCGGTTCTCGCGGGGCAGCCTCGTTCTCGATGATCAACAGGATCTCCTGGGCAGAGTGCTCATCAAGACCTTCGACGAATTCGATCAACCGCTGTTTGGTGCTCACGAGCGCAGTGTATCCGAGCCCAGCGCGCTTCGGAGCTGTGCGGCGGCAAGGCGCACCTGCCGGGGTGCCGTGCCACCGGGGATGTCCCGGGCGGCGAGGGCAGAGTCGACGGTGATGCCGAGGACATCGCGGTCGAACAGCGGGCTGGCGGAGGCGTAGACCTCGAAGGGGAGAGCGTTGAGTTCACAGCGGCGCTGTTCGGCCTCCCGGACCAGCCCGCCGACGATGCCGTGGGCCTCGCGGAAGGGGAGCCCCTTCTTCACCAGGTAGTCAGCGATGTCGGTGGCGAGCGAGTAGCCGAGACCGGCTGTCTCGCGCATGCGGACGAGGTCGAACTCCAGGGCAGGGACCATCGCGGCAAAGATGCGCAGCGTCGGGAGAACGACGTTTGCGACCGCGATGATGTACGTCTTGTCTTCCTGGAGGTCGCGGTTGTAGGCCATCGGCAGGCCCTTCATGGTGGTGAGGATACCCATGAGTTCGCCGAAGACGCGGCCAGCCCGGCCCCGTGCGAGCTCGGCCACATCGGCATTCTTCTTCTGCGGCATGATGCTGGACCCGGTGGCGAAAGCATCGGGCAGGCGGACGAATCCGAACTCCGCAGTGGACCAGAGGACGATCTCTTCGGAAAACCGCGAGAGGTGGGCCTGCGTGATGGCGGCGGCGGCGCAAAATTCGGCGACGAAGTCGCGGTCGGCGGTGGCGTCCATGCTGTTGCGGCTAACAGAATCGAAGCCGAGCTCGGCGGCAACCATTTCGCGATCGAGCGGGTAAGGCGAACCTGCGAGGGCTCCTGAGCCGAGCGGGAGCACGTTCGTACGCCTGCGGCAGTCCTGAAAGCGCTCGCGGTCGCGGAGGAGCATCTCGGCGTAGGCGAGGAGGTGGTGCCCGAGGGTGACCGGCTGAGCCCGCTGGACATGGGTGTAGCCCGGCATGGGGTCGGCGGCGTGGCGTTCGCCCAGGTCGCAAAGGACGTTGATGAGGGCGCCGGCGGCATCGCTGACACGATCGCAGAGTTCCCGCACGAGCAAGCGGTTCAGCAGGGCAACCTGGTCGTTGCGTGAGCGGGCGGTATGGAGGCGGCCGGCGGGCTCGCCGATTTTTTCGCGCAGTAAAGCCTCGACGTGGGTGTGGATATCCTCGAGCTCGGGCTTCCAAATGACGCGGCCGGCACGGAAGTCTTCGAGCACCAGGGCGAGTCCGGCGATGATGGCGGCCGCATCGGCCTGGGGAATGATGCTCTGCTTCCCGAGCATCCGGGCGTGGGCCACCGAGCCGGCGATGTCGTGTTCCCAGAGGTCGTGGTCGGCGCCGGCGGTGTAGACCTGGGTGAGCAAGTCCATCTCGCCGTCGAAGCGGCCGCCCCAGGTACGTTGCTCAGCCATCAGTGTGCCGCCTCCTTCAGGGGGGGCCATCGTAGCAACTCCGACAGCTCGCCGAAGGTGAGGTCGGGAGTCACTCCCTCAGCGTCGGGCTGTGATCGCTTCCAGGCGGCGGCGATACCGAGCGCCTGGGCGCCGGAGACATCCTCGACCAGGGAGTTGCCGACCATGAGCGCCTGGCGCGGCTCGAGTTCGAGGGCCGTGAGCGCGTGTTCGAACAGGGCCGGGTGGGGTTTGAGGAAGCCGACTTCGACGGAGACCGAAACGGCGTCCCAACCCACATCGAGGCCGAGTTCGCGCAGGTCGGCCCGGAAGCGTTCACCGCCGAAGGCGCGATTGGTAACGATGCCGAGGCGGAATCCCCTGTTCCGGAGTTCAACAAGTGTGTCGCGGGCATCGGGGTAGGCACGTTTGCCGCCCTCCGCGCCGGAGATGTAGATAGCCTCCATAAGGGCGGCAGCCTGTTCGTTGGTCAGGAAAACACCTTCGCCGGCGGCGGCGGAGCGGGCCAACGCCGCGTAATCCGGTTCGACACGGTCGGACGAGCGGGCGGCGCGCATGGCGCTTTCCATGGAAGCCCAGGCGGCACGCGCGAGTTGTTCGGGATTCCGGCAGGGAACGCCGATGTGGCGCAGAAACGCCTCCGCGCGCTCCGCTCCCATCCTCCGGAACTCAGCCGGCGGCGGTGGTTGGGCCGCGTGCCAGAGGGTATCGCCGACATCGAACAGGACCGCGCGGAGTTGCATGTGGTGTGAAGTACCTGCCGGCCGGGCTACGGCCACCAGGTTCGATGATCGCATCCAGCGGGTAACGGAACAACGCTCGGGTTTAGGCCCATGCCCGCGCGGGGTACAATAGCGCGATGCGACTTCGCGCCTCTCGCTCGCTCCTCGTTGAGCCAGCATTGCCCCCTGCCCTTGAACCGCTTCGCCGCCTCTCAGAGAACCTGTTTTGGACCTGGAACACCGATGCCGTCGCTCTTTTCGAACGGATCGACCGGGACGCATGGCAAGAGACAGGACACAATCCCGTGCGACTGCTGCAAGGCGTCTCCGTTCAGCAGTGGGAGGTACTGGCGGACGATGACGGGTTCCGCCGGCACCTGGAGCGGGTTGTGGACGCCTTCGACGCCTATATGGCGCGCCCTGCACTGGTACAGGTGCCGGGCACCTCGGAACGTGACGTCATCGCGTACTTCTCGCTGGAGTTCGCCCTGGCGGAGAGCCTGCCGAACTACTCGGGTGGCCTTGGCGTGCTCGCGGGAGACCACCTGAAGTCCGCGAGTGACCTCGGCATCCCGCTGGTTGGAGTGGGCTTGCTCTACCACGAAGGGTACTTTCGCCAGCAACTGGGGCCTGACGGCTGGCAGCACGAGGATTACTCCGTGATCGACCTGGCGGGGCAGCCGCTCAAGCCGATCCACGGGGCCAAAGGCGAGCCGATGCGTGTCGCGGTGCCGTTCGACGGGCGCGAGGTGTACGCGCGCGTATGGAGGCTCGATGTCGGGAAGACCCCGCTGTACCTGCTGGACACGAACATCGAACCAAACAGCGCCCAGGACCGGCAGCTGACGGCGAGGCTGTACGGCGGGGATTCGGAGACCCGGATCCAGCAGGAGATGGTGCTGGGCATCGGAGGGGTGCGCGCCCTGCACGCGCTCGGCCTGCATCCAGCGGTCTGCCACATGAATGAAGGACATTCGGCGCTGCTGGGAGTGGAGCGGATCCGGATGATGATGGAAGAGGACGGGGTGAGCTTCGCGGAAGCGCGGATCCCGGTCACCTCGGCAACGGTATTCACGACGCATACGGCGGTGGCGGCGGGCATCGACCTGTTCGCGCCGGACCTGCTGCGGCGTTACCTGGGGCACTACTACGCGAGCATGGGGCTCGACGACCATGGGTTCCTCGGACTCGGGCGGACCAACCCCACGGACGACACCGAGCCGTTTTCGATGGCGCTGCTGGGGCTGCGGTTGAGCGGCTACCGGAACGGCGTATCGAAGTTGCACCAGAGGGTCTCGCGGCGCCTGTGGGAGGCAGCGTGGCCGAACCTGCCCCTGGAGCAGGTCCCCATCGAAGCGGTGACGAACGGCGTGCACCTGCCGACCTGGGTGGCGCACGAGATCGGCGACCTGTACGACCGGTACGTTGGACCGGGGTGGCGGGACGACCCGGTGAATGCCGACTGGCAGCACGTTTCGGAGATCCCGGACGAGGAGCTGTGGCGGGTCCACGAGCGCCAGCGTGAGCGCTTGGTGTTGCGGGCCCGGGCACAGCACGCGGAAGACCTGGTGCGGCGAGGCCGGGCCGTCGCCGGCGGGAGCACGGGACAGCCCCTCGACAACCGGGCGCTGACCATCGGATTTGCACGCCGATTCGCGGGGTACAAGCGGGCAACCCTGTTGTTCCGGGACCCGGGGCGGCTGGCCGCTATCCTGAACAACCCGGAGCGGCCGGTGCAGTTCATTTTTTCGGGCAAGGCCCACCCTCGGGATGAGCCGGCGAAGGCACTGATCCGGGAGGTGCTTCAGTTCAGCCGCCTGCCCGAGTTCCGGGATCGGATCATCCTGCTCGAGCGGTATGACATCGACCTGGCGCGATCGCTGGTGCAGGGCGCCGACGTGTGGCTGAACACGCCGCTTCGGCCGTTGGAGGCGAGCGGTACAAGCGGGATGAAGTCGGTCGCCAATGGCGGGCTGCATATGAGCGTCATGGACGGTTGGTGGTGGGAGGCATACCGGCCGGGGCTGGGCTGGGCGATTGGGCGCGACAGGCTGGACGACGACCCGGAGGCCCAGGACGCATTCGACGCCGACTCGGTGTACGACCTTATCGAAAACGAACTGGTGCCGGCGTTCTACGACCGGGATCCCGACGGTATCCCGCACGCCTGGACAGAGCGTATGAAGGCATCGATCGAGGCGTTCGCACCCGTGTTCAATACGAGCCGGATGGTAGCGGAGTATGCGGGGACCGCCTATGAGCATGCGGCAGCGAGTTGGGGCGGGCTGCGGGAATCCGGGCTGGCGGCGGCGCGGGACCAGGCTGCCTGGCTCGAGCGGGTCACAGCGGGCTGGAGCGAGGTGAAGGTGTGCGCCGTGGAGGACGACGCGACCGAGACAGGACTCGCGGGTACACCCGTAACGGTGACGGTCCAGATCCACCCCGGACCGCTTGCGCCGGAGGACCTGCGTGTGGACGTCGTGTTCGGGCCGGCTACTCCGGGCGGTGAACTTGCGGTTGGGGGGACCGAACAGCTGGCCTTCCGCAATCAAGGAAACGATGGAATGTGCCGGTTCAGCGGCACATTCAGGCCGTTGGAGGGGGGGCGGATCGGGTACGCGATCCGCGTGCTTCCACAGCATCCCGCCCTGCACGATGTGTTTGGGCCGGGGCTGGCGTTGTGGGCATAGGGCACCGGGGCGGCGGGGAGACTTGAAGACCGCACAGGCCACCGGGCTGGCGATTAGAAGGGGGCCACGGTGACGTATTGGGCCCAGCTCCTGCACTTCTATCAGCCCCCGACGCAGACGCACGAGATCCTGCACAAGGTGGCCGAGGAGTCGTACCGGCCCGTGATCGACGTTATCCGGCAGCACCCGAACGCGCGGCTCGCGGTGAACATGCAGGGGGTGCTCACCGAATTGCTGCTCGAACACGGCCTCGGCGATGTGGTGTTAGGGCTGAAGGAACTTGCCGAAAAGGGGCAGATCGAGTTCGTGGGCAGCGGGAAGTTCCACCCGATCCTGCCGCTGATACCAGAGTCGGAGCGAGCGCGGTCGATAGTCGAGAACGCCCACACGAACGGGCGCGCATTCGGGGCCGCCTGGAAACCGCGCGGATTCTTCCCTCCGGAGATGTGCTTCAGCGCGGAGATCACGCCAGCCATTCACTCGGCGGGGCATGAGTGGGTGATCCTGAGCGGAGTCGCCTGCCCGGAGGAGTGGCCGATCGATCGGGTGTACCGGATGCCGTCCAACTCCAGCACGGTCGCCGTCCTGTTCCGGGATGACGTCCTCAGCAATCGCGTCTCGTTCCGGGAGACGGACCCGGGGCGGTTCATCGATGACCTCAGCAAAGTCGGCGGTTCGGAAGAGGCCTATGTAATCACCGCGATGGACGCGGAGACGTATGGGCACCACATCCGCGACTGGGAAAAGGAGTTCCTTGGGGCGGCCTTCACGCTCTTGGAGCACCATCGCGCACAGGGCGCAAGCAAAGTGCGGCTGGCGCTGCCCAGCGAACTCCTCACGCTATTCCCGCCGGGGCCGACGATTGAACCGTACGCCTCGAGCTGGAGTACGACGCGCGATGACATCGCGGCCCAGAACCCGTATCCACTGTGGAAGTCGCCCGGGAACCGGCTGCACGAGCTGCAGTGGGACTATGTCGACCACTGCCTCGACCTGGTTGCGGTGGGGCGCCGGTATGCAACGACTGCTTCCTCGCGGAAGTTCTCGACGCTCGCCCAGGAGAAACTGCAGCCGGCATTGCACAGTTGCCAGTTCTGGTGGGCGAGCCGCCGCCCAATGTGGGATGTGTCAATGGTCCACCGGGGCTTCGTGTTACTCAACGAGGTCGCGCTGTACGCATCGAAGGCCATCCACGAAGGCTCTGCGTCGGAAACAGTTAAGCGAAATGCGGCATGGCGGCTGGCTGCGGCGAACGAAACGCGCGTGGAAATCGAACGTGAACTCATCCGGAGCGACGGTGGATGAGGATCCTGTTTGCGACGGCCGAAGTTGACCCGTTCTCGAAGGTTGGTGGGTTGGCGGATGTAGCAGCGTCGCTTCCGCGGCGGCTGATGGAAATGGGCCACGATGTCCGGATCGTTGCCCCCCGGCACCGGGCTTCGATGGAGGCCCATGCGGCTTCGACCACTCACCGTGCCTACACGGTTGCCGTCCCGGGGCATCCGCGAGACATCGATGTCGGAGTGGCGGAGGGCTACGGTGGGGTGCCGGTGTACCTGGTGGCCGATTCACACTACTTCGGGGAGCGGGAGGTGTATGGCGAGCCGGATGACCTGCTGCGGTACCAGTTCTTCTGTCGCGCGATCATCGAAATGCTGAAGCAAGACGACTGGGTGCCGGACATCCTGCACCTGAACGACTGGCACACCGCGCCGCTTGCATTCGCGCTGCGAAACCTGGCATGGGCGAATCCAAAGCTGCGGGGCGTGGCTTCCGTATTCACCATCCACAATCTGCGCTACCGGGGCCCCGACGAGCTCAACGACTTCCTTTCGCAGGCGATCTATTACAGCGACGTTGTCACGACGGTTAGTCCGAGCTACGCGCGGGAGATCCTGACCCAGGACTACGGCGAAGGACTGGAGCCCCTGCTGCAGCTCCGGGGCGACACGCTCATCGGGATACTGAACGGCGTGAACTACGACATCTTCAACCCGCGCACCGACGCGCTCATCGCACACCAGTACGACCTGAGCACGCTGGAAGTGCGGCTGCGCAACCGAGCGGTATTGCGGCGGCAACTGAGCCTCCCGGAGACGGACGGTCCGTTGCTGGGAATGGTGACGCGGCTAACGGAGCAGAAGGGCGTCGACCTGGTGTTGCAGGCGATGCCGGAGATCCTGTCGGCGCGGGCGCAGCTTGTGGTGCTGGGAGACGGCGACAAGTGGCTGAAGGACGAGCTGACGCGGGTGCAGGCGGAATACCCCGGAAACGTGCACCTGGCTGCGCGCCATGACGCCGGGCTGGCGCAGCGGATCTATGCCGGGGTGGACATGTTCCTCATGCCCTCGCGGTACGAACCGTGCGGGCTTGGTCAGATCATCGCGATGCGCTATGGCGCCGTGCCCATCGGCCGGCGCACCGGAGGACTTGGGGACACCATCCTCGACGCGGACGACAACCCGGAGGGCGGGACCGGGTTCCTCTTCGACGAGTTCAGCTCGTTCGGGCTGGTCAGCGCCCTCGACCGGGCAACGCGTGCGTTCCGGGACCCCGAGGCGTGGCTGCGCGTCCAGACGAACGGAATGAGCCGCGACTATTCGTGGCGTGCCTCGGCAACGCACTATGTGGAGGCGTATACCGCCGCGTTGCGTGCACGCGGCATCGTCCCACGTGAGTGACACCGAGAGATGCTGCGAGGGGCGGTGTGCGCTGCTATGCTCCAACACATGACGGGTGAGAAGCGCTTCCTGGTGGTCGGAGCCGGGACGATGGGCAACGGCTACGCGCGGATGCTCGCCGGTGGCCGCGTTCCCGGGGCGGTGCTGGCCGGCGTTGTGGACATCGACGGGACGAAGGCGCTGGAACTGGCGGGCGCGACCGGCGCGCCGGCATTTGGGGATATCGAAACAGCAATCGCCGCGACGGGTGCCGACGCAGCGTACGTCGCGACACCCGACGGGCTGCACCGCGTGCCGGTGGAGACCCTGGCGCAACGGGGCCTTTCGATCCTGGTCGAGAAACCCCTGGCGACCACCGTGGAAGATGCGCACGCGATGATCGAGGCGGTTAACGACGCGGGCGTGTACGCGGAGGTGAACTACTCGAACCGCTGGAACCCGCCGTTCATCGAAGCGATGCGGAGCGTGGACAGCGGCGAAGTGGGCGAACTGCGCTCGTTCAACGTTTGCCTGAACAACCCGGTGTCGTCGCCGCGCGATCGGCTCAGGTGGAGTGGGGGGACAACGCCGGCGTGGTTCCTGATGTCGCACTGCCTCGACCTGGCACTGTGGCTGGGACGCAAGAAGGCGCTCACGGTGTATGCGTCCGGGGGCAGGGGCGAACTGGCGGGGTATGGCATCGAGACCTACGACTGGATCCATGCAGTGGTCAGGTATGCCGATGGGGCCGACGGCGTGTTCGAGAGCTGCTGGATCCTGCCAGATAGCTGGCCGGGCGGAGCGGAGTTCAACTTCAAGGCGATCGGCACGAAGGGCGCGATCACGGTTGATACCACCTATCAGAACATCGCGGTAACGGCGGAGCGGCACCGCTACCCCGGGACGATCCAGTGGGCGCCGGCGCGACTCCAGGCGTTCGTCCGGGGAATCGAAGGACAGGGACGAACGCGGGTTTCATTCGAAGACGGACTCGAAGTGACGAAGACCCTCGTGGCAATCCACCGCAGCCTGGAGTCCGGCGGCGTGGAGACGGTGTGACCGACGCCCCTGTCGTCCACATCGTTGGCCTCGGCCCCGGCGCCCCCGGGCACTTGACCGGCGAGGCGCGCGAACTGCTCGCTTCTGGTCTGCCGGTCATCCTGCGAACCCGGCACCACCCGGTGGTCAGCGCCCTGGCAGAACTGGCGGGCGCGCAAGACTGCGACGACCTGTACGCGAGCGGCGGCAGTTTCGAGGCCGTGTATGAAGCCGCGGCCGGGCGCGTGCTGGAGGCGGCGAGCCACGGGCCGGTGGTCTACGCGGTACCGGGGCACCCCCTGATGGCTGAGCAATCGGTCGTGCGGCTGCTGGCGCTGGCGCGCGCGCAAGGCGTGAGCGCCCGGGTGTACCCCGCCGTCAGTTATGTCGACGTTTCCGCGAGTGCCCTGGGGCTGGATTTGGGGACAGTCCAGCTGTGCGATGCGCTCGACCTGCGGATCGATACGTGGCGGCCAGCCCTCATCAGCCAGGTGTACGACCGGGATACCGTGACGGCACTGAAGCTGCGGCTGCTGGCCGTCTATCCCCACGACCACGAGGTGACCGTGCTTTCGGCGCTGGGGACGGCAGACGAGCGTGTGCGAATCGTGCCGCTCAGCGAGCTGGACCACCGGGCATACGGGTACCTGGACTCGGTGTACCTCCCGGCGATCGCGCCGATCGAGGACGTTCGCCGGTTCGATGGCCTGCAGCACGTCATCGACCGGCTGCACGCGCCGGATGGGTGCCCGTGGGACCGCGAGCAGACGCACGAGACGCTCCGTCCGCACCTGCTGGAGGAGAGCTACGAGGCGCTGGAAGCGATCGACCGGGGCGATTTGGCGGCACTGACCGAAGAACTCGGTGATGTGCTTCTGCAGGTGTTGATGCATGCGGCGGTTGCGGAGCGGCTGGAAGAGTTCAGCTTCGGTGACGTGGTCGAGCAGATCGCGCGGAAGCTGATTCGGAGGCACCCCCACGTGTTCGGCGAAGGCACCGCGGCGACCGCCGAGGAGGTCTACCGGAACTGGGAAGCACTAAAACAGCAGGAGAAGCCGCGGCAGTCGATCCTCGAGGGGGTACCTGCGACGCTGCCCGCGCTGGCGGCCTCACAGTCGATCCAGGGAAGGGCGCGCCGGATCGGGTTCGACTGGCCGGACGTTGACGGCCCGTTGGAGAAGCTGCGCGAGGAGGTGGACGAGCTTGCTCGCGCGAGCGATGCAAGCGGGCGGGAGGACGAGTTCGGGGACATCCTGTTCGTCGCGGTGAACATCGCGGACCACCTGGGGATCGACGCGGAGCAGGCGCTGCGCCGGGCGAACCTTAAGTTCAGACGGAGATTCGGCGAAGTGGAACGAATGGCCGGGGAACGCGGGCTGGACCTGAAAGACCTCGACCTGGCCGGACTGGACGCGCTCTGGGATGAGGCCAAGGCAGCCGAGCACCGGTTGTGAGGCGTGATGGGCCACTGTAGGCTGAGTGTTGCATATCGAAACTCACTCCCGGAGGGCCGCCATGACGCAGGCCGCAGAATCTGTCATTACGATCGAGCGATTCGCAAAGGGGAAGACGTTCCAGGAGTACCTGGATAGCGGGATCCGCAACCGCGACCTCTTCGAGGACAACTACAAGAACCTGACGATCTCCGGCGACCAGGCACAGGCGCTGAAGGAACTGGCCGGGCGGCCGGACGGGCCGCACCACGTGGTGGTCATCGGCGAGGACTGGTGCCCGGACGTCTACCGCGGCGCGGGCGTGGCCCAGCGCATCGCGGAGGCGATGGGCATCGAGCTGCGCTTCTTCGAGCGAGACCAGAACAAGGACATGATGGCCGGGCACCTGAAGGACGGCGAGTTCGAGTCGATCCCGGTGGTCATCTTCTACGACAAGAACCACCACGAGATCGGGCACTTCATCGAGCGGCCGAAGCTGGCAAACGAGCAAATCCACGTCACCCGGGAAGTGCTCGGCGACACATCGCCTGAGGGCATCGCAAAGCGGCTCGGTCACGAGCCCTCCGAGGAAGAGACCGCCGCGGCCCGTGCCGAGGCTCGGGAGCGATACATGGAGTGGCAGAAGGGCGAAACCTGGGCTGGCTGGCGCGTCGCCACGGTCGACGAGGTCATCGAGCTCCTGCGGGCGAAGCTTGGCTGACGTAGGCGCAAGGTAAACTTTCGCGAAGCCCCCGGTGCGTCCGGGGGCTTCGTCTTGCCTGCCGGTGCCCCCTCGTGGCTAAATCGGGCGCGTGGAGCGAGAACGCGGGCCGAACTCGAAGACCACTGGCGTCCAGGTCCTCGTCAGCATCTTCGTCTGTCTGCTGTTCATCGGGGCGTATATCGCAGCGATGTACGCGCTGGTGGACATTTCCCGGATCGATTCGGACTCCGATGCCAACCGGCGGGACGCGGTGTATGCGTACGTGCACCTGGGGCTACTGGTGCTGGTGACCGTGGTGGGGTTCGTGGTGGGGAAATGGCTGAACGGGCTCGGGCTGGCCTACGGGCTGCTGTTCTTCATGGTGCTGGTGGTGGCGATGCTGGCCGTGCAGGGCGGGTCGTACGAGCTGGCGTGCCGGGGGCACAACGACCTGGTTCGGCACTGGCAGTGCTAAAGGAACTCCCAGAGCGCGGCGAGCGACTGAATGACGCCCGCCGGTTGAGCTTTGGCCAGGTCTTCCTGGCGGAACTCGTGGGTGAGGACGGCCCGCATACCGAGCGACTGCGGTCCGAGGACATCTTCCCGCACGCGGTCGCCAACGAAAACGGCTGACTCCGGCGGCATGTCGAGTGCTTCGAGTGCCGCCCGGTAGATACGCTCGCCGGGCTTGCGCTGGCCGACTTCGACCGAGAACACGGCCACTTCGGCG
>JAANMV010004042.1_pt1 | contig 12019 bp, 6 predicted proteins | sample 7279661 | NCBI WGS metagenome assembly JAANMV01 (sample SAMN14094540, study PRJNA606508) | bioreactor metagenome | isolation source: A lab-scale SPAN reactor treating ammonium-rich wastewater day 121 | place: Ireland: Galway | collected 2017-05-16 | reverse complement strand
TCTCCCCCGGACGCACCTTCGTCGAGCCGGTGGTGGCCGCGTTCTTGGTCGCCATCCCCACTGCCTTCCTGCTCTTGCGCGGCCAGACCGTGAAGACGATGCCCTGTTGTAATTATTTTTCTTCCGTTAGCTTCTGCTAAAATTTGTTCACAATCTTGTTTTGAAAAATGATGATGATCTGAAAATACCAAAGTTTCATCCTTTTCGTTTTTAAGAAAATCGAAGAATAATTTAGGTTTTGCAATTCCGGCAACCAACACTTTGCTTTCCGATTGAATTTCGGAAACTAAAAATTGGCTGTCATTTCCAAAAACATAATCATCATATTGAATACTAGTGAAAAAAACTTGTTGCTTTACCTTTAACTTTTCTCTGATTTTCTGCTGCGCAATTTCGGACAAATCATTCGGACATTTTGTGACAATTATCATATCGGCTCGTTTTTTACCGGAAGAAGGTTCGCGTAAATTCCCAAAAGGCAAAATATAATCATCGCAAAACAAATCGTCATAAGCCGTAAGCAAAATATAAAAACCAGCTTTTACCTTTCTATGTTGAAAAGCGTCGTCCAATAAAATAACATCAGGCTTATCTTGAAGTTGAAGTAAATTTTCAATTCCGTTTTTTCTATTAGCATCAACCGCTACTTGAATGTTTGGAAATTTGGAATAAAACTGAAAAGGCTCGTCACCAATATAACTAGCAGTAGCACTTTCATCTGCCAAAATAAAACCTTCTGAAGTACGCTTGTAACCGCGACTCAAAACCGCCACTTTATATTTATCCGAAAGCAATCGGATTAAATATTCTATTTGAGGCGTTTTTCCAGTTCCGCCAACGCTAAGATTTCCAACCGCAATAATTGGAATTTCAAAGGAATGACTTTTGAAAATGCCTTTGTCGTAAAGCCAATTTCGGATATAAGTAATGAGCCAATACAAAAAGGCTAAAGGAAAAAGTATTTTTCGTAACAAAATCATATTACGAAAGTATAATAAATTATCTTTATATTAAAGTTTATGCGATCTATCATTTCATTTCTTAGTAGTATTTCGTTAATTTGTATAAACATTTTTTTAAATTTTGTATCATGAAACTTTCCTATATACTTTCTGTTCTTGAAGAAATGGCGCCATTAGGTTATGCCGAAGATTTTGATAATGTGGGACTTTTAGTTGGAAACCCGAATCAAGAAATTTCGGGCGTTTTAGTTTGTCATGATGCATTGGAATCTGTTATTGATGAGGCAATTTCGAAAAAATGTAATTTGGTCGTATGCTTCCATCCTATTTTATTTTCGGGAATTAAGAAAATCACGGGTAAAAATTATGTCGAACGTGCGATTTTAAAAGCCATTAAAAATGACATTGCGATTTATGCCATTCATACTGCTCTGGACAACCATCAAAACGGCGTGAATAAAATTTTCTGCGATGCTTTAGGTTTGAAACATTCAAAAGTTTTAATTCCGAAAGAAAATTATATCCAAAAATTAGTTACTTACACGATTCCAGAAAATTTTGAAAAATTGCGAAATGCTTTATTTGATGCTGGTGCTGGAACCATTGGTAATTATGAAGATTGTAGTTTTAATTCGAAAGGAATTGGAACCTATTTAGGAAATGAAAATTCGAATCCGCAAATTGGAGAACGCTTTGAATTTGTAGAAAACGAAGAAATTAAAATTGAAATGACATTTGAAAAGCATTTACAAGGAAAAATCTTGAAGGCTTTATTCAAAAATCATGCTTATGAAGAAGTCGCTTACGAAATTTATCAATTGGAAAACAAACATCAAAATATTGGTTTGGGACGCGTTGGTGAGTTCGAAAATTCGCTTTCTGAAATCGAGTTTTTGCAATTAGTAAAGGAGAAATTACAATGTGATGGCATCAGACATTCTGCTTTTACAGGAAAATCGATAAAAAAAGTAGCAGTTTTAGGAGGAAGTGGCAGTTTTGCAATTAAGAATGCAATTTCCTCAGGAGCAGACGCTTATCTTACAGCCGACTTAAAATACCATCAATTCTATGAAGCTGAAAATCAACTACTTTTGGCTGATATTGGACATTTTGAAAGCGAAAGATTTACAAAAAATTATATTGTTGATTTTCTTAAAGAAAAAATCACTAATTTTGCAATCATTTTATCAGAAGAAAATACAAATCCAGTTAAGTACTTTTAAATATGGCGACAATCAAAAAGCTAAATGTAGAAGATAAGTTAAGAGCCCTTTATGCTTTACAACTAGTTGATTCTAAAATAGACGAAATAAGAAATGTAAGAGGAGAATTGCCTCTTGAAGTAGAAGATTTAGAAGATGAAGTTGCAGGACTTTCTACTCGTTTAGAGAAACTAAAAAGCGATTTAGAGACTATTGACGAGCAAATCAAAGAAAAGAAAAATGCTATAGATGAGCACAAAGCTGCCATTAAAAAATATTTAGAGCAACAAAAAAACGTTCGTAACAATAGAGAATTCAACTCTTTAACTAAAGAAGTGGAGTTTCAGGAATTGGAAATTCAATTAGCTGAAAAACACATTAAAGAAATGAAAGCTTCTATTGAGCACAAAAAAGAAGTGTTAACTCAAACAAAAGAAAAATTAGAAGGAAAACAAACGCACCTGAAACATAAGAAAGCTGAATTAAGCGACATTATGGCTGAAACTGAAAAAGAAGAAAACTTCTTATTAGGTAAATCAGAAGAATTAAGAGGTCAAATCGAAGAGCGTTTATTAGCTGCTTACGACAGAATTAGAAACAGTGTAAGAAACGGTTTAGCGGTTGTTTCTATTGAGCGTGGTGCTTCTGCAGGTTCATTCTTTACAATTCCACCACAAACGCAAATGGAAATTGCAGCTCGTAAAAAAATCATTACTGATGAGCACAGTGGAAGAATCTTAGTAGATGGTGTTTTAGCTGACGAAGAAAAAGAAAAAATGGAAAAATTATTTGCTAGCATTTAATTGAATCCTTTTCCAAATAAATGAAAGTCCTTTTTTAAAAGGGCTTTTTTTTGTTTTTATTACACAGAGATTCACAGAGTTTTTTTTTGACTTTGATTATGTTGAAAGAGTTACACAGAGACATTTACTTTTTAAAAATTTAAACGAAACTTTGTGCAAAAAACCAAATCCACTATTCACTTATCACTATTTACTAATCACTAAAATATTCTATCTTTGCTACATGGAAGAAAATACAGTACGCATCAACAAATATTTATCCGAAACAGGCTTTTGTTCTCGTAGAGAAGCTGATCGATTAATTGAGCAAGGCAGAGTAACCATTAACGGAAAAGTTCCAGAAATGGGCACAAAAGTGGCGCCTGGTGATGAAGTTCGTGTGAATGGAGTTTTAGTTGAGGACAAAAAACAAAAACACATCTACTTAGCTTTCAACAAACCCGCTGGAATTGAATGTACTACTAACCAAAAAATTAATGATAACATTGTAGATTATATCAATTATCCAGAGCGTATTTTTCCAATTGGCCGATTAGACAAAGCCAGTGAAGGTTTGATTTTTATGACGAGTGATGGCGACATTGTAAATAAAATTCTTCGTGCAAGAAACAACCACGAAAAAGAATACATAGTAACCGTAAATAAACCTATTACGGATAGATTTATTGACCGAATGTCAAACGGAATTCCGATTTTGGAAACGATTACCAAAAAATGTAAAGTAGAACAAATTAGCAAATACGTTTTCCGAATTATTCTAACACAAGGTTTGAATAGACAAATTCGTAGAATGTGCGAATATTTAGATTACGAAGTAACGGCTTTAAAACGTACGCGTATTATTAATATTTCCTTAGATGTACCTGTAGGCAAATACCGTGAATTAACTGATAAAGAAATTAACGAATTAAACCAATTGATTGCACCTTCTAGCAAAACCGAAGAAGCGAGTTTGCCAAGTAATAAAGGTAAGTTTACTGGGAAAAGGAATTATGGGGAAAGGAATCGTTAAATAGCAACTTCCATAACATAATCATCCATAACATAACCATTTCCAATATCAATAACTTCATCTTTTACTTTTCTAAAACCTAGTTTGGTATAAAAATGTATGGCGTTGTTGTATTTATTTACGTTTAAGAAAATGACCTTTTGGTTATTTTCTATTGCTTTTTCTTTTACCAATTCAAAGAATTGTCTCCCTAAACCTGTTCCTTGCGTTTCAGGTAAGACGTAAATTTTGTGGATTTTTGTTTTGTTGGGTTCGCAGTTAATTTCATAGGAAAGAAAACCCACGTACTTTTCCATATCGTCTTGCGCTAAATAAAAAATGTGTCCTTTCTGCATCAATTCGTACAAAGCTGTTTCGTTATAAAACTTATCAATCATGTAATCTAATTGTGCTTTGGATAAAATTTCTCCATAGGCAATAGGCCAAATTTTCTTGGTCAGGTCGATAATTACAGGAATATGTTCGGAATTTGCTTTTACTAATTTCATAGGTAATCAACTAAAAAGTCCCGCAATATACGAGACTTTTGGTTATTATGCTTGCCCTGTTGGCCCAAAATTTAAAGGAATTGGAGGTTGTTCTCCTTCTTCTATTTTTCCATGAGCACTTTCAAATCGGTGAATGTTTTCTCCTAATGCTTTCAACAAACGTTTTGCGTGTTGAGGCGTTAAAATAATTCTCGATTTCACTTTCGCTTTTGGTACTCCTGGCATAATCGTTACAAAATCTACTACAAACTCAGAGTTTGAATGATTAATAATAGCTAGATTAGAGTAAATTCCTTCTGCTGTTTGCTCGTCTAATTCGATGTTAATTTGTCCTTGTTGGTTATTATTATCCATTTTTATTATTTTTTAAACATATAAGTCATAGAAGTTTGTAAATGTTTTGACTTATATTATTAGTTCATTTAAGCAATATTTGAAAATCTTATACAAGAATAAGTATTATTTGGGTAAAAAAAAAGCCTAACAGAAAATCTGTTAGGCTTTATATTAGAATAATGAAGCTAATTAGTAGTTAAACTCTTCTTTAGCAGCCATTAACTCATTGTATTCTTCTTTAGAACCTACAATAATATTATCGTAATCTCTCATACCAGTACCAGCTGGAATTCTGTGTCCTACAATAACATTTTCTTTCAATCCTTCTAAAGTATCTACTTTACCTGCTACCGCAGCTTCGTTTAATACTTTTGTTGTTTCCTGGAACGATGCCGCAGAAATGAATGATTTCGTTTGTAACGATGCTCTTGTAATACCTTGTAGTACTGGAGTAGCTGTTGCTGTAATAACATCACGAGCCACAACTAAATTCTTATCATTACGTTTTAATAACGAATTTTCATCTCTTAATTGACGTGGAGAAACAATTTGACCTGGTTTTAAATTCTCAGAATCACCTGCATCTTCAACTACTTTCATTCCGTATAATTTATCGTTTTCAACGATGAAATCACTTGTATGAGCCAATTGATCTTCTAAGAATAAAGTATCTCCTGGATCCACGATTCTTACTTTACGCATCATCTGACGGATAACCACCTCAAAGTGTTTATCGTTGATTTTTACCCCTTGTAAACGGTATACCTCTTGAATTTCATTTACCAAGTACTGCTGAACAGCAGATGGTCCTTGAATTCTTAAGATATCCTCTGGAGTAATTGCACCATCAGAAAGTGGAGTTCCCGCTTTTACGAAGTCGTTTTCTTGAACTAAGATTTGGTTTGAAAGTTTTACTAAGTATTTCTTCACTTCACCAAATTTAGACTCGATAGCGATTTCTCGGTTACCTCTCTTAATTTTTCCAAATGTTACAACACCATCAATTTCAGAAACTACTGCTGGGTTTGAAGGATTACGAGCTTCTAATAACTCTGTAATTCTTGGTAAACCTCCAGTAATATCTCCTGCTTTAGAAGAACGACGTGGAATTTTAACTAAAATCTTACCTGCTTTAATTTTTTCTCCATCGTTAACCATAAGGTGAGCTCCTACTGGTAAGTTGTATGAACGAATTAACTCGCCATCTTTACCATAGATGTGTAACGTAGGGATTAATTTTTTATTTCTACCTTCAGAAATTACTTTCTCTTGGAAACCAGTTTGCTCGTCGATTTCAACAATGAACGATTGTCCTTGTTCTAAATCTTCGTAACCTACTTTACCAGTAAATTCAGAAATAATTACCCCGTTATATGGATCCCATTTACAGATTGTAGTACCTTTTTCAACAACGTCTCCATCATTTACAAAAATACTTGATCCGTAAGGAATATAGTGTGTATTTAATACAATACCTGTTTTTGGCTCAACTAATTTTAACTCAGTAGAACGAGAAATTACGATATCAACAGCATTTCCTTCAGCATCTTCACCTTTAACTGTTTTTAAATCTTCAATTTCTAATCTACCTGCAAAACGAGTTACAATGCTAGACTCTTCAGAGATACCTCCAGCAACCCCTCCAACGTGGAACGTACGAAGTGTTAACTGTGTACCAGGCTCACCAATTGATTGCGCTGCAATAACTCCAACTGCTTCACCTTTCTGAGTCATCTTACCTGTTGCCAAGTTTCTACCGTAACATTTAGCACAAATTCCTTTAGTTGCCTCACATGTTAATGGCGAACGAACCTCTACTCTTTCTACTGGAGAAGCTTCGATTTTCTTAACAATAGCTTCTGTAATTTCCTCACCAGCATGAACTAAAATTTCATTATCTAATGGGTTAATTACATTTTGTAAAGCCACACGTCCTAAGATTCTTTCCCCTAAAGTTTCAACGATTTCTTCGTTTTTCTTTAAAGCAGAAACTTCAATACCTCTTAATGTACCACAATCTACAGAGTTTACGATTACATCTTGAGATACGTCATGTAAACGACGTGTTAAGTAACCCGCATCGGCTGTTTTAAGAGCGGTATCCGCAAGACCTTTACGAGCACCGTGAGTAGAAATAAAGTACTCAAGGATAGAAAGACCTTCTTTAAAGTTCGATAAAATTGGGTTTTCGATAATTTCACCACCACCAGCAGTTGATTTTTTAGGCTTAGCCATCAAACCACGCATACCAGTTAACTGACGAATCTGCTCTTTAGAACCCCTCGCTCCAGAATCAAGCATCATATATACCGAGTTGAAACCTTGTTGGTCTTCACGGATATTTTTCATTGCTAACTCTGTTAATTGCGCATTAGCTGAAGTCCATATGTCAATAACTTGGTTGTAACGCTCGTTATTAGTAATAAGACCCATACTATAGTTCATCGAAATTGCTTCTACTTGCTCACGAGCATCAGCGATTAATTTCTCTTTTTGTTCAGGAATTCTAATATCACCTAATGAGAATGATAAACCTCCACGGAATGCGAACTTATACCCCATATCTTTCATGTTATCCAAGAAAGCTGCAGTTGTAGGAACGTCAGTTACCGCTAAGATTTTACCAATAATATCACGTAATGATTTCTTAGTTAATACCTCATTGATATATCCAGCTGCTTCAGGTACTACTTCATTAAATAATACTCTACCAGCAGTTGTTTGAATAATTTTATAAACTAATTCACCGTTTTCATTAAAGTCTTTTGCTCTAATTTTCACTCTAGCATTCAACTCTAATTTTCCTTCATTTAAAGCGATATTTACCTCTTCAGCAGAATAGAAAGTTAATCCTTCACCTAAAATTTTGTGCTCAGGAGTTGATAAACGCTCTTTAGTCATGTAGTAAAGACCAAGAACCATGTCCTGAGAAGGAACCGTGATAGGTGCACCATTTGCAGGGTTTAAGATATTGTGAGAAGCTAACATTAATAATTGTGCTTCTAAAATAGCTTCTGGTCCTAATGGTAAGTGAACCGCCATCTGGTCACCATCGAAATCGGCATTAAACGCCGTACATGTCAATGGGTGTAACTGAATCGCTTTTCCTTCAATTAATTTAGGTTGGAATGCCTGAATACCTAAACGGTGTAACGTAGGAGCACGGTTAAGTAATACTGGGTGACCTTTGATTACATTTTCAAGGATATCCCACACTACAGGCTCTTTTTTGTCGATAATTTTCTTAGCCGACTTAACTGTTTTTACAATTCCTCTTTCGATTAACTTACGAATAACGAATGGTTTGTAAAGTTCAGCCGCCATATCTTTTGGTAAACCACACTCGTACATTTTCATTTCTGGTCCAACGACAATTACCGAACGAGCAGAATAATCCACACGTTTACCTAATAAGTTTTGACGGAAACGTCCTTGTTTACCTTTTAATGAATCTGATAACGATTTTAATGGTCTGTTAGATTCTGTTTTAACTGCAGAAGCTTTACGTGTATTGTCAAATAATGAATCTACAGATTCTTGTAACATACGTTTTTCGTTTCTTAAGATTACTTCAGGAGCTTTGATCTCCATTAATCTTTTTAAACGGTTGTTACGGATGATTACTCTTCTGTACAAATCATTTAAATCTGACGTTGCAAAACGACCTCCATCAAGTGGTACTAACGGACGTAATTCTGGTGGAATAACTGGAATTACTTTTAAAATCATCCACTCAGGACGGTTTTCTCTGTTTAAGTTAGACTCACGGAATGATTCTACAACATTTAAACGTTTTAAGGCTTCTGTCTTACGTTGTTTAGATGTTTCGTTATTAGCAGCGTGACGTAATTCGTATGATAATTCATCTAAATTAGTACGAGCTAATAAATCCATAATACATTCAGCACCCATTTTAGCGATGAATTTATTTGGATCATTATCATCTAAATATTGATTTTCCATTGGAAGTGTATCTAAAATATTTAAATACTCTTCTTCAGTAAGGAAATCTAATTTTTGTAAAGATTCGCCATCAGCATTTTTAGCAATACCTGGTTGAATTACTACATATCTTTCGTAGTAAATAATCATATCTAATTTCTTAGATGGTAATCCTAAAATATATCCGATTTTGTTTGGCAAAGAACGGAAATACCAAATGTGAGCGATTGGCACAACAAGATTGATGTGTCCAACTCTGTCTCTACGAACTTTTTTCTCCGTTACTTCAACACCACATCGGTCACAAACGATTCCTTTGTAGCGGATTCTTTTATACTTACCACAAGCACACTCGTAATCTTTAACTGGACCGAAAATTCGCTCACAGAAAAGACCATCTCTTTCTGGTTTGTGGGTACGATAGTTGATTGTTTCTGGTTTTAAAACCTCACCTCTTGATTCTGCCAAAATAGATTCTGGAGAAGCAAGTCCTATCGTGATTTTGTTAAATCTTTTAACGGTATTTTTATCTTTTAATCTTGTCATGATATGAATACTTTCGATTTATGAAAAGCGTTATAAAGGGAGTAACCAAAGCTACTCCCGGATAAATTTATTCTTCTAATCTGATGTCTAATCCAAGACCTTTTAATTCATGCATTAATACATTGAACGATTCAGGTAATCCTGGTTCTGGCATAGTTTCTCCTTTAACGATAGCTTCGTAAGTTTTAGCTCTACCAATAACGTCATCCGATTTAACAGTTAAGATTTCTCTTAGCGTACTTGATGCACCATATGCTTCAAGAGCCCAAACCTCCATCTCTCCAAAACGCTGACCTCCGAATTGAGCTTTACCTCCTAATGGTTGTTGCGTAATTAAAGAGTAAGGACCAATAGAACGAGCATGCATTTTATCGTCTACCATGTGACCTAATTTCAACATATAGATAACTCCTACTGTTGCTGGTTGGTGGAAACGCTCTCCAGTTCCTCCGTCATATAAGTATGTATGACCGAATCTTGGAATTCCTGCTTCGTCTGTTAAGGCATTAATTTGATCTAAAGTAGCACCATCAAAAATTGGAGTAGCAAACTTCTTACCTAATTTTTGACCAGCCCATCCTAATACCGTTTCATAAATCTGACCGATGTTCATACGAGATGGTACCCCAAGTGGATTCAATACGATATCTACAGGAGTTCCGTCTTCTAAGAATGGCATATCTTCATGACGAACGATTTTAGCAACAATACCTTTGTTACCGTGACGTCCTGCCATTTTATCCCCTACTTTTAATTTACGTTTCTTAGCGATGTAAACTTTAGCAAGTTTTAAAATTCCAGAAGGTAATTCATCTCCAACAGTAATTGTAAATTTCTCTCTTCTTAACCAACCTTGTAAATCGTTTAATTTGATTTTGTAGTTGTGAATTAAGTCGTTCACCATTGCATTAGTATGCTCATCTGTTGTCCACTGACCTTTAGTTAAGTGAGCAAAATCTTCTACACCTTGTAACATCTTTTTAGTGAATTTTTTACCTTTTGGTAATACTTCTTCACCTAAATCGTTCATTACACCCTGAGAAGTTTTACCATCGATGATAACAAATAATTTTTCAATTAATTTGTCTTTCAAGTCGTTGTACTTAACTTCGAATTCAGTTTCTAATTTATCAACGTCTTCTTTATCTTTAGAACGTTTTCTCTTATCTTTTACTGCTTTCGCAAATAATTTTTTATCTAAAACTACACCGTGTAAAGATGGAGACGCTTTTAATGAAGCATCTTTTACATCACCCGCTTTATCTCCGAAGATAGCTCTTAAAAGTTTTTCTTCTGGAGTAGGATCTGATTCTCCTTTTGGTGTAATTTTTCCGATTAGAATATCGCCAGGTTTTACCTCTGCACCAATTCTAATCATACCGTTTTCATCTAAATCTTTAGTAGCTTCTTCAGAAACGTTTGGAATATCATTAGTTAATTCTTCGTTACCTAATTTAGTATCACGAACTTCTAATGTATAATCATCAATATGCAATGATGTAAAAATATCATCACGTACTACTTTTTCAGAAATTACGATTGCATCCTCGAAGTTGTACCCTTTCCATGGCATGAACGCCACTTTTAAGTTTCTTCCGATTGCTAATTCTCCGTTTTGAGTAGCATAACCTTCACATAACACTTGGCCTTTCACAACTCTGTCACCTTTTCTAACGATAGGTTTTAAGTTGATGCAAGTACTTTGGTTGGTTTTTCTATATTTGATTAACTGATACGTTTTTTCGTCTGTGTCAAAGCTTACCATGCGCTCTTCTTCAGTTCTGTCGTATTTAATGGTAATCATGTTAGCATCAACATACTCAACAGTTCCGTTTCCTTCCGCATTGATTAATACTCTTGAATCAGAAGCAACTTGTCTTTCTAAACCAGTACCAACGATTGGAGCTTCAGGACGTAATAATGGAACGGCCTGACGCATCATGTTAGATCCCATCAACGCACGGTTCGCATCATCATGCTCTAAGAAAGGAATCAATGAAGCTGAAATCGAAGCAATCTGATTTGGAGCAACGTCTGTGTAATGAACAGCAGTTGGAGCAACCACAGGGAAATCTCCTTCTTCACGCGCAATAACGTTCGCAGCGGTAATTTTACCTTTAGCATCCATTTCAATATTTGCTTGTGCAATCATTTTACCTTCTTCTTCTTCAGCGCTTAAATAAACTGGAGTAGATTCTAAATCAACCACACCATCCGTTACTTTACGGTAAGGCGTTTCGATGAATCCCATTCCATTTACTTTAGCATAAACTCCTAAAGATGAAATAAGTCCAATGTTTGGTCCCTCTGGAGTTTCAATTGGACAAAGTCTTCCGTAGTGTGTATAGTGAACGTCACGCACCTCGAAACCAGCTCTTTCTCTAGATAAACCTCCAGGTCCAAGGGCAGATAAACGACGTTTGTGTGTAATCTCAGCTAATGGATTCGTTTGATCCATGAACTGAGATAACTGGTTTGTTCCAAAGAATGAGTTAATTACCGATGATAATGTTTTAGCATTAATCAAATCGATAGGTGTAAACACCTCGTTATCACGAACGTTCATTCTTTCACGAATAGTTCTAGCCATACGAGCTAAACCTACTCCGAACTGAGCTGATAATTGCTCACCAACAGTTCTTACACGACGGTTTGATAAGTGGTCGATATCATCAATCTCTGCTTTAGAGTTGATTAATTCGATCAAATATTTAACGATTGTAATAAT
>JAANMV010004039.1_pt1 | contig 12020 bp, 10 predicted proteins | sample 7279661 | NCBI WGS metagenome assembly JAANMV01 (sample SAMN14094540, study PRJNA606508) | bioreactor metagenome | isolation source: A lab-scale SPAN reactor treating ammonium-rich wastewater day 121 | place: Ireland: Galway | collected 2017-05-16 | reverse complement strand
ACGATGCCGTCATCGGCGGGGCGGCCGCCGGGAAGCAGGACGGATGCCGCGGCGACGCCGGCCGGCATGACCCCGGCCACCACGCCGCCCGCGAGCACGCCGCCGATGAACAGCAGGTTGACGAGCACCAGGGTCCACACGGCGTCGAGCATCTGCATGACCCGGCCCGTCCACCCTGTAGCGGCGTACGTCTCGGCGCTCATGAGCGCACCGTCTTCGAGCCGCTCCAGACCACCCCGTCGGCATCGATGCCGCTGAACGAGAGCACCGGGCATCCCGCGACGGGATCCCATGCGCCGAAGACCACGGCATCCAGCCCGGCGGCTTCCGATCCGGCCGAGCCGGACGACGCGTCCGGGATCACCGTCAGATGGGTCGTGGCCGGCTCTCCTGCGCTCATCAGATCCGACTCGATGCGCACGCGCTCGGCGTCGACGACGCCGGCGGTCTCCGGCGCGAAGCGCACGGCATCCCACTCCCCTGCGACGGGCTCGGCAGCGGCGAGGCGCTCGGTGCCGTCGCCCGCGTACGGGTGCGGCGACACGACGGGCCAGCCCGTGGCGGTCCAGTGCACGCGACGGATCTGCGCCTCGTGCTCGGTCGGGGCGTCCGCGAAGCGCACGTGGTGCACCATGAAGGTGTCGGTGCCGTCGTGGAAGATCGAGTTGTGCCCCGGAGCGATCAGCCCCGGGCCGCCGGGAAAGCGCAGACCGCCGAGCACCTTGGTGCCGGTCGAGACGGCGTGCTCGTCGGTCGGCGAGGTGAGGTCGCGCCCCTGGTGGTCGAGGTACGGCCCCGTGATCGAGTCCGAGATGCCCACCCGCACGCTGTACGTGTCGACCAGCGAGTCGTACGACACGAAGAGCACGTGGCGACCGTCGCGCTGCACGACGTAGGCGCCCTCGATCGCGCCGTCGACGCCGGCGGGTCGTCGGGCGATCAGCGTGCCCGGTTCGTCACGTCGGCGCCGGCCGGTCTCGAGCGCGAGCTCTACCGCGTGGATGCCGCCGAAGAACGATCCGTACAGCATCCACGGTGTGCCGTCGCGGTCGTACCCGACTGCCGCGTCGATCGCGTTGATCGTGTCGCGCGCGTGGTCCGTCGCGATCACGATGCCCTCGTCGCGCCAGGGACCGGCGGGCTCGGCCGCCGTGGCCAGTCCGATCGCCGAGGTGCGCGAGCCGAACGTCGACGCGGAGTAGTACATGTGCCACCGCGTCTCCCGCGGTACGTCGCCCTCGGCATCGGCATCGGCGGTCGGCCAGCGCACCACCTCCGGCGCCCACAGGCCCACCGCCCCCGACCACGAGCCGGCGGGAGCCGGCACCCCCTTCAGCGCGGTGCCGCGGTAGGTCCACGTGACCAGGTCCGGCGAGGTGCGCACGTGCACGCCGGCCGGCACCCGGTCGAGCCCCGACGCGGCGTCGGTCGAGAACATGTACCAGAGTCCGTCGTCGCCGCGCACGACGGTCGGGTCGTGCGCGTTGCGCGCACCCCAGGTCGCGGTGTCTGCGGTGTCGACGGTGTCTGCGGTGTCTGCGGTGTCTGCGGTGTCTGCGGTGTCTGCGGTGTCGATCATGCTCAGCCCTTGGCCCCGGTCAGCGCGACGGATTCGATGATCTGCCGTTGGAAGATCACAAACACCACGAGCACGGGGATGAGCGCGATGAACGATGCGGCCATGATCAGCGGGTAGTCCGTCTGGCTCGCGTAGGTGGCGTTGAAGCTCGCGATCACGAGCTGCAGTGTCTGCCTCTCCGGCGAGTTCAGGTAGATGATCGGCGCCAGGTAGTCGTTCCACACCGCCATGAACCACAGGATGAACTGCGCAGCCACCGCGGGGCGGATGGCGGGGAAGATCAGCGTCCAGAAGATGCGCAGATACCCGGCGCCGTCGAGTTTGGCGGCCTCGATGATCGAGTCGGGCACCGAGTCCAGGAACTGACGCAGGAAGAAGATCATCACGATGTTGCCGAACAGGCCGGGCAGGATGAGCGGCCACAGGGTGTCGACCATGCCCAGATCGCCGAACATCTTGAACTGCGGGATCATGATCGTCGGGAACGGGATCATGATCGCCACGAGCAGGGTGAGGAAGACGACGTTCTTGAAGGGCAGCCGCATCTTCGCGAACGCGAAGGCGGCGAGTGCGCTGGTCGCGGTGCCCACCACCGTCACGCTCACCGAGACGACGATGCTGTTCCAGATGCCGCTGGCCAGCGGACCCGCCGACCACACGCGCAGATAGTTCTCCCACTGCACGGGGTCGGGGATCCACTGCGGCGGCAGCGCGAACACCGCCTCACGGGTCTTCAGCGACGTCGTGAAGGTCCACAGCAGCGGCGCGATCATGATGATCCCGCCGACGGCGAGCACGATCGTGACGATGACGTTCATCGAGCGGTAGGAGCGCGAGCGCATGCCGACCGGGGTCGACGAATCGCCGATCGGGGCGCGTCGACGGCGGCGGCCGCCGGGGTCCTGAGGGAGCACTGCCACGGCGGTCGCGGGGGCGGGCGACGGCGAGGTCGAGGTCGTGAAAGTCATGGCTGCCTCACTCGATCGAGAACTGGGAGCGTCGGTTCATCTGGAACTGGATCGCGGTGATGACGAAGACCAGCAGCCCGAGAACCACGGACATCGAGGTGGCGTAGCCCATCTGGAGGTAGTTGAAGGCTTTCTGCCAGATGTACCAGACGATGGACGCCGTCGAGAACTCGGGCCCCCCGGTGGGGGTCATGATGTTGATCTCGATGAAGATCTGCGCGCCGCCGATGATGCTCGTCACGACGAGGAAGAAGGTGACCGGCCGCAGCATGGGAATCGTGATGTGGCGGAACTGCTGCAGGGCGTTCGCACCGTCGATCGCCGCCGCCTCGTACAGGTGCCTCGGCACCGACTGCAGGGCGGCCAGATACAGCAGCATCGAGAAGCCGACGCCCTTCCACACCGCCATGATGATGATCGCGGGCTTCGCGGTGGATGCGTCCTGCAGCCAGTTCGGGCCGTCGATGCCGAACATCGCGAGCACCTGGTTGATGAGGCCGAAGTCACCGTTGTAGGCCCACTGCCACAGGATCGTCACGGCCGCGAGCGACGAGATGACCGGCACGTAGTAGACCGTGCGGAAGAACGTCGTGCCGCGCATGCGCCGGTTCAGCGCGAGGGCCAGCAGGAGCGAGATGATCAGGCCGACGGGGATGCCGATCATCATGAAGACGGTGTTGCCCATCGCCTTCCAGAAGTACGGGTCGCCGATCATCTCGACGTAGTTGTCGAGACCGTTGAACGTCGGCTCGCTCAGGCCGTTCCACTTGGTGAACGAGGCGTACACCGCGTACAGCATGGGATAGCCGATGAAGATGAGGAAGCCGATGACCGGAGCCGCGATGAAGGCGGCTGCGGCGAGGTGCTCTCGGCGGTGGAGTCGGGAACGTCGGATGGTGGTCGGAGAGCCCATCACGGCTCACCTCCTTTCGGGTACCGGATGCGGGTGCCGGGGGCGCGCGTGCGCCCCCGGCGGACGATCAGCCGATGCCGGCGTCGGCGTTGGCCTTGTCGAGCAGCTCCTGCATGCGCGGCTGCACCTCATCGAGGTAGTCCTTCGCGCTCTGCTTGCCGTCGAGCACGGGCTGGATGTTCTTCCACAGCTCGTCGTACCACTCGGCGCTGTAGGTGGTGTTGGCGGGCAGTGCGCGGCCGTAGTCCTGCACGATGTCGAGGAACTCCTGCTTGTTCGCCGGCGGCGTGGTGGAGTCGGCGACCCACGTGTCGGCCATGTCGATGAGGTTCGGGATCTGCACGCCGTCGTCGACGAGCGACTGCTGCGCGGTCTCGTTCGTCGAGAGGTAGATCGCGAGCTTCGTGGCGAGGTCGGCGTTCTTCGTGCTCTCGCTGACGGCGATGCCGAGGGTTCCGGTCCAGGTGGCCGTCTCACCGGTCTTGCCGACCGGGTACGGGATGAGGTCCCACTCGAAGTCGAGCTTCTGGTACGTGGGCACATCCCACGGGCCGACCGGGAAGAAGCCGATCTCGCCCTGCATCCAGCGCTGGTAGGTGTCGAGCGTCTGCGAGTCGGAGCTCGAGGGGGTGACGGCGTCCTTCGTGCTCATGTCGGCGAAGAACTGCAGCGCCTCGACGAACTCGGGGCTGTCGACAGTAACCCGGGTGCGGTCGTCGTTGAGCCAGTCCCCGCCGTTCGACCACACGAACGACTGCAGGTTCCACTGCACGTTCAGCCCGGTGCCCCACTGGTCGAGCTTGCCGTCGCCGTCGTTGTCCTTCGTCAGCTTCTTGGCGACATCGATGAACTCCGCCCAGGTGTAGGGCTGATCGACGTCGGGAAGCGGGATGCCGGCCTCTTCGAACATCGTCTTGTTGTAGCCGAACGAGAACGGGCCGACGTCCTTCGGCATGGCGTAGATGTCGCCCTTGCCCATGAGCGCGCCGTCGAAGCGGTAGCTGTCGACCCCGTACGCCCACACGTTGTCGAGGTCGACCTCCTTCTCGACGGCCGCGGTGATGTCCTTGATGATCCCGGAGCGCACGTACGCCTGCACGCTGCCAGGGTCGACGTAGAAGACGTCGGGGACCTTCTTGCCGGCGATGGCCGCCTTGAGCTTGGTGCTGTACTCGTCGGCCGTGGTCATGATGATCTTCACGTCGACGTCGTTGGCCTTCTCGAACTCTTCGATCGCCTTGGTATAGGCGGCCTTCTCGGCGTCGCTGCCTCGGAACATGAAGGTGAGCGTGCCGTCGTCGCTCGCCGCTCCGGATGCGGAGCAGCCGGTTGCGGTGATGCCGGCGAGCGTGATCACGCCGGCGATGGCCAGGATCCGTGACTTCATTGTGCGGGTCTTCCTCTCAGAGCTGACTTCGATGTCATCGCCCAGCGCCATGCCGCCCAGCGATCCTCACAGAATTTACAACGTTGTAGTAAACGTTGTAGAAACATTGTGACCCCACCGGCCGCTGCTGTCAACTGGAAGCGGACGACTCGCGTTCGAGGATGCGGTAGTCGGCGAAGAGGGTCTGCGGCGCAGCATCCGCCTTGCCGCCGATGCGGGCCAGCAGCGTCGAGACGGCCGTCTTCGCGATCCAGCCGCGGCCGGGATCGACCGTCGTGAGCGACGGGATCGAGTACGCCGCCTCGTCGAGACCGTCGAAGCCGATCACCGAGACGTCGTGCGGCACCCGCAGACCCGCCTCCTGCAGTACCCGCATGGCGCCCAGCGCGAGGGTGTCGTTCAACCCGAAGACGGCATCGAACTCCGCTCCCCTGGCGAGGATGTCGCGCATCGAATCGGCGCCGTTCGCCCGATGCCACAGCGTCGTGTATCCGACGATGGAGTCGTCGTACTCGATGCCGGCCGCGTCCAGCGCCTCGCGGTACCCCTGCAGGCGCAGCGCCGCGGATCCGACGATCTCGCCCTCGTGGGCGCCGACGACGGCGATGCGGCGTCGCCCCTGTGCGATCAGGTGCTCGGTGGCCGCGCGCGCCGCGTCGACGTTGCGCATGGTCACGTGGTCAGTCGGGCCGTCGAAGATGCGCTCGCCGAGCAGCACGAGCGGATAGGGCACGTCCAGAGCGGCCACGTCATCGGGCCCCATGCCGAGTGGGCTGAAGATCAGCCCGTCGGTGAGCTTGAGTCGCGAGCTGCGCAGCAGGTCGAGCTCGCGCTCGCGATCTCCGCCGGTTTGCTCGACGAGAACGACGACGCCGGCGGCTTCGGCCTCGTGGATGACCTGCGCGGCCAGCTCGGCGAAGTACGCCAGGCTCAGGTCCGGCAGGGCGAGAGCGATCGCGCCCGTGCGCCCCGACCGCAGGTTCCGTGCGGTGAGATTGGGCGTGTACCCGAGCTCGCCGATCGCCTTCTCCACCTTCGCGCGCGTGGCCGGGCGGATGTGCTCGTAGTCGTTGATGACGTTCGACACGGTCTTGATCGAGACCCCCGCCAGCCTCGCCACGTCGTGCAGCGTGACAGCCATCGGCATCCTCCCGCGTGTCGCCTGGCATCGGGGTGATGCCGCTCAGCCCCAGGTTACAACGTTGCACAGGATCGGTGCACGGCCGCGGTGCACCGCACGCGTCACCCCGGGCGCCGCTCGGCCGACCCGCCGGGCGTCGCCCCCGGGACATCGGCGCCCCGGGCGTCGCCGCCGTGTGAGGATGTGGGCATGCCAGGAACGCTCGCCCTCAACGACGGCAGTCGGCTTCCCGCCCTCGGGTTCGGGCTGTACAAGGTGCCGATCGAGCAGACCGCCGAGGTCACCCTCGCCGGCATCGACGCGGGCTACCGGCTGGTCGACGGAGCGCGGTTCTACGGCAACGAGCGCGAGCTCGGCGAGGCGATCCGATCGTCGGGGCGACGCGACGACCTGATGGTGGCCTCGAAATTCTGGGGCGATCCGGTGCAGAGCCGCGAGCAGGCCATCGCCGACTTCGCGGATTCCGAACGCGAGCTGGGCGTGGGTCCGCTCGATCTCTACATGATCCACTGGCCGCGCTCATCGCGAGGCGCCTTCGTCGACGTGTGGCGCGGGCTCATCGAGCTGCAGCAGGAGGGACGCGTGCGCACGATCGGCGTCGCCAACTTCGAACCGGACGATCTGCACCGCCTCGTCGACGAGACCGGCGTCGCACCCGCGCTGAACCAGGTCGAGTCGCACCCGTGGCTGCCCCAGCACGAGCTGCGTGCCCTGCACGCCCGGCTCGGCATCGTGACGCAGGCGTGGAGCCCGCTCGGCCGCGGCCGCCTGCTCGATGACCCGACCCTTCTCGCCGTCGCGGCGAAGCACTCCGTCACGGTCGCGCAGGTGGTGCTGCGCTGGCATCTGCAGCTCGGCGGAGCCGCCGTCGTCAAGTCGACGCATCCCGAGCGCCTGCGTCAGAACCTCGACCTCGACGACGTCGCGCTCGACGACGACGACATGGCGGTCATCGCCGGCATGGAGAGCGGCGAGCGCACCGGCACCCACCCGCGCGACCGGCAATAGGCTGAGGCGCGCCGCGCGAGACCGCTCGGTTTCGCGCGTATAGCGTTGCAGGACAGAACCCGACGGAAGGACAGCGACCATGCGCATCGCCCTCACCGGAGCATCCGGCAAACTCGGCACCGTCGTCGCTCGCGAACTGCGCGCGAACCGCTGGGACGTCATCGGAATGGACGTCGTCGGCGCCCGCGCCGACGACTTCGTGCAGGTCGACCTCACCGACTACGGTCAGGTCGTGGACGCGCTCACCGCGGTGGGCGACCGCCATGACGGCATCGATGCGGTCGTGCACCTCGGCGCGATTCCCGCACCGGGCGTCCGCAGCGACGTGGCCACCTTCCACAACAACCTGCCGGCGACGTTCAACGTCTTCTGGGCAGCCGTGCGACTGGGCATCCGGCGCATCGTGTACGCCTCCAGCGAGACGGTGCTGGGGCTGCCGTTCGACGTGCCGCCACCGTACATCCCCGTCGACGAGGAGTATCCCGCGCGCCCGGAATCGGTGTACTCCCTGGTGAAGACCCTGGAAGAGCAACTGGCGCGCGAGCTGGTGCGGTGGCATCCCGACCTGTCGGTCACGGCGCTGCGGTTCTCGAACGTGATGGTGCCCGAGGACTACGCCGAGTTCCCCTCCTTCGACGACGACGCCATGACGCGCAAGTGGAACCTGTGGGGCTACATCGACGCGCGACGGCGCCCAGGCTGTCGAGCGCGCACTGCAGGTGGCGAAGCCGGGGTTCGACCGCTTCATCATCGCCGCTGCCGACACCGTCATGTCGCGGCCCAACGCCGAGCTGATCGCCGAGGTCTTCCCCGATGTGCCGGTGACCCGCGACGTGGCGCCGAACGAGACGCTGCTCTCGATCGACCACGCCAGGGACGTGCTCGGCTTCGAGCCTGAGCACTCCTGGCGCGACCAGGTCTGAGACCGGCGCTCACGCGTGAGAAACGGCAGGACGGATGCCGTCAGCCGGCGGCTTCCTCCGGACGCTCCTGCACCTCGATCGCGGCGGTGTCGGGCTCGTACTGCTCGATGTGCCGCTCGTCGACACCGTTGTACGCCGACAGCGGGCGGATCAGGGCGTTCGAGGCCTGCTGCTCGAGAATGTGGGCGGTCCAGCCCACGATCCGCGCGGCGATGAACAGTGGCGTGAACGTCAGCGTGTCGTACCCGATCAGGTTGTACGCCGGACCGGAGGGGTAGTCGAGGTTCGGGTAGATGCCCTTGCGCTCGACGAACTCGGTCTCGAGCTTCTCGTACAGCTCGGCGACGTCGGGCCTGTCGTAGTGCTCGACGAGGGTGTCGAGCGCGGCCTTCATCGTGGGCACGCGCGAGTCGCCGCGCTTGTAGACCCGGTGCCCGAAGCCCATGATCTTGCGCTTCTCGGCGAGCGCGGCGTCGAGCCATTCCTCGACACGGTCGGCCGAGCCGATCTCGTCGAAGATGTGCATGACGGCCTCGTTGGCACCGCCGTGCAGCGGTCCCTTGAGCGCGCCGATCGCGCCCACGACCGCCGAGTACAGGTCGCTGAGCGTCGAGGTGATCACCCGGGCGGTGAACGTGGAGGCGTTGAACGAGTGCTCGGCGTACAGGATCATCGAGCGGTTGAACGCGTCGACGACCGCCTGGTGGGGCTCTTCGCCGAAGGTCAGCCACAGGAAGTTCGCGGCGTAGTCGAGGTCGTCGCGCGACTCGATCAGCTCCTGCCCGCGGCGTCGGCGCTGACCGTACGAGACGACGGCCGGCAGCACCGCGAACAGCTGCAGGCTGCGCTGCAGGTTCTGCTCGGGCGTGCCGACCGCGTCGAGCACGCTGCCGGTGCCTGCGGTCTCGAACGCGCCGATCACGCTGACGGCCGTGCGCACCTCGTCCATCGGGTGCGAGTCGAGCGGCAGCGCGTCGACAGCGGCCTTCACCTCGGGGGTCAGAGCGCGGTGCCTGCGCTCGGTGGCGCGGAACTCGGCCAGCTGCGCTGCGGTCGGCAGCTCACCGTGCCACAGCAGGTACGCGACGGCCTCGAACGGCTGCGTCGCCGCGAGCTCCTGCACGGGGTACCCGCGATAGAGCAGGCTGTTGGTCTCGGGGTTGACCTTGCTGATCGCCGTCACATCAGCGACCACGCCCGCGAGGCCCTTCCTGATCTCGGATTCGCTCATTCGGTCACTCCTCGCTCGATGGTGAAGTTGAAGACTCCCGAGTCGAAGTGGTTGTACGACTCGTAGTCGATCAGATCATAGAGATCGGCGCGGTGCTGCATCTCGCCCAGCTTCGAGGTCAGGTGCCCCTCGTCGTTCAGCGTGTCGAGCGCGCGGCCCGCGGCGCCCATGGCGATGCGCAGCAGCGACACCGGCCAGATCACGATGTTCACGCCCACGTCCTGCAGCTGCGCCACCGAGAACAGGTCGGACTTGCCGAACTCGGTCATGTTCGCCAGGATCGGCACGTCGACGGCATCCCGGATCGCGGCGAACTCGTCCAGCGACCGCATCGCCTCGGGGAAGATCGCGTCGGCACCGGCATCCACCAGCGCCTTGGCGCGGTCCTTCGCCGCCTGCAGCCCGTCGACGGCGGCGATATCGGTGCGCGCCATGATGAGGAAGTTCTCGTCACGACGCGCGTCGACCGCGGACCGGATGCGTTTGATCGCCGTATCCGCGTCGACCACCGCCTTGCCGTCGAGGTGACCGCAGCGCTTCGGGTTGATCTGGTCTTCGATGTGAGCGCCGGCGAGGCCGGCGTCTTCGAGGGTCTGGATCGTGCGGGCGACGTTCATCGGCTCGCCGAATCCGGTGTCGGCGTCGATGATGGCGGGCAGCTCAGTCATGCGCGCGATCTGCTGCCCGCGACCGGCGACCTCGGTGAGCGTCGTCAGACCGATGTCGGGCAGCCCGAGATCGGCCGACAGCACCGCGCCCGAGATGTAGACGCCCTCGAAGCCCTTCTGCTCGATGAGGCGGGCGCTGAGCGGATTGAACGCGCCGGGGAAGCGCAGCAGCTCACCGCCGGCGAGCCGCTCCCGGAACGCGCGGCGCTTCTCGTGCGCGGGGGTGGTGGCGTACAGCATCAGGGTCCTCCTTCAGCTTTCGAATCGCTCAACTGGCACCCGAACCAGCTGAACGCCGGCCAGTTGAGCGATTCGAAAGCGGGTCAGAACGGTCAGAACAGCCCCTTCGGGGCGTCGGCGGATGCCAGGACACCCTTCTTCGCGACGATCGAGAGCTCCTGCACCTCGTCTGCGGTGAGCTCGGGAAGGCGCTGCACGAGCTCGAGGAACCGCTCGATCTCGGCCGCGTCGAGCACGGGCTGCGCGAGGACGCGGAACTTGCGGATGTAGTTCTCCCGCGCGAACGGACGAGCACCGAGCGGGTGCGCGTCGGCGACGGCGATCTCGTCGACGACGGTGCTTCCGTCGGTCAGGGTGATCTCGACGCGACCGCCGAACGCCTTCTCGGTGATGTCGGTGGAGTGGTAGCGGCGGGTCCACTCGGGATCCTCGACCGTGGTGATCTTGTGCCACAGCTCAACGGTGTCGGGGCGCTGCGCGCGCTCGGGTGTGTACGAGTCGACGTGGTGCCAGGTGCCGTCCTGCAGGGCGACGGCGAAGATGTACGGCACGGAGTGATCGAGCGTCTCGCGCGATGCGGTGGGGTCGTACTTCTGCGGGTCGCCCGCACCCGAGCCGATCACGTTGTGCGTGTGGTGGCTGGTGTGCAGCACGATCGACGCGATGTTGGCGGGGTCGCGCAGCGCGGGGTTGTCGGTGCCGAGGCGGCGGGCGAGGTCGATGATCGCCTGGGCCTGGTACTCGGCCGAGTGCTCCTTGGTGTACGTGTCGAGGATTGCGCGCTTGGGCTCACCAGGCGCGGGCAGCGGCACGTCGTACGAGGCGTCCTTGCCGTCGAGCATCCAGGCGATCACCCCGTCCTCGCCTTCGTATATCGGCGACGGAGAGGTCTGACCGCGCATCGCCCGGTCGACCGCCTCGACGGCCATCTTGCCGGCGAAGGCCGGCGCGTGCGCCTTCCAGGTCGAGATCTCGCCCTTGCGGCTCTGGCGGGTGGCGGTGGTGGTGTGCAGCGCCTGCCCGATGGCCTGGTAGATCGTCTCGGCGTCGAGCCCGAGCAGCGTGCCGATGCCGGCGGCGGCCGACGGGCCGAGGTGCGCGACGTGGTCGATCTTGTGCTTGTGCAGCGAGATCGCCTTCACGAGGTCGACCTGGATCTCGTAGCCGGTGGCGAGGGCCCGCACGAGCGCGTGCCCGTCGGATCCGACGTGCTGCGCGACGGCGACGATCGGCGGGATGTTGTCGCCGGGGTGCGAATACTCGGCTGCGAGGAAGGTGTCGTGGTAGTCGAGCTCCCGCACGGCGACGCCGTTCGCCCACGCCGCCCACTCGGGGCTGGTGCGCTGGTCGAGCGGGCATCCGAAAACGGTGGCGCCCTTGCCGCCGGTCGAGACCGGGTGGCTGAACGCCTGCGCGCGCGCCGCGTTGATCGGGGCGCGGGTGAGGGATGCCGCGGCGACGGCCGCATTGTCGATCACGCGGTTGATGATCATGTCGACGACCTCTGGCTCGACCTCGACGGGGTCGACGGCGACCTGGGCGATCTTCCAGGCGAGCTGCTCTTCGCGCGGCAGCTCCTCTTCGGAGCGGTAGACGCGGACGTGGTGGTTGACGGTCATGGGGTTCCTTCCCTGAGGGACTGCAGGATGCTCTCGAGAGCGTTGTGGAGGTGGATGTGGGTCGCGTGCGCGGCGAGGTCGGCGTCGCGGGATGCCAGGGCGCGGGCGATCAGCAGATGCTCGCGCGCCGAGGCGGCGAGCCGGTCGGGCTTGTCGCGGGCCATGCGCCGCACCCGCACGAGGTGCGTGCGGACGGTGCGCAGAGCGGAGCTGAGATAGTCGTTGGCGACGGCCGCGTCGAGCCCGGCGTCGAGACGCGCGATGAGGGCGTAATAGGCATCCCGACCCTCGACCTCGGCGAGATCGACGCGGCTGAACTCGTCCGCCAGGGCGCCGAAGACCT
>JAANMV010004033.1_pt1 | contig 12038 bp, 12 predicted proteins | sample 7279661 | NCBI WGS metagenome assembly JAANMV01 (sample SAMN14094540, study PRJNA606508) | bioreactor metagenome | isolation source: A lab-scale SPAN reactor treating ammonium-rich wastewater day 121 | place: Ireland: Galway | collected 2017-05-16 | reverse complement strand
CTTGCGGGCGGGCACGGTGACGGTGAACAGCTTCGGCGAGGGCGACGTGACCACCCCCTTCGGCGGCTACAAGCAATCGGGCTTCGGCGGCCGCGACAACAGCGTCCACGCCCACGACCAGTACACCCAGCTCAAGACAATCTGGATCGACCTCAACCAGCAAGACGTGAGCCTGGGCTAGCGCTCTCCCAAGCCACCCGCTGCTTGGGGACGGGCGGCTTGAGGTGGCTGGGTGAAAAGCTTTTCAGGGATCCTGGTACATCGAAAGAGGCTTGCCCAGGATCGGGAACTTCGGGGCGGCGGCGTCGCATATCGCCGCTCGCCCGGGCCCAGGCATATGCTTCCTGCTTCAGCGACTGGACGAAGGAGCATGTTGCCCGTTATCAGTTGCGTCAGCGCAATCCGTGCCGGCCCGGCCCGGCCCGGCCTGGGCGTCACCATCGACTGTTTCGGCGCCCCGGTCGCCAGCTTTTTGGGAAGGAAAGACCATGCTTCCAGCCGTGCTGACCTATGAGGCAAGCGTCCATGCGCTGAGCTGGCCGGGTGCGATAGACGCCCTGCGCCGTGGCCACCGGCTGCCGCGGCCCGAGCAGGGCGACTTGCTGCTGGGTTTGGGCGATGCCAGGCTGCTGAACCGGGCCGCCCGGATCGAGGGCCTCGGCTTCGCGATCAAGGGCGACAGCATCTTTCCCGGCAATGCCGCCAAGGGCCTGCCCACGGTGCATGGCGCGGTGCTGCTCTACGATCCCGATTGCGGCGCCGTGCGCGCCGTGATCGACAGCCAGCTGGTCACGCAGGTGAAGACCGTGGCCGACAGCCTGCTGGGCGCGCAATGCCTGGCGCGCCCGGACAGCCGGCACCTGCTGATCGTCGGCGCCGGCGCGGTGGCGGCGACGCTGGCGCGCGGCTATGACGCGGCCTTCCCCGGCATCGAGCGGATCTCGATCTGGTCGCGGCGGACCGAGCAGGCCCAGGCGCTGGCCGCGACGCTGGGCGATCTGCGGGCCGAGGTCGCGGCCGTCGGGAACCTGCCCGAGGCCGTGGGCCAGGCCGACATCGTCTCGGCCGCCACCATGGCCCGGCAGCCGGTCCTGCTGGGCGAATGGGTGCGGCCGGGCACGCATGTCGACCTGATCGGGGCCTTCACGCCGGAGATGCGCGAGGCCGACGATGCCCTGATCGCCTCGGCCCTGGTCTACGTGGATTTCGTCGACACGGTCGTGGACCGGATCGGCGAGATCATGCAGCCGATCCTATCGAGCGCTATCAGCCGCGGCCATGTGCGGGGCGACCTCTACGATCTGGTGGCGGCGGACGGCTCCAGCCGCCGGTCCGATGACCAGGTCACGCTGTTCAAGAACGGCGGCGGCGCGCATCTGGACCTGATGATCGCCAGCTATGTCGTCGAGGCGGTCGAGGCGTCAAGGATCTGTTCCACGGATGGATAGGCCCGCGCCCCGGACGCGGATCTTGTGGCTTGTCATGCGCCCAGGTTTTCTTGGCAGGCCCGCCGGATGACCGAGAGGACCGAAGCGGTCGTCAAGGCAGCGGGCGAGTGACACGGCCCACAAACAGGGGCGAAGGGGATCGTCGTGGCCAAAGCCGAGCCGCTGGGAAGCCTTGTCGCGCGGATCGCGCATTGGTTGCCCGGCCGCGTGATCGTCGCGGATGCCGCCATCGGTCGCACGCGGATCAGCGGCCTTTTCGACATCTCCGACCCCGAGCGCGCGCTGGACGCCGCCGTCCGCCCGACCGGCGGCCGGTTGCGCCGGGGCTCGGGTCTGTTGGCGGTCATCTCCAGCGTCTGAACTTTTTTCGGCAATCGACCGAGTGAATCGCCCGCCCGGTTGTCTTAGTCATAAGGTTGGGCAATGCCTACAACCACGACAAGAACGTAAGGCATGGCGCGGTTTATCACGCCCTGACCCCGCGGCACATGCTGAAGCTGTGGACGGACTACACCCTGCCGGGCGTATACTCCCGATGGACCGGCGTGACGGTGAAAGGCCGCCATGGCACCTCGGGGACCGCGCGGATCGGCGGAGCGAGCCAGGACTACCGGATCCGGCAGGGCGGCCATGCGGTTGGGGACGCGCATGTCAGCTGCCGGATCGACGATCCGTGGCAGATGGCGCTGAACGTCAACGATGTCTTCGACCAGTACTATAATTCGGTGCTGGGCCCGCCCACCGGCGGCAACGGGTATGGCGAGCCGAGGAACGCCACGCTGACGCTGCGCGGGCGGTTCTGACCTTGCCGGGCCGTCGCCGATCCGTTCGGCGATACCGCGCTGCAAGGCGCCGCCCGGTCGGGAAGGCTCAGCCTTCCGCTGACTCCCTTCGCGCTGGCCTTCTGCCGGCACCGGCCTGCAGGTGCCGGCCCGGTCCGCGCGGGTGGACGGGAAGGGCGGTGGAGATGGTGGAAACCGGCAAGGCGAAGGCCGCTTGCCGGCGGCTGCTTACCGGAGCCCCGTCCTGCCGGGAGCGGCTATTGCCGGGGGCTTTCCGGCGCGGCGGTTCGGGAAAGCTCTCGCGCCCGCTGCGCGGCGGCGGCGACGGCTTTCAGGCAAAGTTCCGGCAACGCGCCTTCTGCTTCGAAGACGGCCAGACCGGCCTCGGTCGTGCCCGCCTTGCTGGTCACGGCTTTCTTCAGCTCTTCCGCCGTCCGGGGATCGGCATGCATGAGTTCGGCGGCGCCGCGGAAGGTTTGGCGCACCAGCAGGTCGGCAAGCGCGGCATCCATGCCCGACGCCACGGCCGCTTCCATCATGTATTGCGCAAAGGCGAATATGTAGCCCGGCCCGCTGCCCGCGACCGCGGTTGCCGCATCGATCAGGGTTTCGTCCGAAAGCCAGCGGAACTGGCCGACGGCCTCGAACAGCGTCGCGACCATGCGCCGGTCGGCCTGGGTCAGCCCATCCGCGGCAACTCCGACGGTCATCGCCTGCCCGACAAGGGCGGGCAGGTTCGGCATGGTCCGCGCGATCCTTTCGCTGCCGAGCCGTGCTGCAAGCGCGTCCAACGTGACGCCCGCCATGATCGAGGCGATGGCGCCGGAGCGGATCACCGAAATCGCCAAGGGGGAGAGCTCGGCAAATTGCTGCGGTTTCACGCAGAGGATGCCGAGATCGAACCTGGCCTCCCCGAGCTTTGCGAAGTCCGGGTGGGTCTCGACCGCCATGCCGGCGGGCAGAAGCGCCTTTGCCCGCTCGGGCGAGGGGTCGACGACGGTGATCCTCGCATCGGGGATCGCCCGCATCGCGGCAGAGGCGATCGCGCCACCCATGTTGCCGCAGCCGACAAACAGAAACCGTCTCATGTCCTGATCCTTTCTAGCCGCGCTGGGGATAAAGCCGGCGGTTGACCTCGTTCGAATAGCGCCGCAGGCAATATTGCTCGTTCAGCGTGCCGAGAACCCGGTGGTCCGCGTCCAATACCGCGAGCGTATCGGCCTCGTGGCGGCCGAATGCCAAGATCGCCTCGCGCACCGTCTGGTCGGGCCGCAACCATGCCGATGTCTGGTGGGCGATGGAGGCAAGCGGCATCTGCGGGTCCAGCCCTTCGCCATAAAGTTCGCTGGTGATGCACAGCCCGGCATAGCGGCCGGCGTCGTCCACCATCGGCACCGCCTTGGTCGAGCCCGGCGGAAACCGGCGCCGGGCCTCTGCCAGCTTCATCGATGCCGGTGCCTCGGACGCGACGCGACGCATCATCTTTCCGACGCTGAGTTCGCGCACCCAGCCGATGTCCGCGGCCGACCGGATCGTTTCCCCCCGGATATGGAAACGCCAGGTGGAAAAGCTGAAGCCGAAGAACTGCCGCACGATTGCCGTGGCGATCAGCGCGGCAAACAGCACCGCAAGCGCCAGCGGCAGGCTCTTGGTCGTCTCGAGGGCAAGGAAGCACATCGCCAGGGGGGCGCCGATCACCGCCGTCGCCAGGGCGCACATGCCGACCACGGCAAAGACGACGATGGGCAATTCCAGCCCGAATGCCATCAGCCAGGCGATGCCGAGGATCTTGCCCAGGATGGCCCCGAGCAGAAGCGACGCAAAGAACAGCCCGCCCCGGAAGCCCGACCCGATGGAGATGACCGAGGCGAGCGCCTTCAGCACGAAAAGCAGGACAAGGGCACCCAGCGTCAGGTTGCTGCCGAACACCACGTCCATCGCGCCATGGCCGGAGGACAGCACGCGCGGCGTCGCCAATGCCAGCAGGCCGACGCAAAGCCCGCCGACAACCGGCTGGCTCCATCCCGGCAGGACGCTTTTGCGGAACGTGTTCTCGGTCGCAGAAACGGCGCGCATGATCAGGATGCCGACCACGGCAGAGATGACGGCAAGCACGGCGATGGGGATGAAGGACGGTGCCGGGATCTGGCCGGCGAAATAAAGGTCCAGCCCGTGATGCCCGCCGACGAGGCGGGTGACGGCCGTCGCGGAAATCGCGGCGGCAAGGACGGGCAGAAGCGCGGCGACCGTATAGGAGGCCAGGACAAGCTCGAAGGCATAGAACGCCCCGGTCAGCGGCGCGTCGAAGGCGGCGGCAATCGCGCCCCCGGCACCGGCGGCGACCAGCTGGCGCAGGTCTTCCCGGCGCAGGCGAAGCTTTTGGCCGCCCCATGAGGCGAGGGCCGAAGCGGCTTGGGTATAGGCCGCCTCCATCCCGACCGAGGCGCCGAACCCGCTGGAAACCATGGTCTGCCCGGAAATGAACAGGCTGCCGGGCACGGCGATCTTGCCGCCGGTCACGGCATTGGCCTCGATCGGGTCGGCGACGCGCCGGAACCAGCGCTGGCCGATCAGATAGGACGCGCCGAGCAGGATACCGCCGGCCAGCGGGCCGGATAGGGCGCGCAAAGGGTTCACGCTTTCCGCGCCGCTGACCTCGCCGGCGGAATCGAAGATCAGGACGGCCATGAAGGTCACGGCTTCCTGCATCAGGACCACCGCGCCGCCGGCGACGATCCCGATCACGGCCGCGATCACCGTATAGGCGATCTCGCTGCGGCGGACCAGCGCGCGCAGGCGGAAGGGGGCGAGCAGGCGCCGCAACCGATGGCGCCTGCGATTGAATCCGGTTCGCTTTGCCACCGGCTTACTGCGAAATATACTCTTGGTAGAGTTGGTTGATCCGGGCGGTGCGGGCGCCGGGCTTCCCGTCCCCGATGGGGCGGCCGTCGATCATCGCGACCGGGGTGATCCCCCCGAGCGTGCCGGTGACGAAGGCCTCGTCCGCGGAATAGACCTCGGCCAGGGTGAAAGGCTTTTCGCGCACGGTGAAACCCGCTTCGCGCCAGATATGGATCGCCTTTTTCCGGGTGATGCCGTTGAAGCAGGTCAGCCCTTCCGAGGTCCAAAGCTCGTCGCCCCGGAAGATGAAGAAATTGGTCGAGTTGCAGGAGGCGACGAAACCCCGGTCGTCGAGCATCAGCGCCTCGTCCGCGCCCATGTTGATCGCCTGGATGAGGGCCTGGATGAAATTCAGGCGGCTGTGCGAGTTCAGCCGCAGGTCGAACACGTCCGGCGTCGAGCAGCGGATGGTGGAGGTCATCAGCTTCAGCCCCTTCTTCTTCAGTTCGGGGTTCGGCTGCTTGTATTCGGCGACGATCACGATGGTCGCGCCGGCGACGACGAAGCGCGGATCCTGGTTCGGCGTCGATTTCAACCCGCGCGAGATCATCAGCCGGATATGGACACCGTCCTCCATCCCGTTGTGGCGCAGGCATTTCCAGACCTCCTCGACCAGGCCCTGCTTGGAAAGGCCGATGTCCAGCTGGATCGAACGCGCGCCTTCGAAGATGCGGTCCATATGCTCGTCGATGGCCAGAAGCTTGCCGTTGACTAGGCGAAGACCTTCCCACACGCCGTCGCCCAGGACGAAGCCCGCATCGAAGATCGACACCTTGGCCTCGTCGCGCTTGTAGAACTGGCCGTTGACATAGATCTCGACGGATTCGTTGCGCGGATCCTTGACATAGCTTTGCGACGAAGCGCTGCTCTGCGGAGTCATTTCAGTGTCCTTTGATATGTGGAAGCTCAGAAGGCGAATTCGCCGAAACGGCGCAGGAATTCCTGCGTGCGGGCTTGCCGCGGGTTTTTCAGAACCTCGTCCGGCGTGCCGACCTCGTGGAACACGCCGTCCGCCAGGAAGATGACCTTGGTCGCGAAATGATAGGCGAATCCAAGCTCATGCGTGACCAGAAGCATGGTGCGGCCTTCCTCGGCAAGGTGATTGATCACCCGCAGGACCTCGCCCACCAGTTCCGGGTCGAGCGAGGATGTCGGCTCGTCGAAAAGCAGGATCTCGGGTTTCATCGACAGGGCGCGGGCAATGGCCACGCGCTGCTGCTGGCCCCCGGAAAGGCGGCCGGGCCAGGCATCGACCTTTTCCGACAGGCCGACCTTGTCCAATTCCTGCAGGGCGATTTCCCGTGCCTGCTCCCTCGCCATGCCCTTGACGGTGACAAGCCCTTCCATGACGTTCTGAAGCACGGTCATATGCGGGAAAAGGTTGAACTGCTGGAACACCATCCCGACGCGTTCGCGCACCGCGCACAGCTGGCGTTCCGGGTAGGTGACCTGGCCGTTCCTTTCGGTGCCGATGCGCTTGCCATCCAGCCAGATTTCGCCCTCGCTCAGCGTTTCCATGAAGTTCATGCAGCGCAGGAAGGTGGACTTGCCCGAGCCCGATCCGCCGATGATCGCGATGCGCTCTCCCGCTGCGACGGAAAAGTCGATGCCCCTGAGGACGTGGTGGTCGCCGAACCGCTTGTGCAGGCCCTTGATCTCGAGAATTGGCTTTTGCATGGGGTATCCTTTCCTTTGCTCAGGACGACCGCGCGAGGCGCTTTTCCAGACGCCCTGCCAGGAAGGTGCCGGGATAGATCAGCACGAAATAGATGAAGGCCACCGCCGTCAGGATCTCGAACGGGCGGTAATAGGTCGAGGACAGAAGCCGGCCCTGATACATCAGCTCGTGGACCGAGATGACCGAGGCGAGCGAGGACATCTTGGCGACCTCGATCATCCGGTTGGTGAAGGCGGGAAGCATCCTCTTGACCACCTGGGGCAGGATCACCCGCCGCATGGCCTGGGCATGGGTCATGCCGATGGCCTTGGCCCCCTCCATCTGGCCGCGATGGATCGACTTGATGCCGCCCCGGAAGATCTCGGCCGAATAGGCCGTCGTGTTCAGCGTCAGCCCCAGCAGGGCCGCCGTGAAGGGGGTCAGCTGCACGCCGATCAGGATCGGGAAGGCGTAGAAGAACCAGATCAGCTGGATCAGCACCGGCGTGTCGCGGAACAGTTCGACATAGACCAGGCTCGGGATCGAGAGCCAGCGGCGCGACGACAGCCGGGCCTGCGAGATCAGGAAGCCGCCGATCAGCCCCAGCGCGATCGAGGGCAGCCAGATCTGGATCGTCACCCAAAGCCCGCGGGCAAGCACGGGCCAGTTGTCCAGGACGACGCTGAAATCGGGGGAATAATTCATCATCGACCTCTTACTGATAGGCGGTCAGCCGGGCCTCGGCGAGGCGCGCGAGCTGGCTGGCGGTGACCAGCAGGACCAGATACATCAGCGCGATGGTCGTATAGACTTCGAGGGGCCGGAAGGTTTCGGCATTCACCATCATCGCCTGATAGAGCAGGTCCGCATAGGCGAGGGTCGAGGCCAGCGCCGTGGTCTTCAGCAATTCGAAGCTGCGCTCGATGAAGGGCGGGACCATGCGCGAAATCGCCTGCGGCACGATTATGCGCCGCATCAGCGCGGCATGGGTCATGCCAAGCGCGCGGGCGCCCTCCCACTGGCCGCGCTCGATCGAGACGATGCCGCCCCGGAACACCTCGGCATAGAAGGCGCCGGATTGCGTCGAAAGCGCCAGGACGGCCGCGACATAGGGATCGAGGCTGACGGACAGAAGCACCGGCAGCGCATAGAAGAACCAGAAGAAATGCACGATCGGCGGCGTATTGCGGTAGAACTCGATGAAGATCGCCGCGGGCCAGGAAAGCCATTTGCGCGGCGAAAGCCGCATCAGCACCAGCACCAGGCCGACGACGACGCCCAGAAGGATCGACACGATCGCGATCTTGATCGTATTCAGGAAACCGATCGCAAGCATGTCGAAACGGGCAATGACCGGGCCGAAGTCCCAGGAATAGTCCATCTGACATCTTTCGCTTGGGGGGAAGAAGGCCGGCGCGCCCGGTCACGGGACCAGGCGGCGGGCCGTCCGGGGTGGTCTACCAGCTCTCTTTCACGAGGCCCGGAATGCCGGTCGGGTCGATGTTCTTGCTTTCCAGATAGGCGCTGAAGATCTGGTCCGGCACGCCTTCTTCATAGAATTTGGCGAAGGTTTCCCCGACCCAGGTCCTGAAGCTGTCGTCGCTTGCCTTGCGCATCCCGGCCGAGGTGGCGACAGGATCGACCGGCGTGGGCAGCACGACCTTGCCCATCTTCAGCCGCGAATATTGCACGACGAGCGCCGGATGGAACTGCACCACCGCGTCCACGCGGCCGGCGGCGAAGGCGGCGATCGCCTCGTCATTCGAGGAGAAGCGGTTGATCGCCGCACTCTTCATCATCTCGGTCACGTTGCGGTCGAGCGAGGTGCCCAGGGTCACGCCCAGCTTGGTTTCCGGCGTGTCGAGGTCGGCCCAGCTTGCGACGGCGGAATCCTCGGGGACGAGTGCCCCCATGGCATAGTAGAACAGCGGCTGATCCGGGAAATCGACGGCGTTCCGACGCTCTTCGGTGGGGTCGAGGACGAACATGATGTCGAACTGGTTGGCTTGCAGCCCCGCGACGGCATTGGCCCAGCTCGTCTCCACCGGGACCATCTCGACGCCCAGCTCCTGTGCCATGCGCTCGCCCATGGCGATGCCGACGCCGGTCCATTTCTCCGTCATCGGATCCTTGAAGAACCAGGGCTCGGCCGAGGTCACGCCGATGCGCAGCTTGCCGCTGGCCTTGACCTGCGAAAGCGTATCGTTGTCCGCCGCAAAGGCGCGCGCATAGGGCAGGCAGGACGCAGCCGCCCCTGCGATCAGGAACATCCGTCGTTTCATTTCGTTCTCCCGTTGGGTGATGTTTGCCGCCTTTGCTCGTCGAGGGACTCGACGAAGGCCTTGGTCTTGTCGAGACCGCGCCGCATATGGCTGTGGATCTCGTTCTTCATCGCCTCGAGGCTGTCACCGCAGGCGAGGCGAATATAGTCGTCATGGCTTTCGCGCAGCGGCCCGGTGATGCCATGGGCGCGGTGATGCGCCGCCCAGTAAAGTTGCAGCCGGCCGCGAACCGCATCCCAGCTGCTGAGCAGCAGCTTGTTGCCGCACCATTCATAGGCCAGCCCGTGCAGGTCGAGTTCGGCGTCGATCGCCCGGACATCGTCGCGGGCGTCGATCGCCTCCAGCAGCTTGCGGTGGCGTTCGGCCATCTCGCCCCGGAAGGCCGCATCGCGCCGGTCCCAGGCCTGTTCGAAGGCAAAGATTTCCAGACAGATCCGCATCGAATAGATGTCGTTGATGTCGGCGGTCGACAGATCCAGCACGCGCGTGCCGGTATAGGGGACGGTGACGAGCAGGCCCTGATCGATGAGGTGCCGCATCGCCTCGCGCATGGGCCCGCGGCTGACGCCGAAACGCAGCGCCAGCGCCGTCTCGGTGACTGGCTCTCCGGGCGCGAATTCACCGGACAGGATCGCCGACCGCAGCATGGCCACCAGCTGGGCCCCCATCGTTTCACGTCTTATCGACTGCGCAGCCATGGTTTCCGTCCTGCTGTCCGAATCCCTGATTGCAGATTGTCTACAATGAAAGCGTGAGTCGGAGGAGCAGAAAATGCGACCGGCATCGCAGATGGATGTCTTGTCGTTGTTTGTCATGGATATTTTAATGTATTTCCTGGCGGAATGATGGCGGGGGGAGGCCGCTTCAGGGACAGGGTCGCCGAGGGGAAGGGGCATCGGTGGCTGGCCGCGGGCCTTTGATTCGATGCGGAGACGCGGGCGTTCGGGCCGAGGTTTCTGGAAGCCGTGCCGGCATCGCCGTCTCAAGCAACGGCACAATCCCTGCCCGCCCCCGGATGAGGCCGGCAAGGCCATGTCGCCTTTCACGATTCGCCGGCTGCTGCTTACGCTGTTCGGCTTGCCAGGTCTTTGGGGTCGAAACCCTTCCAGAAGATACCCGGCCTTGCCTCGCGCTATTACAATTTGAAATCAATTCGATAGGTTTGATGCGCTTGCAAAATATCTTCGCGAACAAACTTTAAATTTGACACGCGTAAAATATATAGCTAGCGTCCCCTGAGCCGCCATAGGGGGAGGAGCTTCGGCGGACGGCCGGGACTTGCCGGCACCATCTCCTCGAAATCGATATCCTGGGAGGACTCCATGACCTTCAAGAAAGCGCTTTCGGCGCTGTTGACGACTGTTGCCTGCGGGCTGGGCGGGGCGGCCCATGCCGATGGCATCGGCGCCTCGCTGCTGACCCAGCAGCATCCGTTCTACATCGAACTTGCCGATGCGATGAAAGCCCAGGCGGAAGCTAGGGGCGTGCCGCTGGAAATCAGCATCGCCAACCAGGATCTGAACAAGCAGCTGGCCGATGTCGAGGATTTCATCGTCAAGGGCGTCGATGTTATCGTGATCTCGCCGGTGGACAGCCAGGGGGTGATGGCTGCCATCGCCAAGGCGGATGCGGCGGGGATCAAGGTCGTCACGGTCGACGTACCCGCTGCCGATGCCAAGGTGACGTCGCATATCGGCACGGACAACTACACCGGCGGGGTCAAGGCCGGCGAGCTGATGGCCGAGGTTCTGGGCGGCAAGGGCAAGGTCGCGATCATCGACTATCCGACCGTGCAATCGGTCGTCGCGCGGGTCGAGGGCTTCAGGAAGGCGCTGGAGGCCCATCCCGAAATCGAGATCGTCGCCCAGCAGACCGGCATCACGCGGGCCGAGGCACTGGCCGTTGCGCAGAACATGCTCCAGGCCAATCCCGACATCTCGGGCATCTTCGGCTTCGGCGACGATGCCGCGCTGGCCGCCGCCGTCGCGGTGAAGTCGGCGGGCCTTCAGGACCAGGTCAAGGTGATCGGCTTCGACGGCATGGAGGAGGCCCGCAACGCGGTGGACGCCAACCCGGTGATGGCCGGTGTCATCCAGCAGTTCCCCGACCAGATGGGCAAGACCGCGGTGGATACCGCCGCGATGGTGATCGAAGGCCAGGACGTGCCGGCCAAGCAGCCCATCGTCCCAGGCGTCTACGTCAAGAAGTGACCGCTGCGCCGCGGGGCTTCGGCGATGCCTTGCGGCGTGACCACGGGGGGAGTTGAACGGATGAACCAGCCAGCGGAATTCGTGCTGTCCTTGCGCGATATCAGGAAGAGCTTCGGCCCCGTCGAGGCGCTGAAATCCATGCGGCTGGATGTCCGGCCGGGCCGCGTGCATACCATCCTGGGCGAGAACGGTGCCGGCAAGTCGACCTTGATGAAGATCCTGGTCGGCGTGCATCCGCCTTCGGGTGGCGAGATGATGCTCGACGGCCGAGCCTATGCGCCGCAAAGCCCGAAGGACGCCGCCGCCCAGGGGCTGGCGATCGTCTTTCAGGAACTCAGCCTGTGCAACAACCTCAGCGTCGCCGAGAACATCATGGCGACGCATGAACCGGCGCGCTTCGGCTTCATCAACGACCGGACGCTGCGGGCGAATGCCAGGGCGCTGGTGCGCGAGCTTGGCCTGCCCGTGGACGTCACCGCAAAGGTCGGGCGGCTGTCCATCGCGCAGCGCCAGCTTGTCGAGATCGCCAAGGGGCTCAGCCGGCCCGCCAAGGTGCTGATCCTGGACGAGCCGACCTCGTCGCTGTCGGATTCCGAGGCCGAGATCCTGTTCCGCATCATCGACCGGCTCAAGGCGCGGGGCACGGCCATCATCTATATCTCGCACCGCATGGAAGAGATCATGCGCCTGTCCGACGACATCACCGTCATCCGCGACGGCGCCTATGTCGCGACACGCGCGCGCGACGAAACCTGCAT
>JAANMV010004032.1_pt1 | contig 12040 bp, 13 predicted proteins | sample 7279661 | NCBI WGS metagenome assembly JAANMV01 (sample SAMN14094540, study PRJNA606508) | bioreactor metagenome | isolation source: A lab-scale SPAN reactor treating ammonium-rich wastewater day 121 | place: Ireland: Galway | collected 2017-05-16 | reverse complement strand
CTCGGCGGCGGCCGCCAGTGCGTGTTGCCGTTCGACCTGGATGCGGGCGTCTTTCGCCTGCCCTTCCTGCTGGAGGCGGGAGATCTCGGCGGTCATGCCGGGCACCCGGGCGGCCTCGGTGTGCAGGGTGGTCTGCTCGCCGGCGATCTCCTCCAGTGCGGCGAGGTACTCGGTATTGTTCTCGGCCTTGACCTGTTCGAGGGTCTTGCCGAGCTTTTCGCAGAGGGCCTTGAGTTTGGGGTGCATGGACGTCTCCTTCCCCGGCGTCTGCCCGGGCGTGAGGGGCGGGGGGTTGACCGGCGCTGTGTCCGGGGCGGGCCTGGGGGGGGTGGCGCTCTCCCGGTTGGGCTGGGGGAGCGGCGCGAAGCTGGCGTGTTCACGGTGGGCCTGCCCGATGCTGTTGGCGGGCAGGGCGACGAAGTCGATGGTCAGGTACGTGAAGTCGTCCTGCGTGACGGGGATCTCGGTGTCCGGGTCGAGCAGGCCGGTCGGGTCGGGGATGGGGAGGTCCTTGACGGCCGTCCACTTCACGCTGCTGTACCCGTTGGTGCTGATGCCGACGTACACGCCGTCGTTGAGGAGGTTCTGGATGGTCTGCCCGGCGTTCCCGGTGATGAACACGCCTTCGCCCCACACGACAGGCTTGGTGACCGTCTGGCCACTGTCCGGCGGCCATTCGATCTCGCGGTCCTCGATGCCGAGCTTCGTCCAGCGGGCGGCGATCGCGTCGAGGCGGCCCTTGTACCCGTCCTCCCAGCCGGGGTGTTCGGCCAGGCCGGTGAGTTTCCCGGCGGCCATGTCCTTGAGGGCGCGGGCGTTCGCGGCCTCGTAGGCGCTGCGGGGGTAGTACCGCCAGTTGAGGTTGATGATGTCGGCCACGGCGATGTCGGCGCGGAAGGTGACCAGGCCGGGGCTGTCCCCGGTGGCTTCCTTGAGCACCTGCACGTGCGTGAGTCGCAGGGGCTGCTCGTGCAGGTTCACGCCGCGGTCCACCTGCCCGGCGTGCACGCCCTGCTCGCGCAGGGTGTCCGGGGTGGGGAGCGCGGGGGGCGCGGCACTCTCCTGCAGGAGGGTCATACCGGGCGGAACGTGCGGGGCGACCGCGGTCGCCAGCAGCAGTGCATGCGGGAGGAGCTGGAGCTTGCGGTTCCTGTTCATGAAGTCTCCTGGGTGGGGGTCACTCGCGGAGCAGGTGCGCGGCCGGGGGCAGAACCTGCACGCCGGAACCGGGGCTGGTGAGGAACTGGTGCCGGGGCGGCTGCCAGCCGATCTGGATCACGCCGTCCTCCCCTGAACTCAGGGCGAACCCCCGGCTGGTCAGGATGCGGCGGAGCGCCAGGACCTGCGGGGGCGTGAGGCTGGCCACGGTCAGGGGGGGGACGGTGACCGTGAACAGGCCGGCGGCCGCGGCATCACGGATTTCCGTTTCGATGCGGGTCAGGGCGGGCTGGATGGCGGGGGCGTGCTCGGCCTGCAGGGCCTGCTCCGCCTGGGCGGCGGCATGCGCCGCGTCCTGTGCGGTGAGTGGGGTCATGGGTCTCCTGGTGGGGTTATTTGGGGCCGCCCGTCATGGGTTCGTACACGACCCACGGGCCGCCAGGGCCGAGGCTGGGAATGACATACGCGGTGAAGTCGTCGTTCCAGCCGACTTCCCCAGGCTGCACGGTCGCCCCGGCCTGATCGGTCAGTGGGGTGATGGTGTCCCCATCCCGCCATTCCAGGCGGGAGGTGTACAGGCCGTACGGATCTGCGGGACTGTACGCGTAGTACGTGTCCGGGGCGTCCTGGGGCGTCAGGGGAACCGGTGCGGGACGGCGGCGAAGGATCACGCGGCCCTGCCCGGTCAGGTGCGCAGTCAGGCGGTGCACGCCCGGTCCGGTCACGGTGAGGGTCGTGCGCGTGGTGTCCGTGATGGGGGTCGTCTCCGACGTGCCGTCCGGGCGGGCTTGGGTGAGATCGCCGATGGTGGTCATGCTGCTCCTCCGCCGCTGGATGCGGGCATGCCGAACACGTCGATCAGGACGGGCTCGTTCGTGACGGTGACGGCGTACGCCAGGCCGTCCTGCATGTCGACCTCGGCGTCGTCCGGGAGGGGGACGTGGGGGCCGGTGGTGGCGTACGTGAAGCTGACGATCAGTTCAATCTCGGCCGGTTCGCCGCGGGTGCGCACGGCGGCGGTCAGGGCCTGCCCGGGCGGGAGGGTGACGTTCAGGGGGGCGCTCATGGCGGTCGTGCTCTGCGGCACCTGTCCGGGGGTGGTGACGGTCAGCTCGGCAGGCTGGCCGCTGCCGCCGGTCATGGTGACGGTGGCCGTGCACGGCTCCGACCGGGTGGGGGAGGCGAGCGTGACGGATTCCTCGACGGTGGTGACCTGGTCGAGGTACGCGTTGAGGTTGAACGTGTGCCGGCGTGTTCGTTGCATGGGGTCTCCTGAGGCTCAGGGGGAGCCGGGGTCGGGGGGCGGGGCGTCCGGGGGCGGCGGGGTGGGCGTGGAGCCCCGGCGTTCGGTTTCCAGGGCGTGGTCGTAGCCGAGGTCGGCGGTGGCGGTCTGCTCACTGATGAGGTTGTGGGTGAGGGCAATTTCGACGCGGCGGACGATGTCCTCGAAGCTTTCCTCGCGGATGCTGGGGAACTCCCAGGGCAGTTCGATGCGGGCGAGGGGGGTTTTCTTCCGGCTGCCTTTGGTCAGGCGGAACGCAGCGTCCGGGCCGGCGCGGCGGCGGATCTCGGCGCGGAAGAGCCGGTCGAGGTGCCCTCGGAGGGCCGCCTGGCGGGCGCGGGCGAGGCGGACGGCGGGGAGGCCCATGCTGGCGGCGGTGGTGCGGGTGGCGTTGCCGCCCTCGCCGAGGTAGTGCTCGGGCAGCCCGCCGATGCACAGGCCGATGTAGCGCAGCAGGAGGCGCATGTCGGTCGCGGCGTCCGCGGCGCCCTGGGCGGGGCTGAGGAACTCGATGCTTTCCTCGAACCCGTCGACCTTCTCGCCGGTGGCGGTGTTGGTCCGGCCGGGCTGCACCATGACCGGCAGCACCCCGCCGTCCCGGGGGAGGTGGCGGAACCCGGCGGTCTTGCGCTGCCAGGCGCTCACGCCGCCGTCGAGCACGCCGCCGGGGCCGGGGGCGTTCGGGTCGAACAGGGCCTTGTACACGGCGAGGATGCGCTGCTGCACGTAGTGGACGTTCAGGCGCATGTTCAGCATGGCGATGTAGGCGACGGCCGCCTCGGCGATCGCGTGGCTGATCGGCCAGCCGCGCGGTTCGTTGTGCATCGCGCCGTTCGCCGCCCAGACGAACTCCCCGCGGTTCCACACCTGGTCGGCGCGGGCGAACTGCGACAGGCGCAACTGATCGACCATGTCGGCTGGGAGGGCGCCGTAGGCGGTGTTGGCGTGCACGCTGAAGCCGTCGAGGTCCACGTCCATCAGGCCGATCAGCGCCGGGGCGTTCGGGTCGGGTTTCACGCCGCCCTGCTCGGTGGGGAATACGAAGGCGCTCTCGCCGTCCAGGAACCATTCGTTCACGACGCGCTGCGAGAACAGCTCCTGGAAGTTGTTCGCCATCCAGAACTCGTCGATCAATGTCTGCAGGCCTTTGTCGGCGACCGTGCCGTACCGTAGGTCGTCCCCGACGATGAACGCGCCGCTGATCTCGGTCGCGGCGCGGAACAGGCCGTTGGTGTGGAAGAGCGTGCGGCAGATCCGGCGGGCGCCGGCGCGACTCACGCCGTACCGGCTGGCCTGACTGAAGCTCAGGTCGTCACTGGGCAGGCCCTCGCGCCAGCCGGGGTTGAGGTCCGCGGCGAGGTCGTTCGGGAGGATGCCGCCGCGCAGCTGCACGGACCGGACGGTCTCGTGCGCGGGGGGCGTGCGGATGGGGTGGCCTTGCGCGTCCAGGATGACCGGGAGGCGACTGCGGGAGCGGTCCTGGGGGTCGGGCATGCTGCACCTCCTCGGGGTGGGTTGTGGGTGGGTCAGTAAGGGTCGTCCATGTCGGGCAGGAACGACCCGGGGCTGATGACGGCGGCCGCACCGTAGTTCTGCTGCGCGCTGCTCTGCACGCGGGCCGAGGCGTACTGCAGGTACTGGCTGAGCGTGTCGATCTCGTCGCTGTCCCCGGCCGGGAAGGCCGCGAGGTTCTTCAGGAGGTTCTGCACCCACGGGTACAGCGCCGGGTGCGGGAGGAACACGTCACCGCCCGCCGCGAGGGGCGCCACGGCGTTCGCGCGGGCCGGTTTGCTGCCGTACGGCATGACCGGCAGGAGGCCGCCGATCTTGCCGCGGATGGTCTGCATCACGGCCGGGCCGTTCGCTTTGGCTTCGATCAGCTTCCCGTTGATGTGCGGCCACCGGGCGGTGAGGTCCGCCACGGCCTGCAGGCTGCCGGGGAAGTCCCAGCGGTCGCGCATCTGGTCGAGCAGGTAGTGCTTGCTGCCCAGGGAGCCCCACAGCTGCCCGACGACCTTGGACGCCGCCTTGCTGTCGCTGCCGAAGGTCATGTCCCACGAGTGGGCGCTGACGGTGAACGGGTCGGGCATCGCGCGGACTTCCTCGATCGTCCAGGGCAGGATCTCGACCGGGCACTCGAACACCTCGCCGTCCACGTTCACGAGCGGCGGCTGCTGCGCCAGCTCCGGCCGGTCGCTGGGCGTCCAGAACCGCCACCAGCGGGGCTTGAAGATGTTCCCGTCTGCGGGGACGGGGTCCTGCTGGTGCTGGCCGCTGTAATCGTTCAGCAGGTTGAGTTTGGCCTGCTCGATCACGGACCGGGGGAAGAGCGTGGGGAACAGCAGCTCCCCGACGGTGGTGCGCGGGTCCTTCCAGCCGAGGCTGGTGGCGGGCCGCGGCCGGCCGTCGAACTCGCTCGGGAGACACAGGTGGTCGTAGCCGCCCAGGGCGTGGTTCGCGCCGTTCACGGCGAGGATGTCGCCGCTCAGGTCCTGCTCGTGCAGGCGCTGCATGATCACCACGAACGCCCCGTGCGCGAGGTTGTTCAGGCGGCTGCTCATGGCCTTGCGGTACCACTCGATCACCGCGGCCCGTGCGATGGGGCTCTTGGCGTTCAGGGCGCTGATCGGGTCGTCGACCACGACCGCGTCCCCGCGGAAGCCGGTGTTCGCCCCGCCGACCGTCAGGGTGATCCGGAAGCCGCCCTTGGTGTTGAAGTAGTACGTTTTCTCGTTCTGGTCGGGCTTGAGCTTCCAGTCGGGTTTGAACGTCTGGTACCAGCTGCTGGTGATCAGGTCGCGGCATTTCACGCTGTCGCGGCTGCCGAGGCTGGCGTCGTACGTGGTGAAGATCGCCTTCCACGCGGGATTGGTGAGCCACACCCACGCCGGCCAGAACACGTTCACGATCAGGGACTTCATGTGCCCGGGCGGGATGTTGATCAGCAGCCGTTTGATGCCCTCCGGCGTGTAGGCGTTGCGACTGACCGCCTCCAGGTGCTGGCAGATCACGTCCACGTGCCAGTTGTCCACGTAGTCCACAGCCGGCTCCAGCACGTGCCAGGCCTGCACCACGAACTCCTTCAGGCTGCGCCTCGCCCTGCGCCGGGCTTTCTCAGCCCGCACCTCCTCCAGGTCCGGCAGCGGCGTGGACACGTTCAAGCGCCGCTTCGAGCGCGTCGAGACCCTCGTCATCCAATTCCTCCAACAGGTTCATGCCCTCCTGACGGGTTCTGATCGGCCCGCCATCAGCGCCAGTGATTGCCAGGTTCGTCCGGCCCAGCCCGTGCACGCGCGCCGCCATCTCCAGGACCTCTTTCCGGCCGACCATCTTGATGTTCCGGCCGAACGGCGTCTGAACGATGCCGTCAATGAACTTCGTCTTCCCGGCCTCCTGCACCTTCTCCAGGTCGATGTACGGCACGCGCTTGAGCCGGGCGCGTTTCTCCATCACCGTGGCCTGCGGGTCCCGGCGGACCTGCACCTGCAGCTCGATCTCCCGGCGCTTCAGGCTGGCCGCCTGGCGCTGCAGGGTCTCGCGTTCGATCTCATGCGGGTCAGGGGCCGGTTCGGGCGCCGGCTCCCCCCGCACCCGCCTGCGCTTCGGCGGGGCGGGCGGTAGGTCCCGCAGCATCTGCCCCACGATCTCCAGCTCCCGCTGCACGTCCGCGAGCACATCGGTGGCCAGGACCTCCACCCAGTCACTGACGACCTCGTTCACGTAACTGGTGACGTCGGCCGGGTCGAACTCCATGAGTTCGTTGATGCCGGCGAGGGTCGCCTGGGGCCCGAGGCCGCGCGCCACCCATCCGGCCTTGATGGCCTCGTCGATGTGAACACGTGTTAACAGGCGGCTGCCTTGTTCCCTCGCGGTTTTCTTGCTGTAGCCGGCTTTCTCGGCGGATTCGGTGTTGCTGTACCCGTCGAGTTTGGCGAGGACGAACGTGCGCTCCTGCCGGCTGCAGAGGCTGAGCTTCTCGGTGAAGTCCTGGGCGGCCTCGGTGAGTTCGGCCTGGACTTCAGGTTTCGGGTGGGTGGGGGGGGTGGGTGTCGCCCCGCGTTTGCGTTTGGGCGGGGGTTTCTTCGTGGTGCGGGGCATGGTCACCTGCCTTCTGCTGACATGCGTGAGTTTTTTCCGGTGGTCGGGGGTAGCGTCGGGGCATGAGCCTTGAACTGTCTCTGAAAGAGCGCCTGGTACTGGCGCAGAACTACCGACTTCTTGCCCTGCAGGACCCGGCGAGCAAGGATCACTGGGAGCGTCTGGAGGACGTCGTGCGGAACGGGTACACCGGCCTGTACTGGAGGCTGACGCAGGACTTTGCCTCGGACGACCAGGTGGTGTCCCCGGAGGATTCCAAGTACGTGAACGACGTGCTGCGGATGTTCGATGCTCTGGAGGCAGCCATCACGCGACACAGCCCGACGCTGACGCCGGATCAGCAACGCAATGCCACCTGGGTGGGCTTCGATGGCAACTCGGAAGGCAATCTGGTCGGGTACGCGGAGAACTTCTCCGAGGGCGGGCGGCGATACGCCAATCTGATGCCCGCCGGCAGGTGCCCGGCCAGAGGCGTAATGGTCCGTCCGCGCTACGAGGCGATGCTCGCGGAGTTCCGCAAGGCGAACCTGAACAACGGCGTGCTGCCTGCGGCGGACCTCATTCGGGTGCTGTCCGCTTACTGACGTTCTGGACGATGCCTTCGAGGGCGTCGAGCTGGTCGTCGGTGAGCGTGCTGAGGTCCAGTGCGGGTGGGGGCGGGTTGATGGGTGACCCGTCCTTTCCTGTGACTTCCACGCGGCGCCGGCCCCAGCGTTCGGGCGCGCTGCGTTCCAGGTACCACATGTCGGCTTTCAGGTTGCCCTTTGACCCGGCGAGGCGGATGCGGGCGACGCTTTCGATCTCGGCGGTGGCGCGGGCCGTGCGGACGGCCGCGGCGAAGTCGCGGTAGATCTGATGGCGGGGGCCGTGCTGGTTGCCGCGTTCCATCCAGCCGTAGTACGTGTCGGGGTGGATGCCGACGTAGTCGCAGCAGGTTTCGATCCAGTTCCCGGCGCGCAGCGCCTGAATGAAGCGCGCCTGCAGGTCGGGCGTGAGTTTGGTTTTGCGGCCGGGGCCGGACATGGGTGGTCACCTCCTGGGGTGGTGGGGTCGTCTCGGAAAATTGAGGTGGGAAAAACCCCGACCTGGTGCGGTCGGGGTGCTCTGGTGTTGGTGAGGCGGGGCCTATGGAGATTCCCATAGGCCCCGCGGTGGTGGGGGGTCAGGTGTAGCGCAGGCCGTCTTCGCTGAGGCGGGGCGCGACGTGATGGAGCGTGGCGGCGAGCGCCGCGGCGCGGGTGTCGGCCTCGGTGGAGCCGGTCACCCTGCAGGCGCTGAGGGGCCAGCCGTGCTCGCTGTAGATGAAGCTGACGTGGCCGCCGTCCCCTCGGGGCCGGACGTCGAGGCGCCGGTTGGGGTGCCCGGCGAGGTAATCCTCGACGCTGATGGGGAGGGGGTCCGTCCAGCGTTCCCAGTGGAGGAGGCGGGCGCGGGTGTCGTACTCGTGGTGCAGGGCGTCGAACACGGCCTGGAAGGCGGGTCCGTGCATGGCGTCCGGGCCTGCGGCGACGTGGGCGAGTTCCTCTGCGAGCACGGCGGGGATCAGGCTCATGGGCAGCTCGGTGTTGAGCCAGATGCTGGGCGCGTGCCGGCCGTCTTCGGGCCAGCGGACGCAGCCGGCCGCGGGGGTGTCGCCGGTGCCGTCGGGGCGGCCGTCGTCGTCGTTGAGCGGGGTGCTGGCCGGCGTGGGCATGCGCTCAGGCGGCTGGAACTCGACGAGGACGTCCGTGCCGGGGTGGCGGCGGTTGAAGATGTCGAGCAGCAGGCCGACCGGGTCGACGCGGAGCGTGGCCTGCCGGTGCCGCCAGCGGTCGTTGCTGACCTCGGCGATCAGGGCGATGACGTGTTTGTCGTCGGTGCGGACGCCGCTCTGGTCCGTGAGGTCGGCGGGGTGACCGTCCGGGGCGACGCTGGTGCTGCGCCAGGTCACGCGGGTGGCGTACCCGTTGCGGAGGGCGTCGGTGAGTTCCTGGGCGACGGCCGCGGCGCGCTGGAGGTCCTGGGGACTGGCGGGGCGGTCGGGGAGGTGGTCGGCGGGGTGGTGGTCGCTGGTGACGTGCATGGGGGGCCTCTCTGGGGCGCGCAGGTGAGCGTGCCTCGCGGGGTGGGGGCTGGTACGGTGGGGCATGACGATCGATGTGGTGGAGGTGGCCCAGCGGCTGCTGGAGCAGCGGCGGGACGCGCTCGACGCGATGGGCTTCTCGGACGACCTGGCCTGGGACGCGGAGAACGAGCCGGACATCGGGCGGCGGCAGTTCGCCTCCAGCGCGCTGTTCATGCAGAAGACGCTGGAGGGTGTGATTCACGGGAATCATGACCCGATCGATCTGGCGCACATCATCAGGGAGACGCTGCCGGCCGCGCGGCACTCCACGGAATTCCTGCGGCAGAAGGCGGACGCGTACCTGAAGGCCCGGATGATCGACTGACCGGCGCTCAGCGGGGCAGTCGGTCGAGGATGGTCCGGCGGATGTGCCCGGCGATGGCGCGGGTCATGAACGGCGGGACGCTGTTCCCGATGCCGGCCCAGGCGTTCAGGAAGTCGTTGATCGGGTCACCCGTGCTGGCGAACTGGTAGGCGTCCGGGAACGACCCGATGCGTTTAAGTTCGGGGATGGTCAGCAGCCGCGGGTACCGCCAGTGGTACAGGCCGTTGTTCGCGTCGCCGTTGCGGGCCACGCCCACCGTCTTGAGGATGGTGGGGCTGCGGCGGTCGGCGTTCAGGCGCGTGTGGCTGAACAGGTGCCCCTTGGGGTGGAGGTCCTTGAAGGACTGCCCGGGTTTGATGCGGGCGTACACGCTGACCCACTTGGGGTGGATCTGGTAGCCGTCCGGGCCGCCGGGCAGGTCGCGGGTGGCCTGCCGGACGGTGGGGCCCCAGCTGGTGGGCAGGGGCAGGGTGGGGGTGAGCCCGAGGTCCTGGCGCACGCCGATGACGATCAGGCGCTCGCGGTTCTGGGGGACGCCGAACTGCGCGGCGTTGAGGATGCCGCTGACGGTGCGGTACCCGGGCCCGGCGGCCTGCAGGGCGGCCATGGCCTCGTGGTACACGCCGAGCATCTTGCCGCTGGTCATGCCGCGGACGTTTTCCATCACGAACGTCTTGGGGCGCAGCGCGTCGATCAGGCGGACGTACTCCCGGAACAGCTGGTTGCGGGGGTCGTCGAGCTGGCGGCCGCCCATCAGGGAAAAGCCCTGACAGGGTGGCGACCCGTCGAAGAGGTCGAGCTGCCCGGGCTTCAGGCCGGTGCGGCGCAGGACCTCCTGGCCGCTCAGCTCGGCGATGTCGCCGTGGTAGACGTCCAGGTGCGGGTAGTTCAGGCGCAGGGTGTCCGCGGCGTGCTTGTCCCACTCGACGGCGAGCAACTCGTGGAAGCCGGCCATGTGGTACCCGGTCGATGACCCGCCGCGCCCGGCGAACGTGCTGATCACGGTGGGGGCGTCCGGGGCGCGGGGCGCGATGGCGTCTGCCCAGGCCCGGTCGAGCTCCAGGGCGTAGGCGTTCTCAGGGCGGGGCATGGTCACCTCCGTAGGGGTGCTGAAATGAGCGCCTCCGTGCCCAGGGGCCGGAGTAGCGTTCGGGTATGGACTTTGAAACCGAGATGATCGTCGTCGCCACGCAAAACGAACTTTCCAAGCTGTGGTTCCTCACGCACCTGAATGCCGGGAAGACCCGGGAAGAAGCCGCTCGGGAGGCACATGAAAGCGCCCGCGAGTACCTAAGGCAGTGCGGCTTCAGCGCAGAGCAGTTGGAGAAGTACCTGCTTCCGGAAGAGAACTTCGTGAATCAGATGCTGGTTCGCCGGCAGGGCACCGACCTGTAAATCGCGTCTACTGCCCGGGGATAAAGCTCTGGTGGCAATGGGGACAGGTGACGGCCTTCCCGCCTCCGTTCTCGCCCTCAGGGGGCGCGTCGGGGGCGAGTTCGTTGAAGCTGGCGGGCAGCTCGCCGTCTAGGCCCTGGATCATCGCGTCGAGTTCCGTGCGGGACCAGCCGAGGCCGTCGAGGCCCAGGTCGGTGGTCGCCTCGATCAGCTCCAGCTCCTCGATCAGCCGGCGCTCGTCCCAAGTGCCGAGTTCGCGGGTGCGGGTGTCGGAGAGGGCGTAGGCCTTCGCCTCGCCTTCGGCCAGCTGCACGTGCAGGACCTGCACCGTCCACTCGCCGCCCACCACGGTCACGCGGTCCGGGGCGTCCAGGCCGTCCTCCTGCAGAAGGATCAGAGTGCTGAGCACGCCCAAACCGGCCACGAGCATGCCGCTGGTGTCGTCGATCACGAGCGTCTGCACGTAGCCGAAGCGGATGGCGCTGCCTCGGATAGATTCGAGATCGTGCCGGCGCGGCGATTCCTTCCAGGCGCGGGCCTGCAGGTCGGCGAGGGTGTGCTGCTCCAGGCGGTGCGTGACGGGCGGGTTCTTCTGTTTGCTCATGCGGACCTCTGGGCCTTGAGTTCGTCGTAGGTGGCGCCGTCCTGGCGCGTGGCGGTCAGGCCGCTGAAGGCCTGCAGGCGTTCGACGATCACGTCCACATACCCGGGGTCAAGGTCGTTCAGGATCGCCTCGCGGTTCGCCTGGTGGGCGGCCACGCCCGTGGTGCCGCTGCCGGCGCAGGGGTCGTACACGGCGTCGCCGGTGCGGCTGCTGGCGATCATCAGGCGCCGGACCAGGTTCACGGGCTTCATCGTCGGGTGCAGGCCGTTCCGGGCGGGCTTGTCCTCGTAGATCACCGTGGTCATGCGCTCCGCCTGGTACTGCCGGAGCAGCTGCACGAGTTCGGCCTTGCTGAGCGTGGCCGGGTCGGGCGTGTCGTCGATCACGGTGGTCTGCGTGAAGTCCTGGTTGAAGTAATGCCCCGCGCCGGTCCGCCAGCCGTACAGGATGGGTTCGTGCTGCCAGTTGAAGTCCTGGCGGCTGAGCACCCCGGCGTTTTTCACCCAGATAATCGTCTGCGCGTACTTCACGCCGGCCGCGCGCAGCCGCCCGTGGAAGGACTCGGCTTCGACCTCGGCGTACGCGACGTAGATGCACGCGCCGGGCTGCATGACGTTCACCGTGGTGGTGAACAGGGCTTCCAGGAACTCGCGGAACTGGGCGGGGCTCATCGCGTCGTTGGCGATCTTCAGACGGTCCTTCGTTTTGCCCTCGTAGTCGACGTTATAGGGCGGATCGGTCCACACGAGGCGGATCTTCGCGCCGGCGACCAGGCGGGCGACGTGGGCGGGGTCAGTGCTGCTGCCGCAGCCGACGCGGTGCGGGCCGATCTGCCAGATGTCCCCGTCCCGGCTGACCTCGCGGCCCTCCAGGGGCAGTTCGGGCGCCTCGTCCGGGTCGGTGAGGCCCTCCTGGAAGGCCTGATCGCCCAGGCTGTCGAGCAGGTCCTGGTACTCCTGGGTGGTGTACCCGGTGCCGGCGAGGCCGCCCTCGGCCTGGATCTCCCCGAGCAGCTGCGCGAGCTGCACCTCGTCGTATCCGGCGAGGTCTGAGAGGCGGTTGTCGGCGATCAGG
>JAANMV010004028.1_pt1 | contig 12056 bp, 15 predicted proteins | sample 7279661 | NCBI WGS metagenome assembly JAANMV01 (sample SAMN14094540, study PRJNA606508) | bioreactor metagenome | isolation source: A lab-scale SPAN reactor treating ammonium-rich wastewater day 121 | place: Ireland: Galway | collected 2017-05-16 | reverse complement strand
ACAGCTACTCGCTGAAAGGCTTTACAGCCGCGAAAGCGAAAATAGACGGCGACTGCCGCTAAGGGCATGGCCGACGAAGTCGCCAGGAAGCTCTACCATTGGGAGGACGCTTTCGTCGCCACGAAGCAGCGCCCAGGAGACATGCTTCTGACTTCGGAACAGTGCAGGCTTCTCGTGGAGCAGGCCTGCACTGTGACAGGAACCCGTCTTCCGACTGTCAGGTTCAGGAACGCCGCGCACGTGCCGTGCAAAGCCAATTTCAGGACCTGGGAAATCATCCTGGCGGAATGGGGAAGGGCGGCTCTGCCCGTTCTCCACGAAGTCGGTCACCTGGCCACGTTCGACGACGTGATGGCAGGTGAAAACCCGCATGGCCCTTCCTTCGCCCGGATGGTCATCGAACTCTACGCCACCTTCATGGGCGTAGACATGGAATACATGCTCAGAACCGCCGCTCGATGCGGTGTCGTGGTCGGGCCACACCGTGGCAGGATCGGTCTTCCCTCTAACGAAAGTCCCTTCGGGGACGAAATCTTCTGAGGGAACGATCTGCATAGACTTCGGTCCCTCTAGCCGACTGGAGTCTTCAAATGGCAAAACGTATCAAGCTCGCCGTGGTGGGTAGCCGCGGCTTCAGGGACGACAGGCTTCTGGCGCGTACGCTGGAAGCCGCCGATCCTATACTGGTGATCAGCGGCGGCGCGAAAGGCGCCGATCAGATGGCGGAGACATGGGCCAGGCGCAAAGGCGTCGAAACCCTGATATTCCATCCCGATCACAAGAAATACCGACATCCGTATCACCATAGGAACCGCCTCATCGTGGAGGCCTGCGAAGAACTGATCGCCTTCTGGGACGGCAAGTCGACAGGCACGAAATATACGATCGGATACGCGAGGCGAATGGGGAAGAAGGTGACGGTCGTACGGTTCTGACGAATGCGGATCACACCGGGCGTAGCCTGTCGCTGGCCAGCCTACGCCGGTACGGCATGTCTCAAGGAATAACGGTAAGCAGAACCTTGCCGTAGTATCGGCTCGCCGGATCGGTGCTTGGACGATTTTCGACAGCATCGCAGATGAACACTACACCCATCTTGCCCGTGACAAGCGGCAAGATGTACCTTTCCTGGCGGGACCCGGCCGACATATCAGGAACAAACATGACGTCCTGCTTCTTCGTCGGTTCCCCTGATTCAGAATCCTTGATGTCACAGAAGCCATTCGGAAGCGACGTATTGTCATAGCGTCCGCCATTGGCGGACGACAATGAAACGGTCGCGCTCACTGTCGGCCCTATCGTCATCAAGGAAGGGGCGGGGGGAGTATCTCAATTAAAGGACTTGAAGACGAAATCGTCCTGAGGGACGGAGGGGGTCGATGGAGCGCCGAAAGCAGCCTGCGGAAGCACATCCGCCTTCATCTGCATGACACCCGGTCTTATCACGAATATGGCATCGTCGTCCGCATGTGCCGAAGCAAGCGGAAATAGCGACAGCAGGATGGCGGTCAAAAGACGTGGCTTCACGAGAGACTCCGGAGGTTGGTGATGTAGTGCGTACCCCAGAGTACATCGAGGATGCGACCGGCTGAAATGCCGAGAAACGGGGCGGGCGTATAAGAGGGAGCCCCTACCTGGTAGCTTCAAGATGCTGCTTGATGATCTCGCCCATCTTCTCGGCAGGCTGAGCGCCGCGGACATGCTCGCCGTTGATGATGAAATACGGAGTCGAGTTCACGCCGTTCTGCCCGGCATCGAGCATCCCCTGAAGCGCCTTCTGCGGGAATTCAGGACGGTTCAGGCAGGCGATCAGGCTTTCCTTCGCATCCTCTCCCTTGGCGAAAGTGAAGTCCTGCCCGTTGGCCTCTTTCAGGACATTCACGATTTCTTCGGGATTGGCCGTCCATCGATCGGATGTCTTGAACAGAAGCTTTACGGTATCGTAGCGCTTCTCGGCGGGCATGCACTGTACCGTGAGGGCCGCCGCCAAAGCCGACTGGTCGAGGGGAAAGTGACGGAAAACCAGTTTTGCCTTGCCGGTGTCGATCCATTCCTTCTGGACAGCGTCCGCAGCCTGCTCCTGATATGCCTTGCAGTGCGGGCAGGTGAGCGAAGCGTATTCGTAGATGGTGACGGGCGCGTCGGGATCGCCGACGACGATATCGTAACTCTCGCCCGTGGCGGAGTCCGCGTAACTGGCGGGAGGAACCCACGCATTCGGCGCGTCGTCCGCATGGGCGAACGAGGGAGAGGCGGTCGCGAAGAGAAGGACGGCGGCGGCAAATAGGGACTTGGGGAGGAAGTTCATTTCGGTTTCCGTTGTTGTCGATTTAATCAGGGTCTTTCAAAAGGCGGACCTCGGCAAGCTGTTTTCAAAAATATTGACTTCACCACATCGTGAAGTCAAACGCGATCACGGATCAGCTTGTGGTCTGAAGGTCAGTATCGAAGCGTGGCGGAAGCAAGGCGGTTTGGTACGATCGGCATGTCTTTCCAATGACGTCCGTTGTTCACGATTTCCGCGACGAAGTCAGGCCGGACCCATTTGAAACGCATCGCCACGACACCGTCTTCTTCGACTTTTCCGTAGAAGCCTTCGCCCATATCCGTCAGGTCCATGCGTCCCGCGAAGGATTCTGGTTGCAGGCCGGAACGGCGAGCGGCATCGAATGCGGAATCCTTCCAGTCGGAAGACTTGAAGGCCGACACACAGTCGAGGCGTGACGGATGAGACAGGTCACCACCTCGACCGGTGGCGACCACGCGGACGCTATGAAGGGCAGGGAGGCCCGCAAGCAACCGTCGTCGTGACGGAGTGTCCAGAAAGACCTGCCTTTCGCGGTCAAAAACGTCGAACTCGAGAAAATACGAAGGCAACGCATCGTAGAACACGCGATGACAGGCATAGAGCCATTCACCGTAAACGCGGTATCGGTTTTCCAGACGGTCGAGATAGGCGGCTCCGTTAGCCTCGATCCAGTCCTTCAGAAGATCGAACTGTCTCTCGGAACGCCCGCGCGACGCGATGTCCAGCCGTTCTCCCCTATAGCGGAGGACGGCTTCGAACTCGTCGTCGAATTCGAAGCTCGTCTCGGAACCGTCCATCTTTTCCTCGATGACGAGACTTCGGCTGGCAAGCGACGACCAGTCGACACGATTCCGGTCCGAACGCGATGGGAGGCCCGACCCGACAAGATGGAATGTGCGGGGATAAGACGGAGAATCATTCATCGGTCTTATCCGGGATCGGGACGGCCTCGATGGTCGCAAGCATTCCGGCGGCTCCGCGCTCGTAGCTCGCTATGCGCAGCCCGTGTTTCACGAGGGCGCGATTGAGGCCAATCCGCTCGTTGCGGAAGATACGACCCAGCATCAACATGCATCCCCGTTCGCTGGGCGTGTTCAAAAGTACCGCCAGTTCCCGCGGGCCTATCGCGTTCGGAAGACCATGTTCGGCGGAAAACATCGCCAGCGCCGCGGAAATCTTGCCGTAGATGAACTGTGTCATAGTTACCTCCGTTGCCCGCTCCTAGATGGACCGTACCGTGCACGAAGTCCAGCGGTGCCGGAAAGAGAACCGCCCCGCCGGGGTTCCGGGCGGGGCGGTGGGGGTCGTCAATCCGGAGAATCTGCGTCGCCGTCGGCTTCGGCGGCACCAGTGAGAAGCGTCTCGCTGATGATGCCGGCCTCGCTGCGAAGCTTGGCCTCGATGACCGCGGCGACCTCCGGGTTGTCACGAAGGAAGCCCTTCGCGTTCTCGCGGCCCTGGCCGAGACGCTGGCTGTCATACGAGAACCATGCGCCGGACTTTTCGACAATGCCCGCCTTGACACCCAGGTCGACGAGTTCGCCCGTCTTGGACACGCCTTCGCCGTACATGATGTCGAATTCGACCTGCTTGAAGGGCGGAGCCAGCTTGTTCTTGACGACCTTGACCTTGGTCTGGTTGCCCGTGATTTCCTCGCGGTCTTTCACCGCGCCGATACGACGGATATCGAGACGGACGGAGGCGTAGAACTTGAGGGCGTTGCCGCCGGTCGTGACTTCAGGCGAGCCGTATACGACGCCGATCTTCATGCGAATCTGGTTGATGAAGACCACCATGCAGTTCGTGCGGCTGATCGAACCCGTGAGCTTGCGAAGAGCCTGGCTCATGAGACGCGCCTGCAGGCCGGGCAGGCTTTCGCCCATCTCGCCTTCGATTTCCGCACGCGGAGTCAGCGCCGCCACCGAGTCGACGACAAGAACGTCGATGGCTCCGGAGCGCACCAGCGTGTCCGTGATTTCCAGCGCCTGCTCGCCCGTGTCGGGCTGGGAGATCAGGAGGTCTTGAAGATTCACGCCGAGCTTGCGGGCGTAGACCGGATCGAGCGCGTGTTCGGCGTCTACGAAGGCGCACGTCCCGCCGTTCTTCTGGCATTCCGCGATGACCTGGAGGGCGAGGGTCGTCTTGCCCGAACTTTCCGGGCCGTAGATTTCGACGATACGGCCTTTCGGAAGCCCGCCGATGCCGAGAGCGATGTCGAGGCCGAGGGAACCAGTGGAAATCGTGTCCACCTCGACCTTGGAGTCTTCGCCGAGGCGCATGATCGACCCCTTGCCGTGGGAGCGTTCGATCTGCTGAAGCGCGGCTTCGAGAGCCTTGCTCTTGTTGTCGTTGGGAGCGTCCGCCTTCTGCGGTGCTACTGCGGGTTTGCGCACTTGGATAAGCCTCCGGAGTTAATTCATGACTTCGATGAAAGATGAAATAATGTTGACAGATAAAGAAGTCAACAGTCACGTTCCAATCGTGTCATGAATTAACGGTCAGGAGAAGCCATAGGAAGCCGTATTTTCGGCGGCCTCTTCACGACGCACCCTTGGAAGCTCGTTCGGGATTTCGCGGTGAGCCTTGTCGTAGTGGGTGACCGTGCCGTTGTCGCCCACTGTCGTATAGCCGACGAGTTTGTTCTGCGCGTCGAACCGCTCGTATTCTCCGTATGGCAGGCAATTGACGGCGGAAAGAGCTTCCTTCTTCGCTCCTCGGTCCCAGGCGTAGTGCTTGCCCTGCGCGTTCGTCCTGATAACGATGTCGCTTTCCGCGACGTTGGCATCGAAGCCGAAGGCGCTCGGCGAGATCGGTTCGATGTCCTTTTCCACGCGAAGGAACATGCGGTTGAAGTCGTCGCGGGACATGTTCTGCGCGACGGCCACGGCAGCCCGCGGACTCTTCGCCTGCGTCGCCATCTTGACGTAGTGGTCGATCATGCCGCCGCCGAACTTTTCCGAAAGGGCGACATGATCGAGTCCCTTGTGGACCTCCTCCGCCTTCATCGAGTTCGCACGGGAAAGGATAGGCATTCCCGTCACCGGTTTGCCTGTACCCTCGTGCGTGCGGGGAACGATCACATCGATGCCGCGGCTCTTGAATTCTGCGAACATCTTCGCGTTTTCTGTCTCGTTGTCGGAAACGATGCCGACAACCCGACCGAAATAGCCCTGGTTGCGTTCCACCGTATAGCCGTACTTGCTCTGGATGCTGTCGCGGGTCCATGTCATGCCGCTCCACGATCCGAACGCTGCCGCAGGCGCGTCGTGTCCGATCTGCTGCCGCAGGCGGCTTGCGAGGGAGAGCTTCAGCACGCTTGCATGGGAGAGAGAGGGGTCGACCTGGACGGCGGGGATAGCCGTCTTTGACTTCATGTCCACGAGGAAATTCGTGATCTCGCCCGTGATCTTGTTGATACGGCTTTCGAGGTCGTACGAATGTTCCTTCAGGTACGTGAAGAGTTCATGGACACCGCCCGGGATGAACGAGCCGTTGACGAGCGAAGAAAGGCGCTCTCGGGCCTCGTCGATGGCGTAGTTGACCGTTTCGAGCAGCATGTCGCCGAGAGAAGGAGGCTTACGGGTACTCTGCAGGGCCTTTACGACACCGAAGTTCGACTTGGACAGGAAACCGGGCAGGGGCGTGAGACCTGTCGAGTCTTTCAGCCAGTTGCCGAAACGATTGCCGCTCACTTCGTCGATACGACGCGCGAACCCCTCGATGAGGTTCTGGAAAACCCCGGGTCTCTGGGTCAGGGCTGCCGCCATATCGTCGTCTCCATATCAAGCGTTCCGCATATGCGACATCGTGGAGATTATCCTTGCAAACGACCAGGAGTTTCGATTAGCAGTCTATCAAGAGCCGCGTCGACCTTCGCGATTCCCACGTGGATGGCGAGTTTTCGGGCGAGCGCGATGTCGTCTTTAATGGGGACCATGAAAAGCACCGAGTTCACCGAAGTTTCGAATGCGTCTTCCAGTCGCATTACGGAATAGGAAGTCTCTGCCTTCCAAACGGGTTTTCTCTCGGAATCGAGAGCGGGAATGACGCTCAGTCCGCAGGAAGCGACTTCGATCCTGTTGCCGTTGAAGGCGATTTCGGTTTCCTTGATGCCGACGGCGCCGAGCGCGGATATGACGGCGCGCTTGAGAAGGGCCGCGTTGCTGGACTTGTTCTTCATGGAAAGTCTCCCTTTCAGAACAGTCTACTCGTCGGCGGAATGCGAAAACAGAGCGCCCGAGAGACTTAATCTTGGGCGCTCTGTGGTCTTGGCTTTATCGGTGTGATCGCTAGCCATAGAGGCCGATCAGAGTTTCATGCCGTTGGCATAGACGACGTCGCGCGTCGCCTCGACGACCTGATCCACCTCGAAATGCGGCGCAGTGACTGCCATGCGCTTGATCCTGGCGGTGTACTCGCTACCGTCCTGCGTATCGATCGTCGCCGTAAAGCCCTGATCATCGAGCGAAGACTCATCTATAACATAGACCTCGGTGTCGATGAGATCGTCCGAGGCGATATCGAAGACGATGCCGCCAGAAGTCGAAACGAAAAGCTTCGGGCGTTCTTCCAATACGGCCGTCGCCTTCTGGCCGAGCAACGTCAGCTGACGAACCGCTTGCTCGCGTGCGACCACGTCACCGGACTGCAGTCCGCCTTCGTCCACGATCCTGGCCAGGGCCTCGACAATCTGTGTGCGCGTCATCTTTTCCGTCATCTGCCTATCCTCTTCAAAGGGCTGTGCAACAAGGTATATGTATGGAGCGCATGGCACAATTCCTTCGAAACCGTCGTCTTGTGGTTTGCCCGTTGAGACCACATAACTAACCGCCATAGGAAACCAAAAGAACGCCGCCATGAGACTCGTTTTCCCGATCGGATATGCCGTACACGCCCGCCGAATTGGCAAAAAGTCGCATCGCCCTTACAGGTTCTCGGAAAACGTATCGGTGGATATACGCGAGGTCGAACCCGAAGAAGCGCCTATAGCCGTCAGATGGAGAACTCCGGAGACGGTCGAGCGGAAGTTCGTGTCTCGTGACTTCTTCCTCACGTGTTGCGACGAAACGAGAACCTCTCACACGCGTTGGTTCAAAGGTCGGCACTGGCTGCGATATGTCGAGAGCCACCTGTATAACCCCTATACCTCAGGGACATCAGGCATGGCGGCGCGGGAGTTGACACCTGAACAACTCAACCGCTCGCTCGCCGCAGGTGGAATCTATACCTACAACAACATCGGGCTGTCTGGTTTTACGCCGAAATGGGCGGGGATACATACGAAGGAACTGGATGCCGATCCTTCAGACGAATTCGATTCCGTGATCATGAACCAACGCCCTGCCGCGATGCTCGCAGCTGAGGGGCTTCGAGACAACCTCATCGTCGTGGATGGTGTCGTGTACGTGGCTTGCGCGCAACCGGGGCTTCGAGACATTCCCGACGACAGGGACGCACCCGTCGTGGAGACAAGATCATCCATGCTGGACGGCTTCGGCGGATACATGGACCGTTGTCGGTCCGGAGCGCTGGATGACATCGACCTGTCGTCTCGAATTGCCGACGTGAGCGCTCTTCCAGAGGTCTTGTGCGACGAGAGTATCGATCCTGACATCGTCGCTATGCGCAATGTGGACAATCTGTTTAAGGAAACCATTCGAGAGATCAGCATGCCGCTGGAAATGCACGCCGAGATCAGGGACCGATATTATCGGCGTGGCAGCGATTTCGTCGAGGTATCGCTGGAGAGGCTTGAACTGCTGCGCGGCATAATCTTGCGGCATGCTCCGAAGTGGCAGACCGGTGCCGCCACGCTAAAGGACATATTCGACGCGATCGACGAAATCCGAGACAACCAGACGATAGACATCCGCGTCGGTGGAAGCAGGCCGTTCCCGTAACCGTACCCGGTTCACTTTCTCCATGGAACTCCCCGATGTTTTTCCAGCCAGCCAGATGCCCGGATCAACCGACGGCTTCACAATTGGTTGACACGATTGACAGGGTAATCCAAAGTCGAAAATCAAGACACCAGGAAAACGGAATATCGACGTGAGATACGACGACGCAATCGGAGACATGCTCAAGGCCGCTGAGGCGACTGAAACGGAACGTCGGGTCGCACCAGGTGAATACGCGATGGTCCGCGTCGACGGCATTTCCTTCTCGAAATTCACCTCGCAGATGACAAAGCCCTATGACGAGGCGTTCGGCGAGGCCATGAAGGCAACCGCGGCGGAACTTCTGCAAAGTCTTCAGCCGACGTTTGTCTATGTCCAGTCCGACGAGATCACGCTCGTCCTGCCTCCCGCCACGGACGAACGCCCGATGCTGTACGACGGGCGGCTTCAGAAGATCGCCACGGTATGCGCGGGCAAGGCGACGTCGTTCCTGCGTTCCATCCTGTTTCAGCAGGCGCTCGATCACGTCGAGGCCATGTCACCGGACGACATGAGCGCCAAGGAAGCCATCAAGGCGCTCCGCAACCTCACGGCCCGCGAAAACAAGGTCGCTCCGGCGTTCGAGGGCAGGGCGATCAGCGTGACTCCCGAGATCGCCGCCCAGTTTCTCCTCTGGAGGGAACTCGACGCGAGACGAAACGGCGCGCTCGGAGCGGGACGGGCCATGTTCACGCAGGGACAACTCGGCGGCAAGTCTCCGACGGACATCAAGGACATGCTGCGGGCGGCGGGTATCGACTACTACGCCGAGTACCCGGATCATTTCCGTCGCGGAACGCTGATGCGCAAACGGGCGGTGGAAATGACGCTGACCGAAGAGGAAATCGCCCGCCTGCCGGAACATGTGCGGGAAATGAAGCGCGGCGAGGTATTCGTTCGTTCGCGGGTCGTGGAAGTCGACGACATGCCGCCGTTCTACCTCATCGAGAACCTGGCGGGATTCGCGCTCGACGACGAAGCGCCTGTCGCGGTTGAAAAGCCGTTCGCCCGCCACGTCATCCCCTGATCGCGAGGAAACATGTCCAGTCTCTACGATTTCCCCGAACCCGAGTTCGAGGAGCCGGCATTCGCGGCTCCCGTAACCCAAGCACGAAACGATTTGCTTGAAGGCATGAACGCCGATCAGGTCGAGGCGATCATGCACGGAAAAGGGCCTGCCCTTGTCGTCGCGGGCGCTGGGTCTGGAAAGACCACCGTCATGACCAAGCGAGTGGCGGCGCTGATCGAGCAGGGAGTGGTACCCGACGACATCCTCCTGTTGACGTTCACGAACAAGGCCGCCCTGAACATGGTCGACCGGGCGCGCAGATATACGCCGTTCGCAGATCGCGTGACAGCGGGTACGTTTCACTCTATCGCCCTTCGGCTATTGAAGGAAAACACGCACCTCTTCAATCTGCCGGCCGTACCGACCGTCATCGATCCCGGCGATACCGAAAGCACCCTGAAGGCGATCGCGAAACGCCTCGCGTCCAAAGAGGAAAACCTCCCGAAAGCGGAAACGATCGCGAAAATCCACTCGTTTTCCGTCAATACGATGCGAACGCTGGAAGACATTGTCTACGACAAGCACGAGCAGTTCGCGTTCGCCCTGAAATTCATGGAGGAATGCGTCGAGGAATACCGCGTGTTCAAGCGAGCGCGCGCCCTGTTCGATTTCGACGACCTGCTTCTCGTCTGGAACAGGATGCTCGACAAACCTGAAATCGCGGCCGACATGCGCCGACGCTTCGCCTATGTCATGGTGGACGAACACCAGGACAGCAATGCCCTCCAGTGTTCCATCATAGAGAAACTCGGCGGCGAGCATCCGAACGTCATGGTCGTCGGCGATCCGGCGCAGGCGATCTACGGCTTCCGAGGCGCCGCGCCGCGGACGATGTTCGCTTTCAAGGACCTATGGCCACAATCGAAGGTCATCTACCTCAACACCAACTATCGTTCGACCGAACAGGTCCTGGCCGTCGGAAACGCCGTGGACGCTTCGATGACGGAACGTTTCGACAGGCAGCTGGTGCCGGCTCCGGGCGCGACCGGGAACCGTCCGGTCATCGTCACGGTTCCTTCCAACGATCAGGAAGCGCAATACATCGCCGAGAAGGTGCTTGAAAACAAGTCCGCGGGAACGGAACTGCACGAGCAGGCAGTTCTCGTCAGGTCTCTCCACGCCGCTCGGATGATCGAACTGGAATTCGACAGCCGACGCATTCCCTACCGCGTGTTCGGGGGGCTCAAGGTCTCGGAAGCGAAACACATCAAGGACTTTCTTTCGGTGGTCCGCTGTGCCGTCAATTCGCTCGACGAGCCTGCTTGGATTCGCACCCTGTGCCTTGCCCGCAAGGTCGGCCCGGCGATGGCGGAAAAGGCGTTCAAGGTCATTTCGGCGGAACGCGGGACCTCGAACGAAGACCCTACCGCCGCCGTCATCAAAAAGACCAAGGACAATCCCGATATCAAGACGCTGATGAGCGCATGGAAGGTACTGGCCGCCCAAAAAGACAAGCCTGCTATCGCACTCGACAAAGCGCTCGTCCTTCTGAACGATCTCTTCCTCGCGAAATTCCCCGACGACTGGAAAAAGAACAGGCGGCAGGACGTTGAGGCCGTCATCGGAATGGCCGAACAATATGAAGACCTCGCGTCGTACCTGTCGACGCTCACGCTTGACCACAGCGTCGAAAAGTCCTCGTCCACGGATGCCGACAAGGACGAAGAACGGCCGATAACGATTTCCACCGCTCATTCCGCCAAGGGACTCGAGTGGGATATCGTCTATATCCCGAACTTCGTGAAAGGACATATGCCTTCGGCCTTCGCCCGCGATCACGAGGGCATGGAAGAGGAAAAGCGCGTCCTTTACGTCGCCGTCACGCGACCGCGCAAGCAGCTCGTCATCACGATCCCGACGTTCAATTTCCAAGGCAACAGGAACGAACGGTCCGACTTCGAGGAAACGGTCGGCGAATATTGCGACCGCGTTCGTTGGGGTTCGGGCCACGTTCAGCGCGGTTTCGGAATGGGAGACAGCACGCTTCCGAAGATCGATATCTTCGATCTCTGACTGTTCTGGGGGAGTAACCTTGGTCATCCGAGATATCAACAGCCAGCCGGCTGTTGATATCTCGGGATAAAGCCACGATGCTATAAGAAGAATACTCACTTCGAGAGCCGTGCGCGCAAAATGTCTCAGAACTCACGTAGCAAGGACTGGTCCGAATTTCTTGTCAAAGCCGACAGGATACTGAGAGTATACGCTGAATTCATTTCGCCTATTCTCGTAAAGCACGAAGCGGAAAGTATCTCTCTGGCCAATGTCCTCTTCCTGATTTCCATCGGGGAAGGCGAGAGCAAAGTCAACGACATCGTCAAAAAGGGGCGATACGTCGGGTCGAATGCGTCGTATGCATTGAAAGCGCTGACGGCGGCGGAACTTATCACGAGACGTCAGGACGCGAACGATCGCCGCAACGCGCTGGTGTCGTGGACACCGCGCGGAAGAAGTCTGGTTCGCGATATCAAGGAAAACTCGACGGACACGACAGGATATTGCCGCGACAGCGCCGAGACGCTGTCCGCGCTCGAAAACCACTGCGCCCGGCAGGTCGCGATCTAAGATGCCGATCAGGATTCTATCCCCTGGAGTAGCGGCGATGATTGCGGCGGGCGAGGTTATAGACCGTCCCGCCTCCGTCGTGCGCGAGCTTCTGGACAACGCGATAGACGCAGACGCAACGGTTATCGATGTCTCTGTGAGAGGGCAGAAACTGCAAGACATCTCGGTAACTGAC
>JAANMV010004027.1_pt1 | contig 12056 bp, 14 predicted proteins | sample 7279661 | NCBI WGS metagenome assembly JAANMV01 (sample SAMN14094540, study PRJNA606508) | bioreactor metagenome | isolation source: A lab-scale SPAN reactor treating ammonium-rich wastewater day 121 | place: Ireland: Galway | collected 2017-05-16 | reverse complement strand
GGGCCGAGGTCGAGCGCGCCTTTCGTAACGGGCAATAGCGCTTGCCGTCCCAAAAGAAGCGCTTTGAGATGCGCGTCGCCGTTGTCTTCGCCGGTAGCGTGATGCTTGTAATCTTTGCCGAACGGCGCAAGCGTTTCCAGCCAATCGTCGATGTCATTGTGCAGCCCGGATTCATTGTCGTTCACCCAGACGGCGGCGGTGATGTGCATGGCCGCGACAAGTACGAATCCTTCGCCGATGCCGCTTTTCGATACGATTTCGGCGATTTTCGGGGTTATGTGGAACAGCATTTTGCGCGACGGCGCATCGAACCACAAGTATTCGGTATGCGATTTTGGAGCGTTTTCCATCAGTTATCCTTTAGCCGGCCCGTATCCGGCCGCCCGGACTTACTCGAACATTTCCGGAGAAAGCTTGCTGTCCGCTGAAATGTCTATTTTGGCTCTTTTGCCCAAAACCGGAGACAAATCCGCCGGCGAAATACCGTCGCCCGGCCGTTTAAACGACAGCATATCCATTACGACAAGCGCGCCGGCAGGAATATCCATTGCAGAAAATGCGCTTCGCCTGGCGATGTCCAACATGCCCAGTTCGCCGCTCTGGGGGGCTTTCTCGCCGGTGCCGAGCGATAGTTCGACGGCACGGATTCCCCTGACAAGTTCCGCCAATTCCGATGGGTCGCAGCTTCCCGGTATGTCCGGTCCTTCCACGCTTTTGTCGAGCGCGAAATGTTTTTCGATTACCCGTGCGCCAAGCGCGACCGCGGCGTAGCAGGCGTAATTGCCTATAGTATGGTCGCTGAAGCCGACGTCGCCGCCGAAAACGCTTCGCATTTCCGAAATGGCGCGTAAATTCGCCGCTTCATACGGCGTCGGGTAAATAGTCGTGCAGTGGAGCATGACTGCACGCGGGCAGCCGGCCTCGAGCGCTACCTCGTACGCGGTCATCGCTTCGCCGAGCGAACCCATTCCGGTCGAAATGTACATCGGCTTGCGCTTTTTCGCCGCGTAGGCGATTAATGGAAGGTTCGTTAAGTCGCAGGAGGCGATTTTGAACGACTTGACCCCGATTGAATCGAGAAGGTCAACCTTGGCAAAATCGAACGGGGTGGAAAGAAATTCGACGCCGCACGCGGAACATACGTCCGCAAACTCGCGATGGGCGTCGTCCGAAAGCTCGAAATTCTTGAAAAATTCGTATTGCTCGCACGCATGGCGCTTGCTGGCGAGCTCCGAGGCGGTGAAGCTTTGAAATTTGACGGCATCGGCGCCGGCGGCTGCGGCGCTGCGAATCATTTCGCGGGCAACGTCAAGGTTTCCGCCGTGGTTTATCCCCGCTTCCGCGATTATAAAGACTTGGCTCAAGTCAAATACCCCCGTGCGGGCTTGATGGGCGGCGTGCCGCCGGTTTAATGACTATTTCCGTTTTGACTAGACCGCTTCCTGGAGAACGGCGATGGCAGGCACCTGAATCACCCCTCTGTTGATAGCGGCAACATTAGGGTTTGAATCGAGATACCTCACGGCTTCTTCGACTTCGATTATTTCGCCTTCCGAATAAAGCTCGTCGTAGATTTTGCTCACCAGCTCGTAATCTTCGTCCGTATCCATCGTGAGCCGAAGTTCAGGTCGGGCGAGCTCGCGTTCGACATCCACTTCGGCCATCGAAAATCCGTGATATCCGCGCTTGTCGTGAAGGTAGTATGTGACGTGTTCCCGGTAAATATTTTCCTTGGCTACGAAGTCGAGCTTTTCGAGGGTTTTCAGGGTGAAAGCCTCGGCCATCGTGCCAAGCGGAAGCCGCCTTGCGCAGACGTAATCGCAGTCCGGATGGGCTTCAAGGTATTCGACTTCCTTGTCGATATATTCCGGCGAAACGAACGGGTTGTCCGCCGTAGCCCTTACGATGATGCCGGCACCGGAGTGGTATGCCGCCACGATGTATCTTGAAAGCACGTCGTTTTCGGAGCCGCGGACGACGTCCACGCCCAGCTCTTCGCAATACTCCGCGAGCCGGTCGTCGCCCGGAAGATCAGTCGTCGCAACGCATATGCGGTCTATCGTCCGGCATCGTTTGAGCCTCTCCAGAATGTGCCACAGGCATGGCCGTCCGGCAAGGGGCAAAAGAACTTTGCCCGGCAGTCTGCTCGAATTCAAACGCGCCTGAAGGACGATGACTTTCAGCATAAGGGCAACTCCTTGAAAAGGATTTTAAAACTCGAATAACTTGGCAGCTTGAACGCATGCTCTGGAATTATACCATCGAAATCGCGAATTTTCAATATGCTTGGCGAAAATGATATAATCTGGCGGCCGTTGGCTCAAGCCGTTAATCGCTCGAATCTCGAACCACGGGTTGTGTATGCCTGAAACCGAAAAGGAATTTTTTGTAAACGACTTGCTGGCGTTGATGCTTGAACACAACGCAAGCGACATGCATATTAAGGCGGGAAGCCCCATCATATATAGAATCGACGGCCGGCTCGTCAAATCGCCTTTTAAGGTAACAAGCGAAAAGCATGCTAAAGACCTGATTTATTCCACGCTGAAAGAAGTGCAAATCGCAAAGCTGGAAAACGACCTCGAACTCGATTACGCCTATGAACTAAAAGGCATGTGCCGCTTTCGTGCCAACGCCTTTTATCAAAGCGGTTCCGTCAGCGCTAGCTTTAGGTTAATCGACATAAAAATCCCGACAATCGAAGCGCTTTCATTGCCGTCGATTTGCAGGGAAATCGCAAATTACCCTAACGGTCTTGTATTGGTTTGCGGTCCTACGGGTTGCGGAAAATCAACTACTTTGGCAGCTATCATTAACTACATTAACTCGACAAGGTCCTGCAGAGTAATAACCATCGAAGATCCCGTCGAATACGTGTACAAAGACAATTTGTCGATGATTTGCCAGAGGGAAGTCGGAAGGGACACGAAAGCGTTTTCGACCGCTTTGAGGGAAACGCTTCGACAAGATCCGGACGTCATTTTGGTTGGCGAAATGCGGGATCTCGATACCATTGCGCTTGCATTGACCGCGGCAGAAACTGGACATCTGGTTTTCGCCACGCTTCATACTTCGAGCGCGGCCAAGAATATCGAGCGAATAATAGATGTCTTTCCGCATCTTCAACAACAGCAAATCAGGTTGCAAATGTCGCTTTCCTTGCGCGCCGTATTGTCGCAAACCCTCATACCGAAAGCAACCGGGCGTGGCCGGGTGCCCGCCGTTGAAATAATGATTGTCAATAACGCCATACAAAATTTGATAAGAGAGCAAAAGACTTTCCAGATAAAGAGCGTCATACAAACCAATACGCGAACCGGTATGCGTACGATGGATTACGCACTTGGGGAATTGGTGGCAAGCGGACAAGTCAGCTTGGACGAGGCCGCCCAACGGTGCGACAGCTTTGAGGAAGTTATGGAAGCGATCGCGAAATACAAGCGCGGCGAATTGGGAACGGGATTGCAAGAAGGCGGCGGTATCAGGGCGCGAGCCGTGTTTTCGCAATCGAGGCCCGGCGCCGGCAGATAACCGGAATGATAGTCTAACGGATAGACCTGCATGCTATTATATCCCTCCCCATTCCGGGAGAGCATATGAAGGCACTTGTAACAGGAATCACCGGCTTTGCCGGAAGTCACCTCGCCGAGCATTTACTCGACGAAAACTGCGAAGTTATCGGCACTTTCAGGACGCGCAGTCCGCTCGATAACCTCGAAAAAACACTCGGCCGGGTTAAGCTTGTCGAATGCGAATTGACGGACGCCACCAGCGTTACGCGGCTGTTCAAAACAGTCAAACCGGACTTGGTGTTTCATCTTGCCGCGCAAAGCTTCGTCGCCGCAAGCTGGCATTCGCCGCAGGAGACAATCGTCAATAACGTGGTTTGCCAGCTCAACCTTTTCGAAGCGATACGCAACGCGGATATAAACCCGAAATTCCTTGTTGCGGGGTCGAGCGAAGAGTACGGGCAGGTTCGCTCCGGCGATTTCCCCATTCTCGAAGGCATACCGCTAAAGCCGCTTTCGCCATACGGCGTGAGCAAAGTCGCGCAGGATACGCTCGGTTATCAGTACTGGCAGAGCTACGATATGAATATTCTGCGGTCGCGGGCTTTCAACCATACCGGTCCGCGGCGGGGCGAGGTTTTCGTAACGTCGAATTTCGCCAGCCAGATTGCTCAAATAGAAGCAGGAATGAAAGAGCCGGTTATCCGGGTCGGAAATCTCGAAGCGGAGCGCGATTTTACCGACGTTCGAGACACCGTTCGAGCATACTTGCTCATATTGCGCGAAGGGCGTATCGGAGATGTATATAACGTTGCAAGCGGCAAGGGCCGGTCGATTCAAAGCGTTCTGGACACGCTGCTTTCATTGTCCCGCGCACAAGTGCGCATCGAAGTTGACGAAGCGAGGCTGAGACCTTCGGATTTGCCCAAACTCGAAGGAAGCTACGACAAGCTTAAAAGCGCGACCGGTTGGGAACCGAAAATTCCGTTCGAGCAAACCATGAAGGACTTGCTCGATTACTGGCGCGAGAAATTAAGACGCGGATACGTGCCAAGCGAGCAGCGCAAATAGCGCTTATCGCTGCAATACATAAGGAGCCGAAAATGGAAAGAAAGTGGAATTTCCTCAAAGAACTTTGCGAAACCCCCTCTCCCGCCGGATTCGAATCGAAAGCGGTCGAAGTTTTTCTTAACTACCTGAAGCCGTATGCAAACGAGCTTTTCACGGACGCATACGGCAGCGGCGTGGCAGTATTAAATCCGGACGGCAGACCGCGCGTTTACGTGGCAGGACATGCGGACGAAATCGGTTTTATCATCAACAATATTGACGAAAACGGATTCGCAAGTTTCGCCGCCCTTGGCGGCTGGGATATGGCGATTGTTGCGGGCAGGCGCGTGAACGTTTTCACGCAGGACGGGCGCAAAATACCGGGAGTAATCGGTTCGACGGCAGTACACATGAAAGACCCGGACGAGCGCAAGAAGATTCTCGAAATGCATAAGCTGTTTATAGACATCGGTGCCAAAAATGCCGACGAAGCGAAAGAGCATATTTCTGTCGGAGACGTCGCCGTAATGGATTATCCGTTCACGGAGCTTTTGAACGGAAGATTGGTCTCCAAGGCGCTGGACAACAAAATCGGCTGCTGGTGCGCCGCGGAAGTTTTGCGTACTTTTGCCGAAAGCGGCGAGCCGATGGATGCCTGCGTAATCGCGGCGGCGAACGTCATGGAAGAAATCGGAGGACACGGGGCGAATATGCTTGCGCAGTCGCAAAGGCCGGATTGCGCCGTTGTGTACGACGTTACACACTCCACCGACACTCCGGGGCTGGACAAAAACAAGGTCGGCGACATTAGAATGAGTCACGGGCCGGTGGTATCCCTCGGCAGCGCGAACAATCTTGCGATGTTCCGCAAGTTTCAGCAGGCGGCGGCGAACATAGGAATGAAGGTGCAAACCGAGATAAACGCGATGCGCACCGGAACGGACGCAGACAGCGTTTTTCGGGCGAACGGCGGAATTCCGACTATCGTAATCAGCCCGCCCGAACGGTACATGCATACGCCGGTCGAAATGATAGACAAAAGCGACTTGGAAGAAGTGGTCAAGCTAACCGTGCAATTCATCAGGGAACTCAAGCCAGGCGAAAAAATAACGCCGACGCCCTGGCCTAAGTAAAGAATTCTCCTGCTTTCGATTGCCGTGATTTTAGTCGAGCGCAGTGGTTATTCCGTCGGTGCGGATTAGCCCCGCCCTGTTTGGCGGCCAGAAAATAGACAGCGCCTTGCCGATAACGTTTTCTTGCGGCAGAAAGTTCCACGCATGACTGTCGCGGCTGTTGTTACGGTTGTCGCCGAGCACGAAAAGCATGCCCTGCGGCACGGTAACTTCCTCGTAATAGTATGCGGGAGGTGAGGCAATGTATTCCTCTTCGAGCGCCTCGCCGTTGACCCAGACGCTGCCGTTTTCCACTTTTATTCTGTCGCCCGGAAGACCGATTACACGTTTTATGTAGTCTTTGTTTGCCGACCCTTCGCCCGCTTCCGGCGGCGGCCTGAAGATTATGATGTCGCCGCGCTTCACGTTGTCTATGTTCAAAACGAATGAAATTTTGTCGGCGATAAGCCTGTCGCGTACGAGTAGAGTGGGCTCCATGGAGCGGCTCGGAATGTAAAATGCCGCGACAACGAATGCCCTAAGGAACAGCGCAATCAGAAACGCCATAACGAAAGTCGGAATCCAGTCGAAGACGACGGCCTGCAAATGCGACGGATAAAAAGCAAGCTCGGCGCGTACGCCCTGCTCGCTCGCGATTTTGCATATTCCGGGCCGGCGCGCGCTTTGAACGTGAAGGTGATATTCCGAGCGTCCGGGTTCGAGCGTCACTTCGCGCAGGATTTCGTCTTCACGAAAACTGCCGCGGGAAATCGTAACCTTGTCGGGCGCGGTCAAAGCCTGCGGATAGGAAATGCGCAATTTGGAACGGGATTTGCCGTTCGCCAGAATCCGGCTCGGCGTGAACTCCACGCTGGGCCCGTCGATCTTTTCCTTCTTTTTCTTTGCGCGCCTTAAAAGCATATAACCTTACTTCGAAAAGCCGACCCGCTTTTCCTTCAGCGTCGTGGCCTTGCCGACCCTGTCCCGAAGGAAATACAGCTTGCTGCGACGCACTTTTGAATGGCGCAGCACTTCGATCTTCGAAACCTTGCGCGAGTGCAAAAACCAGGTCTTTTCGACGCCGATACCGCTCGACAGCTTCCGCACGGTTAAGGTTCTCGATAGCCCCTTGCCGCGAATGCGTATGACTGTGCCTTCGAAAATCTGCACGCGCTCGACGACGGCGTCCTTGCGCTCCTTACCTTTCGCGGCGATTCTGTGAATCTTCTTCACGCCCGCCGCCGACCCCGGCGCTTCTTCGTAAATGTTTACGTGAACGCGCACGATGTCGCCCGGAATTATTTCCGGCAGGCTTTCCTTGAGGAGAGTTTCCTCGTAAACCTTGATTTTGTGATACCACTCGTACTTCTTTTCCGCCATTTCAATCCTCAATCGGTCCGCCAATCGAGCCGGCGCCTTCCGGCGCACTCGCCCGTAAAGACTCGCCACGCAAAATATTGTTCACTCGCCGCCGTCCGCCCGAAGGCGGTATCTGCGGCAATATTCAGCCCACAAATCCGGTCTTTTCAAGCAGGTAAGACGCATCGCCTCGAACCGCCTGAAGTTTTCCACCGCCTCGGGGTCTCCTTCGAGAAGCACCTTTGGCACGCCAACGCCGCGGAATTCCTCCGGCCTTGTGTAGTGCGGACAATCCAGAAGTCCGTCCGCAAAACTTTCCGACCGGTGGCTTTCCTCGTTACCGAGTGCGCCCGGTATTCGCCTGACCACCGCATCCACGATTGCCATCGCCGCTATTTCGCCGCCGGACAGGATGAAATCGCCAAGAGAGACTTCCCTGTCCACCAAAACGTCGATTACGCGCTGGTCAACGCCTTCATATCTTCCGCAAAGAATCGCAAGACGCTTTTTCGAAGCGAGCTCGTCGATAAGCTCTTGCGATAGCGGTTCGCCCGCCGGCGAGGTATAAACCACAAACGGTTTTTCGCCGTCCTTCTCAAGGCTTTCCACAGCCTTGAATACCGGCTCCGGCATGAATACCATCCCGGGACCGCCGCCGAACGGCGAATCGTCCACTTGCCGGTGAACGCCGTCCGCAAAATTCCGCAAATCCACGGTCTTGCAAGAAACCGTGCCCGCTTCGACGGCGCGCCTGACAATTCCGTACTCGAATACCGTACCGGCGAAATCTGGAAAAATGGAAATAACGAAAATCTCCATTTCAATCGCCCCGCTCCGCCGCATCGCCCGCCGCGAAATCGGCGACAATCAGCTTTCCGCCTTCGATATCGACTTCGAGAACATGCTCGGCGCAAAAGACGACGAAAAGCTCGCCGCCTTCTCCGCATATCCTGAGCAGCGGATTGCCGGGGGTGTCAACAAATTCCTCGACGACGCCCAGAGCGGCGCCGCCGCTTGAAAGCGCCTTCAGACCTTCGAGTTGCCAAACGAAATATTCGTCTTTATCTCTCGGCGGAACGCATTCCAGCGGCACGTCAACGTACCAGTTGCGAAACCTATCGGCAATATTACGGTCGTCCAGACCGGCAAGTTTCAAAAGGAAATCGTCTTTGCGAAGACTCACTTCCTCGATATCGAACCTTGCTCCTTCGCCGGTCGTTTCGTCGGTTAAAACGACGAATTCATAGCCCGGCAAAGTACCCGGCCTGTCGGTAATATACGCGCACTTCAATGTACCGCGGATCCCGTGCGCGGAGCGCACAAAACCCAATGAAACAAGCATGTTAACTCAATAGCTCGATGGTGATGCGCTTGTTTTCCCTGCCGGCCGCGGCCTTGACAAGGGTGCGAAGCGCATTGATGATGCGCCCCTCGCGCCCGATGACCTTTCCGACGTCGGATTCGTTCACCCGAAGCTCAAGGATGGCCGCACGTTCCCCCTCGACCTCGGTTACCGAAACGTCATCCGGATTGTCAACGATTTTCGAAACGAGTTGCACCAGTAGATCTTTGTAGTCCGTCATCAGCCTTCCTCCTCGGCAATGCAAGAATTAACCGAAAATACCTCGACTAGGATTTCTTCTGAGCGTTTGCGGTTTTGGTCTTCTCTTTGGGAAGATACTTGGCAGGCAGTTCGATTTCCGAGTGTTTCTTAATGATGCGCGCAACTGTCTCCGTAGGAATCGCGCCGTTTCCAAGCCAATGGCGCAATCTCTCTTCGTTCAGCGTAACCTCTTCGGGATCCGCCAGCGGATTGAAATGCCCCAAGTTTTCGAGATAGCTGCCTTGGCGCGGCGTACGGGCGTCCTTCGCTACGATGCGATAGTACGGTTGCTTTTTCTGCCCTACACGGAACAAACGAATCTTAACTGCCATCCTTTCCTTCCAAACCAAAAATCGTCAAAACATTCTCCGGCAAACGCGCGCAAGGCGCGCCGCTTGAGCGCGTGATTATAACAATCTCGCCGGGGTTTGTAAATAGCAATAGGGCGTCAAGGTCAAATTGCCGTTTACCGGCTTAGTCTTCTTCTTCTTCGCCGCCGCAGTTGCAACATTCGCATTCCGAGCCCGTACAGCAGGAACACGTGCAATTTCCCGCGACGAAATCGAGCACCTTCGCCTTCCAATAGCCGCGAATGTCGGCGTCCGCGCTGTCGAACGAAAGCGTGAAGCCGGTTTCGGTTTCGGTCAGCTTTAGCGATACGAGATCCATCTTTTCCCTCCGGAATATGAAAGCCGGATTATATCAGGCGCGTAAAACCGCCTGATTCCAAAATCCCATTGTGGAAATCCGAATGATGGACAGTCTAGCCTGCGCCGCCGGATGCGATTCGCGGCGGGAGGTTTTCAGAGGGTTTTCCTGACGGCGGGGCGGAGGCGCCGGATGAAGAGCTTTTCAGCTGTTCGACTCGCACGGCGTAACGGCAATAAAGGTTGTACGCCAGCAAATCGCAGCGCTTTCGCGTAAACGCTTTCATTTTTTCGATGTATTCGGCCGCCAAAACGAAATCGCCGCGGCCAATCAGCGAGCGCAAAAGCGAATCGTGCCGCCTTTCCTGACCCGCGTTCCAGTCCGGCATTTCGCCGTAATCGCTGCGTACGCGCAAAAGGGCGCTGTACTGAGTCAGAAGCTCGTTTTGTCCAAACGTCAAAACCCCGAACCCCCGGGATGCGTCCCAAAACTCCCGCAACAACAAACTGCATAGCCGCTCGCGACGAGACCTTATCCGGCAAAGCCCGAATTTCCTATCACGCCCCGACGGCGCCGACCTTATTATACCGGAAAATTGGAATTTGTAAAGGTTTGTAAACGGCCCAAGGCAAAATTCACAACCGATGCCTTAAATCTGCGTATCCACTACGTTGCTGATTTCCCCCGGAATGCCGGAAGAATCCACCGATTGCACGGCAAAAAACCGAAGAGCGCCGCCCGGAAGAGGCGATTCGTAAACCCTCGGATTTCCCGGCAAAGCGTCGCCAAACGCCACTTGACCGGCTTCGGCAAACGGTCCGCTCGCGTTCGCGGACGTAAGAAGGCGGTAACTTGCCACGCTTCGCGTGTAATTAAGAGCGATGACGGTGATGTCGCTAATTCCTACTTCGCCGTTACCGTCGCCGTCAATCCAGGCAATCAGCGGGTCGCCGCCGGACACAAGCTTTTCGTAATGGACGGCAATAGGCGTAATGTCGGGAATGCCCACTTCTCCGCTCAAATCGTAATCGCCTTTGTTCAAGTAGTTCCAACGCAGCAATCCGGCTTCCGCATCGAAAGTCAATTCGCTTGCGGGACTTTCCTTGAATCCCATCGCGGAGGCGTAGTCGATTCTGCCGAATCCGTAATCTTCGTCGCCGCCGGGAGGGCCGAGATCGATTGCCGTGTTTTGCAACCTTTCCCGCAGCTGTACGTTCGTGAAATCCGGATTCGCGCTTAGTATCAGCGCCGCAAGACCACTCACGAGAGCGGTTGCGCCGCTCGTTCCCGTGAATTCGCCCGAAACTTGCGGCGTGTATTTGTTCTCGCCCGTCGTCGTAATCAGGTTGGTGCCCGGCGCGACGAGTTCCATTTGCGGACCGGCTTTGGAATAGGACGCGCGGACGTCGGCCGGGTTGGTTGCGCCGACGCAAACTACGCTGTCGATTGCGGCCGGCCAATCGAGGGGCGTAGTGGAAGAACCGGCGCCGACATTTCCGCCCGCCGCAACGATGAGCGCTCCGGTAAGCCAGGCGGCGTCCATTACTTCGCGTTCGATATCTCCCCCCGGCTCACCGCCGAAACTGAGATTGAGGGTTTTCGCCCCGTTCAATACCGCGTAAGCGACGGCTTCGAGTTCGTCCGAAAGTCCTATCGAAAAATCGGTGCCGACGCGGAGAATCATGAGCCGGACGCCCTTTTGACCGACCTGCCCCGTGCCTCCGGCGGAGCCCATTATTCCGGTTGAATTGTTTCCTTGCGCGCCGACGAGCCCCGCTATGCTCGTGCCATGCCATCCGGTCAGCGGATCGTCGTCGGTCGGATCGCCGTCAACCTTGTAGAAGTCGTAGCCGTTTATATCGTCGAAATAATCGTTATCGTCGTCGTCCAATAAGTTGCCGGGAATTTCTCCCGTATTAACCCACAACTGGTTTTTAAGGTCGTCATGCGTCAACTGCGCGCCGGTGTCGATTATAGCCACAACCACCGATTCGCTGCCGGCATTCACGCTCCATCCGCGCTCCGCCTGCAATATTTCATAAAAATACTGGCCGGTTTGCAGGTGAGTGGACGGATATAGCGGGTCGTCCGGAATGAAACTGGCGGTCCGGATTACATCGGGTGTTACGTCGTAAACCAAGGGGTCGGACGAAAGCGAGGCATACACATCGCCTGCATCCGCTCCTTCCGACGTCTTGACCAATGTGTATTCGATGCCGAATGGGTCGAGCCTAACGGTTTTTACAGCGCTTACGTTCCGGTGCTTTTCGAGCGCGCTCGCGGATTTTGCGCCGTCTTTGAATCTGACCAAGAAACGGCCGTCGATGATAGCGGAATATGGAATCCCGGAGGGCAGTCTTTTTTCACCGGCTACGGATTCATTGCCGAAACCGGAAATCGAATCCGCGCCTTGCGTGCGAGCGGAGGGAGCGGATAATTCGTCGCGCATCTGTCCGCTTCCGCAGCCGGAAGCCGATAATCCGGCGATAACGACCGCCGCGACCGAAACAACTATTACAAAACCGGAGCGCTTAAACACGTAATCACCGTCGAATCGAAAATGTATGAAAACCGAAGTTACTACGGATCGAACAATCCAGGATCGTCTTCGCCGTTTTGCGGAGCGTAAGTGGAAAGGTGCTTTGGATATGGGATACCCAGATAATCGAACGCCGCGCGCGTCGTCCGGTCGAACGCTTGCCCGGGCGTTCGAAGCACGTCGTGTACGGACGCCGGCGCTTCACGCGAGGTCGTGGTCCGCCCGCTGCGCGACGG
>JAANMV010004024.1_pt1 | contig 12069 bp, 10 predicted proteins | sample 7279661 | NCBI WGS metagenome assembly JAANMV01 (sample SAMN14094540, study PRJNA606508) | bioreactor metagenome | isolation source: A lab-scale SPAN reactor treating ammonium-rich wastewater day 121 | place: Ireland: Galway | collected 2017-05-16 | reverse complement strand
ACTTATAACAAGTACCTGAAAGGAAGCTCGGATTCATACGAAGGCGTTATGCAGAAAGTAATGACGAGGCTTTATTCCAAAAAGACCGGTGAATAAAAGTTGGAAGAAGTATTTTACCACGAACCTGTTTTACTAAATGAAAGCATCGGGTATCTTTTAGGAACTGGTCAAAAAGATTTAAACAGTAACACATCTTCAAAAAGGGTTTATGTTGACTGCACACTCGGAGGCGGCGGTTACACAAAGAAAATACTGACAGAAACGGGCTCGGAAGATACACTTGTTTTAGCGATAGACAGGGATGTATTTGCAATTGAGCATTCAAAAAAAGTTCTTTCTGATCTTGCAGACAGGATAATATTTATACAGGGTAATTTTGGCGATATTGCCGAAATTATTTTAAAAGCCGGTTTTAAAAAAGTGGATGGTGTTGTAATGGACCTGGGGCTTTCTACTTATCAGCTGAACAGTGAAGAAGGTTTCAGTTACCAGAAAGATACAGCCCTGGATATGAGGGCAGATAAAAACCAGCGTTTAACTGCAGCAGATATTCTGAACAATTATTCAAAAGAAGAGCTTTCAAACCTGTTCTTTAAATACGGCGAGCTTCGTTACAGCAGGCAGATTGCGCTGGATATTTCTGAATTCAGAAAAATAAAAAAGCTTGAAACAACTTTTGAGCTGGTCGAAATCCTGAAAAAGAAAGTTCCGCCAAGATTTCTGAACAGCGACCTCTCCAGGCTTTTCCAGGCTTTAAGGATTGAAGTTAACAATGAGATGGAAAACCTGGAAAGAGTTTTAAAGGATTCTGCTGAAATGCTGAATGAAAACGGTAAAATTGCTGCAGTTTCGTATCATTCACTCGAAGACAGAATAGTAAAACAGGCCTTCCGTAATACAGCCAGTTTGAAGGTTTTAACGAAAAAGCCGGTTGAAGCAACTGAAGAAGAAATAAAAAACAATGTCAGGGCCAGAAGCGCAAAGCTTAGAGTGGCAGAAAAAGTAACCGAAATTTCAATAAATAAAAATAAATACAGGCGCGGCAATTGAAAAATGTAAAACAAAGAAAAATTTCCTTATTCAACCTGATGCTTCTCCTGTTTGCTTCTGCTGCAGTTATAGTATTTTTTGTCAATAATATAATAGCCGTTAATGTACTTGTTGCAGATAACAATAATATAAGGACCGATATAAATAAAACCGTGACTGTTAACAATAATCTGCAGACAGAAATAGAACGTTTAAGCAATCTGGATAATATTAAACATACTGCCGTTGATAAGCTGGGGCTGATGCACTCGATGCAAAAACCCAAAAAGATCACTATAGAGAGGTCTAAACTGGAAGAAATAATCCAATAATATATATTTAAATATAACCCGGAAAATTGGATCCGGTATGTTTTTATGCGGGAAAGAAACAAAAGTTATAATAAAGCAAACACTGAAAGAAGAATTTCGATCTTTATGGCAGTGTTTGCTTTATTATTTATTGTGATCCTTTATAAACTATTCACAATTCAGGTAATAGATGCTGCAAAATACCAGCTTGCTGCCAAAAAACAGTATGAAAGCAGGATATCTCTGAAATCATCCCGTGGGATAATTTTTGACCGTAAAATGAACTCGCTTGTATCCAATATCATCATGTATTCTTTTGCAGCAGATCCAAACATGGTTGATAATAAAGATTCTGTTGCCGGGGTTTTTTCACATATCTTCAAGAAAGATAAATCATTTTACCTGGATAAGCTCAATACCAGGAACACTTCATTTGTATGGCTTGAGCGCAGAATAGACCCGAAGTATGAACAGCAGATCAAGGACCTAAATTTTTCAGGTGTAATAAAACTGAATGAGCCGAACAGGGTCTTTAACTATGATAAGTTATCTTCAAGGATAGTTGGTTATACAAATATTGATAATAACGGTTTGAGCGGTATTGAGCTGGAGCTGGATGAAGAATTATCAGGAAAAGAAGGCTACGTTGTTATGCAGAAAGACGGCCTTGGCAGAAAAAGGCCGGCCGTAGAATATCCCAGGCAGGAACCGGTTGACGGCAATAATGTGATCCTTACAATAGATATGAATATTCAGAAAATTACTGAAGAAGAGCTTGCTGCAGGAGTTGATGCAAATAATTCAACCGGAGGAAAAGTAATTGTAATGAATGTTAAAACCGGCGAGATACTTGCAATGAACTCCATTGATAATGAAAGCGGAAGCCAGGATAAAATAGCTGAGATAACCGATCTTTATGAACCGGGTTCAACTTTTAAAATAGTTACTGCTGCTGCAGCGCTGGAAGAAAGCCTTTTAAGCAAGTTTGATGTTATTAATACATATGGCGGCGAATATATGAACATTAAGGATTCCCATAAGTTTACAAGCTTAACATTTCAGCAGGTTATCGAACAGTCCAGCAATGTGGGAACGATAAATATTGCTGGCAGGCTGGGAAAAGAGCGTTATTATAAATATGCCAGGGATTTCGGCTTCGGTATAACTACCGGGCTGGACCTTCCCGGTGAAATGAAAGGCAGGCTTAAAAGACCGGTCGAGTTTTCTCCTGTTACGCTTAATTATATGTCAATTGGCTATGAAGTGCTTGTAACAGCTTTGCAGATGGCTAATGCTTATGCATGTGTTGCAAACGGCGGAATGATGATGAAGCCGTTTATCATAAAAAAGATTCTTGCACCGGATGGTACTTTACTCAAAGAATTTAAACCGGTTGAAATAAGAAATGTAATATCAAAACAGACATCAAAAATTTTAACAGAGCTTTTTGTAGGGGTGGTTGAGCGCGGTACCGGAATAGATGCAAGGATAGATAATATTAAAATAGCAGGGAAAACAGGCACATCCCAAAAAATGGTTGAAGGAAAATATTCTAAGAGCAAATATACTTCATCGTTTATCGGATACTTTCCGGCAGAAAACCCGCAGATCGTAATAGCTGTAATTATAGATGCGCCCGGAGCAGGGGAGTATTACGGCGGAAAAGTTTCTGCGCCGATATTTAAAAGAATTGCTGAAAGAATAATTAATTTAACCGGACTTCATGAATATTCAGCCCCTGAATATAATGCTGAAGTTGTACAGGTTAATAATATTCCGGATGAATTCAGCTCGCTTAACCTTGTGAATTTTGAGGTCAGTGATGCTATAAAGATTCTTAATGAAAATGAAATCCCCTTTGAAGTTGAAGGAAAGAGGAAAAATGCCGTTGTAGTTTCGCAAAGTTCAGTTACCGGTGAAGATGGTGTGAAAAAAGTAAAATTAATTACTTCAGGAAGTGAATCAGTAAACAATGATCTGAAAGAATCAAGTTTGAAAATGCCCGACCTAAAAGGCATGAGTGTAAGAAAATGCATTAAAGTAATTTCAGCAATGGGCTTAAATTATAAAATGAACGGTAACGGGAAAGTTGTTACACAGATCCCCGAACCTGGTACAACCATAACCGGCAATCAGCAGATTATCATAAACTGCGATTTGCCAGCTAAATTCTGATCAAAATTATTATGAATTTCAGTGAACTGATGATATTAACTGGTAATGAAAAAAATATTCCGGATAAGAATTTTGACTTTACAGTCAATAAGCTTACTTTCAATTCTCTGAACGTAGAAAAAAATGATATTTTCTTCGCAGTAAAAGGCTTTAATGCAGACGGTAACAAATTTATTAACGATGCACTGCAAAAAGGAGCAATGGCAGTAATAACTGACGGTGAACCGGGAATTTCAGATAACAGGATCCATAAAGTACAGAATGTACGCAAAGCTATGGCTGTTATGAGCTCTGCATTTTACGGCAGCCCGTCATCAAAAATTAAAATGATCGGTGTTACCGGTACTAACGGCAAAACAACAGTAACTTCGCTGATAAACTTTGTTTTAATGAAATCCGGAAAAAAAACCGGGTTAATAGGCACTAACGGAAATTTTATAAATAACAGGTATATAAAAACAGAACACACTACCCCGGAAGCAATTGATCTCAACGGAATTCTTAAGCAAATGGCAGATGAAAATGTTGAGTTTGCAGTTATGGAAGTATCGTCGCATTCACTTGCCCTGCACAGGGTATACGGTTTGGATTTTGATATAGCTGTTTTCACAAATTTAACACCTGAGCACCTGGATTTCCATCTGGATATGGATAATTATTCAGCCTCAAAAAAAATTCTGTTTGATTCATTAAAAAGAATAGGCAGCAAAGGAATCCAAACTGCCGCTATATATAACTGCAATGATGAATACGGGACAAAAATAGTTTCAGGTTGTGAAGCAGAAAGGATTGCTTACGGGTTTGGCTGCGGTACATACACTGCTAAAAATATCAAAATGGATATTTCAGGAATGAAATTTGATGTACTTGTTCCGCGCAATGGTGAAAATATCGAAGAGATATCTGTTAAAACAAGGCTGACAGGCAAATTCAATGTACATAATATACTTGCTGCTATTGCAGCACTTCACAGTATAAATATCAGTTACAGTGATATAACTAAATATATTAATGAATTTGAAGCAGTTGACGGAAGATTTAACAGGATAACGCTTGCAAACGGAGCAGATTCAATAATTGATTACTCTCATACACCTGATTCATTATTAAAGGCAATTACAACAATCAGAGAAATACTGACGGAAAGTAAATCCAAAGGAAAGATAATAACTGTATTCGGGTGCGGGGGCAACAGGGATAAGCTTAAACGTCCGCTAATGGGCGAAATAGCAGCCAAGAACAGTGACCATGTAATAATAACGTCAGATAATCCCAGGAATGAAGATCCAATAAGTATCATAGAAGATATTAAAACTGGAGTAACATCGGATAATTATTCGGTTGAACCTGACAGGGAAATGGCAATTAAAAAAGCAATAGAAATGAGCCGGAAAAATGATATTATTTTAATTGCCGGCAAAGGTCATGAGACATACCAGGAAATAAAAGGTGTTAAGAATCACTTCAGCGACAGGGAAATTACAGAAAAATACGGTAAATGACCGGGTTATTAAATGAATTTAAGTATTGATGATATTAAGAGGCTAAGGGGAGTAAAAATTTACAATCCTGAAATAACAGGAAACAAAAAATTTTCAGGTGTTTCAATAGATTCAAGAAAATGCGGTAAAAGTGACCTGTTCATAGCAATAAAAGGAGAACGATTTGACGGGCATGCATTTGTAAAACAGGTTCTTAAAAAAGGTACAGGATGCGCTGTTGTAAATGAAACATGGCTTAAAAAAAATAATAACAGTTCTTTTAAAAATAAATGCCTGGTAGCTGTAAAGAATACTGAAAAGGCACTTGGTGATATTGCCAGGGAGTACAGGAATAAGTTTGTGATTCCGGTTATGGCAATTGCCGGAAGCAACGGAAAAACATCCACAAAAGATCTTATTGCTGAAGTGTTATCGCAAAAATATAATGTACTTAAAACTGAAGGCAATCTTAACAATCATATTGGTGTGCCGTTAACACTTTTCAGGCTGAATGAAAAGCATGAGCTGGCAGTTATCGAAGCAGGCACAAATCATTTTGGAGAAATTGAAAATCTCTGCAGAATTGCAGAACCGCAGTATGGTTTGATAACAAATATAGGTAAAGAACATCTGGAATTCCTGAAAGATATAAAAGGAGCGGCAAAAGCCGAAGGTGAGCTTGCAGAGTATCTTAATCTGGTTTACGGTACATTATTCCTGAATACAGATGATAAATACCTGGCTAAGCTAAGAAGATTGAAAAATATTAAGACTTTTGGTTTTGGCTTCAGCGGAAGAACAGAAGTTAAAGGCAGGGTGAAAGGATTTAAGAAGTTTTTTCCGGAAATGGAAATAAATTACGGGGATAAAAAAATAAACACAACATTAAAAAATATAGGATATCAAAGCGCAAATGCTGCATTATGCGCAGCAGCAGCAGGATTTTATTTTGATGTACCTGCCCGTGATATAAAAAAAGTATTATCAGGTTACAGTATTGAATCTGGCAGGAGAAATCAGTTAAAGAACATAAACGGGGTTACGGTTATTGATGATACATATAATTCTAATCCTGATTCAGTTATTGCAGCATTAAAAAACCTGCTGGCTTACAACGTTAAAGGGAATAAATTTATAGTATTGGGAGATATGCTTGAGCTTGGAAAAGCATCTGCTAAGGAACATTCCGGGATCGGAAGACTGGTAAAAAAAATGAAGTTCAGTTATCTGCTGACGTACGGTCCATTATCTTTTAATACTTTTAAAGCTGCCAAAGGAGTAAAGAATAATTATTACTTTGAGGATAAAGCTGCTCTGGCTGGATTTTTGAAGCTGCTGATTAAAAAAGGGGACGTTGTACTGGTAAAAGGTTCAAGATCCATGAAAATGGAAGAAGTAATAAATTTAGTTTCAAATTAAAGGTTATTATAAAATTTAAATATCAATATAAATGCTTTATTATTTAGCGGAATATATAAATAAAACATTTAGCCCTCCGGGTTTTGATGTATTCAGGTTTCTAACATGGAGATCTGCACTATCCGCTATAACAGCAATGATAATTTGTTTCTGGATCGGACCAAAGATCCTTGCAGTATTAAAGAAAAAACACGTCGGCGAAGAAATAAGACACGATGGCCCCCAGTCTCATTATTCAAAAGCCGGAACACCTACGATGGGTGGCGTAATAGTTCTGCTTGCTATACTTATTCCGGTTCTGTTATGGGGAGATCTTAAAAATACATATATACTGCTTATACTTCTTTCCACTATATGGATGGGGCTTGTTGGTTTTATAGATGATTACCTGAAGGTATTCAAAAAGATGAAAAAGGGCCTTGTTGCAAGATATAAGCTGATGAACCAGATCGGCCTGGGAATTGTAGTAGCCTGCTTAATATACTTTTTGCCGGAATTTGAAAATATAAATTCCGTAACAACAATACCGTTCATTAAACAGATAGAGTTCGACTTTTCATATTTTTATATCCCGTTGATGGTGTTTATAATTACCGCAACTTCAAATGCTGTAAATTTAACAGACGGACTTGACGGACTTGCAATAGGAACAGTTGGTATAGCCGGGCTGGCAATTGGATTGATTGCGTATCTGAGCGGTAATGAAATTTTCAGCAGGTACCTGGATATTATTTACCTTCCCGGTAACGGAGAATTGGCTGTTTACTGTGCAGCGCTTGTCGGGGCTTCTCTGGGTTTCCTGTGGTTCAATTCATACCCGGCACAGGTTTTTATGGGTGATACCGGTTCGCTTGCATTAGGCGGGGCTATAGGGACATTATCTATATTAATAAAAAAAGAATTTCTGCTTCCCATTCTTGGCGGTATATTTTTTGCAGAGTCGCTTTCAGTGATTTTACAAAGATATTATTTTAAATATACAAAAAAGAAATACGGTGAAGGAAAAAGAATTTTACGGATGGCTCCGCTGCACCATCATTTTGAGCTGAGCGGAATTCCGGAACCTAAAATAGTAACAAGATTTTATATAGTTGCAGTAATCCTTGCAATTTTAACGTTTGCTACATTTAAAATCAGATAATAATTTAAATTAATAAGGAGCAACCAATGAACAAAATAATTTTTTTAAAAAGCTTTTTAGTACTGGTGTTATTAACAGGAATAACATTTTCACAGATCAATACTGGGTATGAGTTAAAATCTGATGATAAGGCAGATTTAAACTTGGATCCATTAAAGCTTAAAGGTTCTGAAAATAAACAGTACTCAAATTCCGTTAAACTTTATCAGAAGCCGACAAAAAAGATATATTTTGTACCCGGAGGTAAAATAGGTATGTTCTTCCTCCAGGGTGATTACACCGGCCATCAGCTTATTGCCATTGAAGCATTTGGCAAATATGTTGGTGATGGTTTTTGGGCTGAAATAAGTATACCGTTCAGATTTAAAACCAGCCCTGCTTTTACTGATATTGGTGTTGATGTTAATGTTATGTATCCATTCCTCGGTTCAAAAAATAAATCTGAAGTTGACCCGTTTGTAGGGGGCGGGCTTGGCTTGCATTTTATCGGGAGGGACAGGGATGATCCTGAAAAGACCAGTGTAGCGGCACGAGGCGGATTAGGGCTTAACCTGATTGCAGGAGCAGTATTCTTCAGGAATTATGATTTTAATATAGTTGTTGAGCTGAAATATTTTAATTACTTAAGGGAATTCGATGACCTGAGATACCAGGGAATCGGACTTAATATTGGTGCAACTTTTCCGAGATAAATTAAATATTCAAAAAAATTGATTGATATTGTAGAAAATATTAAAAAAGTAACAGTTGTTGGTGCAGCTAAAAGCGGTGTTGCTGCTGCTAAATTGCTTAAACGTAAAGGATTCGAAATTTTTCTGAGTGATTCCAATGACAGATCAAAAATTGATCCGCAGTTTTTGAATGAAATTGAAAACTGCGGAATTCAGTCAGAATTCGGTAATCATTCCGAAAAAGTTTTTGATGCTGATATTATGGTAGTAAGCCCGGGTGTACCGCAGAACTCACCTGTTATTCAAAAAGCGCTTTCTAAGAATATTGAAGTAATAAGCGAAGTAGAAGCAGCTTCCTGGTACTGCAAGGGAAAAATTATCGCTATTACAGGTACAAACGGTAAAACCACCACTACAACGCTGATAGGTGAAATATTTAAGGATGCTGGATATAAAACTTTTGTATGCGGTAATATTGGCATAGCATTCAGTGATATAGTTGAACAAACAGATGATAAATCGATTATAGTAATAGAAACTTCAAGCTTTCAGCTTGATAATATCAGGAAATTCAAGCCATTCATTTCAATTTTGCTGAATGTAACGCCGGATCACCTTGACAGGTATGATACTTTTGAAAAGTATCTTGAATCAAAACTAAGAATTACGTTAAACCAGAACAGCAGTGACCACTTTGTATTTAATTATGATGATGACCTTGTAAGAAGATCAGCAAACAGCATAAATGCCAATAAGTCTGCTTTCAGCTTAACGCGCAAAGTAAAAGAATATTCCGGAACAGGAGCATTTGTAGATAACTTCGATCTGATTTATTATTACTACATGGGAGAAGAAAATATTATTGATACGCAGAAACTGATTATTAAGGGGGATCATAACGTATACAATGCAATGGCTTCCGTTATTTCGGCTAAAATATTCGGCATAGAAAAAGAATATATTAAAAAAACCCTCGAAAATTTTAAAGGTGTTGAACACAGGCTGGAATTTGTAAGAGAGCTTGACGGAATAAAATACTACAACGATTCCAAAGCTACAAATGTAAATTCAGTTTGGTATGCTTTAAAGGGATTCAGCGAAAAACTGGTCCTTATCCTTGGCGGCAAAGATAAAGGCAATGATTATTCACAGATAGAAAAAGAAGTACTGGAACATGTAAAACATGTTATCGCAATAGGCTCATCGAAGCAAAAAGTGTACGATTTTTTCAAAGATAAATTACCGGTAACTATTGCAGATGATATGAAAGACGCTGTTTTAAAGTCAAAAGCTGCAGCACTAAAAGGTGATGTAGTTCTGCTTTCACCCGCCTGCGCAAGCTTCGATATGTTTGAAAATTATGAACACCGGGGCAGGGTTTTTAAAGAAATTGTAAATGATCTTTAATTTTTAGTGGAAACAAAAATAAATAAAATAGATCTGTGGATTCTGATCCCGATACTGGCGCTGATTACTTTCAGCCTGGGTGTGGTTTACAGTGCATCTTCAAGCTGGTCAGCCAAAATGAGCGGAGACAGTACATTACTTTTCCGCAACCATCTTATTCGCGCCGGCTTGGGAATATTTTTAATATTTTTAGTTTCCAGGATAAGCTACCTTCATTTAATGAAGTACCGTAAATGGCTTATGGGGGCAGCTGTAATAATGCTTCTGTACCTGCTGTTTGCAGGAGTTGAATCAACAAAAGGTGCTGCAAGGTGGATCTATATCGGCGGTTTCAGCTTCCAGCCTGCAGATTTTGTTAAATATGCTTTGCTAATTAACCTGGCTTACCTGCTGGCTAAGAAAAAAGACTATATCGGCAATTTATATTACGGTTATCTTCCTTTGCTTGGATATGTTTTGATAGTTGTATCGCTGATAGCTTTACAGCCCAATTTTTCCACTGCCAGCGCAATTTTTTTATCAAGTATGATGTTATTCTGGGTTGGAAAAATTAAAATGAAACACATGGTAATTACATTTGTTTCAATGATCCCTGCTGCTGTTCTGTTTATACTTTCTAAACCGTATATACTAAACAGAATATTTTCATACCGTGAGCATACTTCCGGCGGAAGCAGCAGTTACCAGCTTTCACAGGCTATAATAGGATTTGGCAACGGCGGATTTTTAGGTGTAGGCCCGGGAAACTCAAATCAGAGAGAGTTATTTTTGCCGCAATCTTATGATGACTTTGTATTTTCGATAGTTGGAGAAGAATATGGATTTATTGGAGTAACTGTAGTGATATTGTTGTTCGCAATTTTTGTTTTCAGGGGGTTAAAGCTTTCAAAATCTATAAATGACGATTTCGGGAAGTATCTTGCTTTCGGTATAACCATTATAATCGGAATGAATGCTGTAATAAATATGATGGTTGCAACAGGTATGATTCCAACTACAGGGCAGACACTGCCATTTATAAGTTACGGCGGAACTTCAATATTATTCAATTCTATTGCAGTAGGAATTTTACTTAATATTTCAACATACAGAATGCAGCCTAAGGGAGCATTATTAAGGGAATCATTGGCAGCTGCTGAAAGTGATGATTAATGAATAATCTGGACAAAGTAATATTTGCTGCAGGAGGTACTGGAGGCCATATATATCCGGCAATTGCAATTGCAGACGAGCTTGTTAAAATGAACAGCAAAATTGAAATAAAATTCATAGGCGCAAAAGGGAGAATTGAGGAAAAAATTATACCTCAAAACGGGTACCAGCTTGAAACCATTGAAGTATCAGGTTTTAAACGAAGCCTGAATTTAAAAAATTTTTTATCAGCATATAAAGTAATAAAAGCACTGAAAGATTCAAAAAAAATACTGAAAAATTTTGAGCCACAATTGGTTTACGGGACCGGCGGATATGTTTCAGGCCCGGTTTTAAAAGCGGCGCAATCCATGAACATTATCAATGTTATTGAAGAAGGTAATTTTTACCCCGGGGTGACAGTTAAGCTTATTTCCCCGAAAGCTGATAAGGTAATATTGAATTTTGAAGGTACAAAAAGGTTTTTGAAAAGAAGTGATAACACCACGGTAATGTCTTACCCGGTAAGGCAGAATATGCAAAAATATTCAAGAGCTGAAGCTGCAGAATTTTTTGGCCTTAAAACAGAAAAAAAGATCTTATTTGCTTTTGGCGGAAGCCAGGGGGCAGGTTCAATTAACTCTGCTTTGCTGAAATGTATTGATAAGCTAACCGGTAACGGAATCCAGGTTATCTGGCAGACAGGTGAAACGGATTTTGAGAAAATTATTTCTGCATTATCCGGTAATAATTATGTGAAAGTTTTAAAATATATAGAAAGAATTGACCGTGCATACTCAGCATGTGATCTTGTAATTTGCCGTGCGGGAATTTCTACAATTATGGAGCTTGCCGGATTTGGGCTGGCATCAATATTGGTTCCTTATCCTCTGGCATCAGAAAATCACCAGGAAAAAAATGCTAAGGCAGTTGCCGAAAAGAATGCCGGTGAAATTCTGCTGGATAAAGATCTGATAGAAATGCTTGAGGCCAGGATACTTGGACTGATAAATGACGGAAAAAAGCTTCAGGTATACAGAAATAATATCACAGGCATGGCAGATAAAAATGCGGCAGCTAAAATAGCTGAAATGCTGACAGAGCTTGTGAATAAAAGAAAGAATTAATATGCAGGAAAAAATTCATAAACACCGGATGGATTTTTATTACCAGTCTCTGGTAATATACCTGCTGTTCTTCGCTGCATATGTAATAATTAGGGGGACAACAGGTGAAAGTTTCAGGCTGCTTTATAATGACCCGATTTTTTATATCCTGATCTTATTCATTGTTATTTTTCTGTT
>JAANMV010004017.1_pt1 | contig 12079 bp, 9 predicted proteins | sample 7279661 | NCBI WGS metagenome assembly JAANMV01 (sample SAMN14094540, study PRJNA606508) | bioreactor metagenome | isolation source: A lab-scale SPAN reactor treating ammonium-rich wastewater day 121 | place: Ireland: Galway | collected 2017-05-16 | reverse complement strand
GATCACCCGACCGACTACCGCACGCTCGAGGAGATCCTGGGCGAGGCGGCGGAGTTCTGGCAGGAACGCCACGTCCCGTTCTGGGTGTTCGTCGCCTGACCGCAGCGGCGGGACGGAACACGGTCGCGCCGTCCGGGCGCGACTTCGCCTCTCGCCGATCGCCCGCGCAGCGCCCTTGGCCTTCAAGCAACCCGTTTCCGTGCTCGTCCTCGTTCACACGAAGGACCTGCGCGTCCTGCTGCTCGAGCGTGCCGATTTCCCGGGCCACTGGCAGTCGGTCACCGGCAGCTGCGAGCCGGACGAGGCGCTCGCCGACACGGCGGCGCGCGAACTGGCGGAGGAGACGGGCATCGTCGCCGCGCAGCACGGCGGCGTCGAGGACTGGAACGCATCCAGCGTCTACGAGATCTTCCCGCAGTGGCGCCATCGCTATGCCCCGGGCACGACGCACAACACCGAGCACGTGTTCGCCCTCGCGCTGGACGCGCCGGTGGCCGTGGCGCTGAACCCGCGCGAGCACCTGCGCCACGCCTGGCTCCCTTGGCCCGAGGCCGCGCAACGCTGCTTCTCCTGGTCGAACCGCGACGCCATCCTCGCGCTGCCCCGCCGCACCCCACGCCCCGACAACCGTTCACCGGACACGCCATGATCCCAGCCACGTTCGCCGCCCTCGCCGGCGCCTTGCTGCTCTCCACCGCATCCGCGCAGACCGCCGCGCCGCCGCCGGCCGGACCCTCGGTCGGCGTCACCGGCGCGGCGAGCGCCAAGGTGCAGAACGACCGCATGCAGGCGCTGGTGCGCGCCGAGGCGGAGCACGCGACGGCCGCGGCGGCGGCCGCGGAGGTGAACGCGCGCATGGGCCGGGCGCTCGCGCTCGCGAAGGCGCAGAGCGGCGTCGAAGCGAAGAGCGCCGGCTACAGCACGTGGCAGCAGTGGGAGAAGGGCCGGCCCGGCAAGTGGCGCGTCGTGCAGTCGCTGTCGCTGACCGGCAGCGACTTCGCCGCGCTCGCCGCGCTGCTGTCGAAGCTCCAGGACGAGGAGGGCCTGCTGGTGTCGTCGATCGCGTTCTCGCTGGCGCCCGACACGCGGAGGCGTGCCGAGGACGCGCTCACCCGCGAGGCCATCCGGGCGTGGCAGCAGCGCGCGGCCACGGCGTCCGACGCGCTCGGGTTCGCCGCATGGCGGCCGGGGCGCGTCGTCGTGACCACGGGCGACGTCGGCCCGCAACCGCGCGCCGAGGTGATGATGCGCGCCCAGGCGGCGCCGGCCGGCGCGCCGCCGGTCGCCGTCGAGGGCGGCACGACGGAGCTCACGGTGACGGTGAGCGGCGACGCGGTGCTCGACCGCCCGGCGCCGCGGTAGCGCGCCGCCTCAGGCGGGCGCGACGGTCAGGCGCTCCGGCTGGCCGCGCGCGTCGACCGTGTGCAGCGCGACCGGCCGCCGCCACACGCGCACGACGTAGTCGAGGACGCGCTTCGCGCGGTCGAGGTCGAGCCCGCGCCCGTCGCCCGCGTGGTCGTGCACCAGCGTCAGCGCGCCGTCGTTGGCGACGGCGGTCGCCGCGACGCGCGGCGACCCGAAGTTGAAGCGCGGCCCGAGGATCGCCTCGCGCACGTCGGCGATGTCGCGCGAGACGACGCGGATGCGGCCGTCGTCGGACGCCTCGTAGACGAACAGGTCGAGCTCCTCGGCGAGCGCGGCGTCGAGGTGGTTGCGCACGAAGCCGAAGTCGTCCTCCTCGGCGACGATGCGGCGCGCGGCCTCCAGGCCCTGCGCCGCGGCGACGTGCTCCCAGATCGAGAAGCCGAGGTGATAGGGGTTGACCGACAGCGCCAGCGTGCGGCCCGCGGCGTGCGGCCGCACGACGTCCGAGTGCGCCTTGATCGCGGCGAGGTAGAGGTCGTTGGGCAGGAAGTCGGCCTCGCGCAGCAGGCGCGCGTGCCAGTACGACGCCCAGCCCTCGTTCATGATCTGGCAGGCGAACACGGGATGGAAGTAGAACGACTCCTCGCGCACCGCCAGGAAGATGTCGCGCTCCCAGCCGTCGAGGTCCGGCGCGTGCTGCGCGACGAACCACAGCAGGTCGGTCTCCGGCCGCGGCGGCAGCGGCGGTCGGCCGGTCCGCTCGCCCGCCGCCGCCGCGGCCTCGCCCGGCAGCGAGCGCCAGCGCTCGAGGAACGGATCGTCGCGCGCGGGCGCCTCGGACGCCGGCGGGCCGTAGGGCTTGCGGTGCAGCTCGCGCTGCAGGTCGACGTGTGCTTCGAGCGCGAGCGCGGCGTCGAGCACGGCCTCGACCCGCGCCTGTCCGTGCACGGCGAGCGCCTGCTCGATGCGGTTGGCACGCGCCGCGGCCTGCTCGAGGATGTGCCCGCCGGCCATCGCCATCGAGCGCACGAACAGCGCGTTGCGGCTCGCGAAGTCGGCGTGCCCCAGCACGTGCGCGACGACGAGCACGTTCTCGGCGAGCGAGTTCGCGTCGACCAGGTAGGCGTGGCACGGGTCGCCGGGGAACATCACCTCGAAGATGCGCGAAAGGCCCATCTGCCGCTGCACGAGCTCGCGGATGTAGCGCACGCCGAACGACCAATGCGGCATGCGCACCGGCAGCCCGTAGACCGCCGTCTCCATCATGAAGCGGTCGGGCACGAGCTCGAACTCGACCGGGTGGTGCGTGAAGCCCAGCGTGCGCGCCAGCGCCTCGAGGCGCGCCGCGTAGTCGCGCAGGTCGTTCACCGCAGCGCCCGCGCCGTGGCCGCCGTCATCGCGCGCCTTCCGCCTCGCGCACGAAGAAGTGCCGGATCGCGCGCCAGACGTCCTTCAGCTCCGTCACGACGTCCTCGTCGACGGGGGCGCCGCGCGCCTTCAGGTCGGCGACGATCAGCCGCATCTGCGTCTGCCCGAAGCGCGTGCTCGCGGGGCGCGTCTCGAGGTAGCCGAAGTGGTTGAGCCGGCCGGCGAGGCCGGCGAGCGCGGCGAGCGCCGGCTCGCGGTCCTCGACCGCATTCTCGCCGTCGGAGGCGTAGAAGAGGTAGGCGTTGGCGGGCGGGCCGCCCGGGTGCTCGTCGATCAACCGCGCCGCCAGCCGGAAGGCGCACGAGGCCTCGGTGCCGCCCGAGCCGCTCACCTCGAAGAACTGGGGCTCGGCGAACTCCCACGCCTCCGTGGTGTGCGCGACGAAGCGCACCTCGATGCGCCGGTAGCGGCGGCGAAGCCCCGCCAGCGCGAAGAAGAAGAACGTCTTCGCGAGCTTGCGCTCCGCCGCCGACATCGACGCCGACACGTCGAGCGCGAACACGACCAGCGCGTCGCTCGCGATGCGCGGGCGCGTGCGGAGCTGGTGGAAGCGCAGGTCGTCGTCGACGAACGGCTTCGGCTCCGCCTGCACCGCCCGCCGCTTGACGGCCTCCTTGACCGTGCGCCGCCGGTCCAGGCGCGCGCGGATCCCGCGCCGGCCCGTCCCCTCGCGCACGATCGTGTCGTCCTCGACGGTGGTCGACGGCGCGGGCTTGAGGTCCGGAAGCTCGAACTCCTCGATCAGCCAGTCGACGATGTCGTCGACCTTGAACTCGAGCAGCAGGCGGAAGCCGCCGTCGCCGCGGCCGCCTTCGCCCTCGTCGCCCTGCGCGTCGTCGCCCGCCTGCGCCGGCCGCAGCTCGTCGCCGGCCTGCGCCTCGCCCTGTCCCGCGCCGGTCTGCGAGCGCGCGTCGGCGAGGCGGAAGCGCGCGTGCTCGAGCATCCGGACCGGCACGCGCACGACGCGGTCGCCGCCGGCGGTCATGACGTCGTCCCCGGACAGGAGGTCCATGATCTGGCCGTGGACGGCCTCGCGCACCTTCTCGTTGTGGCGCAGCCAGTCGCGCGAGCCGCGCGAGAACAGCTCGTACCAAGGCGAGCTGGTGAGGAAGCGGCTGTCTGCGGTCATGGCCGTCGCCGCCCGCGCCGGCGCAACGTCACTCCTGCGCGAGCAGCGTCGTCACGTAGTTGAGCGCCTCGCGCGCGCTGTGCTCGTCGTAGCCGTACTCGTCGCACAGCCGCTCGGCGACCGCGGAGATCTTGCGCCGCGTCTCGTCGTCCGGCCGCGTCGTCGAGCTGACCAGGCGCAGGACGTCGCGCCGCGCCTCGAACAGGTACTTCTCGATCGCGTCGCGCAGCGGCGCGTGGCTGGCGAGCTCGAACTTCTCGCCGCGACGGTACGCGCCCATGGCCTTGCGCACGACCTCCTGGCGGAACGAGTGCTTGCCGGACTCGGAGATGCGGATCTTCTCCTCGACCGCCCGCAGCATCCGCTCGTCCGGATCGCGCTCCTCGCCGGTGATCGGGTCGCGGATCTTGCGGTTGTCGAGCGCGGCCTCGACCTCGTCGATGTACTTGTCGAGCAGCTGCTGCGCCTCCTGCTCGAACGACACGAAGAGCGCCTTGTGCACGTCCTCCTTGACCCAGCGGTTGTAGAAGTCCTTGCGCACGAGCACGAGGAAGTCGATCCAGCGGCGCTTCTCCTTGGCGTCGATGCGGGCGTCGTTCTCGATCGCGTCCTTGAGCGCCAGCAGCACGTCCATCGTCGTCAGGCTCCTGGCGTTCGACTTGATGATCGCCGCCGACAGCGCGTTGATGACGAAGCGCGGCGACACGCCGGACAGCCCCTCGTCGGGGAAGCGCTCGCGCAGGCGGTCGGCGTCCGCGCGCGTCATCCCCTCGACCGCCTCGCCCGCGGCGAGCCGCACGCGCTTGGCCGCGTCCGCCCCCTTGTCGTCGCCTTCGGAGAGGCGCGTCAGGATCGCGAACACGGCGGCGGTGTCGAGCACGTGCGGGTCGAGGTGCACCTCGCGGAACGCCGCCTCGGCGCCGGAGATGAGCTTGCGGTAGATGCGCGCCTCCGCCCGGTAGTCGAGCGTGTAGGGCACCTGCACGATCACCATCCGGTCGAGCAGCGCCTCGTTCTCCCGCTCCTGCAGGAACTTGCGGAACTCGGCGAGGTTCGTGTGCGCCACGATCGTCTCGTCGACGTAGATCAGCGGGAAGCGCGAGACCTTGACGTTCTTCTCCTGCGTGAGCGTCAGCAGCACGTACAGGAACTCGCGCTTGACCTTCAGGATCTCGATCATCTCCAGCACGCCGCGGCTCGCGCTGTAGATGGCGCCGGACCACGACCACGCGCGCGGGTCGCCCTCGTCGCCGAACTCGGCGACCTTGGAGAGGTCCACCGAGCCCACGAGGTCCGCGAGGTCGGCGGTCGTCGGGTCGTGCGGCGCGTACGTGCCGATGCCCACGCGCCCGGCCTCGGAGATGAAGATGCGCTCGATCGGCATGCGCATGAAGTCGCCGCCGAACTCCTGGTCGAGGCGCATCCGGCACGACGGGCACAGGTCGCCGTGGATCTCGGTCCCGTAGGTCGCGCGGAACTCGCCGCGCAGCGTGGCGGGCACGAGGTGCAGCGGGGACTCGTGCACCGGGCAGCCGCGCACCGCGTACAGCGCGCCCTCGTCGGTGAGGCTGTACTCCTCCAGCGCCCGCTTGAGCAGGATCACCAGCGTGGACTTGCCGCCGGACGGCGGCCCGAGCAGCAGCAGCAGGCGGCGGCCGACCTCGGATCCGGCGGCGGCGGCCTTGAAGTAGTCGGTGACGCGGGCGAGCGCCCCGTCGATGCCGTAGAGGTCGTCGGCGAACAGCGACGTGGGCCGCGCGCCCTCCGCCTGCGCTTCGTGGCGCCAGCGCAGCATGTCCCAGATGTACTGGTGGCTCGTCCGCGTCGCCTTCGCCGCGTCGGCGCGCACGATCTCGTCGAGGAACGTGGCCAGCGTGCCGCTCCAGCGCGCCGCGCGGTGCTCCTGCGCGTGCTGCGTGAGCCGCGAGAGGAAGCCGGCCTCGCCCCCGCCGGGCGGCGCATCGCCGATCGTCGCGTTTCCCGCGCCGCTCGCCGGCTGGCCGACGGGCAGCGGCTCCTGGGAATCCGTACCGGCGGCGGTCAGCGCCGCGGAGCGTCCCGATTCGATCGCGTTGCGAGTGCCCGGGTCCATGCCTACCTCCGTTCGATCACGCGAGCGGCGCCGCAGGATCGCTTCCGGTGGCGTCATCGGCTCGGATGCGAGCGGAACCCCTCTGCTGCGACTGACAGTCGTTTAGCAATTCCCGTTCCCCGGGGCGCTGCCCGCCGCTGTCCAGTCCGCCACGGGCCGCGGCGCGCGGCGCCCGGCGCATCCGGGCCGCGTCGCGCCCGCCCCGGCGGACGCCGCGTGCGTGTCCGATGTGCCGCGCGCCGTCCCATTGCGGTGCGCCATGGTACGCCCGCGGGGCGGCGGGAGGCGCCCCCGGGGCCGCCGCGGCGGCCGACCGGCGCGTCGGCCATCGCGCGACACGACGGGGCATCTTGCGCACCGGCGGCGCAGAAACGACGAAGGGCGCCGCACGGGCGCCCTTCCGGAACTGCCGCGTCGCCGCGCGGCTACGGCGCGGCGTCGGTCGCGGCCGCGGCCTTCTGCGCGTCCTCCTCGGCAGCCGCCTTCATCGACAGCCGCAGGCGGCCCTTGTCGTCGGCCTCGATGACCTTGACGCGCACCGGCTGGCCTTCCTTGAGGTAGTCGGACACCTGGTTGACCCGCTCCCTGGCGATCTGCGAGATGTGCAGCAGCCCGTCCTTGCCGGGAAGCACCTGGACGATCGCGCCGAAGTCGAGCAGGCGCAGGACCGTGCCGTCGTAGATCCGGCCGACCTCGACCTCCGCGGTGATCTCCTCGATCCGCTTGCGCGCCACGTTGCACGCGTCGGCGTTGACCGAGGCGATGGTGATCGTCCCGTCGTCCTGGATGTCGATCGTCGTGCCGGTTTCCTCGGTCAGCGCCCGGATCACGCTGCCGCCCTTGCCGATGACGTCGCGGATCTTCTCGGGGTTGATCTTGAACGTCATCATGCGCGGCGCGTGCTGCGAAACCTCGGTGCGCGCGTGGGGCAGCGCCTCCTGCATCAGCTTCAGGATGTGCATGCGGCCCTCGCGCGCCTGCGACAGCGCGACGGCCATGATCTCCTTGGTGATGCCCTGGATCTTGATGTCCATCTGCAGGGCGGTCACGCCGCGGTCGGTGCCGGCGACCTTGAAGTCCATGTCGCCGAGGTGGTCCTCGTCGCCCAGGATGTCGGTCAGCACGGCGAAGCGGTTGCCCTCCTTGATCAGGCCCATCGCGATGCCCGCGACGTGCGCCTTCGTCGGGACGCCCGCGTCCATCAGCGCGAGGCTGCCGCCGCACACCGACGCCATCGAGGAGCTGCCGTTGCTCTCGGTGATCTCGGAGACCACGCGCATCGAGTAGGCGAACTCCTCGGCCGTGGGCAGCACGGCCAGCAGCGCCCGCTTGGCGAGGCGGCCGTGGCCGATCTCGCGCCGCTTGGGCGTGCCGACGCGGCCGGTCTCGCCGGTCGCGTAGGGCGGCATGTTGTAGTGCAGCATGAAGCGCTCGCGGTACTCGCCCTGCAGCGCGTCGATGATCTGCTCGTCCCGCGCGGTGCCCAGCGTGGCGACGACCAGCGCCTGCGTCTCCCCGCGCGTGAACAGCGCCGACCCGTGGGTGCGCGGCAGCACTCCGGTGCGGATGCTGATCGGCCGCACGGTGCGCGTGTCGCGCCCGTCGATGCGCGGCTCGCCCGCCAGGATGTTGTTGCGGACGATGCGGGACTCGAGCGCGAAGACGAAGTCGCCGACCTGGTTCGCGTAGCCGGGCGGCGCGTCGGCAGGGACGCACTCCGCGGCGACCCTGGCGTGGATCTCCTTGAGCCGCTGCTGGCGCGCCTGCTTGCTGCGGATGCCGTAGGCCTCGCGCAGCGGCGCCTCGGCGCACGCGGTGACCGCGGCGACCATGGCCGGGTCCTGCGCCGGCGCTGTCCAGTCCCACAGCGGCTTGCCGCCCTCCTCGACGAGCACGTGGATGAGGTCGATCACCGCCTGCTGCTGCTGGTGGCCGAAGACCACCGCGCCCAGCATCACCTCCTCGGGCAGCTCCTGCGCCTCGGACTCGACCATCAGGACCGCCGCCTCGGTACCGGCGACGACGAGGTTGAGCTGCGAGGCGGCAAGCTCGGTCTTGGTGGGGTTGAGGACGAACTGGCCGTCCAGGTAGCCGACGCGCGCCGCGCCGATCGGCCCGTTGAACGGCACCCCGGCGAGCATGAGCGCCGCGGACGCGCCGATCATCGCCGGGATGTCGGGATCGATCTCAGGATCCACCGACAGCACGGTGGCGATCACCTGGACCTCGTTGAAGAACCCCTCCGGAAAGAGGGGGCGGATCGGCCGGTCGATCAGCCGCGAGGTGAGCGTCTCCTTCTCCGAGGGCCGGCCTTCGCGCTTGAAGAAGCCGCCCGGGATCTTGCCCGCCGCATACGTCTTCTCCTGGTAGTCGACCGTCAGCGGGAAGAAGTCCTGCCCCGGCCGCGGGTTCTTGGCGGCCTGCGCGGAGACGAGCACGACCGTGTCGTCGAGCCGCACGAGGGCGGCGCCCGCTGCCTGCCGGGCGATCTCGCCGGTCTCGATCGTCAGCATGTGACGACCCCATGCGATCTGCTTGTGGACCTTGTTGAACATTGTCGGGGCTTCCGTCCAAAGAAGATGGCCGCGCACGGGAGCGGCGCGGCCATCCTGTCGTTGTCTAGTCGTCGCGGCGCTGCGGCCCGCGCGGCGGGCCACGCTTTCCCGTGGCGGGGGGAGCGGCGCGCCGCACGCTTACTTGCGCAGTCCGAGGCGGTCGATCAGCGCGCGGTAGCTGTCGGAGTTGCGCGACTTGAGATAGTCGAGCAGCTTGCGCCGGCGCGACACCATGCGCAGCAGGCCGCGCCGCGAGTGGTGGTCCTTGACGTTGGACTTGAAGTGGTCGGTGAGACCGTTGATGCGCTGCGTCAGCAGCGCGATCTGCACTTCCGGGGAGCCGGTGTCCCGGGCCTCCCGCTGGTACTCGGCGATGAGCTTCGCCTTGTCTTGGGACGTGACCGCCATGGGCGTGACCTTCGCGTGCGCTTGTCGATGTCGGAAAACCAGCGATTGTACCGCACCGCGTCGTGCGGCGCAGCCGCCCGGTCCCGGCTGGGCCGCCACCTGCATTGCGATCCTCCGCAAACATCGCAATGTCGGGAAAGTTGACGTTGACGCGCAACACAGTTGCACTTCGGGGGAGCGCCCCGTGGGCGTTGCGCATGCGCAACACCGCAACCTGCCGGCCCAAGGCCGCCGGGGGCCTCGACCGGCGGCGGCGCGAGGTCGCGGCGACCATGCGCAATGGGCCGTAAGTCGATGTCGACAATGGAGAAAAGCTCGATGCGCCCTATGACAACGTAATACTGCCGATTTACAAGGGACTCCGCTCGCCGCTGCCACCCGCGGGGCGGACGATCGCCCGCCCGTGGCGTGCGCCTGCCGGCCCGCGTCGCCTTTGGTGAGGCGTCCCCGCCGCCGTAAGCTTGCGAAAGTACGCGGTTCCAGTACTGCATCGCAAAACCGGGGGATCGAAGGACATGAGGACCAGACTACTTGCAGTGGCGGCGGCCGGGCTGGCGCTGGCGACGACGCCGGCGTGGGCCATCTTCCAGAACGGCGGCTTCGAAGCCGGCAGCTTCGCCGGCTGGACGCAGCAGGCCGGGCAGAACAACGGCCTCACGGGCAGCCCGCCGTTCACCAGCGCGAGCCTGAACGTGACGACGGGGGGCACGTTCCGCGGGTTCATCCGCGCCGCGGGCCACACCGATCCCCGCGCGCCGACGCTGACGTTCCCGCGCGCCGGCGCGTTCACGGCCCAGGTGAACCACGAGACGCAGGCCGGCGGCCAGTATGCGTCGATCGCCCAGCAGGACGTGATCACCAACGCCGACCGCGATCCGAGCGACAACCTGCTGCACGTCCGCTTCAGCTACGCGGCAGTGCTCAACGACCCGGGCCATTCGCCGCAGCAGCAGCCGTTCTTCTTCGTGCGCCTGCGCAACATCACCAAGGGCACGACGCTGTACGAGGACTTCACGTACTCGAACCAGCCGGGCAAGACCTTCCTCCCGGGCAGCAGCGGGTACCTGTACACGGCGTTCTCCAACGTCGACATCGTCGTGCCCGACGCGGACCTCGGCGACACGCTCGAGATCCAGGCGCTGGCCTCGGACTGCTCGCCGACCGCGCACCCCGGCTACGTCTACCTCGACGGCTTCGGCTCGGCGACGGTGGGGCCGCCCACGGGTCCGGCGCAGATCCCGACGCTCTCCGAGTGGGCGCTGATCTTCCTGTCGCTCGGCCTCGGCGCCGTGGCGCTGCGCTCGATGCGCCGCCAGCAGCCGCACCGCTTCGGCTAGACTGCGTTCCTGCCCGTCGCGAAGGCCCTCCGCGGAGGGCCTTCGCTTTTTCCGGGGACGCCCGCCGATGCAGATCACCCCCCGCCTCCGCTACGCGCTGCTGCTGGTCGCCGCCGCGCTGCTGGTCGCCGCGCTCGCCGGCCCGGTCAAGCGCACGCTGGCCGAGCGCGAGCGCGCCGAGAAGTCGCGCGCGATCGCCGAGCAGGTCGCGCGCGACCGCGCCGCCGCTGCGGAGCGCTTCAAGGCCGACCGGCCGGCGATCATCGCCGCGCTGCGCGGTCACGTCGAGCGCGGCGAGTACGTCGAGGCGCTGCGCGTCGCCGCGCCGTTCGGCGCCGTGCCCGACGAGGAGCTCCGCGAGCTGTTCCGCGAGGCGGCGCAGCAGGAGAGCCTGCGGCAGCGCGCGGCGCACTACGCCGCGCTCGTCGAGCGCGACTGCACCGAAGCCAACGCACGCGAGTGGGCGACGCGCATCGCCGGCGCGGCCGCCGGCGATGCCGCCCGGACGCAGGCGCCGCATCGTCTCGTGCGCGTCGATGGCGCCGAGGCGCGGCGCATCGTGCTGTCGCGCATGCGCGAGCCGCCGCCGGCCGAGCACGCCGCGCATCGCCCGCCGCCGGGCAGCGACGCTGCCGCCGCCGCACCTCCGCCGGCGACGGAGCGGGATCCGATCGCGCGCGTGCGCGACGACTTCCGCGCACGGCTGCTGCCCGACTACCTCGGCCTCGTCCACTCGCCGAAGGCGGACAGCGTGATCTGCGTGTGGCGGGCCGAGGGGGAGCGGGCCGCTGGAACGCGCCCGATCGCGTGGACGCTGGACCTGTGGCTCGCGCCCGCGCTCGACCTCAAGGGCCTGACCGGCGACGCCGCCGGCTACGCCGAGCGGCCCGCCGCCGCCGGCTGACGCGGCCTCAGCCGGCGGCGCTCGTCAGGCGCTGCACGCGCCAGCGGTCGCCGGCGTGGTGCAGGACGCCGAGCAGCGCACCGCCGGGACCGTAGGCCCGCACCAGCGGGGGCGCCGCCGCATCGCGTGCGATCGTGCGCCCGCAACGCAGCGCGGTCGCGTCCGCGTCGCCGACGTCGAGACGCGGGAGCCCGCCGAGCAGCGCGTCGACCGGCCGCAGGCAGGCGTCGCGGGCCGCCGGCGTCATCGCCTCCAGCGCGTCGAGCGTCAGCGCGTCGCGCACGTCGAACGGGCCGCTGCCGGTACGCCGCAGCGCCGCAAGGTGCGCGAAGGTGCCGAGCGCGCGCCCGATGTCCTCGGCGAGCACGCGCACGTAGGTTCCCTTCGAGCAGGCGACGTCGACGACCGCGTCCGGCCCCGACAACGCGCGCAGCGCGAGCGCGTGGATCTCGATGGCGCGCGGCGCCCGCGGGATCTCCACGCCCGCGCGCGCGTACGCGTAGTACGCGCGTCCCTCGTGCTTGAGCGCCGCGTGGCGCGGCGGCATCTGGCGCTGCGGCCCGACGAAGCACGCGAGCGCCGTGCGCAGCGCCCCCTCGTCGACGTCCGCCGCGCCGCGCGCGACCACCTCGCCCTCGGCGTCGCCCGTGGCCGTGGCGACGCCGAAGCGCAGCGTCGCGGTGTAGCGCTTGGGCGCGTCGAGCAGCAGCTGGGCGAACCTGGTCGCCTCGCCCAGGCACACCGGCAGCAGGCCCGTGGCGAGCGGGTCGAGGGTGCCGGTGTGGCCGGCCTTCTGCGCGGCGAAGAGGCGCCGCGCGCGCTGCAGCGCGACGTTGGACGACACGCCCGCGGGCTTGTCGA
>JAANMV010004014.1_pt1 | contig 12081 bp, 10 predicted proteins | sample 7279661 | NCBI WGS metagenome assembly JAANMV01 (sample SAMN14094540, study PRJNA606508) | bioreactor metagenome | isolation source: A lab-scale SPAN reactor treating ammonium-rich wastewater day 121 | place: Ireland: Galway | collected 2017-05-16 | reverse complement strand
CGAGAGGCGCGCGTAGGAGCGCTCGAGTTCGCGTCCGAGGGCCTCGAAGCGCTCCTGACGCATGGCCTCGCCGGCGCGGACGGTCGCGCCCTCGGCCTTCGCCCGTTGGACCCGCTCGGCGGCGACGGCACGCCAGTAGTCGCTCACGAGCCTTTGGAAGCGGGCGCGCACGCCCTCGGGCAGCACGGCGCGAAGTTCCTCGCCCAGCGTGCCGCGCTGGCGCAGCGGCTCGGTGATGCGCACGAACTCGAGGAAGAGCCGCAGTTGCCCGAGTTTGTCGCCCGCCTGCTCGGCCGCGGCGAACTGAGGGAAGAGGTCGAGATTGTCGAGGACGATGCGGTCCATGACCGCGGCCCGCTCCGAGATCACACGGCGCGCCGCGGCGAGCGTGTCCGCGTCCAGACCGAGCAACTCGAGCGCGGCTTCTTCGGGGGGCACCTCCAACCGGCGCACGCGGCCCTCGTAGTCCACGCGCACGAGCGACGCCTCACGCGCCGCGCCCGGGAGTGCAGGCCCGGCGAGCGGTGCACCCTGAGCCGAGGCGCAATCCGCAGCGACCGACACCCCCCCCACCGCCGCGATCGCCATCACCGTCAGTCTCACCAGCCGCATCGCCGGCCTCCTTCCCCGTCAGCGTACCGACCGGGGGGTTGTTGGCAAAGAACCTGCCCGCGATTTCGCGCGGCGCCGGTCAGCCCTCGCCGGCGATCCACGCCCACTGCCGGCGCAGGCCCTCTTCGAGCGGCGTCCTCGGGGCGTAGCCCAGCTCGGCCCTGGCGCGGGAAAGGTCGGCCCAGGTACGCTCCACGTCGCCGGCAAGGGGGGGAGTGTGCGTGACCCTCGGCTCGACGCCGACGACGCGCCCGATCGCCGCGATGAGTTCGTCGAGGCGCACCGGACGATCGCTGCCGAGATTCCAGACGCGGAAGCCGAAGCGAGGCACACGCTCGTACGCGCTGATGATGCCGGCGACGACGTCGTCGATGTAGGTGTAGTCGCGGCTGGTGGAGCCGTCGCCGTAGACGGAGAGCGTCTCGCCCGCCGCCAGCCGGCGCATGAAGGAGCCGATGGCGAGGTCAGGCCGCTGGCGCGGTCCGTACACCGTGAAGAACCGCAGGCAGCACGTGGGCATGCCCGTGAGGTGATGGTGCGTGAAAGACTGGAGCTCGCAGGCCCGCTTGGTCGCGGCGTAAGGGCTGATCGGCCCATCGACGGAATCCTCTTCCGCGAACGGTGTCTTCGGGTTGTTCCCGTAGACCGACGACGACGATGCGACGACCATCCGCGACACGCCCGCCTCGCGCGCCGCTTCGAGAACGCTCGCGGTGCCGAGCACGTTCGCGCGGGCGTAGCCGACGGGGTCTTCGACGCTCGGCCTCACGCCGGCCTTCGCGGCGAGGTGGACGACGCCCTCGGGCCGCTCGCGCTCGATCAGGCGCGAGAGCCAGTCGAAATCGCAGATGTCGCCTTCCGCGAGCGTGAAGCCCCCCCCCGCCGCCAGCCCGCGCACGTTCTCCTCCTTGAGCGAGCGATCGTAGAACGGGTCGAAGTTGTCGATGCCGACGACGCGGCGCCCGTGCGAGACGAGCGCACCCGCGAGGTGCGAGCCGATAAAACCCGCGGCGCCAGTCACGGCGATGGTGGTGGACGTGGTGGGCGAGGTGGTCATGGGGGGGCGTCGGGGGGGGCCTGCCGCATTCAGCCGCGACCGCCGGAGTCGGCGCAGAAAGCAGGGCGCCATCGTAAGACAGCGCCCCGCTGGAGGAGAGAGAGATCAATGGAGTCTAGTGCGATATCGGGTGAACTGTTCCAAATCCCATCAAACTTCGCACCAGTTTTCACGTCCCGGGCTTGACAAACCCAACCTCTAGGGGTACCGGCATTCCGGCCCCGCGGCCCGTTGCCGACAGGTTGTCCACAGATGTCATACGCACCGGGTGGCGGCAGGGTTTGCGCGATTTTCGGACCCCCGCACTGCCATAAAGCCCGCCGATGGCAGGCTCTAGGGCATCTTCAGACCACGCTGCGGTGTCGCGGAGGCCTAGCGCGGCTCGGGAATGTCCACGCTGTCCATCGGGGGCGGCGGTCGCCGTTGCCCCGGCGCGGGCTGTTCGGGCCGTCCCTCCCCGAACCGGCGTTCCATGAGCCGCTCGATCGCCCGCCGACGGTCCTCCGGGGACATCGCTCGGAGTCGCTCGCGCGCCCGTTCCGGCAGGCGTTCGAGCAACTCGGCCGGGATGTCCCCGCGTTCGAGAGCTTGGCGGATCGCCCTGCGGCGTACCGGATCGTCCCCGCCGGGCGGGCCGGCGTCGAGGCCACGCGCCTCACGCTCGGCGCGCAGTCGATCCGTCATCATCTCGCGGTAGGCCTCGTCGCGGCGCGCGTCGATCTCCCGCCTCGCGGCCTCCAGACGCGCCCCGACGTGCACCTGCTGCTCCTCCGTCAGCAGGTTCCAGACCTTCGCCTCAACGTCCGCGATCTGCGGCCCGGCACGGCGGATCTCGGCGATCCGCTGCGCCTGGGCGCGCCGCTCCCCTTCCTCCATCATGGGGGGACGCACCACGCCTGGCTGCGCGCGTTGCGGTGAGGGCCTGGCTTCCGGCGCCGGCCGAGCATCCGGGGATGGACGAGCGTCGGGCCTGCCCTCACGCCGCGCTTCGGGTGGCACGCTAGGCTCGCCCGGCCGTCGCTGAGGCGGGCGTGCTTCGGGTTGCCCACCCGGTGTGGGTCCGGGGCGCGCGTCGGGTCTGGCATCAGGGCGGGTGCCCGGCCGACTCGCGCGATCGTTCAAGTCGTCCCGTCGCAACTGGCCGCGGAACTCGCCGACGTGCTGTTCGAGATACGCCCGCACCTCGCGCCGGTGCGCCTCCTGCAACTCCTGAATCCGCAGCCGCTGTCCCTCGGTCAGCCGCAGGTGGTCCGGCGACTCCGGAGCGTCGAGCGAGAAGACGGCACGCAGGAAGAGGTCGTGCGGCACTCGGGCCTGCTCCATGCGGGTACGCTCGCCATCCTGGCCTGTGAAACTCGACTGCCAGCCGGGGGGCATTCGGTCCACGACCCCCGGCCCCCGGAGCGGCGGCTCATGCCGACCCGGCTGTTCCCCCTGCCCCATCGCCATTCCGCCGACCGCCGCCACGCACGCTGCCACGAAAATCTGCCGGATCATCATCGACGCTCCTTCAAGGGTCATGTCACGCCTCTGCACAACGCCCCTTGCATCCCCGGATTGCCCGCGCTGCATCCTCTATCGTTTCTACGGAGAGGTTCCCCCGCCACACCCCGCCCGATCTGCAAGGCACGACCAGATGACCCAACCACCTGAAGCCCCCCCCGCTCCGCAGTCCGTTGCCCCCGCTCTGCCGGGCGTGCGTCACGCGATCGCCGTGGGGGCGGGCAAGGGCGGCGTGGGCAAGTCCACGATCGCCGTGAACCTGGCCGTTGCGCTCGCGCGGCGCGGTCACGCGGTCGGCCTGCTCGACGGCGACATCTACGGCCCGTCGCTGCCGACGATGCTCGGCCTGCACGCGCTCGAGCAGGCGGTGGTGGCGGGCAAGCTCGCGCCGCACGCTGTCCACGGCATCAAGGCCATCACGATCGGCAAGCTCGTCGAGACGGAGAAGCCGCTCATCTGGCGCGGGCCGATGGCGCACGGCGCGTTCAAGCAACTCGTCGAGAGGACGGACTGGGGCGAACTGGACTACCTCGTGATCGACCTGCCGCCGGGCACCGGCGACGTGAGCCTGACGCTCGCCCAGACGCTGCGGCTGACGGGCGCGGTCGTGGTCTGCACGCCGCAGCGGGTGGCGCAGGACGACGCGGTGCGCGCGGCCCGCATGTTCCAGCAACTCGGCATCCCCGTGCTCGGCGTTGTCGAGAACATGTCCTGGTTCATCGGCGACGACGGGAAGGAGTACGACATTTTCGGGAGGGGGGGGGCCGAGATGATGGCCCAGCGGCTCGGGCTGCCGTTCCTGGGCGCGGTGCCGATCAACATGGCCCTGCGCGCCAACAGCGACACCGGCGAGCCGCTGAAGAACTTCGACCCCCCCACCGCCGGCGGCCGCTCGCTTCCGGACGCGCTCAACTCCCTGGCTCACAACCTCGAAGCCCAGGTCGCCCTCGCCGCGATGCGCACGCGCGGGCCGGAACTGCGGGTGACGTAAGGGGGAAAGCCGGGGAGTTGAACGCCAAGGGGAGAGGGATCGCGCTAGGCGGGTGGGGGGGTTTCGAGGCCGTTGAGGTGGGAGAACAGATCGGGGCCGTTCGCGAGTTCGGCCGCGGGGCGCGGCGCGGGGCGCGTGAGCGGCTCGATCGGAATGTTGCTCGCGTTCAGTTCCATGGCGTCTCTCTTCAGAAGGGCTGCGTTTCCGGAGTCGGTGTCGGGTGTCGAGCGCACCCAGAGTGGAACCCAGCGGTGCCTGAGGTTTTCGGTGGCGCCGTGCCAGGTTCCGCCCTTGCCGGCATCGGCGGAAATGACCACCGCAGCGTCCGAGAGGCAGTAGATGAGCTTGTTTCGGGCCATCGCGTTTCCGACGTCGAAGTGCGCCTCCGGGTTGAACGGGGAGACCAGGAGCAGGTCGCCCGCCATGATCGCGGGCCTGCACATGGGGGAGGACGCGGACTTGAGGAGGCTATCGGCGAGGATGCCGACAGCGGTGCCCTCGGCGTCGAGCGCGCCCAGCATGGCCGCCTGGTCGATGCCGCGTGCTCCGCCCGAGACGAGAGCGAAACCGTCGCGCGCGATTGTGCGTCCCAGTTGGTTTGCAAAGGCGAGCGTGGGCTCATCGGCATTGCGGGAGCCTACGACCGCGATCGAGCGAGCGCTGAAGAGTCGGCGGCTGCCGCAGCCGAAGAGGACGGGCGGCGCGTCCTTGTGCAATCTCGTCTTGAGGCGCACGGGGTAGTCGGGGTCGGATTGATCGATGACCCAGAGGCCGGCGCGCTCCCAACGCTCTTGAGCGAGCGCCAGAGAGGCGCCGCGCTCAAGGAGGCCGCGAAGACGGTCATGCGTGACGGCCCCGTCGCTCCACCCTCGGAGGAGGTCGTTCGGATCTGGATGCTCAAGCAGTTCGGCCGCGGTGCGCCCCGCAGTATGCAGCCACGCCGTCAGTCGGCTCCACTCGGCGGGGCTGAGGGGGCGGGCGTCATCCGCGCCGCGTCTGGTAAAGCGTGCGGTAAGAAGGAGTGCGGCTTGCGTGTGAAGGTTCAACGGCATATCACTCCCCAGCGTTCGCGGCGGCGAGAGCCACGGGCCAGACGGGACCGGAGCCGGCATCCCGCAGGAGCGCGGCGATGACGGTCAGGGTCCACCCCGAATCAACGATATCGTCGAGAAGGAGCACCGGCGACGGCGGAATAGCACCTTCGATGCTGAATGCGCCGTCGAGGTTCCGGCACTGGTGGTACCGGTTCTGCTGGGCCTTCTGGGGCTGGTTCTGACGGATCTTGCGGACGGCTTCGACGAACGGCAGTCCGAGGCGGGCGGCGAGCCTTTGTGCGAAGTCGGGCACGAGCATCGGGTGCGTGAGGGAGGGGACGCAGGTGATCCAGGCGGGCGGAGGGTCCGGCCGCCAGCGGTCGCGGATCATCTCGGCGACGGCTTCGACGAGGTCATCCCGGAATCTCCCGGCGTGCTTGTCATCGGCGACGGCGCGTCCCCAGCCGGCGTCGCCCCAGCGTGAGAGGACGCGGCCCTTGTTTGCGTGGAGATGGTCGGGGAGGTTTCCCATCCAGTCGTACACCTCGAATGCGTCAGCTGCGACTTGTTTCCTGGCGTCGAGCGGGAACTCGGAAATGCGCAGGTACCTCGTCGCGCGGATCACGATGTCGCGGTCCACGTCGGTGGGGACTACGGGTCTGCCTCGGCACACAGAGCAGCGTCCGCACGGCTCCGTGGTCGTGTCATCGAGCGCGTGGGCGAGGCGAACCATGAGACACGACATGGAATCCACGTAGTTCTGGAGTTCCTGCCATTCCGATTCTCGCAGATGCGTGAGGCGCTCGATGCGATCGTGGGGGAGTTCGTACTCAACGGGTGTGCGCTTCCACTTTGGTCCGTCCTTCAACACGGGCGGCGGGTCTTCGACGGCGAGGAACTTGATCGCCTGCTCGATCTGGCCGTGGCGAAGATTCAACGCGGCTTCGAGTTGCCGCGCGGACATGCCGTCGGCGGATTCCAGAGCGTCGAGGATCCCGGCGACCGCTTCCTGGGAAGGGAACGCCGTGCGCCGGAAGTAGTCGTGGATTTCGTCGTCCTCGCGGCCCGCGAGGAGGATGCCGTAGGCGTTTTCGATCGCTCGCCCCGCCCTGCCGACCTGCTGGTAGTAGGCGACAATCGAGCCGGGCGCCTGATAGTGGATGACGAAGCCGAGGTCTGGCTTGTCGAATCCCATGCCGAGCGCGGTGGTTGCGACGAGTGCCTTGATCCGGTTGCTCAGCAGGAGAGATTCGGCGTGTTGGCGGTAGGCGTTCGCGTCCGGGAAGTCGGGGTGCTTTGCGTCGCTGTAATAGGCGTACGCGGTGATGCCTTGCTGCCGGAGCCAGTTTGCGACCAGTTCGGTATCGCGCTTTGTCAGCGTGTACACGATGCCTGTCCCCGGGAGCGTCGGCAGGTGCTGTGCGAGCCACGCCAGCCTGCTGGCCTGATCGGGCAGCCTGAGCGTGCCGAGCATTAGGCTGTCTCGCCTGAGCGGGCCGCGCTGGATGTCGATGTTGCCGAGCTGCGACCTGATGTCGTCGACGACGCGGTCGTTCGCTGTCGCGGTGGTGGCGAGTACGGGAAGGTTGAGAGGGATGCGCCTCAGAATGCGGACGATTCTGCGGTAGTCCGGACGGAAGTCGTGTCCCCAGTCGGAGATGCAGTGCGCTTCGTCCACGACGATCATGCCGATGCTATTGGCGAGGGGGAGGAGCACGTCCGTGACGAACTCGTCGTTGGCAAGCCGCTCGGGCGAGATCAGCAGGACGTCGGCTTCGTTACGGCGGATCGAGTCGAAGTACTGCGGCCAGTCTTTGCGGTTCGTGGAGTTGATCGTGAGGGCGCGAATGCCGAGGCGCCGGGCGGCTTCGATCTGGTTGCGCATGAGCGCGAGCAACGGCGAGACGATCAGCGTTGGCCCCCTTCCGCGGTCGCGCAGGATGCGAGTCGCGATGAAGTAGACCGCGCTCTTTCCCCAGCCCGTGCGCTGGACGAGCAAGAGCCTGGCCTGACCGTTGACGAGGGCGTCGATTGACTCCCACTGCCCGGGGCGGAAGTCGGCGGAGGCGTTCGCAAGCGAACGGCGGAGAAAAGTCAACGCCTGACCGCGATCGGTGACGGGTGCAGTCCCGTGGTCGCTCACGTCCGGTTCCTCCGGCTGGATTGTCTGCTCGGAGCCAGAATGTACAGATTATGTTCGTGGAATGGGGCTTAGCGGGGAGGCTGATGGGAGTATGTGCTCGGGCCTCTTGTCTGAGCGCGGCGGACCTCCGACCTGGCGCCGTGAGGCTGCCCGGGGGGGTTGAGAGGGGCAACTCCGCCGGTCTGGTGGCCGGTTTGCGTGGTTGCACGGATCGGGCGTTTCGGCGAAGCTATGGCCCCCGGTCGCGGCCGCTGGGGAGTGGAGGTGACCATGTCCCCAGACACCGGCGTTCATCCTGCCGTCTGCACAAGGCGCACGTTTCTGCGGTCGGCCGCGGCTGCGGGGGTTGGGGCTGCAGCGTTGCCCGGGGCGGCGTCGGCGGTGGGGTTCCCGTTCGTGCGCACGCGCGATCGGTCCGGTCTGCAGCCGGTCATTCTCGGCGAGGGCGAGCACACATACGAGTGCATCCACGACTGGGCGCAGGTTCCGCCGCACGTCGCCTTCGGCAACACGCACGGCGTGTGCGAGGACGCGCAGGGCCGCATCTACGTCAAGCACACCGTCCACGCGTCGAGTTCGTCGCCCGACGCCGTGTGCGTCTTCGACCCCAAGGGACGCTTCGTCGAGAGTTGGGGCGCGGAGTTCCGCGGCGGGGCGCACGGCCTACACATCGCACGCGAAGGGCGCGACGAGTTCCTCTACCTCTGCGACTTCGCGCGCGGCGTCGTCGTGAAGACCGACCTCAAGGGCGAGAAAGTCTGGCGGCTCGGCGTGCCCGACGCATCCGGCCTTTACGACAGCGCGGCCGAGTATCACCCCACCAACGTCGCCACCGCGCCAAACGGTGATTTCTACGTCGCCGACGGGTACGGCAAGAGTTGGATCCACCACTACAGCCGCGACGCAGAGTACATCCGCTCCTTCGGCGGACCCGGCAACCAGCGCGGACAACTCTCCTGCCCGCACGGCCTGATCGTCGATACGCGCGGCCCGCGGCCCGAACTCCTCGTCGCCGACCGCTCCAACCGCCGACTCCACCGCTTCGACCTCGACGGCCGCGTCCTCGGCCTCGTCACCGACGAACTCCGGCTCCCCTGCCACTTCCACACCCGCGGCACGGACCTGCTCATCCCCGACCTCGAGGCCCGCGTCAGCATCTTCGACCGCGACAACCGCGTCGTCGTCCACCTCGGCGACGGCGACAACACCGCCCTGCGCGACAGGCCCCGCGACGAGTTCATCCCCGGCCGATTCATCGCCCCGCACAGCGCGATCTTCGACCGCGAGGGCAACATCTTCGTTGTCGAGTGGGTCGAGGTCGGTCGAGTGACGAAACTGCGACGCATCGCCTGACACCTCAGCCGGTCGCAAAGTGTCTCCCCCGATCAACTCTATAGACAGAACTGTCTGCTCGTGTTCTCGACTCATCAGGGTGAGTCGGCTCTTGTGCCGCTGACTCGATGAAACAGAAGGTTCTGCCCGTCAAGAACCGATCATTCCGTCCATGACCACGGTTGCCGATCGTCTTCTCAATCATGCTTCCACCATCTTCGAGGCCAAGGGGTTCAATGCCGTCGGCATCGATCTCCTCCTCGCCGAGGCCGGCGTCGCCAAGATGTCGCTCTACAAGCACTTCAAGTCCAAGGACGGCCTGGTGCTGGCGGCCCTTCGGCGGCGGGATCAGCGGTTCCGCGAGACCTTCGCCGCGCTGGTCGAAGCGCGGGCTTCGGAGCCGCGGGCCAGGATGCTCGCCGTGTTCGACGTGCTGTCCCGGTGGTTTGAGCGGGACGATTTCCGCGGGTGCATCTTCCTGAACGCTGCGGCTGAGTTCCCCGAGGCGAACGGCCCCATCCGGCGTGCTGTCGCCGAACACAAAGCCTGGCTCCGCGAGTACCTCGGCTCGCTCGCCCGGGCCGCGGGCGCGCCAGATCCCCCCACTCTCGCGGCTGAACTGGCGGTGCTGGTGGACGGAGCGATCGCCCGCGCCCACGCCGCAGGAGAGGCGGACGCTGCGACCACCGCCCGGCGAGCAGCCGAGGCGATTGTGCGGTCAGCCTTCGCTACCGGGATGCCTGCCTAGGCCGCCTTCTCCCGCGCGTGCTCCGACCTGGCCCTTTGGCAGCTGGCCCCCTTGGCCGTTTGAAGTTCGACCACGACCGTCGTCCCCCCCCCTTGGCGAGGCTCGACCCGGATGCTCCCCCCTGCTGCCTCGACGAGTGTTCGACAGAGGGCGAGGCCGAGTCCGCTCCCTCGACTGGAAACGAACGGCTCGAACACACGATCCCTCAGGTGCAGGGGAATACCCTTGCCTGTGTCGCTAATCTCGATCGTGGCGTGCGTGTTCCATGTGGAACACTCTCTCACTCGGACGGTGAGTTCCCCGCCGCCGGGCATCATCGCTTCCCGGGCATTGAGAAGCAGGTTCAGCAGGATCTGTTCGAGGGCAGTGGCCGAGATGGCGACGCGCCCGCCGGCAGGCACCTCGATCGATACGGTGATCCCGTCCTGGTTCAACTCTCGGCCCAGATTCTGTAGGGCGGTTGTGATGCACACCGCGATCTCGCACTCGTCCGGCTGGACTCCCCCACCCTTCGCAACTGCGAGCACAGCCTCGGCGATGCCACTTGCCCGTTTGGCGGCGGAGGCGGAACGTTCCAGAGCCTTGCGAACCAACGCCGCATCTTCCGGCCTTGCGAGCGCGGCCTTGGCGTAGCCCAGCACGGGCGTCAGGATGTTGTTGACCTCGTGGGCGATCATCCCAGCAGCGATGCCGAGCATGGACAGCCGGTGCGATTCGGCCAGTTGACCCCGAAGACGGTCGATCTCCGCTTGCAGCCTGTCGAGATGGGCCTGCGGTTCGGTCGGCGAAATCGGTTCGGTTTCGGGCATGGCAAGCGCGCGGCCTCATCCCGGGCACGATTGGGCTATCGGTCCAATCCGGTCGGAACTTGGGGCACAGTCAACGATCGCGATGCCAGACCCAGCCGTCGGGTTGACACCCGGCAACGATCCATGCCTTGATGGTGGCAGGGCGAAGATCGGCATCAACGACCGCGGCGAGGTCGAGCCAGCGGAACGCAATATCCGGTTCGAGACTCGGCACGACATTCGGCCACGCGGGGTGGTGTTCCACGTGGAACACCAGGTTGATCTCGTGTCTCAGGCGTTCTCGCTGGGTGAAGGCGTTCTCACTCACGAGCATCAGTCTGCCGGCCACGACGGTCAAGCCCGCCTCCTCCTTGAACTCCCGCACCAAAGCAGCTGAAGACGATTCGCCAAGCTCGACGTGCCCGCCGGGCAGGTACAGGTAGCCGTGCTTGCGGTTGGCGCAGACGAGGACGTGCTGCCCCCGCACGGCCAGGCCGCGGGCGATGATCTCGATGTGGCGGGGGGTGTTGGACACGGATCGCTCCGAGTGAGTTTGTAACCGAAAGAGGCATCGCTCGCATTCCGAGCGTGCGAATGCGACCCCGCCGTGGCATAATGCCCGCCATGCGCACGAAGCCGCGACGGTTGGGACGGGGTTTGAGCAGCCTGCTGGAAGCCCCAGCGCCGGTCCGCATTGAAACACAAGTGCCTGTCATTCAAGACGTTACGGCCGGTTCTGGCGTTGTCGCCCTGCCGGTTGATGCCGTCTCGCCCAGCCCGTTCCAGCCGCGAGAGCGGTTCGACGACGCGGGACTGGCCGGCTTGGCCGAATCGATCCGCCGGTCCGGCGTCATGCAACCGGTCATCGTCCGTCCGCTCGGGAGCATCGGGGGGGGGGCGCGGAAGTACGAACTCGTCGCCGGCGAGCGGCGGTGGCGTGCGGCCCGGCTGGCGGGGCTGACGACCGTGCCCGCGCTGGTGCGCGACCTCGACGACGAGTCGGCGGCCGAGTGGGCGGTGGTGGAGAACGTGCAGCGAGAGGACCTGAACCCGATCGAGCGGGCGCGTGCGCTGCGAGGGCTGGCGGAGCGGTTCGGCCTGACGCACGGCGAGATCGCGGATCGAGTGGGGCTTGAGCGGTCGAGCGTCGCCAATCTGATCCGGCTCACGGACCTTGACGCCCGCGTGCAGGAACTGATCGCGACGGGCGCGCTGTCGGCCGGGCACGGCAAGGCGCTGCTGACGGTCGCCGACGCGGCGCGAAGGGCGGCGCTGGCCGAGCGGGCGGTGCGCGAGTCGTGGACGGTGCGCCGGCTGGAGCGCGAGGCCCGGCGCACGCCGACGGTGGGGGGGGGCGAGACGGCTCAGGGGGGGGGCACACGAGAGGCCGTGATCGCCGACCTCGAGCGCCGGCTCACGCGGCATCTGGGCACGAAGGTGACGATCGTCACGGGCGCGACGGGCACGCGGGGGCGGATCGTCGTGGAGTTCTACGACCTCGACCATTTCGACGGGCTGATGACGAGGATGGGCCTGGTACAAGGCAAGTAGCACAAACGTCAAGTGAGCCAATGCGGAAGCGGCGTCCGGTGAGTGTGCGTGGGGAGCGGGGGGCACATGTACAAGCCGTGGGTCGTAGAAGGCGAGACGCCATGGGAGCCTGATGACTTCTACGGATTGTCCGCCGCCGAGGCGGGCCTGTTCACGACGTGGTTCGTCGAGAGCGCCGCGGTGCGGATCGCCGCGCTCGAAGCGTTCATCGCAGCGACGCCGGGTTTCGAGGGCTGGCGCGCGGACGGCTCGCGCGAGTCGTGTGAGAGGTTCGGGCCGTGGTTCCTGGCGACGATGAGGATGCTCAGGACGCCCGAGGGTC
>JAANMV010004008.1_pt1 | contig 12093 bp, 10 predicted proteins | sample 7279661 | NCBI WGS metagenome assembly JAANMV01 (sample SAMN14094540, study PRJNA606508) | bioreactor metagenome | isolation source: A lab-scale SPAN reactor treating ammonium-rich wastewater day 121 | place: Ireland: Galway | collected 2017-05-16 | reverse complement strand
CGGTGACGGCGCCGGTGGCCGGGTCGATCCGCTCGATCCGCCCGCCGGCATAGTCGGCCGAGGGGGCCACGGGGCGCAGCATCTCCGGCGTCTCGTGCCAGGCGAAGCCGCCGTTGTTGCAGACATAGAGGCTGCCGCCGGGGCCGAGGGCAAGGCCGTTCGGTCCGCCGCCAGGCCGCGCGAGGGTGGTCTTCGCGCCATCGGGCGCGACCCGGGTGACGCGGCCGGCCTCGATCTCCACCAGGGCGACGGAGCCGTCCGGCATCGCGACCGGCCCCTCGGGGAAGCGCAGCCCCTCGGCGAGGATGCTCAGGTCGCGCGGCGTGTCGGTGGTGACGGCGGCGGCGGCGTTCGCGGTCATGCGGCGGTTTCCCCCATCGGCCGCGCCGGCGAAGGCATGCTGCGCCGGGCAGCGGCGTGATGCCCGTCGGGCGGCGGTGCCGATGATGCGCCATGGACGGCGCGGCGCGAAGGCCCGGCAGTCCACGAGGGCTCCGGACCGGCCGGAGCCGCCGCCCCCTGCTACCGGCCCGCATCGGCGCCGGGCCAACCGGTCCGCTAGGCCCTCCCCTTCCGCCCGGACGGGGCTTGACGGCGCCCCCGTCCGGCCGGGACGGTCGCGCCATGACGACCCGCCCCCAGCCCGGCGCCGATCGCGGCGCCATCGATCCGATCGCCCTCGCCGTCCTCGAGAACCGCTTCCGCGCGATCGTCGAGGAGATGGGCGAGGCGATGCTGCGCACGACCTATTCGCAGATCCTCAACTCCTCGCGCGATTTCTCGATCGCGCTCTGCGACGCGCGTTGCCGGCTGGTGGCGCAGGCCGACCACATCCCGGTGCATGTCGGCGCCATGCCCTTCGCTGCCAAGGCGGTGGTGGAAACGTTTGGCGACGCCATCGCCGAGGGCGACATCTACCTGCTGAACGATCCCTATCACGGCGGCAGCCACCTGCCGGACCTCACCGCCATCGTTCCGGTCTTCGCCGAGGGGGCGCTGCGCTTCCTCTGCGTCGTGCGCGCCCACCACACCGATATCGGCGGCGCGACGCATGGCGGCTACAACCCCGGCGCCACCGAGATCTGGCAGGAAGGGCTGCGCGTGCCGCCGATCCGCCTCGGCGAGGCGCGGCGGCCGCGCGAGGACCTGCTGGCGATGATCGTCGCCAACACCCGCCTGCCGCGCGACGTGCGCGGCGACCTGATGGCGATGACCGGCGCGGCGCATCTGGGGGAGCGGCGGCTGCTCGCGCTGCTGGCGCGGCACGGCGCGGCGATGCTGGACGGCGCGGTGGACGCGATCCTCGACCTCGCCGAGGCGCATGCGCGCCGCATCGTCGCCACCTGGGCGGACGGCACCTGGCGGGGCGAGGCGTTGCTCGACGACGACGGCTTCGGCAGGCAGGACATCGCGATCCGCGCCAGCGTGACGAAGCGCGGCGGTGCGGTGACGGTGGATCTGTCGGACAGCGACCCGCAGGCGCCGAGCTTCGTCAATTCCTCCTACCCGAACATGGTCAGCGCGGTGCGCATGGCCTTCGCCTACCTGCTCGACCCGGAGGTGGCGAAGAACGACGGCGCGTTCCGCGCGCTGGAGGTGATCGCGAGGGAGGGCACGGTGGTCTGGGCGCGCGAGGGCGCGCCGGTGACGATGTGCACCTCGCACTGCTCGAACGAGATCGTCGAGGCGGTGATCAAGGCGCTGGCGAATTCCTGCCCGGAGCGGGCGATGGGCGGCTGGGGGCGCCGCTTCCGGGTGGCGATCAAGGGCCGCGACGCGCGACGGCCGGGGCGGGAGTTCGTCTGGCACATGTTCCATGCGCGCCCGGGCGGCGGCGGCTCGGCGCGCGGCGACGGCTGGTCCGCGGTCGGCGAGTGGCACTCCGCCGGCGGGCTGAAATTCGGCTCGGTCGAGATGGCCGAGGCACGCTTCCCGCTGTTCTTCCGCCACCACGAATTCCAGCCCGACTCCGCCGGCGACGGCCAGCATCGCGGCGGCCTCGGCGGCGAGCTGGAGCTGGTGATCGAGACCGACGGGCCGGCGGTGGCGAACACCGCGGGCGACGGGGCACGCCACGGCTCGGCCGGCATGCTCGGCGGGCGCGATTCGGTGCCGCACCGCTACCGGCTGGAGCGCGCCGACGGCACGGCACGCGCGCTGCGCACCAAGGAGGTCGGGATCGCGCTCGCGCCGGGCGACGTGCTGCATGCGCGCGCGGCGGGCGGCGGCGGCTGGGGGCCGCCGGAGAAGCGCGACCCGGCGGCGCGGGAGGCGGATCGTGCCGGGGGATACGTGACGGGGACCGCGGTCGGAGATGGCCCGGCGCCCTCACCCCGGCCCTCTCCCGCAGAGCGGGAGGGGAAGTCGCGGCGACGCCGTGGCGCCCCCCTCCCCCGCGGAGCGGAAGAAGGCCGGGGTGAGGGCGGCGGGTCAACACCCCCCGCCGAGGCGCCGCGCCCATGACCTACCGCATCGGCATCGATGTCGGCGGCACCTTCACCGACATCGTCTGCATCGGCCCGGACGGGCGCACGACGCTCGCCAAGGCCGCGAGCACGCCCGCCGACCAGAGCGAGGGCACCGTCGAGGGCCTGCGCGTGCTGGCGGAGATGCTCGGCCTGCCGCTGCCCGAGCTGCTCGCGCGCACGGAGCGCATCGTGCACGGCACCACGGTGGCGACCAACGCGCTGCTCGAGCGCAAGGGCGCGCGCGTCGCCATGCTGACCACCGCCGGCCACCGCGACGTGGTGGAGATGCGCGAGGGGCTGAAGCCCGGGCGCTACGACCTCCGCCTGCCGCCGCCGCCGCCGCTGGTGCCGCGCCGGCTGCGCCTGCCCGTGCACGAGCGGATGCGGGTGGACGGGCGCGTCGAGACGCCGCTGGACGACGCCTCGCTGGCGCCGGCGATCGAGGCGCTGCGTGCGGCGCAGGTCGAGGCGGTCGCGGTCTGCTTCCTGCATTCCTGGCGCGACCCGTCGCATGAGCGCCGCGCCGGCGAGGCGGTGGCGGCCGCGCTGCCTGGCGTGTACGTGACGCTGTCGGCCGAGGTGCTGCCGCAGATCAAGGAGTTCGAGCGCTTCTCCACGGCGGCGGTGAACGCCTATGTCGGCCCCGTCGTCTCGCGCTACCTGACGCGGCTGCGCACGCGCCTCGGCGAGGCGGGGTACGGCGGGCCGGTCTTCGTCATCCTCTCCCATGGCGGGGTCGCGCCGGTCGAGGAGGCGGCGCGGCTCGCCGCAGGCACCGCGCTTTCCGGCCCGGCCGGCGGCGTCGCGGCGGGGGTGGCGCTGGCGGCGCGCGGGCTCGGGCAGGATCTCGTCACCTTCGACGTCGGCGGCACCTCGACCGACATCGCGCTGGTGACGCAGGGCGACGCGGCGCTCGGCCGCGGCCGCACCATCGGCGGCGAGCGCGTCGCGCTGGAGAGTCTCGACATCGTCACCCTCGGCGCCGGCGGCGGCTCGATCGCGCATCTCGGCGCCGGCGGCACGCTGCAGGTCGGGCCGCGCAGCGCCGGCGCGGTGCCGGGTCCGGTCTGCTACGGCCAGGGCGGGACCGAGCCGACGCTGACCGACGCCAACCTGCTGCTCGGCTATCTCGATCCGGCGAATTTCCTGGGCGGCCGGCGGCAGCTCGACATGGCCGCCGCCGAGCGCGCCTTCGCCGCGCTCAGCGCGCGGATCGGCGTGGATGCGATGCGCGCGGCGGCAGGGGCGCACCGGCTGGCGAATGTCCGCATGGCCGACGGTATCCGGGTGGCGACGGTCCGCCGTGGTGTCGATCCGCGCGACTATGCCCTGCTCGGCTTCGGCGGCGCGGCCGGGCTGCACGCGACGGCGGTGGCGCGCGAGCTCGGCATGCGCCGGGTCGCCGTGCCGCTGTTCGCCGCGGGCCTCTCGGCCTGGGGCATGCTGCACACCGACCTGCGCTACGAAGTGGCGCGCAGCGAGGCGGACGCTGCCGGCATCCCGCCCGACGAGGCGCTGCGCGCCGCCTACGCCGCGTTGGAGGCGGAAGGCCGCGCGCGCGTCGCCGCCTGGTTCGGCGGCACGGTGGAGGTGCGCCGCGCCGCCGACATGCGCTACGGCGAGCAGGTGTTCGAGATCGCGGTGCCGCTCGACGCGCTGGACTGGGAGGCGCCAGGCCTGGCGGAGCGGGTGCGCGAGGCGTTCCACCGCCGGCACGAGGCGCTGTTCACCTATGCGTTGCGCGGCGAGGAGGTGGTGCTGGTGAATGCGCGCCTTGCCGTGGTCGGCAGGCTGCCGGCGGCGATGGCGGCGGAGATGGCCGGCACCGCGGTCCCGCCGCCCCGGTCGGGCGGCGGCGCGTCCTGCTGGCGGATGGCCCGGCCGTGGACGCGCCGGTCTTCGACTTCGCCGCCCTGGCGCCGGGCCAGCGCATCGACGGCCCCGCCATCGTCGAGAGCGACACGACGACGGTGCTGCTGCTGCCGGGCGACGCGGCGCGGATGGACGCGCGGGGATGGCTCGACATCGCGATCCCGAACGCGGCGGCGTAGGCACGCCCGCCGCCATGGCCGCCGCGATCCTCCGCGCTGCCGGACCTGAGGACACGGCGGCGATCCGCTGCGTGGTCAGCGACGCCTTCGGCCGCCGCGACGAGGCGGTGCTGGTCGCACGCCTGCGGCACGAAGGGGTGGTCGTGCCCGAACTCCTCGCGGAGGAGGGCGGCGAGATCGTCGGCCACGTCCTGTTCAGCGCCGCGCCGATCTCGGAGGGCGAGCACCGCGTCGCGGCGGCGGCGCTCGCGCCGCTCTCGGTGCGGTCGGACCACCAGCACAAGGGCGTCGGCTCGGCGCTGGTGACCGCGGGGCTGAAGCTGTGCCGCGCGCGCGGCATCGCCGCCGTTCTGGTGCTCGGCGATCCCGATTTCTACGGACGCTTCGGCTTCGATCCGGACCTCGTGGAGCGGCTGCGCTCGCCCTTCTCGGGGGCGGCCTTCCAGGCGGTGGAGTTGGTTCCCGGCGCGCTCGCACGCGGCGGCGCGGTGCGCTACCCGGACGCGTTCCTCGGCTGACCCAGGGCCCGACCCGTCGCCGGGTCGAACAGATGCGCCTGCGCCGGATCGGGCCGCACCGCCGCCGCTTCGTCGATCGCGGCGCGGTGGCTGGCGCGGACCTCCGCGGTGACGCGCAGCTTCGGGGCGATCTCCACCTCGATCAGCCGCTCGCTGCCGATCAGCTCGACGTTCCAGACCGTGCCGGGGATGGCGCCCGCCTCGCCCGGCGCCGTCACCGCCACGTCCTGCGGGCGGATGCCGAGCACCAGCTCCTCCGGGGTGCCGGCCGGAACCGGGATCGGCAGCTTCGCACCCGCGACCATCAGCACGCCGCCCTCGTTGCGCGCCGGCAGCAGGTTCATCGGCGGCGTGCCGATGAAGCCGGCGACGAACAGGTTCGCCGGCCGCGCATAGACCTCCTCCGGCGTGCCGATCTGCTGCACCACGCCCTCGTTCATCACCACGACCAGGTCGGACATGGTCATGGCTTCGAGCTGGTCGTGGGTGACGTAGACCGTCGTGGTGCCGAGGTCGAGGTGGAACCGCCGCAGCTCCCCGCGCATCGCCGCGCGCAGCTTGGCGTCGAGGTTCGACAGCGGCTCGTCCATCAGGAAGATGTCGGGCCGGCGCGCCATCGCCCGGCCGAGCGCGACGCGCTGGCGCTGCCCGCCGGAAAGCTGGCGCGGCTTGCGCGCGAGCAGATGCGCGATCTCCAGCACCCGCGCCACCGCGCCCACCTTCTCGCGCCGCTCCGGCTTCGGCGTGCCGCGGACCTCGAGGCCGTAGCCGATGTTCCGCGCCACATCCATCGTCGGGTAGAGGGCGTAGGACTGGAACACCATGGCGATGTTGCGCTCGCCCGGCGGCAGGCCGTCCACGCGACGCCCGCCGAAGCGGATCTCGCCCGCCGTCGCCGTCTCCAGCCCCGCGATCAGGCGGAGCAGCGTGGTCTTGCCGCAGCCGGAGGGGCCGAGCAGCGTCACGAACTGCCGCGACGGCACGGTGAGGTCGAGCGCCTTCAGCACGCGGTTGGTGCCGAAGCTCTTGGACAGGCCGCGGACGAGGACGTCAGTCATCGGAGCTCCACCGCGCTCCACGCCCGCGTCGCTGCGCTCCCCGGCCGATCGCGGCGGTCATCCCTTCACCGCCCCCGCGCCGAAGCCCGCCACCAGGTGGCGCTGCAGGAAGCCGAACAGGAGCGCCATCGGCAGCGTCATCAGCACGCTCGACGCCATCATCAGCCCCCAATCGACATGCGTGCCGTCGAAGAAATGCATCACGCCGACGGTCAGCGGCAGGCGGTCCATCGTGTTCATGAACACCCGCCCGAACAGGTAGTCGTTCCAGGAGACGATGAGCGAGAAGATGCTCGCGGCGATGATCCCCGGCAGCGCCACCGGCAGCACCACCTGGCGGAACACCTGCAGCCGGGTCGCGCCATCGACCAGCGCCGCCTCCTCGATCTCGATCGGCACGCCGCGGAAGAACGCCCACATCAGCCACAGGCAGAACGGCAGCGTGATGCAGACATAGCCGAGGGTGAGCGAGAGCAGCGTGTCCGTCAGGTCGAGCGCGACCATGGTGAGGAACATGGGGAAGACGAAGATCACGCTCGGCACCATGTAGCCGAGGATCGCCACGTAGGGCACGGCGCGCTGGCCGAGGAAGCGGAAGCGCGTCAGCGAATAGGCGGCGAGCGTCGCCACGGTGATCGAGATCACCGTCGAGCCGACCGAGACGATGATCGAATTGGCGAACCAGTCCAGGAAGTAGGCGGAGGGCGGCACGCCCGCGCCCGGCGCGCTGGCGACCGACCCGCCGAACAGCAGCTCATGGTAGCTCTCGAAGGTGATGCGCTCCGGCCACAGGGTCGGCGGCCAGCGGAAGATCTCCTCCTTCGGCTTCAGGCTGGTGGAGATCGCCCAGAGCAGCGGGAAGCAGACCACGAAGGTCACCGCCCCCAGCACGGCGTAGAGCAGCGCGGCGACCCAGCGGTTCATGCCGCCTTCTCCTCCCGCCCGAAGCCGGTGAGGCGGATGTAGAGCAGCGATCCCGCCAGCAGCAGCCCGAGCATCACCACCCCCGCCGCGGCGCCGACGCCCATGCGCAGATTCGCGATCGACTGGTCGTAGGCGTAGAGCGCGAGGTTGTAGGTGGAGGTGCCCGGCCCGCCGCGCGTCAGCAGGTAGATCTCCTCGAATTTGTTGAAGGTCCAGATGGTGCGGAACACCACCACCACCGCCAGCACCTCGGCGAGCTGCGGCAGGGTGATGTCGCGGAACCGCCGGAGCGCGCCGGCGCCGTCCACCTTCGCGGCGTCGTAGAGCTCGGTCGGGATGGTCTGCAGCCGCGCCAGCACCACGATCACCACGAAGGGGGTGTATTTCCAGACATTGAGCAGGATCGCGCTGGCCATCGCCATGTCCGGCGTGGACAGCCAGGCGATCTTCTCCGAGACGATCCCAGCCGAGAGCAGCAGGTGGTTGACGATGCCGATCTCCGAGTTGAACAGCCAGCGCCAGTTCAGCGCGATCACCACCGTCGGCACGATGTAGGGGAACAGCAGCAGCCCGCGGAACATGTTGATCCCGCGCAGCGGCTGATGCAGCAGCATCGCCAGCGCGACGCCGATCACCGCCTGCAGCAGGGTCGAGATCCCGGTCCAGACCAGCGCCTGGTGGAAGCTCTCCCAGAACAGCGGATCCTCGAGCACGAACACGAAATTGTCGAGGCCGACGAAGGGCTGGTCGTCGGGCCGCAGCGGATTGTAGCGGACGAAGGACATCCGCACCGCCTCGAGGATCGGCCAGACCAGGAAGAGGGCGAGCGCGACCAGGAAGGGGAGCATGAACAGCACCCCGACCTGGCGGTCGGACAGGCGGAACCTCACGCTCCCCGCGCCCCCCGGCGTCCCCGGCGCCTCAGCCGAGCAGGCGCCGGTTCTCGCGGCGGATGTCCTCGAACTGCCGATGGCCCCATTCCACCGCGGCGCGCGTGTTCTCGTTGTTCACCAGGATGCGCTGCGCCACCTGCGACCAGACGTTGCGGCCATGGGCGATGCCCGACAGCGGGTTGATGCCCTTGCGCAGCTCGAAGCCGCTGTTGCAGGCATGCGGCACGAAGCCGGTGAAGATGACGTCCACGCTGCGCCGCTTCGCCTGGTACATCGGGTGCTGCTGCAACGCCGCCGCCGCGGCCTGGTCCTTGAACACCGGACCGACGTTCGGGAACAGGCTGGCCGAGTAGCGCGCCATCCACTCGGTGCTGTTCATCACATGCGCCAGCGCCTCCTTGGCCTCGCGGATCACCGGGTTGTCGCGGCGCGGGACCACCCAGCCGTTGATGTCGGTCCAGGACCAGCGCGCGCCGGTGCGCGGATGGGCCGGGTTCAGGTAGTACTCCATCTTGTCGTAGATCGGCTTCGCCTCATCCGCGGCGCGGCCCATGGTGCGGCCCCAGTAGAAGCTCATCCCGGTGCGGCCGGTGACGTGCTGGTCCACCACCTGGAGGAAGCTGAACTCCACCGCCGAGCGCGGCATGTAGGCGTAGAGCTCCTTGATGAACTCGTAGGCCTCGATGGTCGCGGGGCTGTTGAACACCGTCTCGAAATTGCGCGCCGGATCCCAGGTGAGGCCGCCGGCCTGCCAGATGAACTGGCCGATGTGGTAGTCGCCGCAGAGGTTGCGGCCGAGCGCCATGGTGAAGCCGGCCATGCCGCCCTGGCGCTTCTGCTGGATGGCGCGGGCGCCGTTCAGCAGATCCTGCCAGGTCCAGTTGGTCGGGTCGGAGAGGCCCGCCTCCTGCGCGATGTCGGACTGCACGATGAACAGGCAGCCCTGGTGGTGCAGCGGCACGGCGTATTGCGTGCCCTTCCGGGTGCCGAAATCGTCGATCTTGAAGCCATCCACCAGCCGCTCGGCGGCGCGGATGGTGCGGTTCACGTCCGTCACCGGCTCCAGCAGCCCCTCGGCGGCGAGCTGGTAGGCGATCGGGCTCTCGACGCTGATCAGCGCCGGCGGGCGGCGCGCGGCGAGGTCGGTGGCGAGCTTGGTATAGACCTGGTCCCAGGCGATCTGCTCGGCCTCGAAGCGCAGCCCGGGCGCGTTGCGCTGCGCCCATTCGTTGAGGCCGTTGGTGAACACGCCGACATAGGGGCCGGGCTCGCCCCAGACCCGTGCGATGCGCTCGCGGGTCTGGGCGATGGCCGGCCTGGCCAGCGTCGCGCCGGAAGCGGCGGCGAGCGCCGCGGCCGAGAGCGCCGCGCGGCGGCGGGTGATGCGCACCGACATGCCCTGCAATCCCTCCCTTGCACCGGCGGTCCCCCGCCCGGGAAAGGGATGCTAGCCGAGCATCGGGGCGGGTGCGAGCCCGTTACGACAACTGCGCCGGCGGCAGCGCCGCGCGGCGTCAGCACGCAGCAGCGGCAGCCGCGGCGTCGGCGACGATCCGGCTGCGGGGCAGGATCAGCGAGGCCCGCGCACCGATCCCGGGCGCGGCCTCCAGCACCAGGGCGCCGCCATGCGCCAGCAGCAGGGCGCGAGCGACGGCGAGGCCGAGCCCCATGCCGCGGGTGCGCGGCCCCACCGCGATGCCGCAGCCCGGTTCCGCTTCCGCCGCCAGATCCTCGGTCGCCAGATCCTCGGTCGGCAGGCCGCTGCCCTCGTCCTCGACCACGATGGCCATGCTTTCGGGCCGATGCCCGGGTTCGAGGCGCAGCTCGATCCAGTCGCCATCGCGCGACAAGCGGGCGGCACGGGCGAGGACATGTTCCAGCGCGCCGCGCAGCGCACGGCGGTCGGCGTGCACCGAGAGCGCGGCGAGATCGGGCGCCACGCGCCAGTGCCGGCGGCCGTGCCCGAGCTGAGCGTCGAGGGCGGCGACCGCCTCCTGGAGAAGCGGGCCGAGCGGGAAGGTCTCCTCCGCCAGGGCCGGCGGGCCGGCTTCCGCAGCGACCAGCTCGGTCAGGGCGTCGGCGAGGCGGAGCAGATGGCGCGCGACCCCGGCGACCGCGCCGGCTTCCGCCGCGGCCGCCGGTGACGACACGCGCAGCCGCTCGGCATGGCCAAGCACGGCAAGGCTCGGTCCGCGCAGTTCCGCTGCGATCAGGGCGAGGGTTCGGCTGCTGGCTGCCGCCGCCCGCGCCGTCGCCGCAGCCTGCGCGAGCGCCGCCGCGGTCCGCCGCCGTGCCCGCAGCAGCGCGGCAAGCAGGCCGGCCAGCATGGCGGCGCCGAGCAGGCCCGGCAACAGGTCGGGTAAGGCAACAGCGGTCATGCCGCCAGCCTATGCGACAGTGGCAAAGACGGCGTTAACGCCGCGCCACGCCACACCCGCCGCCGCCCGTCGCCGCCGCCATCCGGGCGGTGACGCCCGACGGGCAGCGGCGCGTCAGGCCGCCGCCGCTGCCGCCGCGGCGGGCTGCTTCGTCCTGGCCCGCTCGATCCGGCGCTTCAGCACGCGCGCCGCCTCGGGCAGCCGGCGATCAGGGGTGCCGAGGAGGAAGGCGTCGAGCCCGCCATTGTGCTCGATCGTGCGGATCCCGTTGGTCGAGACGCGCAGCCGCACCATGGTGCCGAGCACATCGGAGAAGAACGACGTCTCCTGCAGGTTGGGCAGGAAGCGCCGGCGGGTCTTGTTGTTGGCGTGGCTGACGTTGTTGCCGGTCAGCACGCTCTTGCCGGTGATGCCGCAGCGGCGGGCCATGGTGGAGTTTCCCGAAATTGCAGGTAACCGCGCGTCGCCATCCGGCGTCGCGTGCGGGCTGGACTCGATCCGAAGGCGGCGGTTGTGACGGAGGCGGGGGGCGGCGTCAACCCGCTCCCGCGCCCGGAACGGAGCCGCCGGAAAAACCCGGTCGGCCCGGTGTAAAGATTTTGGACAGGCCGGCTGGCCGGACGCCGGCGGCGCGTGGCCGGCCAGCCCCTTGCCCGCCGCCGGCCTCGTTCGCGTTCCGCGATCCGGCTACCCCGCGGAGGCGCCATCCGCGCGGCGACGGATCCAGAGCAGGGTCAGGACCGCACCGACGAAAAAGCCCAAGGCGGCGGGTTCCGGCACCGTCAGCGCGAAGGCGCGGTCGAGATTCACGACGGCTCCGTTCTGCACCGACGTGCCATTCCCACCGGTCCCGCCAACCCAGCCCCACTGCGCCTCCGTCGTGCTCGGAGCCGGGGAGAACGCGAAGACACTGAGCCAGTAGGAGGTGCCCGCGTTCGCGAGGAACGGCATCGCCAGCACAACATCATAGCTGAAGACGGCGAGGGTGAGGTTGAGATTTGGGGCGAACTGGTTGCCGATGAAGGTTTCGTTCGCACCCCCTGGCGAGAAGCTGTAGCTTGCCAGGAGTCCCCCGGGGAGTCCGGCATTGTCGGAGTAGAAATTCACACCGAAGCCGGTCGCATTCGGCGCGGCCGGTGTTGAGGCGGGAGGTATGAGGGCGTTGAAATATGCTCCTTGCCAATGCACGTCGACGACCGATGTATTGGCATTCAGGGTGAAATTGTCGAAGGTCTGGAAATTGAATGCTCCGGGCGGAGTGATGAACTGCGAGGCCCGCACGCTGACGACCGGCGATGCCGCGGGTTGATCGTAGATGATCGTAGCGAATGCCCGACCGCATAGGCCTGCCATGATCGCGAGGGCAGTGAAGGCGACCAATCGGACTCTGGCCATGGCACCTCCTCCTTGGTGGTTCCTTACCACCAGTTTATTAGATGAAGCAAGATTCGTGCCAGACGCAGGGTCTCAGGAAAAACAAGGCTATAAAGATTCGGGCGTTGAATGAAGCCTGACAGATGTAAAGGCTTCTGACATCGCCCGAGTCAGGTCCGCGGCCCCGGCGGGCCCCCAATCCGACCGGCCCGCGCAATTCGGCTCCACGCCCTGAGCCGCAGCGAAATCTGGCCCGGGCGAGCGCGGTTGAGCCCAGCGATAACACTCCCCGAGGTCCGCCCGGCGCCGGTGCCGGTCGGGGCGTCGGAAGCCCCGTCGCCGGAGGCGCGGTCTGGCGGCCACCGCAGAGGGCAACGTCTTGTCACCTCCCTGGCGGAGCCCGTGCCTCGGATACCTGCCCGCCCCGCG
>JAANMV010004006.1_pt1 | contig 12098 bp, 10 predicted proteins | sample 7279661 | NCBI WGS metagenome assembly JAANMV01 (sample SAMN14094540, study PRJNA606508) | bioreactor metagenome | isolation source: A lab-scale SPAN reactor treating ammonium-rich wastewater day 121 | place: Ireland: Galway | collected 2017-05-16 | reverse complement strand
CGTTTTCTTCAGGTCCACATTATTGGCGGCCAGATGTTCCTCCATGCGGCCCAGGGCTTCGCCCAGTTCGGAATTGTTCTTTACCCCGTCGCGAATCGCTTCGGGCGGAAGTTGTTTTCCCAGTTGGTAGGAAACGTTGGCGGTATGGCAAAGCGCGGCAGAGATATGGCCCTCCTCGGCTTCCGCCGTCAGATCGGTGGGCTTGCGGCTGCGCACGGCGTTGATGAAGTTTTCGAAATGGTTGCCGCCGCCATCCCAACGCTTGATTTCGTTGCCTTCTTTGTCATAAGCGATGGCCCGGGTGTAGCTCGGATTGACCACGTAGCCGCCTTCGCAGTCAATGACCACGCCCACGCCCGCGCCGCGGTAGTTGTCCATTTTCTCGTTGGAGTTGCTGATGGGCAGTCCGCGCACCTCGAACAACAACGGGGCTTTCGCGTAGCCATGATAAACGATTTGCGTGTTGGGCGTGGTGCCGTCGTCTTCATAACCGAGTCTACCGCCAATGCTCAACGTCACTGGCGCCAATGCGTTTTCGCCCAGCACCCAGCGGGCGATGTCCACCTGATGGACGCCCTGGTTGCCGAGATCGCCGTTGCCAGTGGGCCAGACCCAGTGCCAATCGTAATGCAGCCGTTTGCGCATCAGCGGTTCTTTCGGCGCCGGACCGCACCACAGGTCGTAGTCAATCGAGGAGGGAATCTCCAAGGGCTTGTCCGCCTTGCCGATGCTGGCGCGGCGTTTGTAACAGAGCCCGCGGGCGCGGATGATCTTGCCGAGGTTGCCGGCTTGAATCCACGCGATGGCTTCCTGCAGGCCGCGGCTGGAACGACATTGTGAACCGGTCTGGATGATGCGGTTGTATTTGCGCGCGGCCTCGACAGTTTGACGGCCTTCCCAGACGTTGTGCGACAGCGGTTTCTCGACGTAGGAATCCTTGCCCGCCTGCGCCGCCCAGATGGCGCCCAGCGCGTGCCAGTGATTCGGCGTGGCGAACCCCACCGCGTCAATGTCCGGACTCTCCAGCAACTTGCGGATGTCGGTGTAGCCCTGGATATCTTCGCCACGGTCCTTAAACTCCTTTACGCCTTTGTCCAACACGTTTTGGTCCGCATCGCACAGCGCCACGACACGCACGCCTTTGAGTTCGCGAAAGCCGCCGATGTGGCTCTTGCCGCGTCCGCCAAAGCCCGCCACAGCGACGCGGATGTCTTCGTTGGCCCCACGCACTCGCACATTCGCGGATTGAGCGGTGACGCGGCTCCAGGATGCCGCGGTGCTCAGGGAGGCGGCGGTGAGAACGGAGGTTTTGAGGAAGGTTCGGCGATCCATGCTTTTCATAATGTTGAGTGGTTGACGTGAACGGGGCGCAGTTTATTTGGATTTTTGCGGAACGGATTTGATGTAATCGGCATAGCGGGCGGCGACTTGGGCCTGCTGCTCATCGCCTTCGTGGAAATAAAAACGGTAGCGGAATGTGACGCTCTGACCGGCGGGCACGATGAGATTGCCGGCGTTCTTGTCCGGCAGGCGCTCGAAATCATGCCGTCCAAATGGATTGGCGGCGAACAAACCATAGTCGCGCACGTGCCACCAGGTGGGGTGCCGCGGATTTTGCGGATGATCAAAAATGGCGACGCCGAGAATCCGTCCTTCCACCGGGCCGTAATAGTCGCACCACGCGGCGCGCTTGCCCCAGGTGGCGCCATCACGGACGCCTTCGCTGTTGACGATGGTGCCCGTGGGTTTGCCGGCGTTCTCCTTGTTGTGCTTGAGCCGCATGGTTTCGTTGAGCCGGATGGCCATGGAACCTTCCTTCGTGTCGCCCAACGTCACCTCGCCGTTGGAAGCGCGAATGGTGATGTCGTAATCGAGCACGCGCTCATTGGCGGGCCGGTTGTAAATGCGGATCGTCAACTCGTCCGTGCAGATCACATCGCCATTCTTCGCCACCCATTTGTTCTTCGAGCGGATCACGCCCACGTCCCGGCCGGATTTAATTTCAATAAAATCGTCATGGACAATCTTCCCAAAATCCCTGGCCTCGCTCCAGAAATCATGTCCGTTCACCGCGCCATGCGTGAACCACAGCGAGCGATGATGCGGATGATCCCGGTCTTCGGCGGGCGCTTCCTTCATCGGCCAGTTGCGGGTCATCGGTGCCGCGCCCGGTCCCAGGACCGGGTAGCAAAATGGCCGCGGCACGCCCTGGAAGCGGTATTCAGTGAATAACTGATCGTTGATTTCAACGCGCAGCCGGTCGTCAAGTTTGGTGATCTGCACCCCGGCTTGACCGCCGGAATTTGCGGCGGGTTGGGCGCAGGCGGTCAGCAGCAAAGCCGAACCAAGCAGCGGCACGTGGGCGAGTTTCAAGATTGGGTGGTTCATGGCTTATGGGAGTTGATTAACGGACTTTCTCCAGAATCTCAATATCTTTGAAAAACAATTCGCAGTCCTGGCTGCCATGGACCTGCAACGCCAGCCGGCCTTCGGTGCGGCCTGGATCGTCCAGCAGCTCCGCGGTGCGATAGCCGTTCACGTCCACCGCAATGCGCCGGCCCTGTGCGAAGACGGTCATCACGTTCCATTCCTGCGGGCGAAACCACTTCTGCACGTCCTCGGGTTTGGGCTGGCTGACCCACGCCCGGCCATTCGTTTCGTAAAGCCCGCCGGCATCCTTCTCCGCATCAATTTCCGCCTGAAAGCCGGATACGCCGCTGAAACCCTTTTCCTCGACGCGAAAGTACAATCCGCTGTTGCCCTTGATCGCCTTATATTTCAGGCGCACCACGAAGTCCGAGTAAATCCTGTCAGTTACCAAATGCCCAAACTCTTTTTCCTCCTTCGATTGTGTCGCGTGAATCATGCCGTCGGCGATCTTCCAGTTGCCTTGGCCAATGACGCGCCAGCCATTGAGCGTCTTGCCGTCCCATAGAGGTTTCCATTCACTGCGACCCAAGTCCTCGACCTTGATGTTCCGGAAGCGCACCTGCATGTCCGCCTGCTTGCTGGAATGAACTTGCAGACCGATGAATCCGCTCAACGTGGTGGCATCCAAATAATCCGCTGTTGACACACCGTTGACCCAGGTCCGCAAGGAGCCGCCTTCGCACGCGATGCGATACTGATTCCAATCGCCGAATTTGAAAGCAGCCTGCGCGGCGGGCTGGTCGGTGAGATTCTGCAACCACGCGCGGCGGCCTTCATCATAGATTCCGCCGCTCCACCGGCGATTGGGATTGCTGTCCACTTCGGCCTGATAGCCATGCACCCGACCGCCGGGGATGTTGAGGGTTTTTGTGCCGTGTTGAAACGTCGTCGGGCGGGGGAAGTGCTGGCTGCGAAACTGGATGCCGGAATTGAGCCGCGGATCGGACTTAACCTCCAGTTCCAGCACAAAATCACCGTAATCTTTTTCGGTGCAAAGAAAGCTGTTGGGGGTGCCGACCACCGTCGTGCCGACAATACAGCCGTCTTCCACCCGGTAATCCGCCTGACCGCCCCGTTGCACCCAGCCGGCGAGGGAATGGCCATTGAAGATGGGCTGGGGTTCGGTTGCCGCCATCAGCATCGCGCCGAAGCAGAGCAGGGGAATGAAGTGCAAAAGCAGTTTGCGCGAAGCCGTCCGACCATGAAGTAGCGAAGTGGCATCCATATCTGCCCACAGGGAACATGGCGGATACGAAATTGACAAGCGAAACTCTGCGGGAATCGGAGCGACTTCGCGCGGGGTTCATGCTAACCCGCGTGCGGCCACACAATCACCGCGTCCCGTTTGACCCATCCGATCCGGCGGTCGCCGTCCGTGAGTTGCAGCCAGTCATCTTTCTGATCGAGCACCCGCAACTCCGCGCCGTCGTTGGCGGTGAAGACACTTTGCGATTCTTCAAACGGACTGGCGCGCAGACTGGTTTCGCTCGTGACGATGATGGCGGTTTGCAGCCGCGTCTGGCCAAGCCAAGCGAACGTCAGACAGGCCAGCAGCAACAGTGATGCAAGTCCCGAAAACAGCGTCCAATTGCGCAACGATCGTTTCCACGACGGACGCAATTGGCGGATCGTCAACAAGCCGAACGTGAGCCAGATCGAAACCGCGCTGAGACGGGCCCACTCGTCCAGGCTGAGTTGTGTGAGCAGGCGCTGCCACAGAGGATCGCGCAGAGTCGGCCCCTGAACCTGATTGCGGGCGAAGCGGAGGTTGGCGCGCAAGTCGGGATCGCGCGGCGTCAGTTGTTCCGTGTGGCGATAGGTGGCGATGGCGCGGCCAATCAGACCGGACTTGAACAGAGCATTGCCGAGGTTGAAATACACCGCCGGCGACGTTTGACCGGCGGCGAGCATCTGTTCGTAAGCGGCCGCGGCCTCCTTGTAATTGCCCTGCTCGTAAAGCCGGTTCGCGGCATCGAAGGCATCGGCGGCGGCCGGCGTAGTTGCCAACGAGGAGAGCGCGACCAGCAGTAATAAGCCGGAGAGCACGGCACAGCGCCCGAAGGCTGAAATGAAGATGTCCAGTTTCGCACGGAGCGCCGGCAGATCGGAGCGCCGGTCTGCGACCCGCTTTGGATGTGTGGGAGCCGAAAAACCGGTCACAGACCGGCACTCCGGCCACGGGGCAGGGGTGGGGATATTTCGCCGCGGAAACCTCAAGGCCAGACAATTCGTTGCCCAATTCCTCATGGTTTGATCCCCCGCACTTCGCGCAACGCGGTTTCAAGTTTGCCGATCAACGCCGTCAGTTCCTGCGTGCTCTGCACCGGTGCATAGCGGGCGAGGTTGCAGGTTTGAAACAATTCGTGAAGCGTGGCGGCGGTGGACTCGGCGATGCCGCGCGGGCGCAGCTTTTCATCAATCACCGCCTCCGTGATGGACGAGGCCGGGCAATCCAGCCGCTCCCCGAGTTGCTCCTGGAGCAGGCGGAACAGCACAGCAAAGAAATCATCGGAGTTCTTTGAAGCCGCCAGCCGGCGCAGATTTTCCATTCCCTCACGAACCACTTGCGCCACCTGCCGCTCGCGCCGCTTGCGCGGATTGTTGGCCAGCGCGTCACTGCGTTTGCGCCAGCCCAGCACCCCGAGCCAGGCCAGCAAGGGCACACATTGCAGCGCCAGAAACCACGGTTGTTGCAGGAGCGGCGCGCTGGCGGGCATGACGCTCCCCAGATGGGGTTTGATAGGGACAATGTCTCGCGGCGCCGGCGCTTCATCCCCCGAGGCATTGCCACCCGCGGCGATGACGGGCGCGGGCGCGGTGCCGCCAGGGCGCACGACCAGCTTCATGGCGGGTTGCGTGAGCGTGCGATACACCTTTGCGTCGGGATCAAAAAATGAAAATGAAAACGGCGGCAGTTCCTTGATGTCCGTGCTTTGCGGCGAGACGATTTGTTCAAAGGTTTTCTTGCCCTGCACGCCGAGCGGGTCGCTGGTTTCCACCGCGGCGCTGGGCGGATAAATCTTAAAGTCGCGCCACGCGCTTTGCTCCGGCAGGGTGAGGGCCTGCAGCGCGCCCCGTCCGGCAATCTGAATCCGCACGGTGATGGGATCGCCCGTGGCGACATTGGTCGGGCCCGCGTTGACTGTCAGCGTGTAGTTGCCGACCGCGCCGATGAAATCGCGCGGAACATTCTGCGCGGGAAGCGAAATGGCCTGGAAAGTCTGGCGTTCGAGTGAAAGCTGAATCTGGCGGCGCTGGGTGTGGCGTCCGAAAAAATCGGTCGGTCCGAAGAGCGCCACGACGCTGCCGGTGGCCGGGCCGATGGTCAGCAGCCCGCCTTTCACGGGCATGAGGGTGAACTGGAACGGCACGACACTGAATGGCGTGTTTCCCACCCGGCGCTGATATTGTTTGCCCGGCACCACCTGACCCGCGTTGTAACCTTCGCCGTTCAGCGAAGGGAGCTGCAAGTCGGATACATTGCCGACGCCGCTCCGCACATAGAGGCGCAGTTCGGCCACGACCACTTCACCGACATAAATTTCCGGCTTCGGCAGGTTGAGCCACAGGAAGGCCATTTGATCCGCCAACTGTTCGGGCGGCGCGACGGGGTCGCTTTGCCGCACGGTCAAACGCAAGGGCTGGCTCGTCAGCCGTTGTCCGCCGACTTCTGCGGTGATTGCCGGAATGACAAAATCGCCGGCCTGGCTGGCGATCAGATTGATGGTGTAGGTGTGAATAGTGGTGGCATTGCCATCGAGGTCGCGGGTGGTGTTGATGCTTGTGGCCGTACCGGGGCCGACCTGCAGGCCGGGCACTTGCGGAATCACCGGCATGGTGCGCGGCCCGCCGCCCTCAAATTGAAGCGTCAACGCTACCGTTTCGCCCACCAACACGGTGTTCCGATCCAGGCTGGTGGAAAAGCCGATGCCCGGGACTCGGATCGTGCCGCACCAAAAAACCGCCAGCGTAAACATGGCGACCAACCAACGGTGGGTTCGCCGCCGCTGCCATGCTGCGCCTGTTTGTATTTGTGACTCTGCCATTATTCGCGTGTCGGGTAAGTTTTGTCGGTGCCAGCCGTTAGTGCAAGCGCCGCGTGTCACTCATCGAACGCTAAATGGACAATTCTGGTCAGGGTTTGTTCGCAGGAATTCTTGGTTCGCAAAATCCGGTCGGCTAAACTCACCTCCATGTTCGAATCTGTGTCAGCCGAACTTAAACAACTGCTCAACACGCCCCAACCGGCGGAGCTTGGCCGGGGACCCCGAGACGGGGTACAGTCCGCGAAGGAACTGGAGAAAGCGATGGCCGGCGTCACCGCCGGCTCGAAGCTCCCACCGGCGACGCAGCAACTCGTCCGCGCATTGATTCTCTTGTGGCACGACCACCTGGACGCTTCGCACACCATTTCACAGGGCATCGAAACCCCGGATGGCAGTCTGGTTCACGCGATCATGCACCGGCGCGAGCCGGATTATTGGAACTCAAAATATTGGTGGCGGCGTGTGGGCCAACATCCATGCTTCCCGGAACTGGCCCGTCGCGTGGCGGATTTGCTGGAATCCAAGGGCCAGCAAGCATTGATCTCGCAAGTGATTCCTGAAGGAAGATGGGATCCTTTTGCCTTCGTGGACGCGTGCGAGGCCGCGGCGAGTCTGCCGGCTGCGTCGAGCCAGGTCCATTTGCTGCGCGCGATTCAACAAATCGAGACGGAAGTGGTGCTGGATCATTTCCTGGGCGCTGAAGCGCGTTGACCGCGACACTGCTTTCTGTCACTTGCTCTGCGCGGCATGAATGAGTTTTCCACGGTCCTGAGCGCGGTGGTGCCGGTGTTCGGCATCGCCGCGGTTGGACTGATGATTCGCAAGCTAAACTGGTTGACCGAGGAGGCCGACCAGAGCCTGTTGCGCGTCAATGTCAACCTGCTGCTCCCGTGCCTGATTCTCGATGCCGCCATTGGCAATCCTGCGCTCTCGAAGTTGAGCAACCTGCTGCTCGCGCCACTGGTGGGCTTTGGCACCGTGGCGCTGGGAGTGGTGCTCGCGCTCGCCTCGCGCCGCTTGCACGGTTTGATCGAGCGCCGGGCGCAACGCACGTTCGCCGTCAGCGTGGGCATGTACAATTATGGCTACGTGCCCCTGCCACTGGCCTTGCTGCTGTTCGACAAGGAAACCGCCGGCGTGCTCTTCGTCCACAACGTGGGCGTCGAGCTGGGGCTTTGGACGCTGGGCGTGATGCTGCTGACGGGCGGCAGCCTGGGCCGCGACTGGCGGCGCATCTTCAACGCCCCGCTCATTGCCATCGTGCTGGCCGTCGTGCTGAACGCCTTGGGTTGGCACACGCACGTGCCGCAAGTTGTCATCACCGCCGTCCATTGGCTGGGGCAATGCGCGATTCCCATGGCGCTCATTCTCATCGGCGCGATTGTCGCCGACCATCTGCACGAATTTCATTCCGCCTCGGGCTGGCGCGTGATCGGGACGGCGGTGTTGTTGCGCATCGGTGTGTTGCCCGTGCTGTTCCTGCTGCTCGCGAAATACCTGCCGGGTTCGCTCGAATTGAAGCGCGTAATGGTGTTGGAAGCCGCCATGCCGGCGGCGGTGTTTCCCATTATCATGGCGCGCCATTACCACGGCGATCCGCCGACCGCCCTGCGCGTTGTGATCGGGACTTCAGCCGTCGGGTTGGTGACGATTCCCCTGTGGATCAAGTTTGGGATGCACTTTGTGGGCATCGAATGAAGCCGGCCCGCGGGTGAATTTCCAGCCGTGCATTTTTCCGCCGTCTGGTTAATTCTCTTCTTCATGAAGAATAACATTTTCGCTTTGACCGTTGGCGGTGCGCTGACGGTGGTTATGCTGTCCGGTTGTGAATCGTCGCGGCTGCAACCCGCGGGAGTTGAGCCGCGCGGCGAAGTGGTGGCGGTTGTCCGTGAACGATCCGTCCCCGAAGATGAAATGCTGACCCGCGCGGCCGCTCAACCGCTGGCGTCCGTCGAAGGCGAGGGCTGGCGCGATCTCTTCGACGGCAAATCCCTCGCCGGCTGGAAACTCACGCCGTTTGAAAGTGGCGGCAGCGTGGAAGTCCGGAAAGGTGTGATGGTTTTCTGGCAGGCCGATCCGTTTGTGGGCGTCAATTACACCAATGATTTCCCCAAGGTGAACTACGAGTTGTCCTTTGAAGCCATGCGCGTGGCCGGCTCGGATTTCTTCTGCGGGCTGACCTTTCCCGTGCAGGATTCCTTTTGCAGCCTCATCATCGGCGGCTGGGGCGGGTCTCTTGTGGGCATTTCCAACGTGGACGGGGCGGATGCGTCGGAAAACGAAACCACGACGTTTATCAACTTCGAGAACGGTCGCTGGTACCAAGTGCGCCTGCGCGTGACCGAGCATCGCATCGAAGCGTGGATCGAGCAGAAGAAGGCCGTGGACCTCATCACCACGGGCCGCAAGCTGTCCCTGCGCTTTGGCGATATCGAACTTTCCAAACCGTTCGGCATTGCCTCGTGGTCCACGAGCTCGGCCTTCCGCGGGATCAAGCTGCGCTCCGTGTATGAACCGGCGGAACCAGCGCGATGAAGTGAGTCCGCTGGAAGTGGTTGTCCCACACCGGCAAATCGGGTGCTAACCAACCTATAAAAACATGAACGCGGCGTAGCCGCCGACGTTAGGAGGCGGAGTCCACGCGCGACTCTTCCCATGGCCTCCGCCTCGTCACCTCGCCGGCTACAGTTCAAACGGTTAACGCGTCAAGACTGCCTTCCACCCGCCGGGTTTCATTGGCGGCGGCGGTCCGGCGGTCCACCGGATTTGACTGTCCAGATTCTCTACAACTGCTTGGAAAGTGGACAGTTCTCGCGGCACCCGCCACGGGCGGTTGAGGGGCGTTCGAAAAAGATGCCTTCCGCTATTCTACGGAGGAGCATCGGGTATCAATTGCGGGTCCATCCTCCTCTTGGACGTTGATTCCACCCGGTCAGGGTTTACGCTAATGATGCGGTTGGCGCCGGGCAATAAGTGAGCCTTTAGTACTAATCATAACCGCCCGACGCCGGGGTTCACGCCGTACCAAACCACAGCACAGTTATGAAAATACCAAAACCCACGCAGGCGGGCTTTACGCTGGTGGAAATCATGATCGTGGTGGCCATCATCGGCCTCCTCGCCGCGATCGCGATTCCCAACTTCGTGAAGGCCCGCAATACGGCCCAGGCCAATGCATGCATCAACAACATGCGGCAGATAGACAGCGGCATCCAGCAATGGGCGCTGGAAAACAACAAGAAGGACTCGGACCCTGTCACTGACGACAATGTGAAGGATTACATCAAAGGACTTCAAATGCCCAAGTGCCCTTCGGGCAATACCCCTTACGTTTTGGGCGGGACGGTGGGGTCAAATCCCAGCGTCACCTGCGCCAATGCGGACAGCACGCCGCCGCATGTATTGGGCGCTCCATAGGCACGGAAACACCATTCTCAAAGCGACGGCCCGGACGCATGTCCGGGCCTTTTTGTTTCGATTGGTATCCAACGCGAGAGTGTAACGCCGACTTTCCCGTCGGCTTGCCGCTCGCCGGTTGGAAAACCGGCGCTACAACTGCGTAACGCCGACTTTCCCGTCGGCTCGTCCGCTGGTGGGGCAGGCGGCGCGGCTTCCGGGACGACCGGACTTGGCATCTCGGCTGCTAAAGCCAGACCTGCGGTTGCAGCAGGCAATCAGTGAACAAAGAACGCAATCATCGTAACCCGCCTGCTGCGTAGTTCACGCCGTAAACAGAAACGCAGAAAGGCAGTTAAATATGAAGATCAATACCTCCCGTAAAGCGGGCTTCACCCTGGTGGAAATCATGATCGTCGTGGCCATCATCGGCCTCCTCGCCGCGATCGCGATTCCCAACTTCGTGCGCGCTCGTAATACCTCACAGGCCAATGCTTGCATCAACAACATGCGCCAGGTGGACAGCGCCATCCAACAGTGGGCGCTCGAAACCGGACAGGGAGACAGCGCGGACCCGAGTGGTGCTTCCGCAGCCATTGCGGATTACATCAAGGGCGGCCAAATTCCGGAATGTCCACAAGGTGGTGCCATTGAGTTGCCTGCCGACCTGACCAGCAATCCGACTTGCCCGAATGTCGGCACTGCTCCCGAGCATGTGCTTCCGTAAGTTAAACGGACTGATTTAACCCACAGGCCCGAAGCTTTGCTTCGGGCCTTTTTTTGCTTGTTCAGAGGAAAGTCCAAACGCGGCCAGGAGCGCGGACATTCCTGTCCGCGCGTTACCCGAAAAACGCCGACAAGAATGTCGGCGCTCCGCGCAGCACCGGGTCGCCAGGGATTCACGGAGCGTCTGGAGTGCGGTGACTTCAGCACCGCTTTGCTGCGCGCAAATCATGCCCCAACCGCCAGCCTCATCGCCCCCGCGCCTGCGAAAGAGCGGCGGTAAACGCGCCGCACTCCAGACGCTTCGCGCGGCACCGTGTCGCCAGGGATTCGCGGAGCGTTTGGAGTGCGGTGACTTCAGCACCGCTTTCCGGTAGCTGCCCGTCGGTAACGCCGATGTTCCAGTCGGCGTATGCCGGTTGGAAAACCGGCGTTACGTTGGCTCCGATATGCGGTCACTCCCGACACTGGCACTCATGGTGCTTAACTTTCGTGTGCGGTGGCAGTGGGCAATTAGTAAACGAATATCGCAATTATAATAACCCGCCTGCTGCTGGTTTACGCCGCGCCAGGAAACACAGGAGTAAGGTGAAAGTTATGAAAGTAAATTCAAACCCACGGGCCGGCTTCACGCTCGTGGAAATCATGATCGTGGTGGCCATCATTGGCCTGCTGGCGGCCATCGCCGTGCCGAATTTTGTCAAGGCGCGGAGTACCTCCCAGATGGATGCCTGCCTCAACAACCTGCGTCAACTCGACAGCGCCTTGCAGCAGTGGGCGTTGGAGAGCGGCCAGGGAAGCAATGCCGCACCCGACCCCGATGAAGTGGCCACTTACCTGCGCGGTGGCATTTTGCCCACCTGCCCGGTCGGAGGTCTCGCTTACGACTTTGCCGCAACCATCGGCACCGCGCCCGCCGTGACTTGTCCTAACGTCGGCGCTCTCCCCGGTCACGCGTTGCCGTAACGGTCGCTCTGCAAAACTCCTTGGGGCGTCTGGAATTACTTCCAGAACGCCCCTGTTTCGTCCTGCCCGGCCTCTCGCAATACCCTCGGCACCCGCCACAAAGCGAACCCACCGGAGCGCCGTTCTCCGTCTCCACGCCTGCCAGAAAGCGGCGGTGAACACACACGCACTCCAAACGCTTCGCGCGGCACCGGGACGACTGGACCTCGCGAAGCGTCTGGAGTGCGGTGACTTCAGCACCGCTTCCCTGTGCGTAATTCCTGTCGCAGCCGCCAGCCTCATCGTCTCCGCGCCGGCCCAAGAGCGGCGGTGAACACGCACGCACTCCAAACGCTTCGCGCCGCACAACCGCGCTTGGACCTCGCGCCAGCGTTTGGAGTTCAATTGGCGTTCCCTTCACCCAACAAGGAGTGCGCCGCTTCTTTCCCGTAGAGCCCGCGATTGCTTTGGTTGAACTCGAATTTCAAGTCCACGGCCAGGTCTTCGAGCGTGAGGAGCTTCCAAGTCACGGGGATGAAGGCCGTTCTGCCGTCACGT
>JAANMV010004003.1_pt1 | contig 12101 bp, 9 predicted proteins | sample 7279661 | NCBI WGS metagenome assembly JAANMV01 (sample SAMN14094540, study PRJNA606508) | bioreactor metagenome | isolation source: A lab-scale SPAN reactor treating ammonium-rich wastewater day 121 | place: Ireland: Galway | collected 2017-05-16 | reverse complement strand
GCGTGGTGCTCCACTAAACTGTCCCGCAAACCCTATCCGGGAATTATACATATAAATATGGTCGGGATTTAATCCTGGAGGTGTTGACTGCCGGGTCCAGTTCACCCCGCCGTTTGAAGTAAAAAATACTCCGCCGGATGATGGGCTGGCGACAGCTAAATAAATTGAATCTTCGGTCATAACTTGCAGATCATCAATTACAAAAAAAGGGTCTGGTGTGTTTAAGGAAAACCAGTTTGTTCCGCTATTTGTTGTTTTGACTAATTGCGTACTTCCGTTATATAAAAAATTTCCGCAGCAGTATCCCGTATTAGTATTAATAAATTTAATTTTCTTCATACCTGGAAACTGCGCAGTTCCGGTAAATTGAACTGACCAATTATCTCCTTTATTAGTTGTTCTCAATACAAAAACAGTGTCATTCATTGTTGTATAAGGAGTTACAGCCCAGCCATTTAAGCTGTCTAAAAAAAATATATCTGATATTGTTCTTCCATTAAGATTCGGCAAAAACTGCTGATACCAGTTGCCTGCCATGCGGTCACTGAAATTAAAACCGATTATGAAAAGTAAAATGGCAAGGTAAAATAAGGCATTGGTTAAATGGTTGAACGGTTGATTGGTTAACCGGTTGAAAGGTTGTTTTGCTGATTTAATTTTATTTTCAGGATTCATAACTTTAACTTTAGTCATGGGAAAATTAATGAATTATCATTGAATTTTTCAGTCAATGAAATGCCATGCAATACAATTATAATAAAAAATGCTGTAAGCGGTATTTTTAATGGTTTTTTCAAATTGGTATGATTTGATTATTGTAAAATAATACATAATGTTAGAGTTTACAAACAAAAAAGGCTGCCTTATTACTAAGACAGCCTTTGATTTATTTCTATTTCAGATTTTATTAAAACGGCAGGTCATCATCTGTTGCTGCGGCGTTTGTTTTTCCTGCGGGTTTGGTTGAGCTGTATGAACCGCTGTTCTGGTTTCCGCTGCCGCCTGAATTATCGCCTTTGGAATCAAGCATTATCATTTCATCCAGAACAATTTCAGTCTTGTAATGCTTTTTTTTGTTCTCATCTTCCCAGTTCGATGTTTCCAGCCTGCCTTCAACGTAAACCTTGCTTCCTTTTTTAAGGTAGTTGCTTATTGTTTCGGCTAAGCCACGCCATGCTTTGCAGTTATGCCATTCGGTTCTTTCCTGCCAGTTGCCTTCCTGGTCTTTCCACTTCATTCCCGTTGCTACGGAAAATGATACAACGGCTACACCGCTCTGTGTGTATTTAAGCTCGGGATCCTGTCCCAGCCTGCCGATAAGCATTACTTTATTTAAATCTTTTGCCATGATGTTTTCCTTTCTCGAGAAAACCAGCCTATGATATCACCCGCTTTTGGTCAAATGACCGTAATATCAGCCAATAGTTATTAGTTTATTATTTTGTTAGTTTGGAATTCCGAGTACATGAACCGATTCTTTTGATAAAAGCAAAACGGTGCTTTTATCAATTACTGCGATATCAGTTAAATTCTTAATTAGGGGAATGTAACAGAACCTGCTGTACTTTCCGCGCTTTAAGTCATATACCGTAACTCCGGTTGAATGCAATATAAATAAATTATCATTAAAATTCGCAATACTTATTACGGGATTTTTTTTATCCGGGTTAGCCAGCCTCCTTTGGTATACCCCGAAGTTATTAAAATTAACCAGGTCGCCCGTATTTTTATCAAGTATCCACATATCAAGCTGTGAGCCTTTTATTATCTTTGACGGATTTTCAATTTTTTCAATCCCTAAATTGGCAGAGCCGAACACAATGCTTACATCTGAATAATCATTTATCTTAGCTGCCTTATAATTCGCTGCATCGCAAATTACATATACCTCACCGGTGCTTAATGTCATAACCCCGGAGGGGTTGTAAATTTTTTTTGATGACTCGGCAGTTAAGTTGTATGAATTGAAATCGAACTGAAGAATAAAGTTCAGGTTAATATCAAGGCGCTTTATGCGGTTATTCTGGTAATCGGCAACAAGCACATCAAGCCCGTTGGTTGCATCAATTGAATACGGCTGGTTAAGCTCATTCTGCCCCAGTCCCGCCCCGCCGAATGCTGCAAGCTCGCTGCCTGAACGGCTGAACTTGTAAATTGCATTGGCATCAAGATCAGATACAAATATATACTCTTCCCTTGCTGTTGTAATTGATACTGCATTCTGAAATTTACCGAATGAACTAATCATCAGTAAGGAATCAATCGATCGGTTTTTTACCTGTACTGAATCACTTTGCGGAAAATTTACACCGCAAAATGAAATAATAAAAAATGCAGCGAAGAAATATTTATATAATATATTTATCAATCTTCAAACCTGTGTTTATTTTTCAGGTAATCAACAAAAACCTGTTCGCCAAGCTCGTTAAGCGATGAATAATACGCTTTGCCGCCGTTTGCGGCGGTGAATTCTTTTATAAACTCCACCAAATACTGGTCCTCTGCTATCATAAAAGTTGTTATCTTTATCTTCTCGCGCCGGCATGCAACAGCTTCATCAAGTGTTTTGTTGATAATTTTCGGGTCAAGCCCCCATGAATTTTTATATATCTTCCGTGAATTCGTTCCCGGCTCGTATATAGCTGAAGGCTTTCCGTCAGTTATCATAAATATTTGCTTATTGGCATTCTTTTTCCGTTTAAGGATGTTCCGTGCAAGCTCTAAACCGGCTTTAGTGTTGGTGTGGTAAGGCCCCACCTGCACAAAAGGCAGCTCACTCACCGAAACCTCCCTTGCCTCATCGCCAAACAGCACTATGTTAAGCGAATCCTTGCGGTATTTTGAAAGTATCAGCTCTGAAAGACCTAAGGCTACCTGCTTTGCAGGTGTGATCCTGTCTTCGCCGTAAAGGATCATGCTGTGGCTTATATCAACCAGCAGCACTGTCGCAGCAGAGGTCTGCAGCTCAGTTTCGTAGATTTCAATATCATCTTCATTCAGTGTGAAGTTATCGATACCTTCGCGTTTAAACGCATTGCTTAAGGTCTGTGTTGTATCTATATTCTGCGGCTGGTCGCCGAACTGGTATTTTTTTGTTGTGTTATTGCGCTCTATCCCCTTCCCGCTCATTGGTGATTCATGGAAACCTTCGGGGGATCTTTTCATATTCCCGAATATCTCGTTAAATGAATCCTTGCGTATCTTCATTTCACCCTTAGGGGTAAGAGTGAACATACCGTCGGTTTCATCAATAAGTCCTTTTTGTTTTAAAATATCTATGAAATCGCTGAGTGAAAGGGATTCATCGAAGAAATTATACTTTTCATCAAGCTGGCTAAGCCAGTCAAGCGCTTCGTTCACATCACCGGAGGTCTGCAATAGTATATAGCTGAACAAATTTAACAGCCTTTCGAGCCTTTGTTCATCGGTAAGGGATTTTTCGTTCCATCTGGAATATATAAATTTCATTTCTTCACTGTTTACAGCAAAGAAATATTACAATGCGGATTATTTCCTGAACTGCTGCCTACCCGGCAATGTTTCTTATGTAACGCAGGATAAGCTCAGGGTATATACCGAAAGCAAACAGCCCGATAACAGAAATTATTGCAGCTGTGTATGAAAAATCGGAACGGTAATCATCGGCAGTTTCGCCAACCGGTTCATAGAACCACATATATAATATTACTTTGATGTAATAGTAAACGCCTACAAGGCTCAATAAAATTCCGATTATTGCCACCCACAGGTAATTAAGCTGAATTGCTGAAAGGAAAATATAATATTTTCCCCAGAAGCCGGCAAACGGCGGAATTCCAGCCAGCGAGAAAAGGAAAATTGTCATCATTGTTGCAAGTAAAGGGTAACGTTTGCCAAGTCCTTTGTAGCTTTCAAGCGAATTTCTTGCCGATACATCCTTGGTCTTTTCTTCAGCAAGTGAAATTACTATAAATGCGCCTGACTGCATCAGGATATATGATACCAGGTAAAAAAGTACTGCCCTTATGGAAAACGGGTTTACTGTTAAGAATCCGACCATAATATAGCCTGCATGCGCAATGCTTGAATATGCCAGAAGCCTCTTGATATTTGTCTGCACAAGAGCAACTACGTTGCCGTACAGCATTGTGAGAATTGCAACAGCTGCAACTATCATCGGAATATTGTTCAGCGCGAAAATTGAAAAGAATGATATCAGCGCGCCGAATGCTGCGGTTTTACCTACGCTGGACATCATTCCGGTTACAACTGTAGGCGCTCCCTGGTAAACATCGGGTATCCACATCTGAAGCGGGAACGAACCTGTTTTAAAAATGAATGCGATGAAAACTAAAGTTAATCCAAGAAGGTAAAATGTATCCATCTGCGGATGCATATCCTTAATAGCAGTGTAGTTGGTTGAACCAGTATATCCGTAAATGAAAGCTATCCCAAGAAGAAGGAAACCTGTTAAAAATGCTCCGAGCAGAAAATATTTTATTGCGCTTTCGTTTGAATCGGGTTTTCTTCTCATAAATCCGGCAAGCACGTAGAATGCAACTGACATGATTTCAAGACCCACAAAAACTACAAGCAGGTCATTTGCCTGTCCCATCAGCATCATGCCGAAGAGCGAAAATAAAAGCAGCGAATAATATTCGCCGTGGTTAATTTTTTCTGATTCCAGGTAATTTTTTGATGAAAGTACAGTAATAAAAATCCCTGAAAGGAAAATGATATTTAATACTGACGTTAGCGTGTTAACACGCAAAAATTTATTGTATATCACAAAATTCTTTGTCAGGTCGCCGAATGAAAAATACACCGCTGCGGCAAGCGCTGCAAGAGAAAAATAAAAAATCAGTGTTTCGCTGGTGCCTTTTTGAGATTTGGGGAAAATTGTTTCAAGCAGCATTATTACCAGTCCCGCGCCGCCTGCAATTAATAAAGGGATCGAGTTTGCAAAATCTAGAATATTTATCACTTTAATTTCCTCTGATTTAATAGTCAGTAATTGATTTCGTAATAACTAAAGGTACATATTAAAACTATAAATGCTGTTATCGTTACAGATATTTTTTCCGTAACAGATACTTTTTCTGTTACAGATACTTTTTAAGCCAATTTATCATTATTTGCTCAAGGTCTGATTGTTCTTCTATAAGGAATTTTCCGTGTTTTTGTGAATCATACACTTTCAATTCCTTCGGGTCTTCACAGAAATTTTCAAATATCCATTTCTCTCCGGCCTCATGATCGCCATCCTTTGAACCGCATATTAAAAGCACATTTTTCAGTTTCGGGAAATAAGGCCTGCCCATCATCAGTTCATTGTAGCCGGTGAATGCCTCGAACGTGCTTTTGCCGTTTGAAACGGCAATTGAAACTTTTATTCCCAGGTTCAGCGCTCCGTATAAAGCCATATTTCCTCCAACCGAGGTGCCTATGGCTGCAATTCTTGTTGAATCTATCCCCTTTTGCTTTTTAGCCCACTCAGTTACTGCAGTTATATCCTTTGGTGCCTGGTCAGGATCGCTTAAAATACTTTCAAGCCCGCCGTTCTGTTTATCGGAGCTGCCGTGCCCCCTGATATCGAATGCAGCAGCCTTGTATCCCGCTGCAAGCAGCGAATCGATAAATGAATTTTGCCACTGGCTGCGTGACTGGTTGAACTGGTGGATCAGAATTACAAGAGGCTGCAATTCATCCTTCTTTGTTTCCGAGAAATATAAAGAACCTGAGATTTTTTTATTATCAGATGTTGTTACAGTAAATTCTTCCGTGGTTTTTGTTGTTAAACTGCTGTTTGTATTAACAGAATTAACCTGCGATGTTTTATTACTTCTGCTGTTGGAATTTTGGTTAAGCTCATTTTTATCTCTTGTACAGCCGGTTATGCTGAACATGATAAAAACAGCCGTTAACAGTGTAATAAATTTCAAATTTTTATACTATAACCCTCAAAAATAGCAATATTTTATAAATATTTCAATTCAAGGAAAAACAATTAACAGACACAAAGGCACTAAAGCTCAAAGGTTCACAAAGATGTATTTTGTTTATTAACATTAAAATCTCTTTTTTAATATTAGCTTCTATCTTCCGTGGATGGTGAATTTACCATATTACCCTGCCGTCATTTCTGATATATTTCATCACACGGGTTTTGGGGTCATTTGATGTGTAATACCGGCAAACGCCGTTTTGCCACCTGCCGGGTGAATAAAAGTAACCGGTAACAAGGTATCCGTTATCGTTATATTTCAGTTCAGTACGTAAAACAACTTCACCTTTTAAATTTATAAAAGCGTTAAAACAATTTACTTCCGGCAGGTCGCTTTCACTGAATTTTATAAACACGGGAGCTAAATCTTCGCTGAACTCCCCTGCCATTTCATAAATTGCCGGGAGTATAATATTATCGGGACCCATCCTGTAACCCCATTTGCCGGATTCATAATACGGTATTGGTATTTTCTTTGCATTAAAATCCAACGGTGTTGTTTTGAAATCTGTTTTTATTCCGGTTCTATTAATAAAATAAACGCTGTCATTATGATTTATAACTTTAGCCTGATCAGATTTAAAATCAAATACAAAATTAGCTGATAACTTAAAAACTGTTTCAGCAAATATATTTATACAGAGCCATTCATCAGATCTATTATCACTTTTCACAAATGCCAGCCCTTCACTGAAATCTTTAGCGAAATCGTATTTCGCCTGTATAACAAGATTTCCATCCCTGTTAATATATCCGTATTTGTAACCGTTTGATGTAAATGCCTGTACGGGGTAAAGTGTATCTGGTGACTGGGAGAAAATAATAGTTGTAAAAAATAAGGATATATAAATTAATTTTTTCATTAAAGCTGAATTTCATCTCCCTTTTCGGGAATTGTTACATTGTTCCTGTTCATTTCACCCAGCATACCCTGCAATGCCTGCTGCTGGTCATATTCGCCATGCACCAGGAAAATCTGTTCAAGCGAGGATTTACCGAACTTACCGAAATACTCCCTCAGCTCATCTCTGTCAGCGTGAGCTGAAAATGAGTTCAGCACATATATTTTTGCCCTGATGGGATGCTCTTCCCCGAATATCCTTACATAAACCCCGGGTTTATCCTTTGCTTCAACAATCCGCCTTCCAAGTGTTTCGTGCGCCTGGTAGCCTACTATAAGGATTGTATTTTTTTCATTCGATATATTATTGCGCAGGTGGTGAACTATTCTGCCTGATTCAGCCATTCCGCTGGCGCTTATTATCATACATGAACCCTTGAAGTAATTCAGCTGTTTGGAGTCTTCCGCTTCTTTAATATATGTAAGGTTATCGAAGCCGAACACATCAACACCTGAAGAAATAAGCTTTGCTGTTTCCGTATCAAAATACTCGGGGTGCAGCTTGAATATATCAGATACATTTGTGCTTAAGGGGCTATCTACAAAAATTGGTATCTTTGGTATTTTACCTGCTGCAAAAAGCTTTGAAAGCGAATAAACAAGCTCCTGCGTTCTGCCTACGCTGAAAGCCGGAACAATTATTTTTCCGCCGCGCTGAAGCGCTTCTGTTACAACATATGCAAGCTGGTTATCCATATCTACTGCTTTATCATGCACCCTGCCTCCGTATGTTGCCTCAGAAATCAAAAATTCAACATCACCCATGTGATCAGGGTCGCGCAGTATAGGCAGATGCGGTCTTCCTATATCACCTGAAAATCCGAAGCGGTAAGTTTTTCCGTACTCTTTAATATCCATGCGCAGCTGCGCAGAGCCAAGTATATGCCCTGCATCAAAATATGTTACCTGTACATTTCCTCCGAAGCCGTTTAAATTGAATGCCCGTTTATACGGCATGCACTTGAATTGCTTCATGATACCCCTTACATCTTCGAAGCCGTAAAGCGGCTTAAAGAGCGGTTCATTTTTCCGTGCTTTCTTTTTGTTCACAAACTCAATATCCCGGGTCTGAATATGTGCGCTGTCCTGAAGCATTATTGCGCACAGGTCGCGTGTTGCGGGGGTTGCATAAACATCACCCCTGAAGCCTGCTTTATAAAGTCCGGGCAGATTGCCTGAATGGTCAATGTGCGCGTGCGAAAGCACGACAGTATCAAGCTCCTTTGGATCGAACAGAAAATGCCGGTTGATATCATATGCTTCCGAACGCTTTCCCTGGTATAAACCGCAGTCAAGCAGAACTTTTTTCCCGTTTATTTCAAGTAAATGCTGAGAACCTGTTACAGTCCTGGCGGCACCGCAAAATTTTATTTTCATACAACTCACATTCCCGCGAAAGCGGGAATCTCTTTTTTAATTCAGTTGAATTTTTAATTTATTGGAAACAAAATTTTTAACTAATAAAACTAAAACATGCCGCTCCTACGGAGCTTTTATATCAGGGATTTCAGTTTTATTACAAATATTTCGCTCCTATCGGAGCTAATTATAATTAATATATAGATCAATAATACAAATTCAAAACATAACATTAAATGTAATAATCTTTTAGACACGAATTCTCTAAGGCTCAAAGATACACGAAGTATATGCTTGTGTCAGTTCCTCAGAACTGACACTGTCAGTTTTGTTCAAAGGACTCCTGCGGAGAAAACCTGACGGAAGCGGGTTAAAAGAATATTCAAGATATATATTTTTTTATTTGAGAACCTTGGTGTCCTTAGAGCCTTTGTGTCTGGAAGTTACTATTTTGTTTTAATAAAAAAGCCGGCTTAAAATTAAACCGGCTATTTAAAATCTTTCATTCAATATTTTTATTTCATCAGTACCATTTTTTTAGTCTGCGAGAAATTTCCGGCAGTAAGCTTGTAATAATACACACCGCTTGGGTAGTTTTCAGCATTCCAGTCTGCTTCATAAGTGCCTGCAATCAGATCGCTGTTTACGATTGTTTCTATTTCACTTCCGGTTACATTAAATATAGTAATATTAACAAATGAACTTACAGGAACCGAGAATCGTATTTTAGTGACCGGATTAAACGGGTTTGGATAGTTTTGTGAAATTGAAAAATCAATTGGTACTTCTCCGGATATTTGATTAATACCAACCAGCATACTGGTATCACCGAAAACAGTTCCGTTTATTACACAGCCAAGCAGTATCATTTGCCTTGTACAAACATAAGTGCCGCCATCTAATCCTGAACTTGCTGCATGATAAAGACCAATACCCTTCGCATATTTTCTCGAAATACTTCCTTCAAATCCGGCATTATTGAAAAATCTTGCCTGCCGGTTTGCTCCAAGTACTGCTGCATTATTTGTATCAGTACAGATATAGTGCTGCCATTGATTCGGCGGCATGCAGTTCATTCTCACCGTATCTCCCAGCCTTGCTTTAAAACTATCTATCATCATCTCGCCGGGTGAATACTGGCAGCCATTTGAACTTAACTGGTAAACATTTCCATTTTGATTGTCAATTCTTACATTTGAAAGGGGTAATATTGCATTATTTCCGCAGCTTTGGCAGGCACCAGATATTGCGCTGCTTGAAGATTGTGATTTTTTATATGTTTTACCGTTTGCAGTTGAATCACCCGTTAAAATTATTCGTACTTTACCTGTACAGCCTCCGCACATTGAACCGTTTGTTGAGCATTGATAAACCCAAACATTTCCTGTTTGAAGCGGAAGAAAATCAGAATAATTGATCTGTGAATTAACATTGAAGGGAAACAGTGTTAAAATAAAAAACAGTTTAAGAAAACTATAAAATTTTTTCATATTAACCTCCTTAAGTAATACAAATATAATATATAATTAAGGGATTTATTCTGCTGAATTTCGGTTATAAGCCACTGTAAAATTATAGGAATAATCAAATATTAAGTAACATTAAGTGTATTTTATTTATGGTATTTATAAATTAATTTCGCACTTAATTCATTAATTTTATGGATAATTTACTGATTTCTCCAAAAGAGGTTAAAGAAAGATTAAATTCCAACATTAACGGTTATATACTTGTTGATATAAGGGAATCTGATGAATTTAACGACTGGAAAATTCCCGGTGCCGTTAATATTCCGGTAAATAACTTTATCGCACAGGGTAATTACACTGAAATAAGGTCGAAGCTTGAGGTTTTACCTAAAGATAAAATGATAATTACCATATGCGCAAAAGGCATTAATTCACAGGTTGCCGCTTCTGTTTTGCGTGAAATGGGCTATAATGCCGTAAGCCTGGATAAAGGGATGAAAGGCTGGAATGAGAATTTTGATATTTACAGGATATATTTTGAGAAATTTGATGTAATTCAGTTCGTAAGGATAGGTAAAGGGTGCCTTAGTTACCTTGTCATCGATAAAGCTACTGGTCAAACAGCATTATTTGAACCTGCCATATTTATTAATGAATACGAAGATTACATCAGGCCAAATGCCCTGCATTTAAAATATATCATTGATACCCATGCGCATGCTGATCATTTTTCAGGCGGAATGGAGCTGGCTAAAAAATTAAATCTTGATTACTATGTTAATGAAACAGAAGTAGATAGCGGATTTCATTTTAAGTCATTAAAAGCAGTAAAAAATATAAAGCTTGGTGAATCAAATATAGAAATTTTATTTACCCCCGGACATACTGACGGTAGCTTGTCTTTCCTGGTAAACAATGAAGCATTGTTATGCGGAGACCTGCTGCTGCTGGAGTCACCCGGCAGACCTGACCTTGCCAGAACTAAGGATGAATCGCTAGCCGGTGCCGGAATACTGTTTAATACACTGCAGCAGTTAAAGCAAAAGCTGAATGATAATATTAAAATTTTACCTTCGCATTTTACTAAAACCGGTATAAGACCGGTAATGATGGCATTTGGCGAGCTTAAAAGAGCTACGGCAGCATTAAATATTGAAGATAAAAATGAATTTATCGATTTTATAACCTCAAATATTCCTAATACCCCGCCAAATTTTGAAACAATAAAAAAATTCAACAAAGCCGGGGTTATGATACCGCTTGATTATGCCGAAGACCTTGAAATTGGGCCGAACAGGTGCGCAGCGAGGTAAAATAAAAAAATGTTAATCCCAAAACTTGTTACTACCCTTAAAACTTATAATAAGCAGACATTTTACAGCGATGTTTCCAGCGGTGTTATTGTTGGCATTGTTGCTTTACCGCTTGCTATTGCATTTGGTATTGCCTCCGGGGTTTCACCCGCAAATGGATTGATAACAGCCGTAATTGCAGGATTTCTGATTTCAGCCCTAGGGGGAAGCAGGGTTCAGATTGGCGGACCAACCGGAGCATTTATTGTTATTGTATACGGAATAGTACAGAAATACGGTTTCGAAGGATTGATGATTGCAACAATCATGGCAGGTATTATTCTGGTTTTAATGGGGTTTATGAAGCTTGGCACATTAATTAAGTTCATTCCCCTGCCAATTATTACCGGCTTTACCTCGGGTATTGCACTGATAATCTTTACAACTCAAATAAAGGATCTGCTGGGATTGAAAATCATCGAGCTTCCGTCAGAATTTTTAGCCAAAATTCCGGTTTACGTAAATCATATAACTACTTTAAATTACGATACATTAATCGTTTCAGCTGTATCTGTTTTCACTATAATTGTTTTAGGGAAATTTATCAAGAAGATACCTTCAACATTTATTGCTTTAATTTTAGGTACAGCAATTGTACACTTATTCGGTTTAAATGTTGAAACTATTTCATCAAGATTCGGGGAGATTTCATCATCGTTTCCGGCACCAAAAATTCCGGTTATAACCTTTGATATTGTTTACAATCTGGCCGGACCAGCATTCACAATTGCAATACTTGGGGCTATAGAATCGCTGCTTTCAGCAGTAGTTGCAGATGGTATGACAGGCGGAAGGCACAGGAGCAATATGGAGCTTATTGCAAACGGTGCAGCAAATATCATTACACCGGTTTTTGGGGGGATTCCCGCAACGGGAGCAATTGCACGAACTGTAACAAATATCCGGAATGGCGGAAAAACACCGGTTTCAGGTATAACACACTCAATAGTATTGCTGATATTTATGTTGTTTTTCGGCAAATATGCCGGAATGATTCCAATGGCTGTACTGGCTTCAATTCTGGTTGTTGTTGCATA
>JAANMV010004002.1_pt1 | contig 12101 bp, 8 predicted proteins | sample 7279661 | NCBI WGS metagenome assembly JAANMV01 (sample SAMN14094540, study PRJNA606508) | bioreactor metagenome | isolation source: A lab-scale SPAN reactor treating ammonium-rich wastewater day 121 | place: Ireland: Galway | collected 2017-05-16 | reverse complement strand
AACGACGCGGCCATCGTGCGCACCATCCTGGCGCTGGCGCAGAGCCTGGACCTGGACGTGGTGGCCGAAGGGGTGGAGACGGCGGGGCAGCTGGGGTTCTTGCGGCTGCACGGCTGCGAGCAGTTCCAGGGGTTTCTGTTCGGGCGGCCCGGCCCGGCAGCGGATGTGGAGGCCCTGGTCCATGGCGTGGTCTGAGCGCGGCAAGTCCTGCTCGCAGAGAAGGGCGCTGCCATGCTGATGGGCAAGTCCGTGGAGCAGCGCGTACCGTGGTTCAGCGGCCTGTTGCTGGTGGCTCTGCTGTCCTTTCTGGGGGCGCTTCTGGTGGCGGATGCGCTGCATGGCCAGCGTCTGGGCGAACGCAAGATCCAGCGCCAGGAAAAACTGGAGCACACTGCCGCCGCCTTGGCCGAGCAGACCACGCAGGGCGCCGTGGTGGGTGCCGTGGCGTTGATGGGCTTGACCGAGCCCCTGTTCAAGACTGTCGCGCAGGGACTGTTGCCGGCGGATGCACCTGCGGTGCTGGCTGCACTGGAGGCCGTCCGGGGGCGGTTCGGGCTCGACGGTGTGTACGTGATCGCCGCCGATGGAACCATCGTCGCGCACGCTTCGCAAGGCAGCCATTCCACGGGCTCGAATGTGGCGTTCCGGCCGTATTTTCAGCAGGCACTGCAGGGCAGGGTGACCGTCTACGCTGCGGTCGGTTCGATGTCGCACGAGCGGGGCCTGTATGTGGCGGCGCCGCTGTATGCGGGAAGCACCCCTGAAACGGCCGTGCTGGGGGTGGTGCTGTCCAAGATGTCGTTTGCAGCCATTGATGCGCTGCTCGCACGCAGCGGCACGCCCATGCTGCTGCTGTCCCCGCAGGGGGTTGCCTTTGCCTCCACCCGCCCGGAATGGCAGTATGCCGTGGCCCCACCGCTGACGCAAAGTCGCATTGATGCCATTGCCGGGTTGCGACAGTTTGGCCGCCAGTTTGACAACGGGGTGGCTTCGGCCTTGCCGTTCTCTCCCGTTTCCGGCGAGGTGGTGGTCGATGGTGTGCAGCATGCCGTGGCGCGCCAGGAGATTGACTGGGGCGACCCCGGTGGCGCCTGGGCTCTGGTGATGCTGGACGATGTATCGCAGGTCATGCCCTTGCCCGACCGCATGCGCGCAGGGGCTGTGGCGTTTGCCTTGCTGGCGCTGGTGGGCATTTTGCTGCTGGAACTGCTGCGCAACCGCGCGCGCATGGCGGCCACGCAGCAGCGGCTGAGTGTGCTGGGCGTGGCTTTGCAGAACAGTCCCCTGTCGGTGGTGGTGACCGATGCCAAGGGCGAGATCGAGTGGGTCAACCGCGAATTTGAGCGCAACACCGGCTATCGCCTGGAGGAAGTGCGGGGCCGGAAGCCCTCGCTTCTGGCCAGCGGCAAGACGCCCATGCAGACTTTCAACGACATGTGGTCGACCGTGGTGGCCGGCCGATCATGGACGGGGCAGTTCGTCAACCGACGCAAGGACGGCACCGAATACCACGAAGAAGCCACGCTCACGCCGGTGCTCAATGTGCGTGGGGCGTGCATTGGCATGGTGGGCCTGCACCAGGATGTGACGCAGCGCATGCAGGAGCAGGAGGATTTGCAGCGCAGCGAGCGCCGCCTCAAGGAGCTGCTGGAGCAGCAGAACGCCATTTTTGCCAATGCGCCGCCCGTGTTGCTGACCTGCGATGGCCTGATGCGCCAGTTCAATCCCGCCTTTGCCACGCTGGTCGGCGCAGAGGCCGCGCAGTTGCAGGACCAGCGTGTCAGCCAGCTTTTTGGCAGCCTGGAGCAGCATGCGGCCTTCTCCGCGCGGGTGGGGCCGCAACTGGCCCAGGGTTTGCCGGTGCGCGAGAACTGGACGGTGTACCGGCTCGATGGCCGGTCGTTCGAGGCGCGCATGTCGGGCCGCAGCGTGCAGATCGGGGGCTGCGCCAATGCCGCCATCTGGATCATCGAGGATGTGACCGATTTGCGGCGTACCGAGATGGCCATGCAGCAGACCCGGGAGCGCCTGGAATTGGCCCAGGAGGCGGGCAAGATAGGGGTTTTTGACGTGGACCTGGCTACCGGACGCAGTGTCTGGAGCCTGAAGCTGCAGGGCGCCCAGGGAATCACCGAGCGCGTGTTCGACGATTGGCGCGCCACCTGGGCCGCGCGCCTGTGGCCCGAAGACCGGGAAGGTGCCCTGGCTCGCATGGACGCGGCATTGGCCGGGGATGTCGAGCATTTTCACGATCTCTGGCGCGTGGTTCGCTCCGATGGCGGTGTGCGCTGGTACGAATGCTCGGCGCACATCATCCGCGCTGCGGACGGACGGGCCGAGCGCATGGTGGGCGTCAACGTCGACATCGATGCCCACAAGCGACTCGAAGAGCGGGTGGCCGCACAGGTGCAGTTTCAGCAGGTGCTGATCGACACCATCCCGATTCCGGTGTTCTACAAGGACGAGCGGGGCCGCTACCTGGGCATGAACGTCGCTTTCGAGCGGGTGTTTGACGTCAGCCGCGAAGACCTGCTGGGCAAGACAGTGCTGGAGATCGATTACCTTCCCGCCGAGAAGCGCCAGCAGTTTCAGGCCGATGCCGAGGCCGCACTGCACAGCAGCGAGGCGGTTCACCGCGAGGTGGGCATGCCGTATGCCGATGGCCAGGTACATCACACGCTGTACTGGCTGCAGGGTTTCAAGCGGCCCGATGGCACACCCGGCGGCGTCATCGGCACCTTTGTGGACATCAGTGAACGCCAGCGGGCCGAGGAGGAACTGCGCCGTGCCAAGGAGCTTGCGGAGGAGGCGACGGCGCTCAAGTCCAATTTTCTGGCCAACATGAGCCATGAAATCCGAACACCGATGAATGCCATCATCGGCATGTCGCACCTGGCGCTCAAATCAGGCCTCACTCCCCGCCAGCACGATTACGTGAGCAAGATCCAGCAGGCCGGGCAGCACCTGATGGGGGTAATCAACGACATCCTGGATTTCTCCCGGGTCGAGGCCGGCAAGCTGCGGATCGACCCCCGACCCTTCGTGCTCGATCAGGTGCTGGGCGGGGTGATCGATGTAGTCAACCACAAGGCCAGCGCGCAGGGGCTGGAGCTGATCTGCGACGTGGCCGCCGACGTTCCTCCCAACCTGGTGGGCGATGCCCTGCGCATCGGGCAGATTCTGATCAACTACGCCAACAACGCCATCAAGTTCACCGAGCAGGGCGACATCGGCATCGTGGTGCGTGTGCAGGAGCAGCAGGGCGACCGGGTGCTGCTGCGTTTCGAGGTGCGCGATACCGGCATCGGCCTTAGCGCGGATCAGATGGAGCGGCTGTTCCAGAGCTTCCAGCAGGCCGACACCTCCACCACGCGCCGCTATGGCGGCACGGGCCTGGGGCTCGCCATTTGCAAGAGCCTGGCCGAGCTCATGGGCGGCGAGGTGGGCGTGCGCAGCCAGCTGGGCCAGGGCTCGACCTTCTGGTTCACCGTGCCATTGCATCGGGGTGCGCCAGCGCGCGCGCTGCTGCCCGCGCCGGACCTGCGCGGCCTGCGGGTGCTGGTGGTGGACGACAACGCCCATGCAGCCATCGTGCTGGCGGAGATGCTGCAGTCGATGAGCTTCGATGTGCAGCAAGTGCACTCGGGTGCCGAGGCGCTGGCAGCCTTGCAGCAGGCGGCCGTGCAAGCGAAGCCGTTCGATCTGGTGGTGCTTGACTGGCAGATGCCCGGCATGGACGGGCTGGAGCTCGGGCGCCGCATTGGCGAACTCGACCTGCCGCAGTTGCCGCACCGCGTCATGGTGACGGCGTTTGGCCGCGAGGATGTTCTGCGTTCTGCACAACGCCAGGGGATCGAGGAGGTGCTCATCAAGCCGGTGAGCGCCTCTGTCATGTTCGACACGCTGATGCAGGTGCTTGGTGAGGGGCCGGGCGCCGATGCCGACCCGCGGATGGGTGCCGCGCAGGCTTGCCCGGCACTGCAGGGTGCGCGCGTGCTGCTGGTGGAAGACAACGAACTGAATCAGCAGGTGGCCCGCGAACTGCTGCAGGAGGCCGGTGTACAGGTGGACGTGGCCGCCAATGGACAGGAGGGCGTGGACCTGGCCTGCCGCCACCCCTACGACCTGGTACTGATGGACATGCAGATGCCCGTCATGGATGGCCTGGAGGCCACGCGGCAGCTGCGCGCCGATCCCCGGCTGGCGGGACTGCCCATCGTGGCCATGACGGCCAATGCCCTTGACGCCGATCGCCAGCGCTGCCTGGATGCCGGCATGAACGACCATCTGGCCAAGCCCATTGCCCCCGCGCGGCTGTGGGAGGCGTTGCAACGATGGATTGCGCCGCAACCGGGCGGACAGGCGCTTGTGCAGGGCAGCGTCCGCGCCGCACCAGCATCGGCAACCGAGGCCGGAGATGCCGTCTTGCCAGTGCCCTCCGTGCCGGGTCTGGACAGGGTGCTGGGCTTGCGCAATGCCATGGGCCGTCCCGCGCTTTACATGGACACACTGCGGCGCTTTCTGGACAGCCAGGGGAGTGCCGCAACGCGCATGGCCCAGGCGTTGGCGCAGGGACATGCCGAACAGGCCCTGCGCGACGCCCACACGCTGCGCGGCCTGGCCGGAACCGTGGGTGCCGTGGCGCTGCAGGACTGCGCCGGGCGCCTGGAGGAGCGGCTGCGTGATTCTTCGCCCGACAGGGCGACCCTTCAGCCCTTGCTGGATGAACTGCGTGACCTGCTGGAGGCTCTGGTGCAGCCGCTGAACACCTGGTTCGGCCAGATCGGCACCCTGCGGGAGTTGCCTCCGCCCGAGGGTGCGGATGGGCGCGTGGACGCCCAGGCCCCCGGTGAGGATGCACGCGCGCTGGTGCAGACGCTGCACAGCCTGCTGCTGCGCGACGATCCGGCGGCGCGCAGCTTCGTGTCGGAGCATTTCCGGCCCTTGCACCAGGCGCTGGGGCCCGCGCTGCAAGGGGTGCAGGGCCATATCGACCAGTTTGATTTCGAGCCTGCGCTGGCCGCCCTGACCGGGTGGCTGGCGCAATTCCCGCAGGCGCCCGAACACCCACCCGGGCCTTGCCATTCAGGGAGCAGCCATGCAACGTGAAACCCTTCCCGATGTCCCCTCTGACTGGCGCAACCGCCAGACTCCCACCGTACTGGTGGTGGACGACACACCCGACAACCTGGCGCTGATGTCTGAACTGCTGGGCGAGCGCTACCGCGTCAAGGTGGCCAACAGCGGCGAGCGCGCGCTCAAGGCCGCGCAGTCCGACCCCGTGCCCGACCTCGTGCTGCTCGACATCATGATGCCCGGCATGGACGGCTACGAGGTCTGCCGCCAGCTCAAGGCCAGCGCCGCCACGCAAGGTATCCCTGTCATCTTTCTCACGGCGCGCGCCGACACCGAGGACGAGCGCAAGGGCTTTGAACTGGGCGCAGTGGACTACATCACCAAGCCCGTGAGCCCGCCCATCGTGCAGGCGCGCGTGCACACGCACCTGGCGCTCAAGGCCACGGCTGATTTCTTGCGCGACAAGAGCGCCTACCTGGAGCGCGAGGTGGCGCTGCGCACGCTGGAGGTGCAGGCCATCCAGGACGTGACCATCATGGCCATGGCCTCGCTGGCCGAAACGCGCGATGACGAGACCGGCAACCACATCCGGCGCACCCAGCTCTATGTGAAGGCGCTGGCCGAGCGGCTGCGCACCCACCCGCGTTTCGAGGCCGTGCTCAACAGCCACATGATCGAGCTTCTGTACAAGTCAGCGCCGCTGCACGATATCGGCAAGATCGGCGTGTCGGATGCCATCCTGCTCAAGCCCGGCAAGCTGACCGACAGCGAATTTGAAACCATCAAGCAGCACACCGTGCTCGGGCGCAAGGCCATCGAGGGCGCGGAGCGCCGCCTGGGCATGCGCGTGCGTTTCCTGAACGTGGCCAAAGACATGGCCTGCAGCCACCATGAGCGCTGGGACGGCGCGGGTTACCCCATGGGTCTGGCGGGTGACGCGATTCCAGTGCCGGCACGGCTCATGGCCGTCGCCGATGTGTACGACGCCGTTATCAGCCACCGTGTGTACAAGACCGCCGGCACGCACGAGCAGGCCTGTGGTTCGATCGTGAAGGGGCGGGGCACGCAGTTCGACCCCGATGTCGTCGATGCCTTCATCGACATTGCCGACGACTTTCGCAGCATTGCGCTGAACTACCCCGACTGAACTGCCGGGCGTGCGGCCCGGCAGGCAAACTTAAAAAGGTGCGTCTTCGGATGTGCCGGGGGTGACGTCCGTGCCGCCGGTGTCGGCTTCGTCAGCGGCCGCATCGGGGGCGGGTTCTTCGGCGGCCTGGCGCAGCGCTGCCTTGTCGCCCGCACCGGCAAATTTGCTGTATTTGCCCAGAATCTGCACCAGCTGGCCGTAGATGCGCGGCGTGCCCGCCAGGCATTCCTTCTGCTCCAGGAAGTCGGATTCGCCCGTGAAGTTGCCGATCAGGCCACCGGCCTCGGTCACCAGCAGCGAGCCGGCGGCCACGTCCCAGATGGACAGGCCGGTTTCGAAGAAGCCGTCGGTGTAGCCCGCAGCCACGTAGGCCAGGTCGAGCGCGGCGGCGCCGGGGCGGCGCAGGCCGGCGGTGCGCTGCATCACGTCGCCCATCATCGCCAGGTAATTCTTGAAGTTGTCGCCCGGACGGAACGGGAAGCCCGTGGAGACCAGACACTCCTTGAGCTGGGTGCGCTTGCTCACGCGGATGCGGCGCTCGTTCAGGTAGGCGCCCCGGCCCTTGGTGGATGTGAACAGGTCGTTGCGCGAGGGGTCGTAGATCACGGCTTGCTCGATCTTGCCGCGCACGGCCAGCGCGATGCTGACGCAGTACACGGGGAAGCCGTGAATGAAGTTGGTGGTGCCGTCCAGCGGGTCGATGATCCAGACGAACTCTGAATCCTTGGCGCCGTGCTGGCTGCCCGATTCCTCGGCCAGGATGCCGTGGCCGGGGTAGGCCGTGAGCAGTGTCTCGATGATGACCTTCTCGCTCGCGTGATCGACCTCGGTGACGAAGTCGTTGATCTGCTTTTGCGAGATGCGCACCGATTCCACGTCGAGCGCCGCGCGGTTGATGATGGCGCCGGCGGCGCGGGCGGCCTTGATGGCCACGTTGAGCATGGGGTGCAGGTTGGTCGACATAGATTGTGCAGGTGTGCGCATCACGGCTTGTGGCGTGGCACGCGGGCCAGGAACAGGAAAGTCGCGGCCGGGCGATGCTGGCGGCGACAATAAGCACCGGATTTTACCCGCCTCGCCCACCCAACGCATTACCGGCCCCGTCGCACGCGCCCATGAAGACCCGTTTCATCCTCATCCAGACCAGCCACGCCGGCAATGTAGGCGCCTGCGCCCGCGCCATGAAGACCATGGGCTTCGACGACCTGGTGCTCGTTAAACCACGCTGGGCCAATGTGCTGCGGCGCGAGGAAACCATCCAGCGCGCCAGTGGTGCGCTCGACGTGCTGGCCAACGCGCGCATCGTGGAAACGCTCGACGAAGCCCTCGACGGCATCAGCCATCTGTGCGCCACGGCCATGACGCCGCGCGACTTCGGGCCGCCCACGCGCGCGCCGCGGGAGCATTTCGAATTGCTATTGAAAAGAGAGCGTGCTGCGCTTGAATCTATTGCCCCAGAGGTCAAAAACGCTTCAGAATCCGTGTCCCTGTCGGGCGAAGTAGGCATGGGTTTTCTGTTCGGCTCCGAGCGCTTCGGCATGGCCAACGAGGACGTGTACCGTTGCCATGTGGCGCTCTCCATCCCCACCAACCCGCAGTTCGGTTCGCTCAACCTGGGCGCGGCCATCCAGGTCATTGCGTACGAGTGGCGCCAGGCACTGGGGGGCTTTGGCGTGCAGGAGGCCACGCCGGGGCGCCAGCTCGCCGATGCCGGTCAGGTAGCCGGCATGCTGGCGCACTGGGAGCAGGCGCTGACCACCATCGGCTTTCTCGACCCGGCCGCGCCCAAGAAGCTCATGCCGCGCCTCAACCAGCTCTTCAACCGCGCGCAACTGGGCGCCGAGGAAATCCATATCCTGCGCGGTGTCGCCAAATCCATGATCGAGGCCGCGCAGCCAAAGCGATAGACTGTGCGGCCCATCAACGCATAACTACAACAGATGTTTGCCCGCCTGCGCTCCGACATCCAGTGCATCCTCGACCGCGACCCGGCGGCCCGCAGCACCTGGGAGGTCATCACCTGCTACCCCGGGCTGCACGCCATCTGGCTGCACCGCCCCGCGCACTGGTGCTGGACGCACGGCTTCAAGTGGCTGGGGCGCTTCATCTCGCACTGCGCGCGCTGGCTCACCGGCATCGAGATCCACCCCGGCGCCAAGGTCGGCGAGCGTGTGTTTTTCGACCACGCCATGGGTGTGGTGGTGGGCGAGACGGCCGAGATCGGCGATGGCTGCACCATCTACCAGGGTGTCACGCTCGGCGGCACCTCGCTCTACAAGGGCACCAAGCGCCATCCCACACTCGGCAAGGACGTGGTGGTGAGCGCCGGTGCCAAGGTGCTCGGCGGTTTCGAGGTGGGCGACGGGGCCAAGATCGGCAGCAACGCCGTGGTCATCAAGCCCGTGCCGGCGGGCGCCACGGCCGTCGGCATTCCGGCGCGCATCATCCCGTCCAAAGAGGGACAGAGCGCCGACGTGACCGAGCCGCATGCGCCCAAATTCTCGGCCTATGGCATCACCCAGGAAGACGATCCGCTGTCGCAGGCCATGCGCGGCCTGATCGACAACGCCTCGTCGCAGGAGCACCAGATCGCGCTGCTCTGGCAGGCCATCGAGAAGCTGTCCGAGTGCGTCAAGACGGGCGACTGCGTGCCTGACGATGCGGCGCTCAAGGAGCAGTTCGAGGCGGGCAAGCTCAACGACTTGGTGGGTAAGTAGTTTTTGCTAGAAAAGTAATCGCTTGTAGCGTCCGGTGGTTGGGCGCTGGAGCCTTGTCAGGCCTTGGATGACCGGATCGCGCTCTTGGGCCGGAAAGCCTTGCACACGGCGTCGTGCGTTTCCAGGTAGGGGCCCCCGATGAGGTCGATGCAATAGGGCACGGCGGCGAAGATACCGGGCACGAGTTGCTCGCCGTCGTCGCCCTTGAGTCCTTCGAGCGTTTCCGCGATGGCCTTGGGCTGGCCGGGCAGGTTGATGATGAGGCACTGGTCGCGCACCACGGCCACCTGGCGCGAGAGGATGGCTGTGGGCACGAAGTGCTGGCTGATTCGGCGCATCTGCTCGCCAAAGCCCGGCATCTCCTTGTGCGCCACGGCCAGAGTGGCCTCGGGCGTCACGTCGCGCAGGGCCGGGCCGGTGCCGCCGGTGGTCAGCACCAGGCTGCAGCCATCGTTGACCAATGCGATCAGCGTGGCGCTGATGGTGTCCTGTTCGTCGGGAATCAGGCGCGGCTCGAACGTGACGGGGTTCTTCAGCGCGCAAGTGAGCCAGTCCTGCAGCGCGGGCAAGCCCTTGTCTTCATAGACGCCGCTGCTGGCACGGTCGCTGATGGAGACGATGCCGATCTTCACCGGATCGTGTGTCGATCGCTCAGTCATCGCCGTCCTCCGTGCCATCCTGGGCGTCCTCCTCCTCGGCCGCAATGCCGGAGATCTGTGCGCGCACCAGCGCGAACAGCTCGCGGTAGGCGCGGCTCTTGCGGGGCGCCTGGCCTTGCGATTGCGCCACGGTCGCTTCGTGCGCGGTCGGTGCATCCTTGCGCGCCTGGCGGATCAGGGCGCGCAGTTGCTGGATGTCGGTGTCGGGGTAGAGGTCGATCCATTCGGCCTGGGCGCCGTCTTGCGCGATCAGGCGGTCGCGCCATTGCTCGGCCTGGTGCAGTGCGAGCTTCTCTTTGGCGGAGCCGCTGCGCTGTTCATCCAGCGCGTCGCGCACGGCCTGCACCACTGCAGGTTCGAGCTTGCGCATGAGCTTGCCGACGTACTGCATCTGGCGGCGCTTGCCCTCGAAGTTGGTGATGCGCCGCGCCTCGGCCAGGGCGTCGGCGAGCTTGTCGGGCAGGCCCAGGCGGTTGAACAGGTCGGTGCGCAGGGTCAGCAGTTCCTTGCCCAGATCCTGCAGCTCATCGCTTTCGCGCTTGAGTTCGGTGCGGCTGGCATCCTGGGTGCCTTTGAGTTCGGCCTTGAGCTGCAGGTCCAGTTCGCTGCCTTCGGCAACAAACTGGCCTTTCACGAAGTAGCCTTTTTTGGGTTTGCGTGACATGGTGGAATCCGGGGGAGAGAGGGGCGGCCTGCGCGGCGGCGGTGCGCGCCGGGCGGAGGCGACTAGCGGCAAGTATCATAGCCGTCGCCATGAACCATACGCATTCCTCCGCCGACACGGGCTTCAGCTATTCGCGCCCGTTTTTTGAACAACTCGTGGACCAGGCGCTGGCGCACGCGAAAAAGCTCGGCGCCACCGATGCCGGCGCCGAGGCCTCCGAGGGCTGTGGCCTGTCTGTGGGCGTGCGCAAGGGCGAGCTGGAAACCGTGGAGCGCAACCGCGACAAGTCGCTCGGCGTGACGGTCTACATCGGCCACCGGCGCGGCAATGCGAGCACCTCCGACTTCTCTGGCGCCGCCATCGAGCGCACCGTGCAGGCCGCCTACGACATTGCCCGGTTTACTGCCGAAGACCCGGTGGCCGGCCTGCCCGATGCCGATGACATCGCACCGCCCGCGAGCCACCGCGACCTCGATCTTTTTCACCCCTGGGAGCTCACCAGCGAAGAGGCCGCACGGATAGCCCTTGAATGCGAGGCCGCGGCCTTTGCCACCGGCAAGCGCATCACCAACAGCGAGGGTGCGGCGGTATCGGCGCAGCAAAGCCATTTTTTCAGTGCGCACACGCGGGGCTTTCGGGGCGGCTACGCCACCTCGCGCCACAGCCTCTCGGTGGCCCCCATCGCCTCGTTGCCCGGCCGCAATGGCGAGATGCAGCGTGACGCCTGGTACAGCTCGCAGCGCAGCGCCGCCGAGCTGTCCTCGCCCGCCGCCGTGGGCCGTTATGCTGCGCAGCGCGCCCTGAGCCGCCTGGGCAGCCGCAAGATACCCACCACCGAATGCCCGGTGTTGTTCGAGTCGTCCCTGGCGGCGGGCCTGCTCGGTGCCTATGTGCAGGCCACGAGCGGCGGCGCGCTGTACCGCAAGAGCAGCTTTCTGCTCGACTCGCTGGGCAAGCCGGTGTTTCCCAAGCACATCGACATCCTTGAAGACCCCTTCATTCTTCGCGGCAAAGGCAGTTCGCCGTTCGACGAGGAAGGCGTGCGCGTGCAGGCGCGCAAGGTGGTGGACGCCGGGCGCGTGGAGGGCTACTTCCTCAGCAGCTATTCGGCGCGCAAGCTCGGCATGAAGACCACCGGCAATGCGGGCGGCTCGCACAACCTGGTGCTGACCTCGCGCCGCACCAAGAAGGGTGATGACCTTGATGCCATGCTGCAAAAACTCGGCACCGGCCTGTTCGTCATCGAGCTCATGGGCCAGGGTGTGAACTACGTGACCGGTGACTACTCGCGCGGCGCCAGCGGTTTCTGGGTGGAGAACGGCCAGATCGCCTTCCCGGTGCACGAGATCACCATCGCCGGCAACCTCAAAACGATGCTCAAGGGCATCGAGGCCGTGGGCGCAGACGCCTATGCCTACGGCGCCAAGACCGTCGGCTCGGTGCTCGTCAATCGCATGAAGGTTGCGGGTAGCTAAGCGGAATCAGGCCCTTCTGAAAAGGAGGGGCCTGAAATGAAAAAAGCCGTTGCGATTGCAACGGCTTTTTTTGTTTTGGTGCCCAGGAGAGGACTCGAACCTCCACGGAGTTACCCGCTAGTACCTGAAACTAGTGCGTCTACCAATTCCGCCACCTGGGCTTTCAGGAAAGATTGAATTGTATAGCAAGAAATGACCCCTGCAGAACAGATAAGCCATTTTTGCCAACAAAAAAGCCGCTGTGTGCAGCGGCTTTTCGTTAAACTTGGTGCCCAGGAGAGGACTCGAACCTCCACGATGTTACTCGCTAGTACCTGAAACTAGTGCGTCTACCAATTCCGCCACCTGGGCATTTCAGGAAAG